>Ga0065711_1002519_pt1 | contig 54358 bp, 29 predicted proteins | sample Hoacrofraction12_FD_59098 | JGI IMG/M metagenome (GOLD analysis project Ga0065711, IMG submission 59098) | Hoatzin crop microbial communities from Cojedes, Venezuela - Epithelial fraction 12 v2 (version 2) | ecosystem: Host-associated > Birds > Digestive system > Esophagus > Crop | place...
TTTTTTTTTTTTTTTTTTTTTTCCTTTTTTTCTGAAGGGGAGGGAGGGTGCAATGCCAGCAGCTAATCCCGAGGGCCGTCCTCTGCCACACCGGCTGTGCCCCGTGCCCCGGTGCCACCAGCAGACGCATGTTGCTGATCTGCTGTGTCAAAGCCACCAGAGGGAGCAAAAAACATTGTGTTTAGGAGCAGCAAAAAAAGAGCGGCTGGTGCTTTGCTTGTTTAGGTTTTTACTTGTTAAGTATCACCTCCTTAAGGGAACAGGTTCTTTTTCTCACTCCCAAAAGGATATTACTCTTGCTCTTATACCTGTACTAGAATTGTCTCACCTATGAATTTCGTGCTCCTTCCATAGGACTGTCCCAATCTTTAAGGGTGTTGGCTGTAGAAAATTAGAGTCAGCTGCTATATCCCATCTTAGGGCTGTTGTAGCAACATGAAATGGAAGCAGCACTGCCGTACTAGTGGCAAATGCTGTGTGGCACCTGCTGAGGAGCAAGGATACATGGAGACTGCAGAAGAAGATGACCGAGCATATTGCAGTGTGTGGTGCAGTGTGTGGTACACTGTCTCCGAGTTCCTCAGGAGCTCCATGTATATAAGCAACAATAAATGAGCTGAGCAGTGCTGGGTCATGCTGAGACTCCATCTCCACATACTTACTAGATTTTCAGTGTCTGGGGACAGAGGCAGCCTGCCAGTGTAGCACTGGACAATACCAGTAAACTGAGTGAAGGTCCTGTGCTTACGTCTGATCATGCAGCCGCGACAGCCTGGATTTGATCTTGTGCTCTGTACTGTGCGTGTTGCAGACATTTGTTTCACATCTTAGACAGCTCTTTGAGCCAAGGGTCACCTTGATGTCTTACTGTGTGGTGCTGAAGGCAGCAGGGTCCCAATGTCTAATGGGGAAATAATTATTACGATTAAGAGCATCCAATCACCAGCTTGATTACCTTCACAGGAGGTCAGCCTTTGAGCTTAAGATTCATGATGGTCTTGCTATCAGTAAACTCATATACTCAGTAAAAAACTGTGCCCTTTACTCTCTTCGTGAGAACTGGTGACTAAAGACTACTACCGATTATTTGGCATGATGCAAACAAAAATACTGTTTCTCTAAACTTTCAAAAAATTCATTAAAGGAGCAGGAAGCCAAGCATGGTAAAGTGTAGGATGCATAGGACTCTACAACTAGTTGCCTTAAAGTTTCTTATTTCCCATTCAGAACTTGGGATGCAAATACTGTATATATATTTCACATCTATTTGCCTTTCTACTAAATACCATATGCTATTGTTTGGAGCCATAAATATTACAGCTGATCTTAAAAAGAACAGAACAAGCCCTTGGGATTTCTTGATGAATGCAATTGCAGAATTTTGCCACAGAATTAAGAAAAGCCAAACCATGGATTAATGAGTTAACAGGACATTTTGTGCCTGGATGTGCTCATGGTGGAAGAATTACTGGGAGAATTTAGGAAAGCTGACATCAGTTAAACAAAATATTCATTAGAAAGGTATCCAGGAGAAAACCTGGCCTGCTAAATGGAAGGAGAAGGGTAGGATGTCATAACAATGCAACATTAACGGGGCTGTTGTCTGCTTGCTGGGGACAATTTCCACTGTCCAAATGGATTTGTAAACCTTTAATGCAGTCAGCAAAGATTTTGAAAAGTCCCCTGGAGAAGACTTTCTGAACTGGGGTTCTGGGTTCAGACTGCAAATTCAGGTACCTAAGCCAGGTAAACGCCCTCTTTGATTACAGCTCATCAGCATTCACCTAAAAGATTCTTTTCTACCTCTGAATCTGCAAAATGGCCCAGAAGAAAGCAGGATGGGGTGGGCATCTTTATTTAATTTTCATTTCCCTGTTTTTGTCACCACTTTACTTTTTGTCTCAGGATAATCCACTTCTCCTTTGCTGAAGAGGTGGGTAAGATAGAGTATAAAATGAAGACTGCAAGGCTTTAAGAGAGAAGAGTGATAAATGCCAGTCAAGCACGATGGATAGACATTTTCTGACACAGAAATGGTAAGGGAAAACCTAGTCCCTGAACAGAGAGACATCAATAGAAATAGGGGATGTGAGGCAAAATCCGAATGTGATAAAATGTTTGTCATTCTTCTTGCATGCAGGCTTTAAAAAAAATGCATATACCTCGCTTCAGGGAAAAGCTACGTTAAATATCTCACAACGTTCAGCTTTGCAGAGCATATTTAAAGGATGTAGCTGAATGAACACAGTTGAAGTACAGAGTGCTTGGCATAGAAGCAATTAAGGTAGGTTTTTCTTGGTGTCTAGACATGTGAAATATGTGAGAAAACAGACAAATTAACACTTTAACAACCATAGCCCACCTGAAAAGCAATGTAGAAAAATTTAGTTGTATTATTCATAAAATTGATCGAAGATAGATCAGTAGCACGAGCAGAAGAAAACAAATCAATGAGATAAAGATTTCTCCAGCCAACCTGACCTCTGCATTCATAAGAGTTTGGATCTAGAAAGTTGAAGATTAGTGCAGTCATCTCTAAAACATCTAGAAATTTTGATGGGATAACTGGAAAGAGAACAGATGAGAAATAACTACAGCTTTCGATCTTTGCCAAATAGATGCAGAGTTTGATTCCTAACTTGATCTGGTCCTGGTTACTGCTTACAGATAAAAACCGCAGGAGAAATAGAAGAATTAAATGGAGCTTCTGGCGCATGGAACTGCACAGTCTGACCATAGCCATTAGCTCCTACAGGTTTTTGGGATTGATGGCTGTCATCTTTCAAAGCATTGCTCTTTAGGGTGGTGAGAGTGACTTTTAAAAATATGTGGTATGGGCAATATGTCTTTGTATCCCAACACCGACTGATATGCTGGCACTGATGAACCTTCCCATTTTGCCTCTGATTTCATATCCTTGCCTGGGTCTCATTTTTGTGATTATTTTCCTCTGCAAGACTTTTCTCCGTTCAGGAACACGTCTCTCACCACACCAGAGCCTTCTGCTGGCTATAAGTCTTGGACAGTTAAAACCGCTCGTGACTGTTAGTTCCCTGTCTTCTAACCCTCACTCTGAGGTGTTGTAACAGCCAAGGAATAGATCATGTGCTGTACTTTACCACCTGCTTAAAATTCACGTGGGATAAACCTAGTCACAATGAAGGGTCTTGTCTTCAAATACGTTAAAATCTTTAAAAGCAACCACTGCTGCTAAATCTCCCAATTTTATGAAATATTCAATTCCAGTTGAGTGAAATGATTTAAACAGACTGTGCTTTGGGAAGGTGGCCCATGAGCTTTTAAATAATTAGAAATCACTACAAAACAATGGGCTTTCACAGGGGCACAACACACATCAACACATGCACAGGCTCAACCAAGGGGAAGGAAAATTTTAAAAAGCTTTGAAAGTTGGTTCCTGAAGCTGGGATAGTAGGTCACAAAAGGAAGGCAAAACAGAAGGCTCATGGAAGAGTTTAAAGCACATTTTAAAACCTGCATCTGATTCCTGCAAGAGGCCCATCCCGTGTCACCATCTACAGCTCAGATACTCTTGCACGAGCTGAAAACCACATGCTCTGAAACCACAATGAAGTAGGAGGCTATGAAGATTATTTACCTTAACTAGCTTTTCTAATTTCCATAATTTCTACTGCTTGGAGGACTGACCCCTGACTCTTTTCCTTTACCAGGATTCAGAGTTATTATCTCCGCAATTAAAGCAGTTACAGAGGGACATTTGAAATGCAGGTTCTTTTGAATTATTGCTAATAGAAATATTGAGGAGCTCTGTTAGCTTTGATCTCTTATCACATCGCGCACAGAGCTTACTCCTGTCTCGCTCTCCCCCCCTCTCCCTCTCCAAGCATGGCTGCTCCCAGAGTCACTGTGTGTAATCAGACATGTCACACCTACACAGAGGTAAATTTGGTTTATTTAAAAAGGAAAATTAATCTAAAACTGTTTAGGAATTAATTGTGACTGCCTTGGCATAATGTACCATATTATCCTGTTGTTGGCACATCGGGGCAAAATATCAGCTAACCCAGTTTTGGAGTGAGAGGTGGAGGGAGCGTATTCACATGCACCTAAAGAGGAAGCAGTAACTTCGTATTCTTAAGTAGTTATTATTTTGAAACAATACAGTGTGTTGCATCAGCTGATACTTTAAACAGCAGAATCTGTCATACTTATGGAAAGAAGCACCACGTTGCATCTATGTCAGCAAAAAGAATTAGTACATTGAACACCTGACAAGCTCATGTGCACTTACATAAAGTGGTCAACATGCCTAAACCTGGGAGTTAACCACCTCTGCTAAAAACAAAACCCGCCGAGGCACAGGTTGTAATAAGTAGGCAGAAGAGAAATAATGTTCCATCAACAGTGCTATGAAGGGAAAAAACTTATTTTTGACAACATAGTTGCTGCAAAAGCAAAATATTTTATAGTCAGAATGGCATCTTCTTTCTATGCCATGGCCAGGCTCTTTATGACATGCTTCTTAATGACAGATGAAAAAGTATCAGTTCATGGGGAAATGTAACAGCTCAGAGGAAACCCAAATTCACAACTGCATATCAATCTATTAGGTGAAGTAATGAGAAAATGAAGTCAATAAACTGTCCTCAGTGTGGAAATCCTTAAAAATTAACATCAGCCCTAGTGCTTTAATTTAAACTTCATCTGCTTAATGTGTCACAGTTTGGAGACCTAGAATCCTGACAGGAAAAATAGCATAGTCCCTTGGGTTAAACACATTTTGCAGAGTCTAATCCCTTATTTGACCTAGTTTGCATGGCCTTGAGCAAGTCACCTTTTCGGGTATCAACTTCCACACCTGAAAAGCAGATTTGATGTATTTGCGGTGACACCACAAGCACGAATTCACTCCTGTGTCCGTGGCATGCTGCGGATATCGGTGCTACATAAATACAGAGCTCTGCCTGAAATATTAATGCTACTCTGGTCATGACAACACAACTCACTTTGTCGACCTCTTTTGTCCATAATCATCTCAATCAGAACAGGCATTTTAGGGTGGTGGTAACAACTCGGTACTCACAGTGACCTACTACTGAGAAGTGATTTAGAAGAACTGTCTCAGTTACAGCTGAAGCACAATCTCCATCATTTCCAGGTGTCTGAAGTACCCGAGTGTGTTGCATACTGGTGGTGAGTGGCAGAATATCAGCACAGAACTTTTCTGAAATTAGTGAGGGTATAATAGAATAAAGCAGCCTTTTTTTGATGACAGACAATAGGCGGATGCTCTTGTTCTAGGGAGAGGATAAGTCTCCCTTGCTTTCACATAGGAATATGACACTTTAGCTGAAGTCTTTAGTCAGGGAACAATAGTCTACAGCAATGAGAAATAAGGAGATGATTCAATGGAGTGTCTTCAAAATTCTCTGCAGCCCAAGTGAAATTGTAATATAAAGTGTGGGAAAGGGAGACAGGAAGGGGCTACTGCAAAGAGAGAACACAATTTAGTACAATTGAGAACAAATACAAGAGGTTAGACTGTAGATACCTCACCCATGTATTCCCAACTACTGATTAGAAGATTTGGACTAGTTGTAAAAGCATGTTCAGAAATTTGTAGGTGCACAACAACATGTTGTAAGAGTTCGATCTTATGGTTTATCTGTTGTATCACTGATATTATGTATTCTGAATGTATGTTTTGCTGAGTGGCATTAACTACCTGTCATTAATAAATCAACAAAGCACTTAAATCCTGATCTGTTTTAACAATGTGACCTGTGCAAGTCTTCCCTGCTACAGCAGATGTTTTGTGACTGGGACATTTATTATACACAAAATATGTAATCTGTGTAAAGAACTAAATCACGGTCAGTCCTTGCAACTGAAGATTTTTTTTCTTTAAAGAAAACCAGTCAATTCAATCTGAAAAAACAGAACCACAAAGAAAATGGAATGAACCTCTTGTTACAGTCTGGATCTACGTTGAGGTATTTATCCAAATTTACAAGAATATTATAAACTTTTCTGTGAATCTGACTGAGCTAAACTTGAATGTGACTGTGACAAATTAACTTTGGATACACTCCCAGAAAAGAGTCAAAATTGAATTTGGGTCTCATATCTGATTAAAATGGATTTAATGTCAGCCTTGGAAACAAGAGAAAAAGAGCTGGCCTCTGTAGTTAGCTGAGATAGATGAAGACATTATCCATCTGTGCGCCTCAGGAACTTCAAACCAAACTTCTTGATATTATCAAAATAATGCAGACCATTAGAGTTAGTCAGTGTTCCCCTTTAAGATAACGACTGTATTATATTCTTGGTTCTCTGTCACATCAGGTCATATGTGATGTTGGTCTTGACCAAGGGGAATAAGTAGAAAGAATGGGTGAAATTAGAAGGGGCTAATGACACAACTCATTTTGAGATCAGTTCAGATCAGCTGAAGGGACTGGATCAGCATTTTTTGACCAGAGGCAATCAGGATATCTGCTAGAAGAAGGTAATTAGACATCCTAGAATCATGAGTTGCCCAGCTGGAAGCTAATGACTTATGGACCCCAAATGAAGGAGAAACAGAGCCTAATTAGGCTAAATAGGAATTCCTACAGGAACAGGAAAATGTCAAGGAGCAGAGAGAAAAACCTCTTCCAGGGCTTTCTAACCAAAATTTTTTTTAAAAAGTCTTTTTTTTTAGCATAATTATTTCTATTTTTATTGCAAAATTGAAACCACCTTCTCTCTCTCGTCTTTCATTGTGCAAGTCAGTGCTCTCTTCTTTCTCAATGTGAAAGGACCGTTAGTATTTTTCCAGTGGACAACAAAATGTCTTATCATGGAGGTTTGCTGGACAGGGTATGGAAGCAGAAGGGGAGTATCGCTGGCACTATCAGTGAGGAATGACTCTCCTTGAACACAGAAATCTGAACTTTATCACCCTTGAAGGGGTCCCATACTAAACCATGAAAGACATGCTATTTGGAACTATAATTCTGCCTCCCCATTTTATAGTCTGTCAGACTCTTTCCACACCTGTTCCCTCACTATTTACTATATACATCTAGACAGCTGTGAGACTTGGAGGAAGTTTAGTCTGGATCCGAATGGCTTAAAAAGGAGATCTCTGGATCCAGGTAAATCTTCAAGATGTGTATTGAGTTTTGAATCTGGATGTGGATCCAAAAGTACCTCCGCTCCATGCATATATTTAAATAAGGAGGACTGAAGTAGAAGCTACACTCTTTGGGAATCTATCCACCTGTTCCCTAGCCACAGTTCCTTAACAGGCAGCATCATAAATCTGTGCACAGCAATCACCTGAACCCTGACTGCATGGGAATAAAGAGGGGAGCTGAGAATGCTCATACACTACTGCCAGAGATGCCCTCAGCTGTGTTGTGGTGTTGTATTGGGTTGAAAGAAGGTTGAGAGACAATGGCAAGAGAGTAGCAGCTGTGTCAACAGATAACACTTGTATTCAAGGATGCTAAGATTTTCAAAATGGTTGCTTAAAGTGAAATATGTAAATAATTGGCCTTGATTCACTTCTTCAGTAACAGATGTTTCATTTGTATGTGGTCTGTTTATTTAGTTATGTTGACTGGAATGTAAGAGCATTTCAATCACTGACTTTCGAAACTCCTAGACTTTCCCTGTAAAAATGTGTAGTGGAACAAGTGAGGGCTGTCTGGTATTCTGCATGTTACACTCAGTCTCACTGAGACACATGCATAACCAGAGGATCAGGGAACAACCTAGATCAGAAGTTACCCTTGGATGTTGCCTGATCCAAGACCCCACTCAAGGAAGGGCTAGTGTTCAAGGCAGAGCAGGTCTAGATCAAACACAAGCCATGAACGGGTGGCTTCTGCTTCCCCTCCCCACAGACACACACACATATCATGCATGCACAATGCAGTGCTGTGGCCACTGCCCTGATTTGCAATTCCATGTCACCACAGGCCGACATAAACCAGGCCGTGGTGTTGCCTTCATTCCCAGCCTAGCCACCGACACTCTCTCTGGTCACTCGGTCCAACACAGTGTTTTCTCACATGCTGGGACTGAAGGTTCTCTACAGCTTAGTACAGAAAGTTTGATGGGTCAATGTAGAGGTCCCTATCTGGAACAACTTGTAATCAGTTTAATGTTACCCGTGCCTGCATCTACAAGCACGCTGCTGAACCTGATGGCAAAAGCAGTTATACACAAAGAAATACACTAGATATAAACACCTCACTGAAAAGAAAGTAGATTTTCCTTTACCATATTTATTCCGCTTGCTAAGAAGTGGGAGAGAGCTTGAAGTGTTCAGTGAAACTCAGTGACAGCACAGACAAATGGCAAAATGACAAAGCTTGCATACGAGAGAAGACAAATCACAATCCTTTCTCAGGTTTGACCTTGCTAAAAATACAGACATAAGGCAACTCCCAGTGTGAGAAAATTTCATGGTACATATTCAATTCCAGATGAGTCTTCAGGTGTTGTTGCTGACAAAGAGAAAAACAAAACAAACAAAAAAACTAACAAAAGAAGCTGCTGAAAAAGTATTGTGAAATCCACAATGGTAGCTCTTGGGGCACGAAGGAGGAGGGAAGGTTAATGGGGAGGAGAGACATAACTGAGATCTTAATTCCCTAACATGTAAAACCCATAGTGGTAGCCTGTCACTTCCTCCAAGAGGTTACAGCCCAGTTAGATAAGAAGGACCAAAAGTCTTTTGCTGCGCCTTCAGTATTTGCTCCCACTGAGAGGAAACATTTACCCAGAGTAGTTTCATGGCTGCTCTTGGTCAGCCCTTTTGAAATTTCTTGTTTCTGTTCCATAGATTCAGAGCTGGATGAGGAGTGATCGCATCTCTTGGGCCTCGCCATGTTCATGGCCCTATCAGAAAGTAAGTGTCACTATTCTCCATTTTACAGTGGCTACTGGAAACAAAAGGAGAGTTATTAGCTTTTGTACAGTCTTTAACAGACTTGGGTACTTAGCCTGTCCTCCTGAATCAGCAGCACAATGACTTAAGTTCAGGGTCAATCATGTTATCCGTTTACTTGGTGGGATAGTGGGATAGTGTCGAGGCAGTGGACACTTGGACCACTGGACAGGACATCCTGTTTGTGCTTGCAGGGAAGACCTGCAGCAAATATAAGACCTATGTAAGAACTGTTCTGTTGGGAAGGTTAGCAAGAGTGATATGAATCTCCTGATGGAGCTAGAAAAGAGATTTGGTCTGCTCTGTGAATGTGCAAACTCGACAGGGTGTTCTTCCTTATGGGGAGGCTACTGAAAACAGCTTGGAAGACAAATGTCATTTTGTTCCTGAGGTGGAGCAGGATAGGAGGGAAGAGCAAGGCTCATTGCAAGCATCTTGGATGATGAAGATATAATAATAATTCTTTTTGTTTCGTGGATTTTTTTTTCTTCTTCCTTTTCCCTTGTATTGTCCCCCACATCTAATGTCCCTCTTTTCCCATGGCTGATCATCTGTTCATCCTTCTTTGCCTTCCCTTCAGGCGTCTCAGTAACCCCATGCACCAAAATTCAAGCTCTGGACTGGCCTCACTGCCTCCCCAAAGCTCATGGGCTGAAGCCAACACCTGTTTTGCTTGCTCCTCAGCCTGTCAAATCCACTTGCTCTCTTGCCTTCATGTGTCTATGAGCTGTCATCAGTGCTTCTTGGATGCCCCAGCCTGCTGTGTGTACAAACCTGTCAATCACACTGACATGGCTCAGTCATAACGCCTATTGGGGTTTCCACACAGCAAGGAAGCCATCCACCAGCAGCAGTGAAAAGAAATGTCAGCCTTGCAGTGGGCCGTTGGAAACCACACGTAGAAAGAAAATGAGTCAAAGCAGAGCTCAGGGCTGGATGACACTGTAGTCTGAACTGCAAAACTGTTCCTACACTCATCCAGCAGGCACCAGCTGTCTCCTGTGGGGAGCAATAACACTTCTATGTCTCCTTGGGCTTATAAACTTACATTTGCCCCATCACCAGTCTGCTAAGTGACTATTTGAACACTGCTCGCTAGCAATCACTGCCTTGTACTACGGAGAGGTTCCTAGATGTCATTTGCCAGATGGGAACATCATGCAAATTGGGCTTCAGCACTCATGGATGAACCAGCATTGCGACTGACTTACTAAACATCAGTGGTGCAGATAAATGCCACTCATATTGCACTCTTCAGCCTGCTTAATTTAAATGCAAGGATGCACTTGCTTTGCCAAAAGCTAATCTTGATAGGCCAAATCAGCATCATCAGATGCAAGCATGCCCACAACCACATATTAATTGATCTTCACCAGCTCCTTTATGCTCCTTTCTTCTTCTTGGATATGCCATAAAGGAAAACAAAAAAAAAAGAAAAAGAAAAAGAGTGGAGATGCTGTAGAAAGACAGAGATAAAAGGGGAAGGAAGGGAAACAATTACACAAATTGTGAAATACTGGAGCCCATTTTCTCAATGACAAGTTGATCTGGACGTGTTACTGTCAGGATGAAAGGTAACAGCAAAGGAAACATCACCTACTAAATTTGAAATAGGACTCTGGCAACTGAATGTCAGTATGCAGTCAAAACAATAACAGTAAGCAAACACGCAGGGAAATCCCTGGGTTCATATTAAAAGTGAAAAAAAACCTGGAACTACACAAATTTCATATGGCACTCTGTCTCCCTCTCATGGTGTGTCTTTCATACTATTTCTACTCCAAAAAATTCACAGGCTAGCTGGTGTAAAGGATCCATTGCTTCTAGTGTGGTCTCTCTGGAGGGACCAGAAGGACCTGTGACTAGCATATCACCAGCTCAGCAGCTTAGGTTAAAAGACCTAGATTGTGCCCCAGGTTGTGGTAAATCCAGCAGCATCTTAGCTGCATATGGGAGCTGCTGCTGGAGGTGCTCTGAGCAGCAGCGGGTGCTATTTGGATTGCATGGAGCTGGTCTCTTTTTCCTTGAACGCTGCAGAGTGCTGGAGTCATATTCCTCCTACCCAGCTACAATCACATCTTCAGTTCCTCTAACCTTTCAGGGTAGGGAAAGAATGTGATTTTGCACAGCTTTTTGACCTTTTCCAATTAAAGATAGCAAATGCATTATCAAACATTTTTTTTCTACTCTTTTTCCTTCCTACCTTTCCCTTTCTCTACTCTACTTTTCCCCCTTTTTTTGTTCCTCAAGCAAAGCCCACTCTTTCATCTTTAGTGTCCCAACAAGGATCTGAAGTAAAACCACAGTCAGTGAACTACAGCTGTGTGGTACACAGGATCTGTAGGACAGAGCCTGACTTCTTAATGTACTTGTTCTATTACAAGATTTATGTCAAAGTGTTAAATGCAGCCAGATAGGTATGCTAGTGAATCTGCTGAAGATGTAAGGTTTCTTTCTTACTTATTTTTTAAGTATACAGACTTCTCACCAGAGTTATTACACAGTTTCCCTTGAGTGGTCCTTCTTACAGAAACTGAGGAACAACCTACACATGTTTTGAAAAAGGCCCAGTGAATATTTGAATCTTTATGTTCCACGTGTGTTAACAGGGATAAAGGTATTAAGGCAGGTCATTTACGTATTTTGAACTTTTTTTTTCCATTCTCTATTGAAAAGAGGAGCCTAATGTATGCAAAGAGCAGCAACATTTTCCCACTCTAGTCACATGAATATTTAACGGTAAGAGGTTTTTCTTTGTCTAAGCTGGAAAAGCAGTCACTTGGGGTAAAACCTGCGAGGACTTGAGACTCCTGAGCAGGGACATGCAGTGCATTCACTCACGGGTTGTTCTTCCCACCTATCCCTGGAGAATTGTCCCTGGAGATGCCAATCTGGGTGCAGGTCTGTGCATGCTGAGCACAGGGAGACTGCGGTGTGTGATGTGTCAGCTCTAGAGTTATCCCAGAATTGCACTGAACATGTAGTGACATACAAGGATTTGTCTGCCGAAATTGCCAATACTGTGTGAAATCCTAGTGCTGCTCGTAATCTACTGGCTGCATTCAAAGAAACAGACTATTCCCAGCTGGGAAGTGTGGAAATACGTACCTCAGCAGCCTCTGCTGTGTCACACAGAGTTTTTCTTCCCCTTTTCTAACTCCTGTAACTACCTCTGTCATTTCCATTTCCTTCTTCTCAAGCCCTGGAAGAGGACACAAAGACTTTGAAACATGTCCCGTTAGGTGGAGGAGATCAAGACTCAAAGTACGAAATGCATCAGAGAGGCTCCAACATGTGGAGTCTGAAATCTTCCCTGCCAGGGCACAAATAGTTGTTGTGAAGTAACTCTCAAACACAGATTTTATTGCTATTTGATGACACTGACAGATAATTCTGATGCCACAGGAGCTGGTTATTAACTGCACAGCAAAAAATGAGGCTATTGCTGTGGGCCAAACAACTAACACCACAGTGGGTTTCAGGGAGCAAGCAAGATTGCTAAGGTACCAGAGAAGCAAGGAGCTGGTGGCACTGGCTCCACATTGCATGAAGCATGCACAGTCATTGATCAAGTTTAAAAGGAGTACTGTTAGGTTTGTCATGTTATTTTTTTAGCCACAGACATTTACCTTTGATTTTCTCTGGGTTTTATACCAGTTGATCTGGTTCAGCTTAGTCAGTTCATTATAAGCCTTATTGCCAGAATCACTTTTGTTATGCCAGCCTCTGATCTAACATAGTGTTCCCTGTCTAATATTAATTTGCTTGTGCCATGCCAGTCTTGTGTATCTCTTGTGTGTACCACTGTTCCTGAAGCTCCCCACATTCAAGTCCCAGATGTAACTGTACCCCAGAGACCTCTGTCAGTAAATATCTGCACCTTTGCTATTCTAGTCCTCTGTCTCTGACAAGCTAAGTTGCTGATTGCACAAAACCATTTAGTGGTTTCCTCTAGGGCAGCGCAAACAATTTTTGATATTGTAACCGAAAGAAAGAAGGAAACTACTAAGGATGATAGCTTGAAACTAATAAAGAAAATTTTCTTGCCAAAACATAGTCTTAGTTTTCCTGTCCACCCAGATAAAACATTCAATAACTGTCATTTTAATAAAAACTGGAAGTGAAAATGGGAAAATAAAATAAATTTTCTTCCACTTGATCTCAAAGCAGTCTTCAAGACTTAAAAAATCCAAAGCATTTTTTTGGGGAAAATGTTGAAGTGAAATATCTCTGCTTTACCCACCCTCCTCCTTATATATTTCATTTGTTTTGCTAAAGCAGTGTGCAAATCCAACCTGAATTTGCAAATAGCTTAAGTCATTTTCAAGCTGCATTTTTAGTTAGCAGATAATTATCCATTTGAGAAATGCCTATGTCTCAGGCTTAGTAAAGAAAGGCTAAAGAGGAGATACCAAAACCAAAAATCTTTCCTTGGGATGCTTGGCCACTGCAGTCAGTATAATTCTCTGGGCCTTCTTTGCTGTTCTGCCTTTACTGGCTACTTCCGGATGAAAGGAAAAGGGAAGGATAAGTCTTTTGCTGAACTGGATGCTCTGGTTGCACTTCTTATAGCACATTCCCTTTTGTGTTGAATGCCAGACTCTGTTCTTAGGGTTCCTTGCTGCTTCGTCTTCACATCCCATCGGTTTCTTTCATTTGTATCAACATTAAAAAATAAAAAAGTGTCTGGTGCCCTTTTCTAAAGGATAAAAAGGAAACAAACCCTGAGGTATCATGGAAAGACAGCAATGTTAAGACAAAAATATTACTCAGTTTAAATGTTACTTGCACTTAGTGGTTGTCTTGTTTTAACTTCTGACTTTAGCCACAGAGGCACACATTTGCAGAGACTCGAATATTACTTAGGAGTTTAGGCATTTGATAAAAATCCACAAAACCAGACAGGATTGGGGAACGGGGTGCGGAAGGAATGCCGTCTGTCCATTGTGCAGGTGGGAAAGCGGTAGCCATGGCCAGGGCTTCATCCCCGTAAGGCAAGAGACAATTGATTGCCTGCCGTTCACGTGTGAACCGGCCTAGGAGAACCAGCGTTATGATTTATTGCGAGTGCTGGACTGAAGCAGGAAGGTTGCAGTGTCTGCAAGCAGTGCTAGTTGTTCTGCATGCAGAGATTTGGAAGCAGTCACTGTCTTGGCAGGGTTAAAGTCCACCTGAAGCAGTGAGGCAGAGAGACTACAACACTATCCTTCAGTTAGGCACAAGAACATGTCTTCTTTACAACTAGAATACCTCCTAATGAGTTATTTCTTTGTATGTGTCACAGTGTACACAAAGATATAGGCAATATTTTTAGTGGATCTGTTGAAAAATATCTGCAGGTCAAGCTAAAACAAGGAGATCTGCTTTGGTCTCTGGACCAGAGAGGGATCCCTACCACAGCTAGCCAAGGGCCCTGGTAGTCGAAGTACTTCTTCGTAGTAACAGCTAGTGAGTGTTCAACTAGATGGGCCATGAGAGTTTATCACATGAGATTGGGCGCAGTCAAATATTCGTAATTGAAGAAGGGGGCTTACACATTGGACTAAACCCAAAACCCTTCTAATTTGCCAATCTGCTTTGAATAATGACCCCGGAGAGATGTCCAGAGTGGTCAGAATATCTTCTTGGTATCAGCCTACTTTAAAAGAACTGCAGACAGACCTAATGCTGGATTGTATGAGGCAGTTTGGACATAGTGAATCAGAAGCTGAGCTGTCCCAGAGTAATGGCCCTTCAGAACCATTCCCATTTAACCATCATAACCTGGGAAGGAGGACGGAAAGAGAAACCCACCCTAAATCTTCATCTAAAATAATTTCTCTTCATTTTCAGTGTCAAGGGAGCATAAGATTAAACAGACATGAAACACACTGATTTTAGTTTTGCATCTCTAAAGCTCGGTTTGTCAGGATTTACAAAACCGAAATATGACCTTTCCAGCCCCTCTGGTGACAGAATTAAATTAAAGCTTTCCAGAGTGACTGACAAACCTGGAAGAGACTGATTTACTGCCAAAAAGGTAGTAGAAATCCGCTGTAGACCAAACCATATAAGAACAAAACTATGCTGCAATGTAAATGGATGTTTTAATATAATGGTTGGTCTTCTTTGTAACACTGCTTTGTTATCTGTCGTTGCACGTATTTAAGAGCTTACAAATCCTCTATGCTCATGTAATCAATACAGCATGTAGATATGTTATTTTCTTGATTGACAGATTGTTCAATTTACATGTCTATACCAAGCACTGCTTTGGTATAGTTGCCAAACCTAAATCTAGAAGAACAGAGGAATACGAGGTAGATCTAGCCTAGTATAAAGCCCATGTGGGGTAATGGGATAAGCTGCCAGTGTTGGCACAGAAAGGCTGACACTGACAATTGCTTTGCTGCTTAATTGTCCCTGCCAACAAATGGGAGCTACCTTTGCTCATCTAACCCTCAGCATAATGCAGTGGTTACACAGGTTAATATTCACAACACATTCAAGAAATGTACAATATATAAAGCTCAGGACTGGAAGCTTCTGTTGTGTGGCAGCACAACACGCCACAGCAGCAGAACTCCTGGAACAGGGCTGGGTTGCTAGGCACTGTGTACAGATAAATATTAAGTCCTAATGATATATCAGCAACATACGTCACTGCGTGTTTAAAATGCATTTGCTTCAGCATGCGCTTGAGTGCTTTGCTGAACTGGAGCCATGAGTACTAAATGGCTAATCTGAATGGGAGAATGTTGGAGGAGAGTGGTTTTAAAAGAATGAAATCAAAGTGTTCCTGGGACTGATAAACAAGCATATATAAAATGAGCCACAGAAACAGTTGTAATAATGCTATAAGTGGAGTGCAGTTAAAGGATAGGAAGTTATAAGCACTAACGCAGCTCTGCTAACTTCAGTGGATATGAATTTATTCTCAGTGAGGATGTGATTTGATCTGGGCCTCCCACCCCACTGGTAAGTATGATTCAGGACTTACAGGGCATCAGATACCCCACCGCTGAGAGCAACAACAACAATCCTTTTCTAAGCTGAATACAGTATGCAGAGCTGCTGTGACAGGAATCCAAGAGTTCAGCCTGGATGGTCAAGGAGAACTGAGGGGAAGCCCACGGAGATGAGCCTGGCTGTAGATGTCATGGATAAATAAATATTGTAGGGGAGGTAAATCCCATTATGACTTTCAGTTACATTAAATATTAGTCTGTGAAGGTGTGGGGACGGAATGGGGGATGCAGAGTTACTGTCTGGGATGTAAAAATAAGGGAAGTAGAAGGCAGCCTCAGATGAAATGGATAAGCAGCAATAAAGTTCTGACTCTGACATCACAGGCAAAGACATATAAAAGATTGCCTAGGCCAAACCACTCTTCCAAATTTGTGAGTAGAAAGACTAAGTAATATAAAATTATAGGTAGTACTTTATTCCTAATATGTATTTTAAATGAACTCTCCCCTCCCTCTTTTTGTCTCTTCCATCCTTCCTTTTTTTTCTCCTTTGCATCAACACTAGAAACTCAGAGGTTGCTACTTCTGAAAATGAATCAGAATAGAAGAGAGATCTGATAGAAATAAGAAAGCCTCTAACCCTTATTAGCCCACTCCAGTCTGAAGTTTATTCATTATTCCAGTTGCAAAATTTAAATGAAGCAAAATAAAAAAGATTGTAGAGGTGACTGAAGTCTCTTCAGAAACAAAGAATTATCTCTAGAAAGTGAGGTTTTGACAGGGACCTAACCTGCAAGAAAATGAAAAAGCTGAAAGACTCATAGAAAGTTGCTAACTACATCCTATTTACAAAATTAGTCTCCATCACAAGCTCGCTAAGAGATGTGGGAAAAAACAAATGCTTATTCTTTTAGATTAAATGCATAGAAGAATAACAAACATCTCATGTTTGTGCTTCTATTGGATCAGGATAGGGATGTGTAGTGACAGCAATGAATATCTAAGCAGATTGCAAAGAACAGCTACGGACAGTGGAATAACTATGTTTAGTAGATTATTATCCTTGCTTATAGTATGTAGTATGTAGTATGACCTGAAGTCTTTATACACTGTATACTGTAGAATACCTTGCATCAAACTGTTTACTATCTAAATGGGCAAACAAAAGGCACGGGAGGAAACACTGACACTGAGAATTGTAAAAGGTCGCAAAAGTCAGTGATACCTCCTAAGAATTTGGCCAAAATCTCAAGACATACACCTTAAGCCCTGTTGCCCTGCCAGCCTGTTGGCCTGTTGAAGCAAATGGTAGGAGGACAGGGGTCAGGCTTACTTGTCTTTGGATCTCACTCCCCTGTGGGTATGGAATAGCCAGAGTGAATGACATCCAGTTTTGGAACTGCATTGTAAAACCACGTGTCAAGAAGCAGTGGAAATCCAGTGAGATTACAGAACTTGTTCTCATGCTCTGAGTAACAGCCATATTCTAAATTCAGAACATTATTAGGTAGAGAAAAGCTCTTTTAAAGAATTTTGAGAGTTATCTAAAGTTAATTGATGATAATTTTACTTCCCAGCTAGCAGTGCAATGGAACTTACTTTAACAAGGCCATTAGCTTTCTATTTTCGTGGAAGGACACAATTCGTGGCCTGGTCTATTCTTTCTAGTACTTCTACAAAATGTACATTTTCCCCTGGAATTAGCAATAGTATATAGAAAATATGTGATTTCTTCTGAGATGGTTAGCAGAATTTGCTCTTAGTTCCATTGTGTTATGAATTGTGCAATGTTTACCACTGACATATTTTCGTTCTACTATATTTTCATATCTCTTCCACTTTGACTCTACACAGAAATCCCAGAAGAAACTCTGAGTCAGAGATAGCTGCTGGGGCAGAGTTCGTTCTCTGTCCCGCACTGGAAGGCATTGGTAGTATATTGGTGGTGCATCTATATGGTCTTCTCTCTCAAATTCCACCTTCCATGCATTCTCAATTCAGTTTATCAGCTTTCTGTCATTTAAATGCCTTTCAGCATCCTTTGCTGAGATATTAATTTCTACCGAAACAGTCTTTCTTGCTTCCTACATGGCATATTTCAGGTTGTCCTTTCATGTCTTTTTCCTGTTTGGTTTTGGGTTTGTTTTTTTTTGTTTGTCTTTAGTTCTTCTTTCCTTGTATCTCTTCGGTCTGCTCCTTCTCCTGTACTTGCCTACCTCCCTTTTCCCTCCAATTTATATGCCTTTATGTTCCCTACTCTTTGTGGGCTCTGAATAATCTGTGCTGTAATCTTTCCTTCCACCCCTCTTTCCTTTCAGTCTTTTTCTATTCCATTTTGTCTTCACCCTTTCTTTTGTTTCCTTGTACCTTCCTGTCTCTCAAATGTTTCAACTTTTTCTCCCTACGTCATTCCTTTGAGAATTTTTGCTTTGACCTCTCCCTTTCCCATCACACGCACAAGTCTCTCTCCCTGTAGGTCTTCACGTTTCTGTGAAGTCCCAGGCATTCATTCCTCTCTGTCCTCAGCCTCACTGCCAGTATTTGGAAAGGGGAAGAACTCAGTTGTAGATTAAAATGCAGTGTGTGAAGATGATTCTTGGTGGAAGCTTGTCCTACAGTGAGAGATTAGTGAGCACTGTTCATGGAGGAACAGAGGTGCTATGGGCTTATTTGTGATATCTGTGTAGAACCAGGAGCTGGTCTAGCAGGGACAGCTGATGCTCAGTGCTGTCGACTAAAATCTCTAACAAAACTCTAAGATCCTGTGTGTCAAGGTGTCTTCCACTTCCTTTTGTCAACAGCAATGTGTTAGTGCAAGTGCCTTGAGGCACATGGATGTTATAGACCTTGATATTTTATCTGAACTTAGAAAATTTTAGCTCATCTATCTCTTCAGCTTTTCTTACAAGGGACCTAGTCTTATTTATAGGAAGGCACTTTCAGAGCACTCCTGCAGTGGTTGTGGAACCCTCCTGTAAATGACAGTCACTATCATTAATGGCTAATAAGGACCTGAATCCTCTTGCTGCAATTTCATCCTGCATCCCAGGGCATGACAGGCTATTTTACTCTGTATACAATGACATTTCACTGTGTCCTTTTAGAACCTGCTGTTCTTCACAGACCATTCTTTGAGCATATCTACATTATAGGAAAATGGAGGCAGTAATATATGCTTTTCTTTCTTTCTACACCGTGTAGTATTTTAGAGCGCTTTCTCCTACCACATCTCACTTTTCTCCTAACCAGATTAATGGATCAGATTCTTTTATATTTTGTCCCTATTTGAATTATTCCCCTGTGATTGTAATAATTTTCACTTGCCTTGCTCAACATCTCTTCCAATTTCTCTCATGGCCTTTTTGAGCTGAGGTGACCAAAAGTAAGTGTAGTATTCAAAGTAAAGGACATGCTGTACAGGAGGTTTTATACAATGGCATTATATCATTTTGTCTGTGCTATTCACCATCTCCTTTCCCATGCAGCCAAACATCGTATTTGCTGCTTCTGCACACAGAGCAGATGTCTTCATTGAATGATCCATAATGATGCCTAGAACTCTTTTCCTAAAAAATAACAGCTAATTCTGAATCCATCAGTATGTATCGGTAGCTTAAATTGTTCCTTCCAGTGTTCATTACCTTGCACTTGTCTACATTGAATCTAATCTGCCTTTGTGTTGCAAATTTTTCTAGTTTTATAGGTCTTCTCAGAATTTCTCACCTCATTTTGTTCCACTAGACAATACTTCAGTTTGCCTTGGTCATCCTCTCTTCCTAGTATTTAATATTAACTCAGTGGGACTGGTTCACCATGCTCCTTGATCAACGCTTGATATGAAGGCCGGTTTGGAGGTGGAGTGAGAAGTAAAACCATCTTTTCTGCCACCCTAGAGGGTGAAGTAATGGCTGTAGCCAGAGTGCAGCTGTCTCGGGAAGTGTAATTATGGGGCATTACTGTAATTAATTTCCTCTCTTAATTGAGCTGCTCCTGCATTATCTTCATAAAATTCAGAGCTGCACAGCCCTCGAGCAGATCTGCTCCCCAGGAGCAGATGTCCCTCTGGGCTGTGAGTGTGAGAGAGCATGCTGCAGTTACAGCAGTCCTGGTCTCTCTGTGTTTCGCCGTTGCCTGATAGTGTTAATAATCCAGGGTTTCTGATCTGCTTCTGCAGTTTTTGACCCACAGCAGGACTCTGTCCAACAGCAATTGTTGTCTCATTATCTCATGTGCAGATCAAAACAGGCCAACAAACCCACGTGAGAGCTTCATCCCCAATATAGTAATTATCCGATTCTCTTATATTTAGCATTAATAACAGGATGAGAACATACAGAGATGGACTGAATTTATGATATCAAGAGGCCTGTTGATGAGACAGCCATAAGGAAGGACGGGGCCTGGCAGCCAGGGCCCATCCCACAGCTCCAACAGGGAGCAGGGCATGGGGGGCAGCCCCAGACTCAGGCACTGGGCATCAACCAGGGGTTAGGGACGGGACATCGGCAAGGGTGGGCACTCAAATGAGATGCAAAGCTGTGTTTGGGGGTAGGTTATGGTATGGTTACAGCCTATAAGCACCTGAATAGTACCCACATAGGCAATAAGACTGTACAGGGTTGTATATATGTATAAAATTAGTAAATGAGGGAAAAGGAAAAAATATGCTATCTTATACCAGAGAAAGTTCCTGACACTGGGATCGCTTAACACTGTGGAACAGCTACGGCAGATGGAAGTCTTGATGTCCTCTCACTTGGAACATCTAAAATTAAGCTGATCAAAACCTCAGCAAATGCACTGTGGGAAAGACTCCAAGGATAAATAGGTAATGCAGTGAAGAACAAGGGGTTTCAATCTCTTATTAATATGAAATTATAGCTTGCTTTGTACAGCAAGACAAAGTTGCACAGATTCGTTACATACAATTTAAATCTTTCATTTTTGTTACATACTCAAGGAACAAACAAAATTCCAGCAGGATATCACCATCCTGTGCTCATGCTGTACAGCTAAGCCTGTATGAACGGCGCTCAGAGTCGTGTTCATAATGAAGAAGAGATGGAACAACAGCCTGTCACTTTTGCTGAACTGTCCTTGCTGCCAGCCAGAATGACATATTCCACTATTACATTAGGCATTTTTACTAGTTTATCCACAAGAAAGAAAAAAAAAAAAAAGAACTATTGGTGAATTATTAATTACAAGTAGGATTAAAATACTCTTTATCACTGAAAATATAGGGCAAAACCTTGCCCTGGGGTACGCATGCAAAAGTCCTGTTGTCTTAAGAATGACTTGCATGCATATATCCAAGGGCAATGATTAGACTATTATTATTTGCTCAAAGAAATCAGCCAGGTAATAATGAAGGACATTCTTAGTAGTTTCATCCACAACACTGCAACCTCGAGCCACATATATTTTCAGATTTAACCTGAAGTCTTTTACAGCATGCAATTAGCCTGACAAAATGCTGTTTCAAGTCTCATTCATTAAGAGATTCTTCAGGGTCTAGATACTTCACCTTTGACAAAAAAAATTATCATTATTTTGGAGAGTACAAAGCAACTTTTCAACTGAAAGCAGATTCTGAAAAATGAGAGAGAGAACAGGAAGGAGAGGGGAGGAGAAGGGAAGGAAGGCAAGGGAATAAGAAAAAAGAACAAGAAAAAGGAGAAGAGTGGAGGAGAGGAGACAAAACAAATGCACCATTGAGGTGTGTAGAGTTGAAATGACATCTCTGTTCTGATTTGTGACTTATTGAAGTCACGCATGTATTACACAGAGAAACTGGAAGGTTCTCATTTCTAGGATGGTCTCTTGGGTTCATAATGGGGAAGAAGCATCCCACATCTACTTAAAGACTTCGTGAACTAGGCAATTTGTGGACTAAGCAACTCACTAAGGTGTTGAAATATTAAAGTAAAAAAGGCCTTTAGCTTTAGGTATCGAGACTTGGGAAATGCAAATGCTTTTAACATAGTTTTTAATCCTAACTCTTGGAATCTGTGATTGTATTTTCAGAAGTGAGTAGTGAATGTAAGACATCCTAAAGCATTTCTGAAGAAGAACCGAGCACTGGTCATCTGAAAAACGGAGCCCTTTGAAATGTCTTAAATTGGACACACAATATGATTTTGCATGCTGAAAATTTGCTCTTGATTTCCTAGCACAGACATGCTTGAAGTTTGCTCTGTTAAGAATTTACTAAACCCACCAAAAATATGTTAATTTTCAGCAACATTTCTTCTAGTACAGGTGCTTATAGGTATTTGCAAAAGATCCTTTGGGTATTCATAGTAGCATTGATGATGACGATGATTATAAGACTAATAACAATAATAATAAAATCACCATTTAATTTTTTGAAAGTGGGCTTTGACAAGACTTTTTGCAAATACTTTTTTTGTGTTCTGCCCAGCTCTGCTGAACATGGATGCAAACAGGCTCTTGCATGCTTTAACATCTGGCCCAGAGTCTGTTACAATGAACTATAAAACTCCTCTTGACTTCAAGGGAAGAGGAGACCATTTCCACAGTACAACAAAATCTCTCTGACAACAATAGTAGCAGTCATTCCTTTTCTCATCTGCAAGATAAAATGATCTTCTGTAAAATACTGTGTAATGGTAATGCAGCTTTTGACCTTCATCAGGGAAATTCTCGTTGCTGAGTCTTGATCTTGGGTCCACATGCTCTATTTCCTTTGAGTATGCCCAGACAGTTATTGGAAGCTATCACTCCAAAGACTGCTTTGAACATGAGACAGCTGCACTCCTGGTAATAGCTCTGCCCTGTGCTGTAACTGCTGCATTTCTTTCGCATATAGTTTTTCCTGTACGAAATTATTATCAGCAAGAAATTTGGCCTCGCTGTCTCAGGTGGATTGCGTTAGTCTGTTCAGTTTTCATTGCCATCTTACAATCTAAATTATTTTTTGCCTGTTATCTCATGTTCTGTCATGTTCAAAAGATTCTAATAGCAGCTTCAGGAAGGCCACAATGGAATATTAGCTAATTAGTAATTACTTTTTATGAAACATGTCTAAATTACTGAAGAATATTTTTCCACAGTGCAACCTACTTAGGTTCTAGTTCTGTGAGGATTTACATATGTGCTAATTTATACTTGGTGGTTTGAAGTTCTACAGGAAAAAATCAAGCCTATCTTAAGTATTTCAAGAAGGGCACTGAGAAACAGAGGAACTTCAAATCATTATTATTCATCTTTTTTTTCTTCTTTAACATTGAAAGACCTGATTCCTGAGGGATTGCTTAACTCCAGTGAAGTTGCTGTCAGACCTGGCCTTAGCATATGAAGTAAAGAAGCTAGACACAGCTGTGGTGTCACTATCAAGTGACAACACAGAGTAGCACAATAAAAATAAAAATGTATCCTATAGACAGCAGAATAAAGCAGTGTTTTCCTAATTACCTCAGGAACTTTGAGTTTGACAAGAAAATATATCACATAGATGTTTGTAGGCAAAATGTGGAATAAAGGCAGAACTCATATGAAAAAATTAGTGGAAACCTCCTGCAGCATCTTCCTGCCTCTCTGTCCTCAGATATGACCATGTTATCTTGTTATAGATCACCAGGTCATATTTAATTTGTTAAAAAAGCTGATGCCAGGCACTGCATAGTAGAATTCATTTGCAGTACATGTAAGTCTTAATGGACCTTTAAACCCTAGGGAAGATACCAAATCTTCTGGACTTCAGTATACTTGACCTGTACAGGAATCTGCTATGTCTGAAAAGCTTTAACCCCAGCTTTACCAGCTCTTGGTTTTAGCTGTGAAACCCCCTGGCTCAGCCAGAGGAATATTGACTAAGATAGCAGCCCTCACACACACTCCTAGCCCAGTGCCAAGCACTTTCATGATGTGATGTGGAATGCTGCTTTTCCATTTCCCTATGCCCTGCCCAGTTCAGAACACATAAGCAAGGGTAAGCCTCAGAGAAGCAGGATCCATAGGAACAGGCTTGTCAGTTAGAGGGAAGAGGTGTTCCCTCGCATCGCTGTGGACACTCAGGTACAGCAAGGTCTCCGCTATGCCTTGGTTTCACTGCCTTTTGGGAAACATGCCATTTCCACTCCTTTTGAGGATGTTTTTCCATCTCCAGAGCAATCAAAAGAGCCTCAGGGCAATTGGTAATATGGCTATTGATCTATTTTTCACTTCTAGGTATATAGGATATTAAAAATGGAAAAGCGAGATGTCTTCTTCAAGTAGACAAAATATGACGTGGCAGAACATGAAAATCAAGGAACAACATGCCCATTACTAGCTTTTCACCAAAATTATTCTTTTTTTTCTTCTTTTTTTGCTGTAATGCTTTGGAAAAGTCACTGACTCTCCCACGCACTTCTAACTTGTGATGTATTTTTTCGGTCAACAAAAATCTCCACCTCTCTTTTTTATTAGTTTTTCAAGGCAGACCTATCAGATACACAGGTCAAAATGAATGATGAAATTTTATGCATAGACATCATATGGAAAATCTTCAATAGGCACTAGCATTGTGTGACACTTCAAACAGTGTGCTAGATGAATAACCCTATCCTCATTCCTGGCTGGAGGCGGTTCTCAGGCATCAGGGAGGTGAGAGCATGAGTGTAGTAAGGGATTCCAAATTTAAAGGAAGTTGTGAATTTTAAAACCATTTAACTGTCTGAAGCTATTTCATCTCCTCATATCAGCCTCTTGAATTTTGCAGTTACTTGATTTCCCCTCAATTTTAGTGAACTAAGAACTAATGAATAGGAAGGTTTTCCCTCAGGCTGCTGCTGAGGTTACATCCTCCCACTCCCCATTCCTGATGAAGTGCTCGTGAAGCTTATCCCGAACCATTGCAGTTTATAGCTTGATTTTGCTTTGTCATAAAATGTCAGGCTTCAGGCTGTGCCTGTAAATGACAGGAGAAGCTCAGCTGTCCACTGTGCCAGCCAAGAGCAGAAACCTTGGCAGCCCCTCCAGGGTCACTGGCACCCCAGAGTTTCTCATCGTTTTGTTTTGTGGAGAGAAGCTGGAAAACATAACGTCAGTGTACCCCGAAGACTCCAGGAACCTAAATTGACTCAAAAGGCCTAAAAAGCAAATCAGGATTTATACGGTAACCATGTGATTTTAGCATGTATTTACATTTACATTTACAAATATTTGATTTACAGGACTGGCTGCTGGACTTAGACAGAGGTCGCATATGAGACTCAAACTGACTAATTTCACAGACTCAGGAGAACACACTGGTTCTGGTTTGTGGCTGATATGTATCTAGGAGGCACTCTGCACAGGCAGAGTCACTGTTTTCTTTGGGCAGGCAAGAAGTCCTAACACTTACTGTTTTCCTGGGGCTCAGCTAACAAAGCTAGAAGCTAGTTTGCAGCTCTTGGTTTTCTGGTAGGCAGCAATCGTTCCCAGAGCAAAAGTGCAGAGAAGAAAGGGATTCATAAAAGCAGGGTGCAGCATGTCTGAAGAAATCACAGACATTGGGATGGCAGCAATGGGATTTGAAGCTCCAGGGTGGTGTCACAGGGAAGAGAAGAAGGTTTTGCTTGCAAGCTTTTCGGCCTGCCTCTGCTGTTTCCAGCTCACACTGGTGACTAAGTCTGGGATTGAGTTAAAATACTCCATGCAGGCATGCTTGCAGGTTCATATGCAGCGCGAAGGGGCAGGGGCAGGTGCAGGGGAGTGCCAGACTGTCTGGATGCCAGCCCCCAAGGCTCTCACGCACTGTGGGGGCCAGCAGCTTTCCTAGGGGGGCACCAAAAACTGTGAAGTCAGTTCTAAGGTTGGCTCTTCTTCCAGTGGTAGCGAAGTGCTTGGGCTCATTTTCCCGCTGTCCCAGTGGGGTGGTTATAAGCCACTCAATAAAACATGTTTTTTCTGGTTCAGATAGCTCCTGGCATCAATGCGAACAGCCTCCGGGGCAGGATGAGATGCTGTGCCTCCCTCCTCACAGGCACAGCAGCATGTGAGAGGCAGTCAGGGTAATGAGTGGCATGGCACTAGCTGCACCCGTGGGAAAGTCAGCTGCCCTGTCAGGGGGAGTTTCCCAGTGACTTCTTTATTTCAAATGCGAGTACTAACGCATGAATGGAAGTGGCAGGAAGAACAAAGCTAAACATCAATGCACACTGCTGAATATAAGAGAGGGAGCCATGGAGAACACTTTTAAACCTGGAAGATTAAAACCTTTGGAGTAGGGGTAATTTCATGTAGGAAAAACCTACTTTATTTTACTTTCTGTTGAGAGGAGTAGAATTGCATTGCACAGCTTTCTAGTCAGTTAGGGACTAGCTGCCGTATTACACTGCACATCCTACGGGATTTGAGAGGAAAAGGTGCTTTCTTTTTCCTCAGGTTTAAGAAAACAATTTTGAAGCAAATTAACAAGAATGGGCCTTTGCTATCATCAGTCACATCTCTTCAAAAAAAGATACGTGCCAGCAGAAAGCTAGCCATCTCAAAGGCTAAAAGGGGTCACAAAGACATACAGCTTATATAGATTTGCAGTTGAACCTAGAAATATGTAATGAATCCTGTCACAAAATCATGGGATATTACGAAACAGGTTTGAGACACTTTTTTGAAACTTAATTTTTAAGCTGGGGAATCTGATGAGCATTCTTTAATCACCATAATGGCTCATTAAAGGCTCTCTGAGGAAATGTGACCAAAATCTGTGTTCATCAGTCTCTATGCCTGCCTGACCCTCTCGAATAAGCTGCCTGATCCTACCAGAGTCAGCAAGAGGGCAAAAGAGCTTGATGTTACAAAGGTCACAGAATCAATCATAGAATCACAGAATGCTGACAAGTTACACAAAAATTGGCTGCTGTGCAAAAAAGGAAGCCTCAGATTAAGACTATCACTGAGGCAAAAACTTCAGCACAAGCACAAGAGCTTTCAGCATGGGCTGAACTAACCACAGGAGTTACAGAACATACAATTATAACCCTGAAGTTAGAGGACATGGGAGGGAGTTGGGGGTGTGCAAAGGAGTAGCTGAGATAATTGCGGTAGGGGCAGGCAGGAGGAGGAGCAGATGTAGGATGTAAATAAGTAAAAAAACAGTCATTATTAGTTTTGCTGTTACCATAACTGGTTTCTTTTTAATGCAAATTAGAATTCCCAAATAGTCACAAACCTCCAGGAGCTGCACAATGAAGTGAGACAACAGGTTTCATGACGCTTGTGATAAGCATCAAGAGATCTGCTAATATTGCAAGCACTAGAGTTCATTCTTACATTCCCACAGGGTCACGCAAATGCTGAGTGGTAATACTGACCTCATTAAAAGCACTTTTCATAAGCAGTCGCTATGCTCTGTGTAAGGACCTCATTAAAGAAAACACAGCTTACTAGTATGAGTTCACTGAAAGTCAGATTTCTCAGCAAGAGCAGGCCACATGCTTGTAATCTGTGACCCTAAACACACCTTGTGTTTTGGAGAGGAGGGGAAGGATTAACTGAAATGCCAGCGATGTGTAAGAGTCATCTCAGATACACCCGAAATTGAGTTCCTGATATCCAAAATATTTAGGGCGGAATGTAATAGAATGACAAGTATCTATTGTTTTATTTTCTAACATAGATCCCGCTTCTGCAGCACATGTTGCTGCTTTGACTGAAAATTAATAAATTAATATATAAAATCCCAAAAAGGATGTTTTTCACACCGTCTATCAATCTCACATGCCTACCAAAAAGTTCTGAGCAGCCTGGGATTAGAGTCAGCTGCTTATAACACAAGGAGGATGTCTCAGACATAGCCCTTGTTTTGCAGAGTCTCAGTAGAAGTTAATTTTTTTCCCAGTAATGTGTTTCATTCTTGTGAAAAGAACTGTTTTTTCCAGCATGGTACTTGTGTAGGCTTCATTGCCATGGTGCTGAGATGGCCTGCTGCTGGACCCTGCAGAGGCAATTGAGTTCTGCAGCTGGTGCCTGGGAGTAACCGTGCTTCCAGGGGACTAAAGCCTCACCAAAGGAAAAGTCTGATTTGTTGTATGAAGCCACTTAATGAGCATCTGTTTGCCCAACCTGTACTCTTAGCTATAGTTTTTGTCCTTTTGGTGCCCTCTCATCATTGCAAATGCCTGTTCCTCACCTTTGTACTAGACTTTGGCTATTTTCTTGCCATGCTCTTTAGCTTGGTCTGCCCACATCATCTTCCATCCCACACCCTGACACACACACACTAACTTCTGACTGTGTCCCTGCTTGGTACTGTGTCTAGGTACTTCTTCATCTTCTCCAAGCCAGACATCGACTTGTTTGTACTGTGTGCCAGTGTACCATAATCCTAACCTGTCTACCCTCATCCTGCTTGTGCCTTCCTGGTACCGAGGGTCATGACTGTCTGAAAGGCAGGGATGTCCTCTGCGTGTAAGTAGAAGTGCAGCTGATTAAGCTATTACTTATCCCATCATTTTTTCTACTATTTAAATAGACCATCTTCCAGGCATTGTTTCTCCCTCAGCCCCCTGAGCTATGCCAATAGCCCACGCCACCTTCAGTAAACAAAACGATTTTGTACTGAATCAGACTGCAAATGCTCGTGCAACCTCATAATGCAGGTTGGTTACAAAGACAAGAGAAGGCCCATAAGGAATAGCTGCTAGGCAGAAAAATCTTAATCCGCTACAGGTTGCTTCCAAGGGGATTGTATGTCTGTATCATTGTATATATATTACAGATAGTCAGAGAGACTAAGACCAGATCTCCAAAGTATTTTCAAGGGAAGCAAAGCTCCAACCTGTCTCTTAAATCTCAACCTGTGTGGCTTTCTTAGAGACACACAAGGAATCTGTGATGGAGCAGGAAATTGAATCAAGCTTCCCAGGTTAGCAAGTCTAAATTGCATTTTTTTTCAAAGTTGTAAGCCAAGTTAGAAAAACAATTTACAAGTAATCATTGCACACCAGTGGAATAGGAAAGTTTCGTTTTATTTAAAAGTATAGAAATTTCTGTGAATTGCAGGTGTTACAGATTAACACTTTAATGGGAGTCGCATGCATTGCATCCCTTATGTCTGACTCCAACTCTGGCTGAGAAAGAAAACTATTTTGACATCCGAGGAGGACATAATGTTCTTTCTGAATATAGATCAGGTTGTCTGTGACATGTAAATTAAACTCATCAGAGTAATTTTTTTTTTAAAGAAATATGATCAAAAAGAAGAGGCAGAAAGTTTTCATACTTACATGCTGTCGTGGGAGTCTAGTTCTAATTACAGAGTCTCTTTGAATGGACAATGGCAATGTTTTAATCTTGTTTTACTGAACCGCTTAAGCACGTGCTTAGGTATAGCTGTACCCAGAACAACATATAAGCAATACCTAGAGCAGTATGCTTTCCCCTCATGCTGGCTGTAATTTCCATTCACTGATTCTGCCAGCTCGGTCTGGTCTAGTTTTTGGAAGATGTTTATATATATATTCACATACCTTACCATTAGTGTACACTGTTTTCCCTTGTCTGCTTAAATGTGTGCCACAGAATTCCTGTACTTCTAAAGAAACATTTCTGAACTGCCTTCACATTGCTTCTATGAATTTCAACCTTTCTATTTTTCCTTTCAATATGTTCCTAGCTAATTTTCTAATTTAAAGAAAAACCACTCTGTACTCTGAAGTTTTGTGTTGGAGACAGTTATCCTAAACTCTATAAGGAAGCAGAAGAAGACATGTCAGGCAAATGGGCCCAGGCTCCAATTTCTTCCAACAAACAGGACATTACCTTAATGGCACTGTCACTTCTGAGACCCTGCAGATCTCTGCAGTACTATGAAATGTTCTGCTGCTGTGCACCCTCTTCTGCCTTTTGTGGCAGACTGGTTTGTTTCTGTGTTCACATGTCTCTTCTTCTCAGTGTCAAGCTCTGTCTCAGGCTAGTGAGCAGCGTGTCCCCTCTTAGTTTGTCATTTGGTCCTTCTCATGCTTTCTTCCACCCTATTGCAACAACATTCAGTAACTGCACAGAAGTCAAGGACTCCAGTGCTCGCATCTGTACTTCCACAGCATTCTGCCTTTGTCTTATCATGTAAATCCCTACACGTTCAGTATTTACGTACTATCACGTATCTGCACAAAGCTAGTATTTTATACACAAGCCAGAGGTAGTAAGTTTGTATTTGCCAGAGCTTCTGTATACATTCACTGATTCAGTCTCCCAAGGAACGGAGTGCAAGAAGTGGCAACAAGGGAAGCTTTGTTTTGAAGAGGTCTTGTAACCTTTCCATTCACAGTTTAGCGGTCCCATCCCTGGGAAACAAGTCCTTGATTCAGAATGCCATGTGTAGAGAGAAGCACCTGGTTTTGTGGTATTTCATGGAGGAAAGGATGGAGCATGGAGAAATTCCAGAACCTGGTGAGACAGTGATGCTTGAGGGGATGGGGACCTTCCAGGTGATTCAGAAAAAGAAATATATGTATCCTGTTCTTCTGAGCTTTGATGCAGGGGTTGTTTTTTGGGTATTTGGCATCTAATTCCTGGAAAATTGTGATTTCTGTGACTTTCTTTTCCTTTCTGTCCCACTTATGAGGGAGCTACAAAAGCTCTCACAGGACATTCCAGATGCTCTCAAACATAAATGCAGAGGGATGTATAACATTCAACATTTAACAGGGATTTGTTTTGCTTTCTAACTTATATTTACAGAAGCAAAAAACCCTTGAAACAAGGCTGCCATGCTCATTATTCTCTGCTTTCCCTCCGGCACGTGCTGTGTGGTTGGGAAAAATGAAGCCACATAATCTGACGCAGGCTACTTTCTTTCTCTCCCCTAGCCTGCCTCCATACATATTTAGGGTTTTAACAGATCAAGGTGATAAATCAGTGGAGTGATGCTGACAGAAGCTTTGCCCTGGAAATACAGCTTGGGTGGCAAGGAGAGAAAGAGAGAGTTCATGGAGGAAGCACCAGTGATCATGCAGATGTCAATAACAGACGCCTTATTCTGTTTGGCAGAAGTGTCTTCCAAATAGAGTTGATACAGCATTCCATTGTACACCCCTCAGCCCCTGCCAGCACATGAAAGCCAAGTCAGCCATGCTTGAGCAAGGCATGAAATGCCTTCCATTCAAAGCATCTGAGGAACCCTGGCAAATGGCTAGATAATGATTTACTCTGTCTTCCCTTTGTTCTCTTGACAGCCTGGTAAGTGCATAACAGTGTTTATGGCATTCAGGGGAGTCTGATCCACTCTTCCTAAAAGACATAGTGGAGAACAAAAGAGGTCATGGCCTCAGTCTCTCCATGAAAGTGAGAGCTCTATTTGTGTTTATAGCAACCTCGTAATATGAAAGATCATGCTAAAGTAAGGAATATTTCTCACCAGGCATAGACAGAGATGCATATGGGATCAGAAAATATTTAATTAACAGGTTTAAGCCCCTTCTTTGGGCTTTCAATTACCTTTTAAGAATGAAAAGGGGAGAAGGTACACATCAGGTTTGTGTCCTATGTTCTCCTTGTCGGATGAAGATGGCGTGGACTATCGAAGGTACACACTTGTGATTTATTTAACATTCTGCTGCAGTGTTGCATACCCCTTTCTTTCACTTTCTGCATCTGCAAACAGGCAAGATTTGGAGGTGAACACCACTTTATAAATGACCAAGGATAACTTCTGTTAATCTGTGGGAATGTTGCTCTCTTACAGGAGACAGACTCTACAGGGAAACAGCTAGGGAAGGCCAGCATATATCACCAGTACTAAATACTCTTTGAACATCTTGCGCCTGAATTTTGGGACTAAAATAAGGTGGGGCTTCCTTTCATTTGCCTTTCTGGCATTTAGATTTCATAAGCATCATTTTTGTCTTCTTTCGTTTGAAAGCTAGCTAAGATGACACGAAACCAGAGTGTAAGACTTTTATAAAATCTTGACACCGGGCAGTGCAATATTCAGCCTTAATTTCACTCTTTTGACTGGAGACAAGGCACCTTTTATGTTAAAAAAGCCCCAGATACCAGGAGAAATGTGTCTGATAGGAGAATTGGAAGCAAGGATCCTCAGGATAGCCATCATCTCTGAAGAATTCGGTTTTTGTTCCATCTTAACTCAGAAGAAATCAATGTGAAGATTTGTCCCAATTCCAGTTAGCCCACATCATAGATCAGTACATATGGCAAGTCCTAAAAAGATCTGAGCAGACATTTCAGATATTTCAGGAGGCTGAGCAGCCCCTATTTCTGTTCAGTTGAATGTCAGCTGAGCATACCTGGCACTTCGCAAGAATTGGTTCCCTGGAGAAGACAAAGGCTGACTCTGACAGAGAAGTAGAGGGTGAGAATCGAGAGACACAAGCAGCTGAATCTCTTAAATGTTCCTGAGCATCATTAAAAATAAGGGTGCCTGAGGAATGTAAATGTAAAAGACACCTAGGTCAAAACTTCAATTGTGATTTTGCAGAGGTAAAAGCTAGTTTCTTGGTGCAGTATCTCTAGCTACATTATTTGGATGTAGTCCAAAACAGAAGAATTTGAAAAGTATTTACAACATCCTGAAGAAATTTTAACATGCATTCATTTGGAGGGGACGAGGGCAGAATAATTCCTGCTTGAACTTTGCTGACTGGAAAAGTAAAATCATTGCTTTTGCAAAAGAGAAAGAGCATAACTTTGAACAAGTTCTGGCCAAGTTCATACCAAAGGTGTTGAACTCTCTTCTGTGAAGAGATCTCATGTAGCAGAGATCATTTTGTACTGCTTGCTGATATTTCCTCCAAATTAACTTAAACTGGCATTCTGCCACAAAAGCTGAAAAATATTCAACCTGACACTCTGCTTGTTTGTTCTCAGTTCATAATGTCTACAGCTACCCCTTTTGTGACTTCCCTGTTGCTGCTGGGTTTCCACTTACATTGCTTAGATGTCCTTTCCCTATTTTCAAAATCTCTGCTGGCCCCCAAGTGACTCTTGCACTGTGACTCATGGGCCTCTTTCATCAGGAGGCATACTAATGGTCTCCTCCGACACATGCTGGATGTGTTCTGCACAGCTCCAGGGTTTGTGCTGCTGCTGTTGCTAATGAGATTTTTCTGGAGGGTTATGAAAGATCATTAAGAAATGTTTTCTGAAAGCCCAATATTAGTTTTTCAGTGTTTAACCAGGGGTGCCTCCTCACGGCTCAATGCTAATAATGGCAGAATGGATGCTTTGCTGGCAGGGTGATCAAGGATCAGCTCACTGGTGTCAACACACAGGTCCATCTGCTAGACTGGGTGGTTTTGAACTTTTGGAGTGATGAAAAGGGGAGTGATACTTGCTGGCTTATATCAAGGTGAGATGTGGAGCTGAGTAAGTGAAAGACTTGTCAGAAGCTAATGGTATAACCTGGCTGCACCTAGAGGGAATTCCTACCTGATTTAGGTATCCGGTCCAGTTGGAGGGAACAGAGAAAATTACTGGAGAGAGGTGCTTCAAGACAAACACTTGTCCTTGAAGACAAACTGGATGGTATTAGGTGGTGGTGGGCTGGGGAAAATGGAAACTATGCTTGGGACACTGCTCTGTGGGCTACTGTTTGTGGGGTTGGTTAGGGAATGGAAAGCATAGGTAAGAGAATATCCACTGCTGAAGGCGAAACTGTGGAGAGTGCTAGAATAGCTATGGGGCAGAGGGCACTGAAGAGCTTGAGGAACAAAAAGGAAAAGCTCCCTAAGATGGTATTTGTTAGTATGGTCAGAAAGGATGCAAGAAGATTGTGGATAAAAGACTTGACCAAAGGAAAAGGTAGAAGTTGTCCAGAGAGACAGAGAAAATGCATGATGAAACATGCTTCCGTCGCTTTAGACAGCATCCTTTCCTCACAATCCAGAGCTGACAAAGACCTGAGATTTCCCTACTCGCTACTTCGGAACATAGCATGAAAATCCTGAAGTCAGGGAACAGGAAATGCTGAGATACAGGGTTTAAAGACTACTGAGCTGGCTGAAAAATTAAAGAAAGTCAGTTTCCAGGATTTCCTTTCATCTAGGAAGGAGAAAGACTGAAAAGTATCACTGATGGGGAATGCTTCATAGTTTTTGCAAGAGCATGAGAAAAGATGACTGTGATGGGGGCACTGTGTCTTTAAGAGGACTATGGCAGGAAAGAAGTGCATTTGAGTTTAAGTGGAAGATGAAGTTCTGACACGCTGATCTATTAAGCTTCAAAAACAGATATGCAGTTCACAGAGCTTTCCCAGAACAGTGGCAGAACTGTCCAAAGGCTCGGTGCCAGGGGATTTCTGAATACCACATCTGAAACAAAACAGAGATGTGTCCGTCTTTGTGAAGTGAAGCAGGTAAAATTGCTACAGTGCTAAAATACTGGGATTGTAGATGAAAGGTACAAGAAGTGCCTTTGCTTTCTGTAAAGTGAAAGGCAAAAGCTGATAAAAATTAAATGGTTGCTGTATTTTTAACGATAGCCTGTTATCAAACATTTAATGCTTCTAAAACTTTAACTGAAGAGGTGGCTACCTATGAGACTGTAATACAGACATGTGCATAGTCTCATGTGAAAAATAAAATGTATGAGTAATTATGTTTTTTACCTAAAAATATAAAAAGCAGGTGAAAGATCTCAAGATGATCCGGCATCAGAGAGCTATTTTTACAATTTCCAGGAATTAATGCCATTCCTGTTAAGATACCAGATGGTGATTATCTAATAACAGAGATAAATGTATGAAAAAGCATACTGGCAATGGCAGGAGGCCAGAATGGTTACACATGAGGACGTCTTCAGGGCACAGAGGAGCTCTGAGCATAGGTTAGAGCTGAAGGATCCCAAATGCCCCATCATTATTGCTCTTGAGACTATTTTCTCTCCTCTTGTAAAGTCAAACAATCCTGGAAGGGTTTTAAACTCCGGTGAGCAGAAGTGCTGACAGAAAGGCTACATACGCATATCAGCCAAGAGAGGAGTAAGCCTCTTCTTTGGGATTTACAGCTGCACATAAAACAAGCATCCATTAAAATGAAAACTCTTCCCATCACTTAGAAACAGATCTTTTTTCTTGGTTGCATCAAATATTTTCTTGTCTACTTGATGTGTCAGCTCTGTTTCTGGCCTGAATTTCTCAGGGCACTTCTGTTTGCCTACATTTAATTCTTGCCTTAGGGTGTGGTTTTGGCAAATCGACAGTTGGCATGTGTTGGGCACCCAGGGCATTTCCCTGGGAAACAGACTCTCCAATAAAATCTGTTCCACACAGATAACATTTAGATCTGATGAAAAACGGCGGAAAAGGATGGCCAGGGGCCTTTGGCAACTTTGGAGAGAGCCAGAGCTCCTGGCTTCAGCTGCTGAAAAGAGCCGAAATTAACTAGAAAAGCGGGAAGCTTTCTGCAAGCCTTTAGCCTTGGAGGAAAGTTAAAGCAGTGAGATGTAGAGCTACTTTGAAACCGTAAGCCTGCAAGGACGGAAAAGGTAGAAAGACCGCTGGGTGAGTCAGTTGCCATGGGGAAACTCCTGTTTAGCCGAGCTACGTGAATCAGCAATTTGAGAGTGCTGCTGCGTGAATATGCACAGTACACTAGGGGTGCAAATGTAAGGGGAGCAGAGGGCGACCGGAGAAGCTAAATTGCTTGGGGGCCCTATCCCATACCTCCATGGAGGGGCAATGCCAAGTCCACTTTCAGCAAGTCTTTCTGTGAGCAGCAGCTCAAATGCAGTCTGATTACCCATGAAAACTTGTGGATCAGTTTCTAAAGGTGTGAAGGTCAACTGACTTTTCCTCTTTAGAGGTGACACCCTTCATGTTTCTCTCCTGTCTGGATGCTAACAGTATCTTTCTCTTCTTCAGGACTATCAACAGCAGTTTAAATAAGCTTAAAATATTTCAGATGAGTGTTCCTCCTTTAATTTAGCTGAAATCAACCAGAGAGTTCAAAAGTTAGGGTTGCTAGATGCATGGAGGGAATAAACAAGTAGACATGCAGAGTGTGATTGCATAAGTCTGGTGTTTTTTTCACTTCAGAAAGCAGCCTACAGTCTGTTTGGTGGCAGATGAAAAGCAGACTGTGATTGCTGCCGCTGCCGCTCAGGATGAAGTCCTGGAGAAAGGAAGTATGGCTATTAGAATATGAAGCCTAAAACAAGACATATCCTGTTTCTTTCACCTGTGTAGGAGGCAGCTTGCAGAGGTGAGATACAGGTACCAGGCTGATGACTCCTAAGGTTACGCAGAAAACACCAATGACTGTAAGGAGTTACACACATTGTTTACCAGAAAATTCAAGAAAGAGGCTAAGGGTATCTTTATACAGAGCTCAAAATCAGTGACACTGAGGAAACAAAGACTTGTCATATGAATGAGACATATCTGTCAATTTAAAGACAGCCCACACTGAGCAGCTTCAAAAAAAGAAAAAAGTTCCCTGGAGTAAAGTCAGCATAGTTCTGTGTGGTCTGGAAGAACTATATACCCCTTTTTTACTGCAGGTTTCTTCCTTGGCTGTAAGAACTTGAAGACAGAAAACAAAAAAGCTTGTATAATCAGGCACTGATGACAAAGTAGAGTGCCAGCAGAGGGAAAGGGAAAACTAAAACCCAGCTCTGAGCTGGATGCCATACTTGAGTACGAATTCAAGGATGTGATATTGCACATCTCTTGAAGGGAAACAGTGGCAGCAAAGAAATCTCAGGAGTAGTTCTGCAGTTGTGTAAATCATCCTCCCGATCATTTGGCCACAAACAAAGAAGTAGGTGGCACCTTTCTGTGCAGACCAGAAGCGAGTGAAGCAAGCAGCCTTATGGTGTCCATTTCACCCCGAAAGCCCTGAAGGAAGCAAGAAGCATAGTAGTTTGAGAGGCTGTGTCGCTGTTGTGTTGGGGCACACGGGTGGGTTCACCCCCTTTCTGACAACCCCTGTGCTCAGGCTGAGCCTTTCTATATCCTTCCTTCCAGAGCCCTATCAGTGTTCCTGGCAGACATAAAACTTAACTAACTGATGCGTTCTGTCTTCATCTCTGAAGCAGTCTTTCTTTGACTTGTCTTTCTTCACCAGCTAGGCTGTGTTGCTCTGTTCCCTGTTTTTACGTATTGCAAATCTTTGAGAATTTGATGGGGTTTTCTGGTGACCAATTATCTGTCAGTAGGGAGCTCAGAAGAAGATATCAAGCACAATTTACATCTTCTCAGATTTAATCTCAGCCTCTCAAGACAAGGGATAGGCTGTGTGCATTCCCAGTCCGAACTGGATGTCTGTTGATTCATTAAGGATACATTTTAGGCCTGTGGTAGCTAATGAGTAAAACTCATTGGAAGTAATGTTTAGCCCATGGCAGGGTGGCAATAACAGTAAGAACTGCATGCCCGAAAAATCAGGACCTTCATGTTGATATTTAACATACAAAGTCTTTAGAGCTCTTCACCTAAGTCAATGTCCAGTTATCCTGTATCTTTATATTAATTACTGCAGAGAAAATATCTGTTACTTTCACTTAAAAGTACAGATAGTTGAAAAATAAGAAAAAGTCCTGTTTTTTTGATGCCTGTTGGTTTTGCAAGACTGAGCTGAACCCTTTTGCAATACGTGGAAGCTTATTGAGTTATTTCTGAATATGTTAGGCATTGTAGCTAAAATGATCTTGGTAAGAGTACTACTGAAGACACCATGTAATTTGAAAGACTGGAAAGTTCAACAAGCTAAGCTGGTAAAGTCATCTTTCCAGGGAGAAGAAAACAAAAAATCTGTACTAAATCTGAACCATCTCTTCCAGGCAGAAGCTGGTCCCAGAAGTCCTACAACCACTGCCCAGAACTGGCACTTAGTTCTCTGCGATCACTTTACACAGTAGTGTGGGGAGAGGCTGCCCATTTTGAGGACAGCCAAATCACTTGTAAACTGCCTTGTGGGGCCTTTCTGTCAACTAAAGCATTTTACACTTCATGGGAGTGAGCTTCCTCACGTCTTGTGGATGGGGCTCACTGCCCAGGCAGTGCGAGCCTGCCATGACTCTCAGTGCTTTTTCAGAGCTTGTTGCTTTCCTCCAGGGAGCCAGCTGAGTGGAGGTATTGTTTCTTTCCCTTGAAGAGCATGAGACTGAACCCCTTGGGCACAGTGGGAGCCAAACGCCCATGTTTGTTAGCAGTGTACAACAGCATGAGGCCTGGCTGTACAGATGTACAACTGTAGACTGTTGGCTTTTGAAATGGAAAAGACAGCAAAGGCGATGGGAAGGCAAAACAGGCCAACTAAAAGGACATCACCACATTACTCTACACTTCAAGGGACTTATCAAAATCCAGTGCGTCTTGCAATTGTGTAGGCATAGTGTGTGTGAATTCACATTACACAGACACAGAAGTACATCAGGTGCACAAATGCTCTTATAAATCTGTAACTGCTGGGAATGTGTCTGGATGACAAACCTCCTCACATGTGTCTGAGTTTTGCGCAGGAGACCATAGGCTGACTGATGAACTTGTTTATCCCACAGCATCGCATTAGGCTGGAAGTGCTTTACAGTGGCAGCAGAACGAGAGCTCCATTCCAGAGTGCTGTAATGAGCATGTCTTGTGTCAAGTGGTTAACACCTGCATGGATCATTCCTTTCATTTCCATGCCCATTGCAGCCTTTCATGTTGACTGGAATCTTGCTTGTCCAAACCTGCCCTGCAGTCAGGCCCTGCTAGTTTTTTTCTCTTGTAAAGTGATTTTATGGATAAAGTCAGTTCAGGCTGCGTTGGGTGTTCAACATACATACTTCACCTCATAGATAACTTTAAGTAAAGTAGGTTGCTGCCTTTCAAATCAAGGGTGGTGTTCTCAGTCTTGTCTGTAAGGTTTACACCATACTTCCCTCCCATGCCCAGGGTAAACCCATGAACCCTGATCTCCATTACCTTCCTACTGTCTAGAAAATCATCATTTAATTTACTACCTGTGAGCCAAATCCCTATTTAACAGGTGTTCCCTGGAGAAAGCAACTGTTTTGTCAACAATTCAATGACAGAAGTCTCTTCCTGGGAACAAAGATCTTGATTTAAACATTTCAAAAGACATATTCTGAAGATAGTGGAAACTGTATGGTATATAACTCATGTGGCCACTTTTCCTATGAAAGGGGGAAAGCGAAGCAAAATTAGTTTATTTAATACACACAATGAGAAAAAATAGACTTTGTAAGGAAGCGCTGCAGCTGGCAGGTATCTAGTCGTTGCCATTCAATAGAGGCACTCTACATTTTCAAGACTGCTGTCCCATGCTGACAGATTTAAAGGTCCAGTGGTATCTTAATCATAGGCACCAGTGGGCAGCCACTAGTAAGGAAAGGCAGAGGACACTGCAAAACCTCTCTTTGCTTGAAGCTAGAATGAAGCCAAATCTCTGTTCAGAAAAGCTATTTATTTTGTGTTCATTATGGGACTGAAACACAAAGCTCTACCCTTGGGTCCCTGTTGCTGCCTGAAATCAGTGTGTCACCAGGGGAAGTCCTGTCTCTCATGACAACTGCCATCTCGATCAATGCACTGCAAATTGAACTAGGGAATCTCCGCATCTAAAAGCATAAGTTATCACAGCCTGTGTTGGCGCATCAGCACTGTGCAGGTCTGCGTCCAGAGAGGAGCTGCATGCTCTGTAATCCCCCTCTCAGGCAGGGCTTGCAGAATCTACAAGGAAAGGTTTTATTTTGCACAGTGTCATAAAAGCTGGGAAAATACTTGGTAAAAGTTCAATAGGCTATTTCCAAAAACTCCAAAAAGATGCTTTCACGGTCCTAGCCTTGCAAATGTTGCAGAAGCCGCACAGTCTGAAGCACTGAACTGTCAGAGGGTTCATACGTGCTTTTAAAGGTGCTGACTCTGTGGGAGGGGTGCATTTGTTTAGCTGGTCACTGCACAGCCTGCGGCATGTTTGAACTCTTGGTCTGAAGTGTCCTGCAGCTACCTGCATAGAGGGGCTGCACAGGAAAATGCCAGTCCTTTCTAAAAGAGGAAAAAAGGAAGCACTGTGGCAGAAATAATGAATAAAAATAGAGTGTTTGCCCCCTCAGTGCAAAATACAGGCAAAAATAAAATTCAACACTTCCAGTCTTTCTGTATCTCTTGCCAACAGCCAGGTAAGAATTCATGCCATTCATCTTGCTGCTAAAAAAAAGCATAACAAAGACAACTTCCACATTTATTTTTAGTTCACCTGATTAAAATCCAGTGTTCATAATAGGGTTAAATTTGGCCCTGAGAACTGATTTTTCCTGAGGAGTCTGCTGTAACTAATAATGGATTTATATTCACATTACTTGTTTTAAAATGTAAATGGGATAAGCAGGTTTTTATTGTGAAGCTTTTTCCAATGAAAAGTGATTTTTGGACCAAAACAAGGATTTTTCTTTTTTAATAAATTCTCCCATAAAAAAAAAAAAAAAAAGAAGATAGGTAATGAGATTGCAATTTTCTTGTTTTGCATAAGGAAAAAAGGAAGATAACTTTCTGGCAATAAAATACCTGTTTTTAATAAACATATTCGATCTTAATTTTGAAAATTGAATGTTGGGGTTTTTTCTGTAGTGATCTTCAGTAGTGGTGCTTTGTTTCTTTTCTTTTTGTTTCTAAAATATGCTCGTGTGGAAACTTTAAAAGACCTATTAAATGGGTATTATTCCTTTTAGGCTTTGAGCAGAATACAATTGCTGGCCCTTTTGTTTCATTAATTCCCCATACAAATATACATTTTACTCAATTTAGGATTGTGAAAGACACAGGGATTAGAAACCTATTTAGGCCGACTAAATCCTCTGGAAATTTAAAATGGAAAATATTATCACAGGTTGGGTGTTATACCTACCAAATTTTTGTCTAACTGGTTAATTATTTGCTTGAGAGGATCCTTAAACCTTCTTGTGAAAGCAGGGAGCTTTGGCAATGATTGCAATCTCCAAAGCAGAAAGGCAAGCACACATTGTCATCCACAATGGGGGAAAAGGCAAAGCAGCAGAGGATTTTTGAATTTTTTTGATAGAAGGGCTTTGCTGAGACGACAGGTATATGTGCGTAATTAGGAGGAACACAGAATCATAAAGTCATAGAATGGTTTGAGTTGGAAGGGAAGTTAAAGATCATCTAGTTCCAATCCCCCTGCCATGGGCAGGGACATCTTCCAGTAGACGAGGTTGCTTAAAGTCCCATCCAACCTGGCCTTGAACATTTCCAGGGAGGGGGCATCCACAGCTTCTCTGGGCAACCTGTTTCAGTGCCTCACCACCCTCATATAGTAAAGAATTTCTTTCTTATATCTAATCTAAATCTACCCTCTTTCAGTTTCAAGCCATTACCCCTTGTCCTATCTCTACATGCCCTTGTAAAAGTCCCTCTCCAGCTTTCTTACAGGCCCCCTTCAGGTACTGGAAGGCATCTGTAAGGTCTCCCTAGAGCCTTCTCCAGGCCACACAGCCCCAACTCTCTCAGCCTTTCCACAAAGTAGAGATGTTCCACCCCTCTGATCATTTTTGTGGGCTTCCTCTGGACCTGTTCCAACAGATCGATGTCATTCCTGTGCTGAGAGCCCCAGAGCTGGACACAGGACTCCAGGCTGGGTCTCACCAGAGAGGAGTAGAGGGGCTGGATCACCTCCCTCAGCCTGATGGCCACATTTCTTTTGATACTGCCCAGGATACAGCTGACTTTCTGGGCTGCAAGTGCACATTGCCGGCTTCTGGTCAACCACCACCCCTAAGTTCTCAGGACTGCTCTCAATACATTCTCTGCCCATTCTCTGTATTTGTGCTTGGGATTGCCCCAACCCATGTGCAGGACCTTGCACTTGGCCTTGTTGAACTTCATGAGGTTCACATGGGCCCACCTCTCCAGTTTGTTAAGGTCCCTCTGGATGGCATCTCTTCTCTCCAGAATGTGGACCGCACCACTCAGCTTGGTGTCATCAGCAAACTTTCTGAGGGTGCACTCAATCCTACTGTCCATGTCAGTGACAATGATGTTAAACAGCACCAGTTCCAGTACTGACCCCTGAGGAACTCCACTAATCACTGGTCTCCACTTGGACATCAAGCCATTGACTGCAGATCTTTTAAGATGCGACCATCCGGCCAATTCCTTATCCACCGAGAGGTCCATCCATCAAATCTCTCCAATTTAGAGACAAGGATGTCATGTGGGACAGCATCGAATACGTTGCACAGGTTCAGGTAGATGACATCATTTGCTCTTCCCTTATCCACCAGTGCAGTAACCTTGTCGTAGAAGGCCACCTAATTTGTCAGGCATGATTTGCCCTTAGTGAAGCCATGTTGGCTGTCACCAATCACCTCCTTATTTTCCATGTACCCAGGAGGATCTGCTCCATGATTTTGCCAAGAACAGAGGTGAGACTGACTGGCCTGTAGTTCCCTGGGTCTTCCTTTTTATTCCTTTTAAAAACTGGGGTGATGTTTCCCTTTTTCCAGTCAGTGGGAACTTCACAGACTGCCATGACTTCTCAAATATGATGGATAGTGGCTTAGCAACTTCATCTGCCAGTTCCCTCAGGACCTGTGGATGCACGTCATCAGGTACCATGGACTTGTACACTTTCAGGTTCCTTAGATGGTCTCAAAGCTGTTCTTCTTCTACAGTGGGTGGTTCTTCATTCTCCCAGTCCCTGCCTTTGCCTTCTGTGGCTTGGGCGGCATGACTGGAGCGCTTGTCAGTGAAGACTAAGGCAAAAAAGTCTGTGAGTACCTCAGTCTTCTCCATATCCTGGGTAACCAGGTCTCCGCTTGCCTTCCGGAGAGGGCCCACACTTTTCCTAGTCTTTCTTTTATCACCAACATACCTATAGAAGCTTTTCTTTTTGCCCTTGATGTCCCCGGCCAGATTTAATTCTATCAGGGCTTTAGCTTTCCTAACCTGATCCCTGGCTACTCGGACAATTTCTCTGTATTCCTCCCAAGCTACCTGTCCTTGCTTCCACCCTCTGTAGGCTTTCCTTTTTGCATTTGAGTTTGTCCAGGAGCTCCTTGTTCATCCATGCAGCCCTTCTGGTGTTTTTGCCTGTCGTCCTCTTTGTTGGGATGCATCACTCCTGAGCTTGGAGGAGGTAATCCTTGAATATTAACTGGGTTTCTTGGACCCCTCTTCCCTCCAGGGATTTTTCCCATGGTACTCTACCAAGCAGATCCCTGAAGAAGGCAAAGTCTGCTCCTCTGAAGTCCAGGGTAGTGAGCTTGTTGTGTGCCCTCCCTGCTGCCCTAAGGATCTTGAACTCCACCATTTCATGGTCACTGCAGCCAAGGCTGCCCTTGAGCTTCACATTCCTCACCAGTCCCTCCTTGTTGGTGAGAACAAGGTCCAGCACAGCACCTGTCCTCATTAGCTCCTCTATCACTTGGAGAAGGAAGTTGTCATCAACGTATTCCAGGAACCTCCAGGATTGCTTATGCCCTGCTGTGTTGTCCCTCCACCAGATATCAGGGTGGCTGAAGTCCCCCATGAGGACCAGAGCTTGTGAACAGGAGGCTGCTCCTATCTGCCTACAGCGGGCCTCGTCTGCTCGGTCTTACCTGTTGGGTGGCCTGTAGCAGACCTCCACTATAATGTTACCTGTCCCTGCCCTTGCCTTTAATCCTGACCCATAAATTCTTGGCTGACTCCCCATGCATCCCTAGGTGGAGCTCCATGCATTCCAGCTGGTCATTGACATAGAGGGCAACATCCCCTCCTTGTCTGTCCTGCCTGTCTTTCCTAAAGAGTCTGAACACCTCAAGAAGAGGGAGTTCAGAAAAACTCATGGAAAGTGGTCAAGCACAGTTCCTTTGTATAAAAAAATGTGTCTAAAGAACAGGCAAAAAGTGTCTATAGAGAAGGCAAAAGGGAAGAGGGAGGGACTGCAAGACAGGTTGTGAGAAGGTGCACAGCCGAATGGCACCAGTGCAGTGAGCAGATAAACTTTGAGGGTTTGCTTCCTCTTGCCTCTAAAGCAGTAGGACTGTGTGTGTGTGTTCAAAGGTGTGGGTCTCCAATCATCTAAATATTTCTTTTCCTGACAACAGTAACTTGCAAGACCATGATGTTTTGGACTGTCTGTTGAGGATGGGAAATAAAGTTATTTTGTGAGGGGAGCATTAAACACCACAGGGGGGTGATAACTTTGCAGGAGAAGGTGGGAAAGGGTAGACCCTTTTCATAAAAAGAAATCTGTGCTGCCAGATGTAAATGGCATGGATGAGTTTTCTGATCAGCGAGAGACATCTGGCTTTGTAAGATGCTCTCTATGACTCCTCAGTCAGCCAAAAAAATGTTATCTGGAATGTAACTAAAATGTGATATAGCATAGCATCTCAGGGAGCCCAGGCTTGAGGAGCAACCACTCAAATGTTATTAAAGGAGTTAAAGTCACTTGGGACTGTTAGGGTTTTAGATAATCTTCTAGCTTTAAAACCTTTTTTTTTGTTTTTTGAAGTGACTGTTTTCTTCTATCTGAAATGGGGCCTTGTTAGCTATTTTTAAGTTACTATGACTAGCTTGACTTGTCCAGCTGCAAGGGGGGTCAAGCTGACTCTAAAGGAAGGGTATTCTTTGGCCAGGCAGTAAGAGGCATGGGTGTGAAAGCCAAGAGACAGAAGAAAGAACAGGAGGATGTGTGACCAGTTAGAATAAGAGGCTGAGGAGGAGATCTGGGGGCATCTTTCCATGGTTATTTACCTATCTGTCACAGCAGACTTGCCAGTCACCTCTGCAGGACACATGACATCTAAAATCCGGGAAGGAAAAGTGATTATCCCATCTCAGTGTCTCCAACATTTATAGAGGTCAGTTAGTTTGAAGTATTTTCAGTTCAAAATTAAATGACAAGCAGGATTTTCAAAACAGCTGAACTACTGAACATCTCAGTATGATCTTTCCACACCCCTGTGTGTGTGTTTTTGGCATGCAGCTGGCATTATTCTTAGCCTTTCTGAGACCAATGGCCTACTTCTGGGTACTTTTTTCTCTCAATATCCCATCTCGAACTTCTGTAGTGTTTTGAATTCCCAAGCTAATTTCCTTTTTTTTTTTTTTTTTGGCTGGTCTTTGAGTTAACAATACAGTCAGGTATTTAAGAAGCAAAAAAGTTTACGTGCTGAGGAGAATGATAAATTGAGTCAGCATAGGATATGGTTTTTGAAATTGGGGGATGACAATGTAATTCAGCAAGCTTCAATAGGGATAAGGTCCTTCTTACATATCTGCTTTCATCAGAATGTGATATATGACTAGCAGGAGACACAGGTATAAGGAAGGGGGGAGGAAAGCAAGGGAATACATCACTATCTTCTATGTATGTGCTTTTCAGCTTTATATATTGCGTAGTTCTGTGTCTATTTAACTATCAATCTGCATGCTGAGGCCTGGATTGACACAAATATGTATCCTGCAACTCTTTTTTTTCTCTCTCCGCTTCTGGGATGATAGAAGGATTTCAGGTGTGTGAAGGCCTCCTTGAGAAAACTAAACAAAGTGCCAGGGTATTGTTATTGAAATTGAAATGCACCCAGCAGCACATAGAAACCCCAACTCCATTGCTCTGCAGTTTCCATCACAGGAAAGCAGAGCTCTGCAGTCAGGATGTCCTTGTGTGTTAGCGTGGCAGGGGTCTGATGTATTTCAAGCTTGTGATTTTGTCTTTAATGTGTTTTTTATTCCTATATGCTTTTCCCTGTTGGCCAGAGGATGCTTCTTTCAGGGTTGTGGAGGGCCATCAGTATTCCTGGGAATAGGTTCACAGGGGTAGAATAAAAAATGGGATGTAGCCCTCTCTTTCCTCATTACTGCTGCCTGATGAATTAAGTGTGCTCCTGATCGTGAGACAGGAGAGGTATCCCACTGCCACACAGCCAGTGCCTCCACATCAGGGCTGCATCTGGCCCAGCTTATGAATTCCTCTCATTTTAAAGGAACTCATTTGTTAGCTCTTTACTTTTCAGATGCATCACTGCACAAGCAAAAAGCTGGATTATGCCTGGATTTTTGCAGTAGGATTTCCTCTCTGCTACTTTGTTGAGGCAGAGTAAAAATATTCTCCCCGTTCTTCTCTTCCTCACACCAAGATTCACAGCCCAGATCTCAAACTAAGTTGGTGCTTAACAGAAACAGTTAATGTTTTCACTGATCATGGGTTTTGTTGACCAAGGAGAATATTAAACAAAACATGCCTTGCTTGGCAACAGTATTTAAGTAAAAACATAGTGAATTACAATCTCCCACATGTTTCTGTAGTATTTGTGAATGTTCAGAAAAAAAATAGGGCAAAATACTATATATTCCTCTTTTTAACCTGCTGAGGCTGAACCAGAAATGCAGGGAGAGAACAGGGGAGGGAGCAAACTTGCTCCTTCCTCACAGATTCCTAATTGGTAAGTCACTTCTGATGGGGGTAGTCACTGGGAGAGTCTTTTCTGCCCTCTCTACAAGTAAAGGTGGTAAAATAAGGCGTCAGCCCTTAAGGGGATGCTAGTGAGGAACAAGAACTGATGTTTGGATTGAGGTCTCTATAAGTGGCTGTTTGTCATTACATGATGTGCATTGTTTAAGATTTTGCGTGTATCCCTAGAGGCTGCGAGAATCTGCGATTTCTTGTAGTAATGAGTGAGCTTTGCAAAGTGAATTATAAGAAGTACAATATTTCAGACTAATTTTGACCACTGTGTTTGTTTTGGAAGGCTGCAGGCTCTTTAAATCCACCCTAAATGGTTAAACTAGAGCTGTCTGATGAAGCGTTTTAGGCTTTCTGAAACAGAACTACAGGAGAAATTGCTTTTACAAAAAGTCAACAAAAATGTTATGCCCTGCACAGTGTAGAAATGTTTACTTACTACAGAAGCAGGAAACAAGAATAAATTCATAGTTCAGACAACACATATGTAGATGCTTTTCCTCAGCACCTCCTTTCAGCAGGGCTTGACCCAAGAAGTCAGCGTCACTTTCAAAGTGAGAGCCCCAGTAAAACAGTGTGTTTCTGGTTGTGGTGTTACACTGCCTGCAATGATAGCTCAGCCAGTCACTAAGCTGGGGACTCCAGGTGCAGGCACTGTGATTGCTGAACTGCCTTGGCAGCTCAGAACTGTTTCTTTTCATTTCTAAGTTGTATAACTCCTTTCTTTTATTTCTTTCCCCCCTCCTCCACTCTTTCTGTCAATAAAGGTTAAGTGAGTTCCTTAATGAAAGTGTTAGGAAACAAAAAAGAGAGTTAATAATGTAGCTCATCTTTTGACTTTTCTATATTGTTTCCCCTTCTTTTGGATGGCTCTGCTATATCTGTAACTTGACCCCAGCTTGCAGGCTGTGCTGGCACTGAGTTGGGCAAGAGCACTGCATGGATGTGGCTGTTGCCCTGCGTGGTGGTCAGGGCTGGTGCTGGCTGCATGGCAGTGGGGCAGAGACCAGGGCAGGTGATGCTGTGCACCAGGAACAAGGGGTGCCAGCAAGTGATGTGTACATAAAACTCATCCAGTGCCTCCTTGCTGTCAGGCAGGCTTTTGTCAGTGCTGACAGCCTGTCCCTTCCATGAGCATCAAATTAATCCCAGCACTAAAATAAATCTCAAGTCAAGCCATGGCTGATAAAGAATCCACCACATGTCCTTGTTACCTTCTATGTGCGTCTGTCTCCTGTCTCCGCTAGAAGTGCTCCTTAACCAGCTCTTTATGAGCAAACAGATGGGAAGCGAGCGAATCTAGCAGTCGTGTTTCCCTCTGGTGCCTCAACCGCTCTAGGCTGTGACACATGGAGGGTCCTAATGGTGGGGTTTACATGACAATTTAATTTTAAAGAAAGAGGACACGTATGTTTCTGGCAGTTGTGTAATTAGTGCAGTTCCTTGGCAGACCCACCACCGTTCCTTATGCTTCATATAGAGAAAGTCAGAAATGACGGGCAGGTTTTAGCAGACAGCGGTTTTCCAGGGTAGGAGTCAAAGCCCTTGCTGGACTTGGTAAAAGGTCATCCAAAAGATGACTTCAGCCTCATTCCCTGCCTTCAGTCTTACATGGCCTTTGATTTCCCTACCCAGAACTTGGATGTGCCCTAGGGACTGGGCCAGGGAGCAAAGATAGAAAAGTAGAATGTGATCAGTGGGCTCTTATTTGTGGATTGGCTCCATATTGACCATGCCTATGTGTGGTTCTGTTTTAAGTTGAATTAATTCTGTTTTCATCCCAAATATTTATGGCTTTACTGTACTGGTGTCAGAAATACAAAGACTTCTGAAAAATTACAGAAAACATTGAGAGAGCAGAAGGAAAGCCCTTCCATAATTTAAAAATTCTTCAAATTTTTACTTATCTTTATGCCAGCACTTACTGAAGAGTGCTGGACAGGGTGGGAAAAATGCCTGTCTCAACCCTTGTAGGAGGGCAAGGGGACAATGAGAGCAATAGCAATAAGACAGAAAAAGCATCTACTCTAATTATGAGAAAGAGCCTGAATTACAAGAGTTACCTATCTGCTTTCAGCCTGTGGTGGATTTACCTTCTCTGAAGCCAGGGAGATGAGTCCTGACAAGCACCGGCTCACCTTGGAGAAGAGTAGATAGTTTGTACTTCAGAAACTTGTGACCATGGAAGATGATGTGCACTGAATATTAGTAGTTCCCTGTTGCTGGCCCTGGCCTGACCGTTGGTGAGGTGCTTTGCTGGCCTGGAATGCCCACAGGTTACAAATAAATACACCTGCGTTCAATCCGTTTGGTCCTGAGACATTCTTTTGGGGAGGCTAAAGAGAAAACAGAGAAGTGTCTTTATGTGTAAGTACTTTCATTCCATCTCAAGATGACAAAGCCCCCTTTATTTACATCCAAGCCATGGTTCAGACTACCCCAAACTATCTATGCCTATCTGACTCCATTGGAAGAGCTGTAGGACGGAGGGTAAAGTTTGGCTGCAGATGAGCCAACTTTCTCTCTGTTGTTCCTGCTTTCATGCTTTTTTCATCCTTTTTCTTCCTTTTTTTAAAAAATGGAATTCTATGGTGAGACTGTGTGCCTGCCTCTTTAATCTTCCACTTTGAATTCATTTGCAATGTGATAGATCGAGTTTGTATTTCAGGATGTGTCAGTGGGACCATGGTAATGCATCTCAAATGGTAAAAGTCTGCATCTTAATTGATTACCCATGATCCTCCTCGGCCACATCCTCTGCTACAAATTCAGCACCAGGGGCACAGAGAGAAGGAGATCAGGAGGGGGAAAGGGAAGGGGGAAGGCACTGAAGAGTTTTAAAAGGATTTGTGTTAATTCCTCCAAGACGTCCCTATGTGATGTTTCTCAGTCAATAGGAGATTAGATTGAGGAGAGGATAGCCACTGTTAATCCTCTTCTATCCATTCCCACAATGGGTATTAATATAGGAACAAAACACACACAAACTTGCAGAGGACTTTTTTATTGTTGCCTTTTTTTTTTTTTTTTCCACTGCACATCAAGGAGAGCACTGAAAATCAGAGTCCTTTTGGTCTCATTTTTCCCAGGAAGGTAGTAGTCAAGGGGGAATGAGTTCCGGACTGTGAGATTCTCGGATTCCCTCTGCAGCTGCAGATCTCTCAGCCCAGAGCTGTAATCATAGCCAGGCAGAATGAGCCTTTCTCCTTCCAGCAAGGTTGGAGGTAAAGGGCAGTGATTTAGGGTCTGTGTTCACTTTAAGAGAGACCATGCAATTCAAACTTTGTCATTACCATGAATCTTGTGGGTTTTTTACAGGAGATTTTTGTTAGGAAGAAAGATCGTTTGCATTCACTCAGAGTCAGCACAAAGACTAAGGAGTCTTTCCAGCCAGCAAGAGCCAGGTGTGCTGTAAACCATTTCAATTCCGGTTTGTCCATCTGGCCTGTTCTCTCACCTGTCCCTTTATTAATACATATCTGGCTTAGTTACATGCTGCTAGGGAAAGCGGGGAAAAATTAGTGATTCATACCTGGTTCCCTCCACACGCAGTAGTTGCACCTTAATAAGCATCTTCATGCCTTGCTTGAAATTGCTTTAGAGAGCTCCTGTATTCCTGATGTCTTATGCATCTTCCCCAGAGTAGGAATATATGCTCTAAAACAGGTCACTGTGCACATGTTTTCTTAGGTAGCAGACTGGCTGTGAAGAGGGGAGCAAACAAAAAGGGCAGTGAAGTGGGGAGAAAGAAGAGACTTTCTTTCTTCTTTCCTCCACCTCATATTTTTTCCCTATTGACAAAAGAAAAAAAAAGGAAATTCATGAAAAATTAATGCAAGATGCAAGCCTGATCTTTCAGTAGGCTCTGTCTAAAATTGAACATCCTGGTTCTTGATGGCAAGTTCCCTACATTTTGCCAGTATTAACCTTTGAAGAAGACTGAGGTTATGATAATAAGCATTTCTATAGTAACTTTCATCAGAAGGTCTGATTCACTAGCACTAGCCTAACCTTGGAATAATGTTCTGAAGCAGTTAGTTATCAATTCTCCTCTTTTACATACAGAAAAGCAGCGTTGCAGAGCACTGAAGCAACTTTCCCAAAGTCATTCATAGACTGTGGCATAACTCAGGACGAAGGCACAGGTCTCTAGGCTCCAAAACTTGTGCTTTGAGTGCAGGGCCACCCTCCTTAAGGCAGCCCACCACCAAGCAAAGCTACAAGGGGGACTTCATTCCTTATTTCCAGCCAGCACTGTAGCAATGGAGAGTATCTGCTTCCCTTGCTTTTGGCCAAGCCCTTTCCCTGCAGGGAAATAAATAATCCATTTGCTGTTTCTGTCTGACATATGATCTACCATGCATGGCTCAGACATCTAAAACACAGGTGACCAGAAATGGAATCTGTTTTAAATACATAATTGTCCAATTTCTTTCAAGATTCTGGAAAAATATTCCCTATGACACACAGGAACTTTAAGTAGGTTTCATAGGCACCACCTGTCATTTTCAAGCAGAAGATTGATAAGGCCTGGCATCAACTTTATCCATGGTCTCCCTCCTTCCCTCTTTCCTCCTCGAATATGTTTTTCTCCTTTACCCCAGGATCTGACTTTGATGAGCTTTCTGTCAGTCTCCAGACTAGCCCGTCCAACACACAGTACATCAGCTACCAGCAAAGCAGAGACATGCCGTTCTTCCAGGAGAGGGTGTGAAGGGTAGAGCAGCTCAGGGGTCACTTCATCCCACTAAATCTAGCCCTCCTCTGCTCCTCCTCTCTAGTAGGGGCTGTGGAGTGGGAAAGGAGTGTGGATAGCTTCAACACACCGTCCTCTGCAGACTGGGCTTCACCTGCTGCTTTGGTTCCATGAAACCTTAGCTGAACTCAGTGGTTAACTCAAACATATAATAAAAATCCCTCCCCTTGCCCCAAGCTACAGAATTTTATTTACCTTTCTTCCCTGGTACATCTGCGTGGGTGACAGCTGGGCAATTCTTCATCATGAAAGTTCCAGCCAAGTCTTGAAAACCAAACCTTTTTTATTGTAGGCAGTGGTGTGCTTTCGGAGACTAGGCAGTTAAGGCATGTTCTCCATAAAAGCAGCAGAAAACAATATGCAGCATCCAATACTGTCCGACTGAAACAAAATCGGGGCCCAGTCTTCCACCTCCTCTAGCACTTCACCTTGACAGACCTCATGCCACCCAAAGCAGCCTTCCCAAAAGTCCCAGAGCTCTTGGAAAAAATAGCAGACTGGACTTGCTGTAGTTATTTCGGGTTATGCTAGCATCTATGCTCAATTCTCATTCACTTCTTCCCTTTGCCCAGTCAGAGCTTTTATCCCCTCCTTGTTTAACCAGGTATAGTTACCACTTTGCTCATAAGAGCTCAGAAATATTTCCTTTCAGGTGCAGCTTTAGTGAACAATAAATTTAACTCCAGTCACCTATAACACTCTTAACCAATTTAAGCTCTCTCTTTCCTAAATTCAGGGGCTACTCCAGGAAAAACTCTCCCCCATATTCACCCTCCCTCCCAAATCAAGGTCTCTTCCACACTGATTGATTCACCATTTCCTCTTACATCCCAGATGGAGCTGAAAAGCTCCACCTGCTGCTATTACTCAGCAGTAATTGCTCTGCACTTTCATGTAGGCTTCAAGCATTCATCATCAGGATGACTCAATAAGGCAGCCCTACGCTACTGAAAGGCCTCAGAGCCTCCATCTCTCTTGCACATGCAATAGCCACCTTCTGGATAAACTCTGGTGTGTGTTGGGAGGGAGGGGAGAATGTGTTTTGTGATGAATAACTCGCCAAAATTTCTTCTCTCGTCTGTATTCTCAGGCTGTCTGAGAACCAGTCAAGTAATCCTCACAGTCATACGTTATTCTCTGAACATTTCCCATGAGTGATGCTCCGTGTGTAGCTCATCCTCAGGCAGTCCTTTGGGGAGCATTCAAAATGAAAGCTGCATGCCAAATGCACCCTGTATTTGCTGTGTAGAGTCCAGTCTGCAAGCTAGAACCTTGTTGCCTCCAAGGATGCCCAAATCCTCTGGCTTCTTTGCATCTGTCCGCTGCTGGCTATACAAGTTGGGACCCTTCAGCTGGGCTTGAGCTCTTGGCATGGCTATGCTCATCCCCAGGCTTCAGCCTGATGTGCTCAAACCTCTTCTCATCTGCAGCCCCGTCACTGGGCAGGCACACATGCAAGTCCCCTCCTTTGGCTCCTCATTTGTCTAATAACAGCCAAAGGACCAGACACCACCTGGCATTAGTTACCATTGGGGGCAAACAAGAGGACAGGAGTGAGTTGGAGATGAAATGTCCACTTCTTTTTCTCCAAAGCCATTTCCCCAGCTGCTGTTACTGTGCATGTGTGGTGCAGGGGGACTCACAGAAATATTGATTGGTTACCGGAGGGATTTTTCTGTTCCTGTGCTGGGCAAATCTAACTTCATGATGAAGGTCTCCAGAGAGCTCAAAATTCACTTTTCGTAACCATTATGTGATATTCCCTTGCACCATCTGGCAGAGCAGTTCTGCTAAGTCACCAGAACCTATCTGGAAAGCAAGCAGAGCATATACCTGCAGGGTCATACAACATTTATTTACCACTTGCAGGGTTTTTTTCATTTTGTTGTGGAATATCATTTATCCAGCTTTGGGAGGGTGCAACAGCCTTGTCAGGAGACAAACCTAGAGCCAAGAAAACAAGTGTCATTCTTGGCACTGCCATGAGCTCTGTCTGTAACATCCCATCAGCTTCTCCAGTGTCTTGGGTCACCCTGGCCCTGGACAACACTGGTGTTTCTGACTGCTGTGGATGGTGAGGGTGAGGGTGTTGGTGGGTGAGGTGTGCCAGATGGTATGACAGAGTTGCTGAATGAGTGTTCCTCCGTCACTTCTGTGGGCTTTCTTTCATCTCCCTTGTGCAGGCTGTGGAACATATCTGTATGTATTTTTAAACATCTACAGCTACATACATATATCTCTAAAAGAGTCTCTATATGTGCATATGTACATCTATATATAGCCCCATACAGATAATCATTATCAGTATGAGGGGGGAAGCTGGAAATCTGAAATATAACAGACATGCATGCTTGTGCCAGTAGGATTGCATCAAAGCTGGCTGAAAATGTAAACAGACTTCTTTTTTGTCCCAAGTATCAACATTTTGAAAATTCAACCTATTCGGCAACTGATAGAAAATATAAAGAAAAAAGGATAGTTGCCAAATCTTTCAGACTGAGAAAGCTGAAAGATGTTTTCCCCTTTCAAAATTAAGAATGTCATTGAAAATGTGATAAATTTTACTTCCTCTAATTGGGAAACACTGTTCTCCCCTAACTATTTCTGTCCCAGGCTTTCTGACATTCTTAGAAGCTATTTGGGCTGAAGTTTTAAAGGCGTTGCACCTTAAATGTACCTAAAGAAGCAGAAAAATGTACATAGTTTTGAAAAATAAATTTCATTACGCAGTGTTAGGTACCAAAGCATCGTTACAAAACCTGGCCCATCTGTAGGTAGGTGTCACAAGTGTTAAGAGTAACTGATGATTCAATGTATCTGCAGCCATAGAATCATAGAATTTGGGTGGAAGGGACCTTTAAAGGTCCAACCCTCCTGCAAGGAGCAGGGACATCTTTAAATAGATCAGGTTGCTCAGAGCCCCCTTCAACCTAACCTTGAATGTTTCCAGGCATGGGGCATCTACCACCTCTCTGGGTAACCGTTTCCAAGTGTTTCATCATCCTCATTGTAAAAAATTTCTTCCTTACTTCCACTCTAAATCTACCTTCTTGTAGTTTAAAACCACTACCCCTTGTCCTATTGCTACAGGCTCTGCTGAAAAGTTTGTTCCCATTTTTCCTATAGGCTCCCTTCAGGTACTGGAAGGCTGCAACAAGGTATCTCCAGAGCCTTCTCTTCTCCAGGCTGAAAAGCCGCAGCTCTCTCAGCCTTTCTTTTCACCTCTCAGCACAGGAGAGGTGCTCCACCCCTCTGGTCATTTTTGTGGCCCTCCTCTGGACCCGCTCCAACAGCTCCATGCCTTTCCTGCGCTGAGGGCTCCAGAGCTGGATGCAGGACTCCAGGTGGGGTCTCACCAGAGCAGAGCAGAGAGGCA
>Ga0065711_1002358_pt1 | contig 54355 bp, 24 predicted proteins | sample Hoacrofraction12_FD_59098 | JGI IMG/M metagenome (GOLD analysis project Ga0065711, IMG submission 59098) | Hoatzin crop microbial communities from Cojedes, Venezuela - Epithelial fraction 12 v2 (version 2) | ecosystem: Host-associated > Birds > Digestive system > Esophagus > Crop | place...
TGCAATGAGGATAGATGCATATGTATAGGTGTATTGGGAAATCTAATGTATATGTAATATTTGATTGTATAAATTGAAGAGACACGTTGCTGCTCGGCGCGCATGACTTTGGTGGGACTACCCCCCGTGCTGCCCGGCGCCGAACAAACATACCTACTTAACAATCTTACAGATTGTGGAGTCTGCTTTCCGCACATCACAGGAGAGATCCTTTCCTTTTTGGGTCCTCAGTCACATGTGCCAGGAGTAAGAATAGGCTAATGTACACTAAACAGCTCAACCTATTTGTTGCTGTTCTCTTCTTTTCTAGGAAGAAGTGATACCCATCTGCTACAGAATAACCTAATACTTTGAGCGCCTGGATTTAATTTTGGTTTTAATCTGAGGGTTTTCAAAGAACTCAACCACTCTAACCAGTTACGTACCTAACTGCTAGACTCTTTTTAAAAAGATGGTATCATCATGATGTAATTTCTTTCTCTCTCTTCAAAGAGCAAACTTTATTCCAGTCTCTGAAAGGATAGCTGGAAGCTGCTATCCCACAGAAAGAAGTAGTCTCAGGAGGGGGCCAGTCAAAGAACATTTCTAAATTTTTACTCTAATTTTTACCTATTCATGTCTTTAATTAGGCTATGAAATTGCTTATGGAAACTCTTTCTTCCTCTGTATCAACTCTGGAGCTAATACAACGACTGGTCTTAGTCTGTCAACAAATTAAATGTGATGAACTATAACTACTGTGGAAAGTAAAGCTAAGATAAAAGTTATTAAAAAATAATATTGAAGTTACAAAAATAAGATCCATAGGATTTTTTTCTTGAAACAAATGAGGCAAATAAGGTTTGGCAAGTTTTGACAGAGAAGAATGCTTATCATTTATCTATATCTGAACCAATCACTCAACATGCTTAACAGACAACGAAGAGGTACAGCAATATTTAAAGTGTGATTCATCTGACCTAATTTGGGAATCTGCACTAAAATGTGGTGAGCTGCATTCTAGAAATACTTGTTGCTCTCCGTTGGCTATAAAGGGAATATACACTGCTGGCTCAGGCATACACATCTGTATTGCAGATGTCTACATCAGATCAGACGAATCCCATGCTGGATGTACAAATGAGGTACTTTCAGCAAGTCAAGCAACTCTTAAAATAACTGGAGAATGCAACCTACTTCCTTGTGCTGTTACGATCTAATGAAGGTTGTTGAGCTTTGATGATACTCAGAGCTTCTACTGTGTAATGGTAAACAGCTAAACGAAACATAATAATAGGTGTTATGATAAAAGATATTGCTTAGGTCTCCATGGAAGATGAACAATGGCACCTGTTTTTCTCAGAGTATTCTACCTGTCTGTGCCACAAGGACAGAAGTGGTACCAAAAAACACTCAAATTGTGGTGAATTTGGTTTCCTAGAAGAGTCTAAATAAGATGAAGTGTTAAAAGCTACTTTTAGGTAGCCGTAATAGTTAATAAATGTTATAAAAACAGCACTAGGTCGCCTCCTTTACTAATTTGGAAAAAATCCAGGAACCTGCAAATTAATTTCATTAATCTGAGGATTGTTCCTGCCAGCCTTGTCCATACCAAACATATAATCCATAGAAATTTGCAAACTGTATAAAGGGCAGAGAAGGAAAGAACAGAAGAAATTACTCTCACTTATATTAGAATTACTGAACTCAAAATACAGCCTCATCTCTCAGTTCACCTTTTTTCTATCATTTTCCTTTTTCAGGCATTTGAATATAGAAGCACTTTATTATTAAGTATTTGCTATTCTTCCCTGTCATTCCCACTGCACTTGACTGTCTGTAAGCCCGCGTGACTTCATAGACTAGGCAGCTTTGTGATGTCAGCAAGAGCTCACTCCAGTTTCTCTCTGCATCTGTAATGTTTTTCCAAGCTTTCCTAGAAGAGACAGTAACAGGGAAAGAAGACCTGTATTCCGCTGAAATACTCTATTCCAATGAAAGGGGGTTTTTTTGGTGTTGCTTGGGTTTGAGGTTTGGGGTTTTTTTTCTGAGTAACAGTCAATGCAATTTCCAGTGACATATAACTTAGTGTTACAGGGGGACATAATCTGGAACACTGAGTACCCCAAATGGAGCGTAAGAAATATTTATAGTGACCACTGAGTGCTTGGGAAGTAATCCGAAATGACAGTGCAGAATCACTACTACTACAAACTATAGCAAACCATAGCAAATCTTCAGTTAAATAATCAATCTCTTCCTTATTATGCTATCTGCACTTCTGTTACTAAACCATATTTTACAGACATGTACAGGAAGAGTCTAAAATCACAGCTAGCATAATGCCACCAGACTGGTTGATTTGCAACAAGGATAACATTTTTTGTGAGATTTGTCAACGATATCATGTGAAAAATGTGTATCAGAGAAAAAAATTAAAAATGGTTTTCAGAGTCTGAATTTTAAACCCAACATCATAACTTCTTTCCATTGCATGTTTATTCCAACTTTTTTTTCGTTCTTTGTTTTTAACAGCATAACAAGCTGCTCACCTATAACCTTAACAAATGAATCATGAACATTACATGAGTACATGAAAAAAGAAAAGTCTGTACCTTCCCTCATATAACCACTTAGAGAAACATGTTGCACTTTTTTAAGACTAGTACTACTTACTGGTTAATTACAACATGTTATTTATATTTTTATGGCCTTTTTGCTTATAGCTAATTAAAGTTGTTAATCATGCTGTCTCATAGTTTTCTACATTATAGATGCAATGATAGCAGATCAAATATTCAAAGTACATTGAGACTTGGACTTGGAATCATCAGTCTTTCATACTACAATTTAATTTTAATTTAAATACTTTATGCAATATTTCTAAAAAATATTATCAAATTTTCTGTGAGGGTTGATGGGTTGGGGTTTTTTTCAGTATTATTATTTATTAAGTTATGCAGAGGCCTAAACTTCTTTTAGGAAGGATCTATTAACGGAGGTCTAACATTAGACCCTCATTACTTCGTATTTCACCAGCTAAGCACTGTAGCTCCACACACATATATTCTACAGGTATGATATATATATCAAAAAAAAATCTTTGGCACAGATAGAGTTAACTAAGTGAGCGCATAGTGAAGGGCGTACAGCAGGCCTGAAAGGAAGCAGAATGGCTTGTTAAAATCCTTTTTTTATACTGGGCATGGCTGGCAGGATTCCTGGGGCAGCTGCTCTGTGCTTACACCCATGTCTTGTGGGCTGTGAGGTACTTTCCTCTGTGAAGTAGATATGAAGGACTTAATTTACTGGATTGGGGAAACAAAATACCTGCTTTGAGAAAATGTCTGGTTGTCTGTTGTCTCAGCACTACTTTTTCCAGTCTTAAATTTTGTGAGCACTGCTCATTCACAAGGAAGAAAAATTTTTGCTTTTGACTCGCTCCTCCTCCCTGCCCATCTTTACCAGGTTTCTTTCCCCCACCAGAGCATTCATCCTTCCTTCTCCTGTCACCCCACTGAAGACAGCAGAAGACATACATTTTAGACTATACATGGCATAATTACATACATATTTCACATATATGTCTTAAAATCATAATGGTATACGTGTGCTGTTAAATATGCATATGTACACAAGGAAATCCAGACACATACTAACAAGATGATATTGTAGTTTGCTCATTTGTAATGAGTTGAATGTGAAATCTGTTGCTTTGATGTTTGGGGGTTTTAAAATATCTTATTGATTGCTGCTGTCCAAGGAAGTCTATAATGCTATGTGAATACTGCTTAAAAAAATGGAAGCCATATTTGTGAATAAAAAGTAATAAATTTTGTCATTAAATATCTGTGTAAAGCAGGAAGATAGGACCCTTCTTGCAAAAAACTAGTAAATCTGAGCACTATATTCTAGACCTTGAGCTAGCATATTTTCAAGGACTGTTTGCAAACACCTACAGTGGGATTACACATTGCTTAAATAAATAGCAAGTTCATCATCAGCTTTTAGCTAAGGAACAAAAGGCCCTATGTGCTGCTCTGCAGTCTCCTAGGCCTTTCATGTGAATGCAACATCCCACTGTAATTACGGGTAGTAATTTATGTTCTAAACCGCTTTTACTTTTTGTTAATTTTTGCTACATTGTGAGCACTCTAACAAAGAGATTGCTTCTTCATAAGTATTAAAAATAAACTGCAGTAATTTCATTTATCAGCTCTTGATCCCAAAAGTCTAATCATAACTGTTTGTTATGTTTGTTTTCCTGAGATTGCCTGTAATACAAGTATTAATTTGTCAAGGATTCATCTCAGCTGAAAAAGAAAGAAGGAAAAAAAATAAAAGCCTTTCTGTAGAAAAAAACCTGCAGGACAATGGACACTTTCTTTTGTGATTCAAAGAATGAACGTTCATTGCAGGCTATATTTTGATTCAAAATAACATCCAAATTAGAGAAGAAAAAACAGATTTATTCAATATTTAGACTACATCAAAGCTGAAAATAACAAATAAAAAATGTTAAGTGTACGAACAAAATACATAAAAGACAAAATCTGCAAATATGCAGATTGGAGATTTGTATTATAATAAATCCTGAAAAGCAGAAGGAAAACTTGTATTACAGAAGAAACTACTTCATTCATACATGCTGTCAGTGCACCCATTAGTAAAAGAACTATAAAAACCTGGCAAAAGGAACTTCTGGTTTCTAGATACAGGCAAGCAGTTAGTTTATCAGCTGCCAGGTATCAAAACACAGACCCATCCATCTATTGAAGGTATGGATGGTTCTCACTGTATAGCGTTACTGGAGAAAGACTTCAACAGCGGCTCTATAAGAGGTTAGGTCCATGGGCAGACAGAGTTTGGTAGGTGTACAGCTGTGTATTTACAAATCTAATATTTACCAGGGAGGGAAGTTTTATCTAGATGCTCTCCAGAGTCAACAAAAAAAGGATGGATTCCTCCAGGCGAAAGTTCAGGGCAGGTGTCTAGCATGAGTGTTGCAAGTCATCTGGCAAAACTAATCTTTTGCGATTTTCTGTAGATGGAGAGTAGGGAAAACTGATGAAGGAGGAGATATGTTTTATATTTACTTACTTGCAGTTTACTGTCTAGTATGTTCTTTAAGAAAGATTGTGGACAGCTGAAGAGAAGGATAGTTTTATCCTGACTTATGCTTCATCGGTTAATCGTGCCCTTTTTGGGAAGGACTGAATTTGCTTGGCTGGGAGAGTATCAGGTCAGGAGAAGAGATCTGGCTTGCAAACTGCTCTCAATAGTCAAGGAAAGAAATGATCTAGTGATCTGAGAGGACTGAAAAGAGTTTGATTGACTCAGAAAGTTTCTGAAAGCTGACAATTAGAAAGTCAGCTGGAAGAAAGCTGGAAGAAAACTCCTGACTTTGCAGCTGTAGCAGGCAGGAGATAGACTTTCACAAGAGGTATGAATTTTCTCATTGAGAGTCATTACTTTGCTCTTTGATCACAACCTTAGACCACTGCAGTGGTCTGCTGCATTATGGAGCAGCTCTAACAGTTCTTCTTTAAAAACCTGCCCAGCTTGAGACCTATTACTGCTCTCTGAGCACCTAACTTCTTCACTGGAGGCTAAAGTTACGGAGCATCAAGTCATGAGCTTGATGTTTTGTAAATTTTAGCTTGTTCTCACACAAATGTTTTTTCTGTGTGGATATTCATTTTATATGGCTATATATAGTTTCCAACTTGGCTAACATTATCCTGATGTACAAATATTTGTTTTTTGATCTATGTCATGTGTCCTAGAGGGAATAGTAAAACCTGAAATCCCAATTTGCATGCAAAATTAATATCTTTCTTTTTTTAAAGTCACTCATATAAAATGCAACAATGTTTCTTTAAACTTGCATTCTGATCCCCAAGCTATAATTCTCAGTCAATGTTTTAGTCTATATGTACCTAGGGGAAGCAAGTCATACAATCATTAAAAGCCTACTGACTACTCTAAATAGCATGTCCTGATATGTTTAGTGAATATAGTGAATATTTAGTAACTATTCTTGCCTTCTCTGTCCTTATAAGCAATTGGGAGTTCTGAATGCTTGGGTGCATATTAAATCATAATTTTCCTTGCATAGACTGCGATCCTGCAACTGTTCTTATTAAAGTAAATGAAAACAATATTATTCTTTAATTATTTTTATATGGATATAACATTTTTGATAACATAGAACAAAAAAAAAACAAACAGGAGGAAGATTCCAATAAAGAAAAAAATAAATGCTATTTATGGAGGGTTTCTTGGCCTTTATGGTACTATCCTTCTCCCTTACCATAAGGCCTAAATTTGGAAAGGCGAGAAAAATAGTAAATAAGATGTTAAATTCTTACATAATCACAGATGCCTGCTAAATTTGACAATATAATTGGCTTGTGTCGCTAGAATTAACTCTCACCAGTTTATAGCACATACTGGTGATGTGGACCAATGTAAGCACAAGAAGATGAGAGAAGTTTAGTGTCTCAGAAAGTTCCAAATTAAAAGGTTTTAATTCTGTTCAAGTCTGTTTCTAGACTATTAGGTTAAAGACATGACGGCAAAAGTATGCTTTGCATAGCCCATGTCATCTATATATGAATAAAAGGGGGAACATAAAATGTGAGATTAAGGCAATAAGTTTACAGAAGCGAACTGATTTCTTACATGACGCGTTTGTGAGCAGGATCTGTAAGAGAAATTATAAAATAGTACAGCTATTTTATAAAACCCCAGCCACTCAGTAGAAAGCCAATATAGTCTTATACATGTATTTGAAAGATAAACTCTGCTGCACACATGAAGAGTGTTTGCTTTTAATAAATTTAATAAAAAAGTTGAATCTTGATTTGCTGTGTTTCATTTGGTTTCGATTTTTCCCATATTCTTTAGAGCAACAGAGTTACAAATAAAGCATGTATTTTCAACTGCTGCTTCTGCAAGTGTTTTTCTTTATTTGTTTTTGATTTTTTTCAGGAACTTTCTACAAAAACTGCTTGTGAAAAACTATTCAGTTATGATAATACCTCTTTGCAATGTGCTTCACAGTGAGTGCTTTGCCAGTTTGGTGTTAAAGGTTGTAGTTTTGTGTGAAAACTTATCCAGTCCTACAGATTGTTCTGGATAAATGTAAACAAAAAGTGTTTTGAAACTTCTTACAATGCTCCAAAAATGAGTTTAAAATGTGTTTTTGAATATAAATTCAAATAACTGGAGGTCCTTCCCTGAATTTTTTAAACTGATCCATCTCTCAGAGCAATATGAACCAGCGTCGTACTATGTCCTCTCACAAATCAGTGACAAATGGAGTTCAGGTTAGGACTGCATGGGTGGAAAAACTTGGACAGCATATCTCTGCCCCTTGGCTCCTGTCCATAATAACATTTGTTGCTTTGCTTATATATAGGGTCTTGCGTCCAAAGGTCACAACACAATTTCAAAACTTAAAAATGGCCTTGAATCTTCCTGACATTTCTAGTGAGCAACTGTCTTTTCTCTGGGAGGTTAAACAAGAAAGGCTACGATACTAGAGTTGGAGTTACAGCACTGCCATTAACCAGAGCTAGTCAACCAAATGTACTGTAGAACAACTTCAGAAAAGTTCCCTTTCCTGTGATATTATCCTTAGTCTTCTCCTGTACATATAAAGATATCATCAAGGATCTGTCCCTCTTTTCCTGCTTTTCAGGTGTTTAAACCTTACTCTCAGCTCTACAGTTCAAAATGAGAAAGCACTCAGTCCCCTGATACTGTCCCCTTTTTTAGTTCTTTCTTCTTCTTTTGCTTCATCACTTTGGCAGCTCAGAGACTTTTGATTGACTGGCTGAATGCTGGAGGCAAAGACAGAATTTCCACAACTAAAGCACCGTGATATTTCTCATCCAAATTTTCAGAAAAAAAAAAGAAGAAAAGAAAGCTTTTCAATTACTAAAAGAGTCAGGAATTTTCAAGTTAAAAAATGTTCCCCGAACTGGAAATACCATGTTCATGTTTTTGTTTAAATTGTGTTAAAGTTTTTCCTGAAGTAAAAACTGCACTCACTTTTGTGACACAAGCATGAGGCAATTTTGACAGAGACTTCCTTAGACAGTGTTCTTAGCTGGGCTTCCTAAATTGGGAGTCTGTTCATCTTAGGCTGCCTCTATCATTAGTGCAAAAAAGATGTTAATTACCAAAAAATGAGTCAGCTTGTGTAAGATATGAATCATTCTGTCAAGATATCTGTAAGTCTCCATAAGGGAGCCTTTCAGTAACTAGGCTTCTAGCTTAATTGTCTCCGTTAAGTACCTAAAAGAAGGTGGGATTAAATCAGGTTGGTTTTAGAACTTTAGCAAAAAAGAGGAAAGATAACATCCCACTCTCTGTACGTCTAGGCCTTGAGATTTAACTCTCACACCTGTAACATACATATATGTTATATACCAATATACATATATGTACATTGTTTATATAGCCTCAAGTAAAACGGACCAAAATACTGCCACCATTGTACTGCCACTACATCTAACAACAGCGCAGTAAACAAGACAATCACAGAACATTTACAATACAAAAATGTATGAAACTTCTGTGAATAAAAAGGGATGATAAAGAGCTGGTTGAAAATCTGGGTGTACAGATCTGGAGGGGTCCTGCCTGACAAGTAAAATCACCTGGTTTTTTTAAAGAAAAAAAATTAATAACAAGAGCCATACTTAAAAGTTCTTTTAATAAATCATTGGTCAGTATAGTGGAACTTGTAATGTCAGGCAACAGTGACAATATTCTAAGTCACTGGGGACTGAACTAAATAGAACATGAACAACCAGCCAGCCTGGGAGCGCTGTATATAATCATGTCTCAGCCAAGTTCTCCTGAGGAATTCAACTTGTCTTACAGAGTAACTTCTCTGCTGAGCTGTTGCTTCACATTCTGCAGAGAATGTACAATTCTTGTGGCTACTGGTGCAATTAATTACCTGTATAATTAAAAGAAAAATCTGTCTCCCAGACAATTGCTTGAAGACACCATTTCCTTGCAACAACCTTCATTCTACTTTCAATAGATATTGTATTTCACTATTTTAAGGCATTGGATTTATTCCACTGCATCTGACTAAAATGGGAAAGGGTAAAATAATTTAATTCATGTCATCAGTGATGTCTTTTAGCACAAAAATAAATAAAGCCCAGTGGAGGTATAGTATGATATTTTAAACTAATGATAGCATGCAAGTCCCTGAAATTTTCCTCCATCAGACAAACATGGGAGAAATATCTTGGAATAACTAATGAATTGTTAATGAATTTTCAAGATCAATGATGTCTTACGTATCCTACATAAAAAAGACAAGTAATATAATTACATGCATGCTAATCCTAGAAATTCAGCATAGATTACAGGATTTGCTTTCATGTGGTTGCAATTGCAAGTTTTCTGTGAAGACATCTGTAATATGTGTTGAAATGTTAATTTAGTATTATAGGAAAAATATTCTTATTCACAATTCAAATGAAGAGTGCTACAAATTATTAATAAATCAAAGACATTGTTAAAATCTTTTCATGGTTTAGGTATGGCACCACGTTTGAACTGGATGGTTGTTTAGAGCATTTAGCTTCTTTCCAATAAGATTCAAGTTTTTCTCTATGGGTCTTAATGCTTGATTGCTATTTTTCTATATCTAGTTACTCATGTTTGGAAAAGTCCTGAGAAGAAAATTAAAATTGAAACATACATGAGCATATAATGCACAAAATGACATGTTGTCTTAGAAGACGCAACCTTCTCTACAGACTCTTTTCAGTGGTGCCCAGCGATAGGACAAGGAGCAACAGGCACAAACTGAAGCAGAGGAAGTTCCAGCTGAACATGAGGAAGAACTTCTTCCCTCTGAGGGTGATGGAGCCCTGAAACTGGCTGCCCAGGGAGGTTGTGGATTCTCCTTCTCTGGAGATATTCAATACCTGCCTGGACAACTTGCTGTGCAGCCTGCTCTAGGTGACCCTGCTCTGGCAGGGGGGTTGGACTAGACGACCCACAGAGGTCCCTTCCAATCCCTACCTTTCTGTGATTCTGTGATTCTGTGATTCTCTCCGAGTTCTGGCACTGGAAGGTTAAGATAGATACTCATTTGGTCTCTGCATGGGTCTCACAATTACTGTGTATCGAACGGCAGGAAATCTACTATACAATGAAATACAGCCAAACAGTGGGGAAATCTAAGGTATCAATAAACCTTTCATTTTTGCTTTATGTCAGTGTATATTAAGTCTGAGGTGTATTACCAGAAAGTCCTTTTTTTCTTGAGACTCATATATAGTCCTAAAGAGTAGACTTTTCCCCTTGAGTTGTACCCAATGTAAATAATTTTCTGAATATTTCCTGGAGGAAAACAACCTCAAAAATCCTTTTTACCATTATTCATTCTCTTAACCTGTTCTTTCACTTCCAATATCTCTAAATTTGTCATTCAATCTGCACACACTGCATGCTGTGCTCCCTGTCTCTACTCAGGACATTTTTCAGGATCAGAGTTGTTACATTTTCAGAATGTATACTTAGTTGAATTCTGTTTTTCTGTTTCTTTGGTTTTGGAGACAAAAGCATTTTTATCTTAATAGTGAAGAAACCACATCTTTCTGGCCCCTCGTTAACCTTGTTGATACATCTATTCAAATAAGTGCAAAAGGATTTGTCATGTCATAACCAGTACTCTGGTACCGAGATCAGCTTGTTACAGCACTAAAACCAAATCCATGAAACTGTTGCTATTGAAACTACTGTAGAAATACGCTTCTAGTGGTGGAGGAAGACAGAGAATAAAATCACAAAGAAACACTGACTTTTGCTAGAGAGTATATAGGCAGAAATTGTGTTTGGATTACTTTTCAAGGGCAAATACCCTACAATTTTTCGCATTTTCTTACAGCCTCAGGATCATGTTAGAGCTAGCATTGCTCATGGACTTATCAATACAAATCTTGAAACATTTGTCCGTTTTCATTCTATGTCAGGTATGCAAATGATACGAAGTCAATATTATAGTATCTAAGATTTTAGATTATGTCATTTACAATTGAAAAATGAAGCTAGTCCTCTTAAGTGATGACTACACAACTGTCACTTTATGATTTAAATATTAAACTGATTTCATTGTTACACTCAAATTCAAACTACCTTAGAATACTACCAAAGATTTCTTTTAATGTGGAATAAAGCTGCTAATCTTTTGAAAGATGTGGGTTGGTTTGAGCACACATATCCATATCTGTGCTCACTTTAGGCATTCATACTGCATTCGTAAATCTGGATGGGCAAATAGGAGTAGTCACTGATGCTCCAAAATCTGAGTGACTGGACTAATCATTGACATTTTAGTAATTTCTGCAAATTGGTATAAAATACCAACTGGTAGCTTTCTTAAAGGTTCTCTAAGGCTATTTTGAACTCTCCTTGAAGTTTATTTTTCTAGTTGATGACTGCCCATTGCAGTCTGTAATGATGGGTACCGGGATAACTACTTGAGTGTGGTGCCTGGTAATTTGTCACAGTATTACAAATTTTGGGGTTCTATTGCTTTCAAAATTCTCTCATCTCATTTGAACAGGAAAATAATTAAATTCTGGGATAAACATTTTGAGAAAATCTAGCTCTCTTTAATTGGCTGATTTTCAATATCTTAAACTACTGCATCAGTCTGACACAAGTGAAGATGCTGTCACTTTTACTCTGTTTAGGGCCTGTGTGTGGTTTTGCCCTATTTTGCATATAAGCTGTGCTTTGATTTACAATACTTATGAAGGATATTTGAAGTGGCATAGTTGGATCACTCAACTTTCTGGATAGTCATAATTTCTTCAGGTAAAAAATCTAGAAACAACCAAACTATCCTGAAAATTCATTGCGAATCTCTGAAATTCATTTCCTATGTCCTGAGGAGAATTTACTTCATTTCTTTGAAATTAAATGATAAAGATTAATCCTTTTTCAAGTTGTAAAATTCTATATGAAGGATTATTCCATTACAATTTCAAGCTTTTCTGTAAGCAGATAATTTTTAATTTACATAGCAAAGAACAATTTACATATTTTGCAGATAATGCTTTTTTACCCCAGAAAATTAATTACTATCCAAAGTGTGTTTATGCACTGAAAAGAATGCTGTCACTACTCATATTGTTTCTGTGTGCTTCAGACCATTTCTACTTATCAAAGTATCATATTATTAAATCACTGTGGTAAACTCTAGGAAAAGAAAGTTTCATTTAATGTGAAAAACTGGTTCTTAGCTGTGTTCAAACATCCATCGCAAAACAGTTTGCTTTAATACTGAGGTTCACATAAAGTCACCTCTCTTTTCATTTTTTTCTCTCACGTGATTTATTCTTTCTTATAAAAGGCAGAAGACCATGGACAGAAACTAATATTCCATCCTGCACTTCTTTCAGAGCTATCATCCTGAATACAGCCTATCTCTGAAGCAAGCATGAATGTCTAGGAAATAAAACCTTGTAAAAAGGCTAATATTAAAATAAATGATCCATGAAATAATTCTTCCAGCAAACAACAAAAACTCTGAACTTAAGACAAATAGGGTTTTCTAGTCTGTCATCATTCCTGTTAGTCTAGATTTCTGGTATTTTCACTGAAATCTTGCAGTAAGCTCAGATTGTCTCTCAGGTAGATAGAATCACAGAATCATAGAATCACTTAGGTTGGAAAAGACCCTTAAGATCGTCAAGTCCAACTGCAAACCTAACACTGCCAAGTCCCCCACCAATCCATGTCCCTAAGTGCCCCACATCTACAAGTCTTTTAAATACCTCCAGGGATGGTGACCCAACCACTTTCCTGAGCAGCCTGTTCCAATGCTTGACCATTCTTTCCGTAAAGAATTTTTTCCTAAAAAACAATCTAAACCTCCCCTGACGCAACTTGAGGCTCTCTCATTCTATCCTTTATTACTTGGGAGAAGAGACTGACACCCACCTCGCTACAACCTCCTTTCAAGTAGATGTAGAGAGCAATAAGGTCACCCTTCAGCCTCTGCTTCTCCAGACTAAACAGCCCCAGTTCCCTCAGCTACTCCTCATTAGACTTGTGCTCTAGACCCTTCACCAGATTTGTTGCCCTTCTCTGGACACGCTCCAGCACCTCAATGTCTGTCTTGTAGTGAGGGGCCCAAAATTGAACATAATTGAGGTGCGGCCTCACCAAATTTGAGCAGCTGGGTGGCAAATACAAGATGATAAGGATATATTTAGAAGGAGACAGCTGAATATAGGAGGAAAGAGCCACTTTGGGAGAGAAAGTCTCAAGGGAAATAGGAGACTGGTAGAAACGCTTGTGAAGTAACACATTCATGAGCATGCAAAAAGAGCAGATGTGGATTCTCTGTGACATTCACAACAGTGCTATTTTTCTGAAGCACAAGTGGGCTTTTCCTGCAGTGGAATTTCAGCAGGTTCTGAGTATGTCATTGCTCTGGGTTGCCTTTGAAACACTCCCCACATTTTTACATGATTTTATACACTTTTCTACAACTTAATATAGAAATTATATTTCCATTTACACAGCTGTATACCATTTTAACTCCACTGACTTAAGTGGATTTCTTTTTATTTTTATTCTAACGTCCTTGAGGAAACAACCATGAGCAATGTTTTTATCCAATGGTTTGTCAGAAGTGTACTCAGTCATCTTTAATATTAGACCTCTTTTTGAAAATTAGATTTGAGGGCTAGTATATGGGAATTTTAATGAACTGCTAGAAACAAATTTGGAATTAGTTGTTTACTAATGACAGTTGCACGGTATAAGAAAAACGTAAATAACAATAGATTTCTATGGTGTGCACACGTTAGTAGAAGTATCATGCACTCCTAAAAAGACCAAACATGTATAAATATGAGCAAAATGAAAGGAAATTATGTAAGGTACATGATAAATGCCAGAGCAAAATTTCCAGGGTGAGAACATGAAGAAAGACCGAAGTCATTGCTATGTAAATAAATAAATAAATAAATGCACAGCTAAATATCACCCATCCTGTTGTGACATTTTATCTCTGAGGTACATTAATAACTGGAATACAACTAATATTTATTGCCATCATAAACAGCAGAAATAGTAGAAAATGTAGTGGAATGGATGTTTTATGATGTGCATTTATTATGTTTTATAAACCTTGAATATTTGTTCTTTACCTTTTGATTTTGTCTTGCCATTTTAACACCTTTATACATTGAATTTTATAGTTGTTTTGCATTTACTTGCCTCTTATTTTTCTTTTGATCACATACTTATTAGTGGCTTCATTGCATGTATTTAACAGGCAAAGAACAGAAACGTGTATCTGAAACATTAATTTCCAGACAGAGGCTTTCTATTCAAGTATATAACACCTGGTTTTGTGTTATACTTCTGGTCTTCTAAGTTTTGACCAGGTTTGGAAACAAATTTGTTGAAATACTTCACCTGTCAAATTATAAACTGGTTGTTAGATCTTACACTTCTTCAGGAAAATGGAGATTTCCAGCTGTGTTCATCCGGTCCAGGAAGACTAGCAGAACATCATCAGGTTTCAGCTCCAGGGTTCTCAGTGTTTTGACGTGTTCTTGCCATGCCAGCATGTCGCTGACTCACAGGCTGAACTCATTCTGCCCTCAGCAGGAGCAGTGCCCTAATCAACAGCCATAGGTTCTGCTTCCAGGAGTTTCAGACATGGCTGGATCCACCCATGCTGATACCACACAATGCTGAGATCCTCACTCAGCTGGCTACAGAGCCAGAAACAAAGTGTTCATGTTAGCAGAGCAGGCAGTTCTGCTTGAAGATAGCCCTGATGTTTTCCAGACGGAGGTGGACTGCCTGCACGGTACTGCAGTGCGCCAAATCGACATGAAGGTTGTTTTGCAACCTACTCCATTGAAGAGCGTAGGTGTGCAATATGCCTCTAATCTCATTTTATGAGCACTTGAAAGTGTAGAAAATGACTTGCAAGAATGACATAACTTTGCCAAATGCACAAACATAATTATAATATTGTTACCAAGCCAATGCTGGGCTGGAGATAGCTCTGCGAGTCTCCCATTGAAATTCAGTGAATGCACTGAAAGACACTGGGAAGTGTTCTCTTTTTCTGAAACAATTTTTTTGTAGTTGGTGTAATGCTAATTTATATTGCCAAAGCAGAACTGCATAGTTGGTGGTATGGCTGGGTCATGAAAGCAAAAATTCTATGGCTTTAGCCCTCCAAGGGCTCTTCTATCTGATTCTGGAACTGGACTGTTCAATGCAGAACATTAGTACCTAGACCAAGGTTTTCAACAACAGGCTGAGGAACTGCGAAGAGAAGAGACTATGTATGAAACTGTGGCTTAACTTTTTTTTTTTTCCCCCAATATGTATATTTTGTGAAGCAAATTATACTAATATGCTGATGATACGAGACATGGGGAAAAAAAATCCAGTCTGGTTAAGTGACTCTGGGTGATGGGCATACATTATTCATTACATTGCTATTTTTTCACACATTTTTTAACTAAGACACATGAACTAAAGAAATCACAGCTAGTATGGAAGATTAGTGCTGGTAGAGCACAAAATGTCATGAAATATATGGTCTAAAATAAAGACGTTTTTATGGTTATTCCATGCGATTTACCTGTAATGCAACTCACATGTTAGATTGGAACAAACTATTCTGAAGATCGACTACTATAGGAGTTATCCTGCCCTGAACCACTGCAAATCATCATTTCATATGAAATATTAAATCTGCTATTTTTGTTGAAGTAAGATTGCCAAGTGTCTGTTATAGATAATAACAGTTGCACTTTTAACTTGAGCCAACATCTCAGAAAGTTTAAAATATCTAAATTGGGAGTAGACCCAATTATAGACCTTTCCTATAAACCGGAAGACAATGCCAGGCTGATATCCACAGATATATGATCATTTTCCCCCTGGAAATTCTGAGTCAGATACCTAGGTTATGTTGGTTTAAGCAAGAACTACAGTGATATATGCCAGCTGCTGATATGGGACAGTAACTTTAAATAGTATTCTGTGTCTTCTAGAATTTGTTATTCTAGACTGTCTTAGAGTTTAGTGTACAGCTTTTTAAGCGTGAAGCGAGGTAATGTTGACAGTTGATGATTAGGGGACATAAAATGAAACGTATGATTAAGTGTTTTTCTTTTACTTTTGGAGCTATCTTTCTCCAAAAAATAGACTAGAGTGCAGTCATTTTCACCTGTCACATTTTTGTATGTAATGGACAGCTATCATTGTAACAATCTGTTCATTCCCTTTGAACTTTTTCTTTGACATTTTTCTCATTATTTCTGAAATTATTCTTCACAATGCTGTTAAGCAGTCCCTAGACTGTTCACTGGATTCAAGTTGCTTTCACCCATCCATGTATTTTGATAACTCCTAATGACCTTCCTTATGTGTTGTTCCTTTTTTTTATTATTTCATTTGGGATCTGTTTAGTCCTTTTTGAATATATAGATCAATAATTATTGGCAAACAAAACACATTAGGAATTAGTTAATCATTAATAAAGCAACCGAGATAGATAGAAAATCTGCACTGTGATCAAACATTTTCAGTAGAGAGGAGAGTTTGACCTGGTTGGAGTTAAGGTGGTATCTGCTTTACAATTAAGTGAGGTAGTCTTTCTGAGCAAAATTTTCTGGGCAAAATTCTCACAAATTACTGTAATAGGACTGATTCTCACGGGTAAATAAAATTGGGCCTCTGATCTACTACCTTATCTTGCTGAATGTTCCCTAGTGTTGCTTTGCATCGCTTTATAATGTGACTAATGTAGTATACTCCAGCTACTGAATCATACTCTAACTTCATGCCTTTTTGGCTCAGTCACAAGGGGATACTTATACATATTGTCTATGCTCCCTAGCTATTTGATTTAGCTTATTTTTGTGTGCTAAGATGTTCTGTTTTTTTACCTTGAGCTTTACATGTCTGGTTTTTGTTATAATGCAGGGAGTATGTTTACCATCAGCACCTTCCATTTTGTTATGTTTAAATTTACCTGCTTTTTTGGCCCTATTTTCTTTCTTGTATCTTTCCAGATTGCCTTTGTTCTTTACCAAATACTCCCAGTGCATTAAAAGGTTGCTGTATTTATAAGATTTCACTGGAGCATTCATACATTCCTTACTGTGAAGTATTCTGTTATTGCAGTATCAAGCAATTTAGATGAGCGTGATAAATGACAACAGGTTGGCTTTATTAAGGTTAATGTCTTGATGATTTACAAGTGAATATATATTAGAGTCAAAATTACTGCATTAATTGTTTCATTAAACAATGTGAACTTTGAATATACTGTTTTGGAATGCCCTGGAGACATGTCATTACAGTTATATTAATCGTGACATTGCATCTATTTCAGATGTGCTAACAATTTAGAAAAAATAAATAACTTAAAGGTTACTGTCTGTTGTCAGCCATTAATGGCCAATAACAAACTGAAAATTCCCTGAGACAAAAACCAGAGCAGGCCAATTGCAACGTAGCCTGTTGGACCTCCTGTGGTTTTAAGCCATGCTAAAGACTGGGGTGACTGGGGTTTGGTGGCAGTTGTGTGCATCTGTAAGCTACAGTAAAACTAATGATGGACTGCTGCTACCTTGTCCCTCTCTTCGTTCCCTTCCAGTCAGAAGTGCTCCATAGAGAACAGGCTGTAGTCTTGTGGGTTACAACCTGATAAAAGAAGAATGAAAAAAGCTGTGGGAAGATCATCTGCATTTTGTGGGATCAGAAATGTTTTTGATGCAGAACAGATTCCCAAGTAGTACAGTTAATTAAAGGAGAGCCTTACTTCTGAAATTCATCCTGAGAGAACAGAAGGGGCACTAGGAAGCCCTTTCTGGTACAAAGAACATTCTTTTTAAGATTTGTTGATGACACCTTAGAATTTAGCAATCACATGCCAATAATTACAAAGGGATGATAACATTAAGTCATTATTTTACTTACTCAAGGATCGTGTTTCGTTTGCCATTGTTGTTGTTTTTAATAACAAAACAGTACAGCGAAGGCAGCTGATGAATGCTCTCATCTGAATTTTTGATTTACCGGGGGTGTATTAAACCACGGTATTGCAATGTTGTTTTCAAAAGGAAGTTTTTCACAGTAATATTTTGAGTAGGGAAAAGATCGGTACAATTCAGAGGAGATTTGAAATGGTAAATGATCCCTGAATATTCCTATACTGAGAAACACAGCCGTTATTCTTTCTAATTAACAGGAGCAGAGGTGCTCAACCCAGCCTCATTAGCTGTAAGCAGGCCTGTCTTCAGAGACCTCAGTAAAGCTACACCTTTTTCCATTCTGATCAAGTTGATCAAATTTTCCTCTCTTTCAGCTTCCTTACATGGCTATAGAATGACAAATTATTCTGTTGACTGTTTTCAGGACAACTTGGTATAATATTACATGTAACAAGTAAAGCAAAGCAAGTAATAGCAAGCAAATTTGTCTACTTGATTAATAAACCATTTACTTTACTAAGTGATGAGTGATACCAGGTTTTCAGGTGGGTGGAAGACACAGGGTTCAGTTAGACAGCAACCATAATATTATTTAGCAGCGATTCTAACTGTAGTTCTTTTTCTGCTTTCCTCCCCTTGTCCTTTGCTTTCAGCACTGAAGAACAGCTGCTTCTCTGTTCCCTCTGTCTTTCCACCTTCTTCTGAATGGTTTGGGAAAGAACAGCAAGAAGCCATGCTGGAAGCTGTTGCTGTTGCTAATAGGAAGAAAGGCCCTGATAATTGGTTTCTGCTTAATAGCAGCACATGGGCAAGGCTTTCATACAGTGGTCCATGGGAACAGCAACCAACAAAAATTCCTATAGAAGACATAAGCTTAAATTGTTACCTAGATCTTGAAGTGGGGAAGGAGGGCTGGAGGAAGGGAGTAGGGGTGGAGAAACATGGCTAATCTTGGTTCTTCAAGGGTGTGTTGCAAAACTGGTAAAATAAAGTGTGGGATTTCATATTTTCCACCCAAAGAATTATTCGTATTTGAACTGTAAGAACAGATCTGGGAATGTGCAGTGTGCCTTCTTGTGTAAACTAGGTCTATCTGTGGTTTCTGTAACCTGTTACTGTCTGGGCATTCGTCTCAGGCATGATATTGCATGATGAAGGAGATATCACACTTTGAATATCCCGTCAGTGACTTGGACTTGCATGTAAACTATCCCCATCCCCGAACATCAGCTTGTCCACCAGGTGAGGGCTGAAGTCTGAATCTGAGCCATAAACACTATAACCATACAGACAAAATTTCAGGTGAACAATTGACTGCTAACCCACATTTAACATTAATTACTGTGCTACTTGTCACTTCTTAATGCTTCTTAAAAGAATCATTATCTTCTGACAGGATAGCAGCTTCTTAGCTGCTCAGCTACATTTTTAATGGCAACGTTGGGGGTAATGACATTCAATAGCACCTTTAAATTGTTTATGGCTCTTATGAACTGAAAATTGATTATTTTACCTATATTGAGCAGTTTTTTAATTTTCTTGCTGAGAATTAAGCACTCATGAAATGGATCCAGTCCCTGGTTTTACTATAAAATTTCCTTCTTGTTTCAGGATGCAAGTTCAAGCAGAGTATACCTGGAATAAAGACTGAATATTCAGTGCATTTAGGATGTAGGCAATGGAATCATACGGTTCATTGTGTTGGAATATATAGATATACCCTATGTGAGTGCAATAGCCAATTCATAGATGTATGCTGTTGCTGCATTATAACAGATGTCCTCTGAGGTTCATAACTACCTGACACAGCAGGTAAAACAATGTCTTTCCTTTACGATATACATTACTTAGATTTCAAGATCAGAAATTGAAAATCTGGTGAAAAATTACTAGGAAGGATTTGATCCTGTCAGCAACATATGATAACTGATATTTTTTGTAAATGTGACAGCAGAAGCATATGTGGAAATATTTGCATATGGAGGGGAGCAAAATGTGTTTTGCTGAAAATAAGATTTCAGCAATTGTCACAGTATATCTGATGGTTAACAGTGTTGATATGCAAATGATTTGCTGAAAATTGCAGACTGAATACAACCCCTTTAATACTCAAGCTGAGAAGAAAGGCAAAAGCGATGCAAAGTGAACATCTGGATTTTGACTTACTATGATGACACCTAGCTCTGTCTGTAGTCCCTAACCCAAGCATTACTGCAGACTGGCAATCTAAAAATTAGTAACACATGGAAACTCTCACTGCTCCATCCCTATTCATTGATTTTAACAAATACTATTTGAAAATAATTTGTGGAAAACCCTATCTGAAAAAATAAAGTACAAAATTCCCCCTTAGAAAGGGCTGTTTTCTAATGTTTTATGAAAAGATAGTACAGATGATAATATTTTACTCATAAAAATCGACTGCTTCTTTTTATTTTCTGTGAGGCACCACAAGCTTTAGACATCTGTTCATGGGGAAAATATTCTCCAGAACAATGAAGCAGATTGTTAAACTGGTGATAATTTCTGTATGCAGCAGATAGAGTACCTATCAGTAAAAAAGGAATAGATTTATATTAAAAAAGAAGGTTTTGATGGAAGTGAGTGTATCTATAAATATATACAGGAAAGGATGGGAAAACGTTAAAAATTACAGAAGGTTAAACTGGAGAAAATATCCAGATAGGGGGGGAAAAGTGTTCTCCCTTCTATTCTTGGAATGTCCTGTTCTAATCACTTATTGAAGAGTCAGCTTCAAAAGGCTGAAGAGCTTGGTTGTAATTTTCATATTCATCCAAAGATTAAATACTTGTCTGAAACTTCAAGCTTTCCTGCTTTGTTTTTGTAAAAGTGGTACAAAAATGACAGAAGAATCTTCTTTTAGCAAAGTTTCCATCATTTAAGCAGCCAAACTAGTCTGAAAACATTACACCTCCATTTTTTTAATTGTTTCACCTTTTGTTGAGCCAAACACAAAATATTATTTCAGGTTACAATTGAAGTTAATTTAACTTTTTCAAACTACGCAAAAGTTTCACTCAGATTCATTCAGAAGATTTTATTTTATGCAACTCCTTTTGTCAATAACTTTTGGAAGCAATCATTTAATGCCACAGTAAGACAACTCTGCTCTGAAATCATCTCTTGCTGCTGAGTGCTAATGTGCTAAAACTAGTTCTGTATGCCTGCAAAATGCTGTCTAAAACCAGGGCAAAAAAGTTTCTGTCCTCTTTTGCCACTCGTAGTTAGATACAGCTGTAGCTCAGTTTTCTCTCAGTCCAGCATTTTTACGTGTATTGTACCTGAGAAGACCTCAGATCTTCTAAACACTTTAAAACACTAAGATTCGAAGACTTCATATTGGTAGGTGACTCTGTGAAATCTCTTCAGTCTTCTTCTGGTTTGTACTGGTAATCCACTCTTCCTGGTGAAAATCCCAAAGGCAACTCTGCAGAAGTGCTGGTGTCTGCCAAGATCAGTGTTTCCCTGACGTGGCTCATCCCTGTTTCAATTCTAAAAAGTTATTTGAATATTGCGAGACAAGAAAAGGAATCTGTTGTAGTAATGAACTAGCAAACACATGTTCAAATGCAAATTTGCAAGTTTCCTTATCACAGTATGTAAGTATATAATCAAGCTCGAATTAGTGTGTGCCATTACCAATTAATTGCTTTCTGTTAGAAGTGGTAAGACATAACAGGTCAAAATGCAGATCCCAGACTGCATTTGTAGTTTTGACTCAGAGTGCTTATTTACAGCACAGTTTTTCAGTTAGCTCCAAGGCCTGTGTGAGTGCATGAAAGTGAGGTTGGCTGTGAACATTATGCAGGTTTAAATGTTGGAAGATGTGACTGCTACATATAAAAGGAGGTAGTAGAACAAGCAGACTACCTTAACAGAGCGGAGACAAGCGAGACAGACTTAGTAGGTTTGTGTTTTACAAGACTAAAGTACTTCTGCAAATGCACCACTTTTGACTGTTCCTCTCCTGATCTAAAATGGGTTGCTGCCTTTCATTTCTGTCAAAATGTCATCCACGCTGGGGGTAGAGCATGAACATCTGATATCTCACTTCTGCTATTACGTGACAGAGTAGGGCACATCAGATAAAGCTGTAAAGAACTATAGTGCATTCCTGGACTGAATAATGTTAATGGTACTGTCTTTAGTGGTGTAAAGTTTCCACCAATAAATATTTATGAAGACACTAATAACCTTATATGTACTTTGATCATTTGGTGGGGGTGAAGGATTGTGGAAGCAGGGAATAACAGAACTGTTTTCTGTAAATGCTATACTGAAACCTTTTCCTTAATGTTGTAATGACCACTAAATAGTTAACAGAACAACATCTCACTTCCACAGATTTAGTGACATGACCAACCACCTCCCATATTTCTTGCTAATTTTGAAATGCTGAAAAAATCTTTGTCATCTTTTTGACCAGCAGCTTTTATCAGAATAGCTCAAAAATTCTAGAGAACAGCACATTCCTGTTACCTGTTTGTTGATTCCAGCCGTATTCTGGGGGTAAATTTAGACATCATGAACACTCAAATGAAATCCACACAGTCAGCAGCTTGTAGTTTCCAGCAGAATCTTTCATCTTTCTTCTCTAAAGACAAGTTCAACATTTTTGTGATTTCTCTGTTAAGTTACAAAACTAAGGCTGCTTGCCTCCAATGCATTTACTTAATATCAATAAGAGCTTTAACAGCATAGAGATTCAGTCTGAAAGAGAAATGTTTTTGCAGTGCACCTTAACAAAGGAAAGGTGTTAGATATGGTAGCTCATCTATTGTTTTCATGAGCATTTAGGGAGGTAATAAATAAAAATTTGGCAGGATTTTTTAGTTTTATAGGGTATTTAGGTGCTTTTGACATTATGAGTGTGGTAATGGATTTCAGTAGTTTAATTTGAATTCTGTAATTACCATGCTGAACTTTCAAAAAGGGCTACCAAGTCTCGATGGATGCTCCTGTGATCTGTACACAAAGAAAAATAAATCCTTCTGTTCATGATATCAGCTTTATATCAACTTGTTCATATGCTATTGTAAAATTATACTTCTAAATAATGTCTGAGTTGTTGATGTTTACAGTCTAGCTGGTAGAAAGTGTGAGGAGAAACAGGATACAAAGCAGAACTATTAATAATATACTAAAAATCCTTACATATAGGGATCCTAACTTCAAAAGTTGGAACCGAAGTTTTCCTGTCACTCAGGCTTACTTCTACAGTCTTACTTCTGAAGTTGAACTGACTAAAATCATTTTGGCTACTAATGAGAGATGAGCATGCATACATAAAGACAGTAAAAACTTACTGGTGATTAATTATCTGATGACAGCATTGTTAACAAATAAGTTGTGTGCACTAAATTGTGTGCTTAGTTACGTCCAGGAGTAATGATGGGGCATATAATCATGTGAATAATGTAGATATTGAACTGGAGTATTCCACATGCTGAAATAATAAAATAACCATTGACAGATTGTTCTGGGTTCAGCTGGGATAGAGTTAATTTTCACAGGACCCAAACAGCCAATCCAATGGGATATTCTATGCCATGTGATGTCATGCTCAGTGTTTAATTGTGGAGCTGGCTGAAGGACCGGCTTTTGCTAGTCAGGAGCAAGCTAAGCATCGGGTAGTGAGAACACTACATGTTGTATATACTTTTTATCAGTATTATTGATTACTGTTTTCTTCTCCTTTTGCCATTCTGTTGAACTGTTCTCATCACAACCCACAAGTTTTTCCTTTTTCCTTCTGATTCTCCTCCCCATCCCACCGGGGAGGGGGAAGGAGTGAGAGTAACTGTGTGGTACTTTGTTGCAAATTGAGGCAAAACCACAACACGGATAAGGACATGCATATCAGTCTAGAAGTTCTGTTCTTCATAGTCTTTTATACAGGTTGAGACTTTCTTGAGTATGTACATAAGGCAATATAATCCAAGGAATACCTACCCAGAAAAGCCTGTAACACCTAAATGACATTACTGTTTCTCAACAAAATCTCTTTCACGTGCCCAGGGAAACTTGTGGATGTTTTGAGGCGTAGGGACTTTTCACATTCAGCAGCAAAACCAGTCTGTGAGTAACATGAGTGCCTGAAAAGGATATTTGGAACCACCTCTGAGTTGTATGGTTCTCCAGAATTCCCTCAGTTTCACAGAACTATTTGTGTCCTGTTTCTAAAATAAGATGCAGTATGCTTACTTTCTGGTTAATTAAAATTATATTTATAAGCTTGGCTAAGCAAAATGAGAAGCATGGCTGTGCTGATATAACCTTTGACCTGAAGACTTCTTAGTTGTGTCCCAGTTCCACAACAGGACAGGATATGGGCATGCGCTATTCTCATAATCTTCCTTTCTGTGTTTCCTGCTCCCATTTCTTCTTTTCTATGCAAAGGAACCCATGTGCACTGGTCCACAGCAAATGGCAATATGGCTCAACAGACTTCCTGGCACAGGCATTAACAGCCTGGGTGGCCTTATAGTTACATACACCTGGAAATACTTAGAGCTTTGCAGAAAGAAGTTCTACTTTTGGTAAGGCAGTTGATTTATCCTGGAAGAAGTAGTTCTCTGAGCACTTAAGTACTGACAGAAAGCTGTCTCCTGAAAGCCATCCCCACTTGACCTCAATAAGCCTGTGGAAAGCAGTTCCCTCAATATATACTTGTAGGCTAACATCAGAAATTAATTTCTGTAATGAACATCTTAAATGCTTACTATTTCCCGATCTGACTTCCTGCAGAAGATTTCATTATGGCTACAGTATCAAGTACATCCTCTGTACTTGTGAGTACTGACTCCCATTTTAACCTGTATGCAAATCCCAGTCTCTGTTCAATGTGGTAAAATGTTCTTCATTGTCTCCATTCATACTTGCTTCCCTAAAGAAATTTTTTATAAATCTTTACTATTTCAGTCACATTCTTATAGCTTGTTCAGAATTCAATGGCACGCATGCCACAGTACACAACATATTGTGTGAAAACTCTATACAATACAGTCTGCTCCTTTTAAAGTGTCTGCCATAATCTTTCATTATAGATGCTGTCAAAATTGAGCTAGACAATAAACTGTTTGACAAGACATCTTGTTTCAAAATATATCAAGAATATGCAGCTAAATCCCATGTAAATGGGTCTTGAGGAAGTAGCATTTCCTCCTTGTGATAAGAAGGAGTCAATGTTTTGATATATTTTTGGCAACGAATTCTAAAATCTAGACCATGAGTGCTAAAGAGCTTGTCAGTTTGGGAGCTAATCCATATGCCAAGGAAGCATTAAATAAATACAGAGCTACTCACTTCAGGGAATGACCAGACATGAATAAAACTTTCTGGAGGAAATCAAGCCCAACTACTGGTAAGTGTAAGGTGAAATTTTAAATCACTTTTGACAAGGTGGAAAAGCAGACAGGGTCATAGTGTAACTGCAGTATAATGTGCATGATTAACTTACTGCGGACCAGTTCCCTGGCAGCAGGATTTTACACAGGCTGTATTTTAGATATAAATAATTGTCGAGAGAAAACATGTAACTCAAAGTGCAGAGGCATGCAGAAATAAAAAAAAAATTTGGAACAAGTGAACAAGAAATAATTTCATTTTCTAACCATGGGCCTTAGCAGTGGTCTCTACAACACAGTTTTTTGTTTCCACTTAAAGCCACAAAACTTCTCTCCTCTGCGTGGATGATGTATTTATTTAAACCTTTAATAGAATGATAGGTACAGCTCTCCTTCTTAAGCTGTTAGGTCTGACTGAATTCTTCACTGCTACCAGTGGATGGTACAGTCTCTTAGCATATCTGAAGCTCAAATGATCAAAGTGGGGAAAAAAGGCACCTCCTCCTGCAGTTGCTTTCAGTTTTCTCATGTGTAGTTAAATCAGTGCACTGAGAAGTAGCATTCTACAGGGATGGATGCAGAATTAGCCCCTACGGTCTCACCAGCATTTAATGGGTGGTCTGATGCTAACAGCATCAGTTTCTACCATCTGTTCATAAGGGGACCACTGGCTGTTCATTGTTAGTCATGCTAATAGGAATTTGGATGGCTAAAAATCAATTGTGTGAATACCCCACCTAGCAAAACCATCAGTGCAGTAAATAAGTGAGGATAGGAAAAAAGCCAAAATTAGAGCAATCAATTTATTTAAATACTTTGAGGATTAGTTCCGTTATCTCAGCTCCTTTGACTTAAAGAGCTACATGCCAAGTACTAGAGTACAGAAACTGTATTTGCTCTCTACAAATAAATTGTCCAATAAATTTAGACATGTTCATGTAAAACCAATCCTGCTTTCACAGATATGTTGTTTAGTTCATAAGATTTCTAAGCAACATCTGTGTAGTTTGAATAAGTGTGTTACCATTTATAGTCTGTTTTGAACTAATGTTCTTGCCTGTGTCTTCTTCTGTCTAACTTCTAATATATACTTTGTTGTATTATTCCTGATGTCTAATAAAATAGGGGAAAATTATAATACCAAATAATATGGAAGAGAACCAGTGATAAAACCAAGAAAAGCACGTATTTATGCTTATATAAGAGTGTATTTATTTGTATGAAAAGCTATTCAGGAAAAAAATGCATACGACTGAAAACATAGTTGTTTAAATATTTATTTTAAAAGCACAATATGGTTGAAGAAAATAGTTCTTTTAAATTCAAAGAAATATTTGTACTTACTATACTGCAATATTTGCCCAGATACAGTTTTGTAGAAATGCATTTCAGGAGAGTTCTGCAGGGTATTAAACACAGACATGAAGCAAAGATAAGGATTAAAGCTAATCAAATCTAAGCATAACAAAAATCAGGGATATTTATACAGATTGTTAATTATCTAACTGTTTAAACATGAATTCCCTGAAGAACAGTCAGCATTAAAGGCATTCCTGAGAAATGGGTCTACAGGAAGGAAAGGCTTTTTACTCTAAAAGTGTTTATTTGGATGTTCTAATTAGCCGTTTAAGCATACTTTAGTTTGAAAGTGGCTACAAATTACATTGTTATCAATAAGAACATACCTTTTCAACAATGACCTTCATTTGTTCCATTTTTTCTTTTCTAATTAGAGTCTGGGGAAGCATCTATTCCAGACAAGTTTCCACATCAGTACTGAAGCAAAGTTAAATTGCTTTCAGCTCTCTTTACAAGAGCTGAACAAGCTCTAGGCTACTTTCTTGCTCCCCCCTCCTGCTTGTATTTATGTCATAATTAATTCCAGCTTATCTGGTCTTCCAGCAATTAAGAATTATTTTAGGAAAGTTTGCATGGAAAACTGTGAGTTAGAAGTTGAGTAGAAAGATGTGCTCAGCTATTGTTTTTTCTCATGGGCAAAGATCTCACTGCAGTGAGCTTAAAAGACGATTTCATGGTGATCTTATTTCTGAAATGTATCAGGGCTCAAATTGGCCAGTATTTACTCTACAGGTATCTACGGACATGCAAGTGTGAGGGTCGATTTAGACTAGACACAAGGAAGACATTTTTTACAAAGAGGGTGGTAAAACGCTGGAACAGGTTGCCCAGAGAGATGGTAGATGTCCCATCCCTGGAAACATTCAAGGCCTGGTTGGACAGGGCTCTGAGCAGCCTGATCTAGTGGAAGATGTCCCTGCTCGCTGCAAGGGAGTTGGATTAGGTGACCTGTAAAGGTCCCTTCCAACCCTAACTATTCTATGATTCTGTGATTCTATGAGTATACCTACTGAGTGCACTGAGTACAGAGATGAAATGCAAAGAGAAAAAACTGCTCATAGGAATAAGGATATAGATAACTGTACCTTTCAGCTGTAAACTTATGCTTTGGAAAAAGAAGTCATTCATCAAAGGTTAAAATGAGAGTTAGCTCTTTGTTTCTATTGCGTACCACACACCTGACCAGAAATGAGATAACTCCTTAGTTCACAGTGTGATGTAATTAAGAGATGTATCTGGTATATGAGGCAAGGTTTTGGCAGTGGGGGGATTGAGGGGTGGCCTCTGTAAGAAGGCCCCAGGAGCATCCCCCATGTCAGACAGCCAGTTCCAGCTGGCTCCAAAACAGACCCGCTGCTGGCCAAAGCTGAGCCACTCAGCAATACTGGCAGCGCCTCGGCAAAAACGTTTTTGAGAAAGGATAAAAGACGCTGCACAGCAGCTGTGACAGAGAGAAGTGAGAAAAATGTGAGAGAAACCGCCCTGCAGACACCAAAGTCAGAGGAGAAGGAGGGGAGGAGGTGCTCCAGGCACCGGAGTGGAGATTTCCCTGCAACCAGTGAAGAGACCATAGTTGTCCCTCTGCAGCCCATGGAGGACCACACACCAGAGCAGGTGGATGTGCCCTGAAGGAAGCTGCAGCTTATGGAGATACTATGTAGGAGCAGACTCCTGGCAAGACCTGTGGTCCGTGGAGAAGGGCTGACATGGAACAGGCTTCCTGGTAGGGATTGTAGCCCATGGACCCACACTGAAGCAGCCTGTTCTGGAAGGATTGTACCCTGTGGAAAGGACCCACACTAGGCCAGTTCTAGAATAACTACCGTCCGTGGGAGGGACTCACGATGGGGCAGTTCATGCAGGACTATATCCCATGGGAGGGACCCCACACTGGAGCAGGGAAAGAGCATGAGGGGAAGGAGCAGCAGAGACAAAATGTTATGAACTGACCACAACCTCCATTACGCATCTCCCCTGCACTGGTAGTAGAGCAGGGAAGAGATAGAAGAGTTGGGAACAAAGGAGTGAATCTGAGCCTGGGAAGAAAGAGTGGGGTGAAGGGGAAAGTGTTTTTAACTTTGTTTCTCTCTATCCTACTCTAACTTTTTTTTTTTTAATTGGGAATAAACTAAAGTAATCTTCTGCAAGTCTAGTCTGTTTTGTCTGTGATGGTGATTGATGAGCAATCTCTCTGTCCTTATCTCAGCCCATGAGCTTTTCCATCTAATTTTCTCCCCCTGTCCTGCTGAGGAGGGGGAGTGAGAGAGCACCTTGGTGGCCACCTGGCAGTAAGCCAAGGTCAACCCACCACAGAAGTCTGTAATTTTGTCACTTCAGATGAGTCACTCCTCCCTCTTCCCACTTCTGCCGTATTATCTGGCATATGATGGGGGTGGGTGGTATTGATTTCCCTAATGTGTTAATCCAGTCTCTGTTAGTGTCCTTTGAAGTTGATGTCTCTTTTGTGCTATGACCCTAACCCACAAACACCCCATGCTTTGACAAGGGGAAGGCATTCGGATAAACTGTTCTGAAATTTCAAGTTTATTTCTTATCAGTGATCAAGATTTTTTTTTGAGATTGGGTTCCATGTTTAATATTTACATCCAGTTTATTCTGATTTATCTGCAAATAATCACCAAGCACTTTACACATTCATTTTCAGAGGGGTATTAGTGAATTGCTAATGGAGATTTTTCGCATCTAGAGTTGTAAATCTTGCAGCTACCAGAGTTCACATTTTAAAATGTGGCCCTATTAGTGCAAACTATACAGTGTCAGCATCTGCTGAAGTTTCAAGACAAAATGATATATGTAATAGCTAAGATTCTAGAAGATCACACCACCTATGATGGCATTTATAGTATACAAGAAAGTAATGTTGATAACATAAAAGTTAATGAACGGTTTAGAGAAAGGTCTTGATATATCTTGTAAGTGTGTATGATGACAAACTGGAATTTACATGTAAAGGGTAAAAAATATAAAATGATAGATTCCCATGGTGTGAAGTGCACCGAATATAGCGCTTGGCAGAAGTAGTAGCAGCACCTGTAAATTTGAATGTCGGTGGTGAAAAAGTAGTCTAGACTACATACTCTCAATGCATTGCAAATAGTATCTTTTTTTTTTCACATATTATTTGACATAGGAATGGTTTCAATATAAGGGACATTATGATTGTTAAGTTATAAAACTTTGCATATAATCGAAAATGTATGCAGAGTACCTAAAGCACAAAGTACAAGCCTGAAAAGGCTTCTATAAGTACGAAAAGTGCAAGGAAAGGTGGAAGAAAAATGCAAGCACCACACTGGTGGAGAAGAAGGAACTGCAGATGGTAACAACAGTATGAACATTTACCACAAGCACACTGTCAGGGAGCAGTTCATGGAAACTATTAAGCGAGTGCTTTCTACTCTTATACTCTGTTTCACTGTACTACTAGGTGTGCTGGTTTTCTCTGGGATGGAGTTAATTTTCTTCATAATATCTTGTATGAAGCTATGTTTTGGATTTGTGACCAGAAGAGTGTTGATACAACACACTGATGTTTTAGTTATTGCTGAACGGTGCTTACACATCATCAAGGCCTCTTTTTCTGCTTCTCACTCTGCCCCACCAAGCCAGTAGACTGGGAATGCACAAGAATTTGGGACGGGACACAGCTGGACAGCTGACCCCAACTGACCAGAGGGATATTCCAGACCACATGATGTTGTGCTCAGCAATAAAATCTGCAGGGAAAAAGGATGAAGTGGGGTTGTTCGGTGTTCTGGTGTTTGTCTTCCCAAGTAACCATTATTCATGATGAGCCCTGCTATCTTAGAAATAGCTTAACACTTGCCCACCGATGGGAAGTAATGAATTAATTCTTATTCTCCACTGATTTACCTATTCAACTGTCTTTATCTCAACCCACAAGTTTTCTCACTTTTACCCTTCCAGTTATCTACCCAACCCCAGAGTGGGGAGAGTGAGTGAGCAGCTGGGAGGTGCTGAGCTACTGGCTGGAGTGAACCCACAACAATGAGGAAATTGGAGAAATTTTAAGCAGCACTGTTTAAACACTACTTAAGATGAGTTCCCTCTGCAAAGAATTGTGTGAGTTCAGGCTCTGTGCACTTACATGCTCTGTGCATTCACATGTTCCCATCTAGTGTTTAATGTGACACAGCTTTGGCCTCCTTATTTAGTGGTATAAACTTAGACTATGTATAGCACATGCAGTTACTACCATAAACTTAGTTTTCCTTATCCAGATTGGTAGCTTATTGCCTAGAGTTTCTACATCTATATTGTATTATCTATGTTTCTATAGTGTATGAAGCATTTTAGAAAACACGGTAAAAAAGGGGAATCCTAGTGTGACGATTTAAGAAAAATAAATTTATTTTAATCATTAAACCATGGGATATGCTTCCTAATGCTTTGATAGGATGACAGTGTGATTGTGTTTCATTTATGAAATACAATTGTACTGTTGGAAATATTCAAGTATTAAAAAATATCATTGTTATTTCTCCTTATAACTCTGGTGCAACTGTACAATAAAACCCTCTGCTGTGAACATAAGAAACTCCTGAAAATTAGTTTGAAGTCTACTGCCTTGAACAGATAAATCTAAGTTCTAGAGATCCTGTTTAAAGCCTTCTGATTTCAAGATGATTAGTTTACTACATTTGGTCATTTTAATGGTCTTAGGAGAGTAGTCCTCAAGTGTGTGTTACTGAATGTGAGCACATTTGCATAGCTATTGTTAATCTGAACATTTTGTAGAAATAGCCTGCTTATGGCCAAAGTTGTTGCTTCTGAAGTGATTACATTTATAAATCCAACCCATGCAACAGCCAGACATAGAAGTGTGAGTTTGTCAAAGATGGATTACTATTAACAAGCAGAAACAGTCATTTTGATACTATGCAGTACAAGAAGTGTGATGAACTGAATATGGCTGTGTGTTTTTTAAAAACATTCATGATCATGTGAAATGTACCTTTCTGGATATTTGGTAACGTCTTTTATTGTGAGTAGTCAAATAGGTTCTTGCTTCTTTCTCTTGAGATGTACTGAATCATGTACTAAATCAGTACAAGAGAGACATGGACCTGTTGGAGCAGGTCCAGAGGAGGGCCACAGAAATGATTAGAGGGCTGGAACACCTCTCCTGTCACGAAAGGCTGAGGGAGCTGGGGTTGTTCAGCCTGGAGAAGAGAAGGATCTGGGGACATCTTATTGCAGCCTTTCAACTTATAAAGGGGGAAAGAAGAAAGATGGAGCGAGTCTTTTTACCAGGGCCTGTAGTGATACGACAAGGGGCAACTTTTTTGGTTATTGCTTAATTCAGAATACACATCATAAAGGTAAAGTTTTTGGCACGGGAACTAGGGTTGACATCCTTAACAAATCTAAAAGTTACAGCTAAAGAGAATCTAGTTTGTCAATGACGGTGCAAAGCCAATCTCTTCAGGCAACTCTTTGCTAAACAGAATGGGTATACTGTTACTCTTCTAGAGAAATGGGAATCTTATGCTAATTCTTCAAAAATAATTAAATACCTAAATATTCAGTTAGTGCTACAGTTAGGATGGCTTTAACCACAGATGTCTGTAAAAAAAGTACAAATATTATTGTTATGATATATAGATTAAATGCACATTATATGGTCATAACACTGGGTAAGTTACAGCTGACAAGAAAGATTTTACTTATGATAATCATATATTTTATAGTGCTAGATGTATAACTAGCTAACAGTACTAGCTATAGATTTCAACATAGACTTATAATACAGATTTTGAAAATACACATTTTTACTTCTTACACCAGCTTTTCCAAATATTTGAGAACTGCTTTGTATGCCAAAGTTCAGTTTTGTTAGTACCTTAATGATGGCTATTGATATGATTTGCTGGAGTGCTTCTTTCCTTTTGATATATCAGTTTATTTACAACATTGTGATTCTGATGACCATTTAACTATAAAAATTTCAATTTGCATTTTAAGAATAATGAGCTGATGGTTATTTGCAACAAGATCACCTTAAGAAAAGTTCCATAATTTCAGCATTACAGAAATATGACTAGTTTACCTTCTTTCCTATCAGCAAGAACTTTAAGAATGGATATATTCTGTGGCATTTTCTGTACAGATATAAATCTTCCTGTCAGAAAGACTGACCAACCTTGTATCTTGAGTGCAATTTGAACTGAAAGGACAATGCACCAAGGACAAATTTCTTAAGATACACGAATAATCAAACAGAAACCTCTGAAACAATAAAATCTTTTCCAAAAAGTAAAGCAAATACTTCGCATATGTAATATCTGTTTCAGAGCTATGCAAGCTTTCTTAAAAGTTGTTGATGATTTGAAATTTTGCCTTTTATGTATTTTTAGATTGACATAACATACAATAGGTTTTGACCTTTCCAAAATGACATATGCCAATTAGCCAGAATTCTTGTCTGTTTGACAGTCTTCTGTCTTCATACTGGATGTGTCACAAGGCAAAATGATCAGTTAGCCGTGTTCCCAAATCTTAGTATTGTTGCTTCTTCTGAAGAGCAAAATGAGAGCAGTAGATTAACCAAGCCATGTTTTCTTTAATGTTCCACCCCCAGAGGTGAATATTTGTGAATTACTTAATGTGGGGATCCCAGTTCTTGTATAGTTTTGCAAAGTTCCTTATTTCTCTTTACTTCTGTTTTCTGGGCGCTTCTTTGCATGCCTACCACTCTTTCTATATATGGAAAAATTAACCCTATGGTTTTTATTTGTAGAACTGCAATGTTAAAAGAATTACTTTTTATTCCTGTTGCTGTTCAAAAACAGTGGTTCCAAACTCCAGTCCAAGAATAATAACTGCTTGTATCAGCTTACAGAATGTAATGTCTCACTGCCCATTAAGAAGAGCATTTCACAGATACACAGCCATACAAAGGTCTTTGAGTTCATGAAAACAGCAATACTTTATAGCTTAGCTGAAAATGTTAATAATGGGAAAACATAGAAGCATCTTGACCATTGTTCCGTAGTCTGGATCTCACTATAGTTTTGAATTTCTAGTACCCATTTCAATACCCTAGAAGGTTATCTGCATCAAATATTCAAAAGCTGCCTTCACTGCTCATCTATGTGAGTTCTTTTATTTGCAGTCCTCATAAATGAACCATAGGGGAGGGAAAAAGGATCACAAACAAACAAATAATACTAAGGGCCCTACTGTGGGTAAAACTGTCAAGGGTAGGCTTTTATATAACCTATGAGTCCAGTAGACGTGTTAATTGCTTGATACCTGAGTAACAAGGGAGCTATTGAAAACACTTACTAGATATTAGTGGCAGTCAATGGGATTTAACCTTATTTTCCTAGGTGGTTAAGTTCTGTTCTTATTTTGTTTTACTCAGGCTTTATATATCTTCTCAGAAAAGTTGGATACCCTCCAGGAGGACTGCAAACACAACTAAGAAATCATCGGAAATATCTTTTTTTTTTTTCTCTTTCCAGGTTGGGAATTGGCTAATTTGGGCTAATAATATTATTATTTGTGTAAATTGCTATGAATTTCCAGGGGAAAAAAAAAACTAAAACAAAGAAACAACAACAACAACAACAACAAAACCCACAAAAATCCCCAACCAGAAACAAAAAAACCCTTTATAGAAAGTTGACCTCTGTCTGGAGAAGGTGAATTTTGTCAAGGATTTTTGTCTTTGTTGCAGTTCATTCTATGGTCTCAGATGGTCCTCAAGGACCTTCAGTCGGACTTCAGGTTTTTTTGCATATGGTTTATTTATTATAGGAGAAATCCTGTCAACAACAGACCAGTAACCAGTCTTATCCGTGTGCTCACTGAATAAGTTGCAGATTGAGTACAAGACTTTGAACCTGGTTTTATTTCCCATAATATTACAATGTAAAGAGCTGTAGATCCTTCTGATGAGTTCATGATTTCCAAGAATATTGCACAACCAAGAAGTTCTGCTGATGCTCTGTGATAGTATCTATTTATATGGGAAATTTCTAGCATATTCAGATATATGTGTGCATAACACAGCATAAAGCTGTGTTAGCATCAACGTCTTGCTTGCTACTTTACATACTGAGATTAGTACTTTGATAAAAAGAGTATGACAGTGTAGGAAGAATGTCTGATGGATACGTAGTTCTGATATCTAACAAGGTACACTAGGACTAAATACCTAGTTTAGGTATATCTCTAAGAAGAAGTGAGGAAGTTCTAATCGTTTAGATTCTGTGCATTGACCTACATGCTGAACTAAAGACTCAAAGAGCCTCAAAATCTTCAACATGCTTTCCAATGCTCACAGATTTCTTGTCTAGTTCAGGTCTGGTCAATAATTTAATTTGTTGTGGGTTTTATATGAATAGATCTCATCCAATCATTTAGTCTATCATGGTTTTAATGATGTGATGATATGTGATGAGGTACAAAAGGAGCTGTGTTTTACATGACCTGATGAGCTCTACTGCTGAAAAGTGACCAGCATCTTGGCTATAAACTACTGTCAATACAGAAAACATATAATAAGCAAACCTTTGAATATCAGCACAAGTTATGAAATGGATGTAATTTAAAAGTGAAAAATCAACATATAAAAATAAGTATACTAAAAATTTGCACATTTTAAGCAATATTTAAGGTAAAATGGAAAAAAAAAAAGTGAACACACTATTTCATTAGCTTTAAAGACCTTTTCTTTCATATAACTTTTCCTGTCTTTCTGAGCAGCCTGGCAAAATGAGAAATTAATCTGTACAATTGTAACATTTTTACTACATAATAAGTATTGAAATTCATAAGTTGGTGTGGAGAAAGCTGCCTCACTGATGTCTACAGTTAATAATTTATTTCCCAGGTGAGATGATAGGAATACAAATGTGTATTGCTTTCTTCTTTGTATGTTTATCTTCTTAGCCTCTTTACATGTTTATCTCACAAGCCACTGTTCATAAAACAAATATCTAAACTGAGGAAAAAAATCCTTCATTAAATATCATGACAACCAGTAATCCACTTAATACGCAGATAAAGGAAATAATTTCAGATCTCTCATGTTTTACGATCACATATTCCTCCTGGAAAAGGTACTTTAAAAAATATTTCAGTAGATTAGCATTGGAATTGCATATTACTGACATAAAATGAAGCCAAGATGCATCAGTCTAAATGAGCGTGTGAGTGTGTGTTCATACATGTATGCCAATGATAAGGCAAATGACAAGGTGCCTTTTACATCTTTCATGTGTGCATCAGTTTTGCTCCTTTTAAGTGAACAAAGTTTATAAATCAAATGGAAGAAATCAAAGAGTTTTTGACGGTGAGGCATCGAAGTCCAATGCCTCCTTATTCATCAATAAGTAAATGATAATTTTCTGTCTAATCTTCTAATGTCTCCAAGGTGCAAATCTTAAAAACAAATGTTTAAATCACATCTAGGAAGATAAACAGAGGATAATTTTCAGGATCATTTCTGCAGCTTTTTTTAAAGAGAAACAGTCTCACCAAAACAGGCATCACCTCACTAGGATGATCTTCTTAAACCTTCCAATTATTTTCAAGGAAGTTTACTGTTTTAAGAGAAAGGGGTAGAATGTTAAAAACCTATAGTTTATGCTCTTTAAAAAATAATAGGATATTAGAGATATTAAAGATCTTAACATTAGTGTGGTCATAATTTACTGCTGAATATATGCTAATAAGCATTTCAGGTATTTTTACTTCTCACAGTGATTTCACATGGATAATTTAGAAGGATAGGAAGAAAATAGATCTCTGTTGACACAGAATCCGCATATGAAAGATTCAGTGGTAGAGGTACGCTTCCTGTAAAGCATGCTCTGGTGCCTTCCTTCTTAAAGGACATAAAAAATTTTAATACATCACTCTCAGCTCTAACCTGGTATTTCAAACAACACAGTATCTCCATGGATCACATCTGGAGATGGGACTTGGGCACTTCTGAGGGTGCTATTCTGAGCCTATTAAGGTCAACTTTTGTCTTAAGGTGAGAACATCACCTTTGGCATTCCGGAGGGAAAGGCTGGGTTTCTGACCTCTCACAATAGATGTTGGAGCTGGAGACAGAGATCCTTTTATGCATGAATGACTCCTTATATTCACGTACGACTTGGAGCTGTGTGCCTTCCACATGAGCCACAATTATTTCTGGCATTTGCAAGACTGTATATTTACATGGGTTGAACTTTCAAGCAACAATAAAGAAGGAAGGAAGGCCACTCAATATGCAGGGAAGAAAGTATCACACAATTTATGAAAAGTGAAGGCAAGAAACTAAACATTGACCTTGGCAAATGTTGCAATGGATGTATAGTGTTCCTGTAATTAACTGTACTATGTTTTAACAGAAAATTGTCAAAAATATATTTTATGGTTTGATCTTTGTATAAGATACATATACTATTGTCATTAGGACTAGACAAGGTACAGGTTATAAAGGTGAAAATTTTCAAAGCAAGGCGAGAACAAGACTGCAACCAAGACAAAACTTTTCAGAGCAGCAAACAAGAAGGCAAATAGCACAATTCAACCAAGACAGATATGTTACTAGAAATATTGGGATCTTATTTCTACTTCTCAGAAGAACACAAAGCTCAAAGCTCCCCATGAATCCCCACCCAGAGAAGGGGAGCAAACCACTCCACAGTTATACAGATTCTCTATTGCATAGTGCCAGGTGAAGTGGAGCAATCAAGTCACACAGCTTTAATCGTCCCTGCACACATTCTGATGCACAAGAGAAGATAGCTTATTTTCTTCAGCGTATTCATCTGTAATCTTTGTATAATATCTGAAATAATTCTTTTTCCCTATGTGTTAGAGTGGCACTTAATTGTTAAATTTTATTTTCTTAGCAGTGCAACAATGGGTCACCACTTAAAAGTAGCAGACTTTTCAAATAAAATAAAAAAAAAAAGAGCTAAGATCTGTCTTTTGGGGCCTCAAAAAATCATATTATTACAACACCAGAGAGATGAAAAAGGAATACTCTTACCATGGTTATACCCTGAACTTCTGTTTATAAACATCCACTGTTCTCACAAAATTGCTGTCATTGAACTTTATTCGTAATGACAAAGATATCTGTGAAATGAGCCTCCAGCTGGATTGCTGAAGGACAGGACACAGCTACATTAAGGAAAAATTATTATAGGTAGAGCTGGTGACATTGAGTGCGTTTTGTTAAGATTGCTCAACATTTTCCATTACAAGGCTTTGCTTTCAGTTATTTACAAGGTTACAAGACTTAAACTGTTTGAGTTGATTTTTTTTCATGCTGGATAACTGTCTCAGGCTGAATTTCGTTTGTGGGGTTTTTGGGGGGTTTTTGACATGTAAAAATGTGGCCAACATTTTCGGCAGGGAGTGGGAATTATAGAATCATAGAATCACATATTGGAAAAGACCTCTAAGATCATCAAGTCCAACTGTCAACCCAACACCACCATTCCTACTAAAACATATCCCAAAGTGCCACATCTAAATGTTTCTTAAACACCTCAAGAGATGATGACTCCACCACCTCCCCGGGCAGCCTGTTCCAATGCCTGACCACTCTTTCAGTAAAGAAATTTTTCCTAATACCTAATCGAAACCTCCCCTGTTGCAACATGAGGACATTGCCTCTCATCCTATCACTAGTTACCTGGGAGAAGAGATCAACACCTGCCTCACTACAACCTCCTTTCAGGTAGNNGNANAGAGCAATAAAGTCTCCCCTCAGCCTCTCTTCTGTGGACTAAACAGCCCCAGTTCCTTCAGTCGTTCCTCATAAGACTTGTTCTCTAGACCCCTCATCAGCCTCGTTGCCCTTCTCTGGACACGCTTCAGCAACTCAATGTCCTTCTTGTAGTGAGGGGCCCAAAACTAAACACAGTACTCGAGGTGCGGCCTCACCAGTGCCGAGTACAGGGGCACGATCACCTCCCTACTGCTGCTGACCACACTATTCCTGATACAAGCCAGGATGCCTTTGGCCTTCTTGGCCACCTGGGCACACTGTTGGCTCATGTTCAGCTGGCTGTCAACCAACACCCACAGGTCCTTTTCCGCTGGGCATCTTTGCAGTCACTCCTCCCCAAGCCTGTGGCATTGCATGGGATTGTTGTGACCAAAGTGCAGGACCTGGCAGTTGGTCTTGTTGAACCTCATGCAGTTGGCCTTGACCCATTGATGCAGTCTGTCCAGATCCCTCTGCAAAGCCTTCGTACCCTCGAGTAGATCAACACTCCCCCCCAGCTTGGTGTCATCTGCAAACTTACTGAGGGAGCACTCAATGCCCTCATCCAGATCATTGATAAAGATGTTAAACAAGACCGGACCCAAAACAACCCTGGGAAACAGCGCTTGTGACCGGCCGCCAGCTGGATTTAACTCCATTCACTACCACTCTGCGTTCGGCCATTCAGCCAGTTCTTTATCCAGTGAAGAGCACACCCATCCAAACCATGGGCAGCTAGTTTCTCCAGGAGGATACTGTCGGGAACAGCGTCAACGGCCTTACTAAAGTCCAGGTAGATGACGTCCACAGCCTTTTCTTCATCCACTAGACGGGTCACCTGGTCGTAGAAGGAGATCAGGTTGTTCAAGCAGGATGCAGGAATGTGGAAGTGGGGAGTGGACATTTTTTGGTTTTGTAAGAACTTTCCAAATTGTGTTACCAGTCACATGGTCGTTTCCTAGTAGATGTTTTATAGTGGTTTATTAACTGATAAAACAGTCAGAGATTTCACAAGCCCTGAGATTTTCCTTTCAGCCCGTCTCAGTACCTCGTATTGACCATCTCACTGTCTCTCTTCTGCTTTCAATAACTCTCCCTAGTTACAGATACCAAGGAATAATCTACCTGTGTGATTATAGCAACCAAATATAGATGTGACAAGAACTAAAACAAAGAAGAGGAAATAAATCATTTTGAAAGAAGAGCCTGGACAAAAAAGACAAGGGCAGAGGTGACGAAAAATGCCTGATGGATACTGAAGGGAACTGCAATCCCAATAAGAAAGATGGAGAGAAAACAGGAACATGATAAGATATGACGAGGATCCCAGGAAACATACAGAAGGATTTAATCCTGCTAAGTCATGTTTTTAAGACCTTTACCAGACTTGCTGTTCTCTGAACTTAAATTGGTCCAGTATTCCTTGAAGTATTGTAGAAAAGGGTTTACTGATATTTATATATTTTAGAAGTCATGTTTTCATTTATATGTCTCTGCATGATATTAGTCATAAGAACATGACATTAACAGCACAAGTGCAGCTACAGCTCTGGTCTTTTTCTTAGCCAGCTGTCTCATCCTTTGTGTTTGCAGCTGAATACCTTTACCTTTGAACATTTCCACTTTGACAGTGAAAAAATGACACCTTCTATCTAAATGCAGTTTCACTCCAACCTTTAACAGTTTCTTCTAGAAAATGTTTGCTTTGATTGTTTACTAGAATATCACTGAAGAATGTCAAAAGCCTACAGTTTCTCATCTGCATAAGTCTGTTAGTCTGGAATAGAAAGAAGCAATTAGATTAGTCAGATATGATTTGTCCTTGGCAAATCTGTATTGAAGATATATATACATATATATACTGGTTATCTTCCAGATGGTTTGCTAGTCTGCTTCCTCCCTTTCCTAGTGAATGACAACCTGTTCCCAACTCCAGTTACTTCGTAAGCTCAAACAAGGAAGGTCGACATATAGGGCCTAAAGATTCTGAGTATGTTGATGTTAATATGATGACATATATTGGAACATCTACTTTTGCACTTTGCCTTTGAAAATCTGGAAAATTCCTTCAAAACACACACATAAGACTTTAAACAAGACAAAACAAGGTAAGAAAGGGCAAAAGTGGGATTATTTGTCTTATCCTAATCTTCCTGTTCAAGCATAATCATACAGACTTTAATACAGTGGTAAAATATTTTATGAGAATTCTTGTGACTTCTTCAGTATTCCAAGTATATCTGCTCTTTATCCACTCAGGGTTATGCAGTATAAAAGTACAAGATATTTTTTATACCCTGACCTATTTTTTGACTTTTAATTAAAGTCTGCAAGACATAGATTGTCTTAGGACACACTGCTGAGGGCACATTCAGTGGATCAGTTTGATGACACCAGGAAGGTGAAGTTATAAGAAACCTCCACCCCTGCTTGAAGATCCATTTGAGAGTGTGAATTTTTATACAGCCCCCTCCTGCAAACAGTCTTTACTTTTTGTTTTATGTTTCTTATCCATGCGATGTCTAGCACATCAGAGCTCTGGTTTCATGTAGCATGTTTGGGAACTACAATAATTAAATGTTTCATTACTGTCATGAAACAAGAAATTTGCAGTATAGCTCAAAAAACATGTTAATCTAATTCATTTTGACCTTGTTTTATGAAAAAAAACTGTGCAATAATTGAATTTATCTACTTGCTGTATTAACACAGCCACTTGAGAGTCTATGATCTGATGGAATACAAAGAGGTGGGTGATCTGTCTCCCTGTCAGCAGATGTACCTTAGTGAAAAAACATTATTCTCTTTCAGAAATATCCTACTAATGGAGATAATGTTCATAAACACTGCATAACAGCATTAGCCTCAATTTAAATAATTATTGCTTTTACATAGATCTTTTTTGTCAAGGATCAGCTGAAAATGACCTTTTTATCTATGTTGACTTTTCTTTTGTATTAAAAGCTCATACATTAACAAAGGAAGAAATAGACACAACGATCTGGCAAAAAGATGAAATGTGGACACACTAACAATACTGCTTTATGTTAAGAGCAAGACTGAGGTGAAAAAAATCACAGCTGGCCCAGTCTGTCATTTGTAATAATTGTATGGCAGGTGTAAACATGCCAGACCGAGTATGAGGTAATAAGTGTGTGGTCCCCTTTCTGTGAGTGATCAACAGGCTTTCCTGAATCTTTATTGGCACTATGCCCACAGATAACACTGGAATCACGTTCAACTAAGAAACGAAAATAGCATTCAAATCACATATAAAATTTCTTGTTTAAAATATATTTGTTGGTTAAAAAAAGAGCAATGGAATGATTTCTGTAAGTGACAACCGATTTCTAGGCATTCAGAGGTTAAGGAGCCAGAATTGTGCCCCCATTAATATTTTATGTTGAATTATTCTATAGATGTAAATTCAACATTTTAATTACTCACATTGTTCCAACCCCACCCCAGTGTATTGCCTATATTTAAATTCCGAATGGGTTCTGCTCCCTCAGCTTCTCTTTTTATCTTCAAATATCTGCTGAATTCCCTGAGTGTCCATTCTCAGAGGCTGTTAACTTCTCACGTCCACATCTTTTAGCTATTCCTGACTGCATTTTTCAGTTTTTCTGACATCTTTGGCTCCTGGTGTCACATCTCAGTGTCCAGAGTCAGGCTTTTAAACAGTCTCTGCCTTTAGCTGCAGTCCTACCATGTACCTGCCTTATTGTAAACGCCATCGCTAGGTCCATGTCTGTTTGCTTTCACTTCTTCAGTACCCAGATCTCCAGACAGCAGCAATGAAAGAACAAGCCCTGCTTTCAAAGGCTCTATAGAACCTACTGGTGCCAGAAACACATCTGCATGACTGCAAATGTGCCTGCTGAACTAGATTCTGTCCTGTAAAATGCACAGGTAAATATGGTCTGGGAGGTGAAGTATCTCTGTTTCACTCTTGCTCTATAGGAGCAACTATTATGGGAGCTATAGCTGCTTGCGAGTGCTGAGTCTGTTGGGTGTGAGAAAATGTGACGCCACTTATGAGGCTGATGGGCCGATAATGCTAATGTTGACATGCAGTGCAAAAGGCTCCTGGGTGACACTGCTTTCCAGTTGTTATTTAGCACTGACTGTGTCACTGCAAATGGTGGTGTTTGTCCCACTTGCCCCAGTTTTCAAGCTGAGAACTGAAATGAAGCGAATGCTCTGCCCATTCCTTGTTTCTCTCTGCTCCCACAGCCTAACTCCTGGTTACTTATGAAGTGGAATATGGTTGGGAACTGCAAAACTAATTAGCTTTTCCAAGTCAGCCACTCAACTGGAAAATAATCACTGTAAACAACCCCACCTGAATACTCTAAAATACTAATTTAAATTTATTTTCATTAAGCTATTATGAAGTTAGAAAAACAGGAAAATTTGATTTCTAACGAAAGACTTCAGCATGATACTGAACTGTTCTTTTTCATAAAATTATATTTAGAGCGACCCTTTTTTGATGTGTAACTCAGAATTATGTCATAATTGGAAGATACTTTGGTGCAATTTAACACCAGTTAGCTGCCACATTTTCTTTTAAGATTGCTTGTATTTTGGAGAAAATAAACATATTTTTTGCAAACACCGTGGAAAGCCTCTGGTCTTAATTGTGCTAGCCACCGAATGTAGCTTATTGAAACAAGGAAATACATAAATCTGACAGCAAACATTTTTCCAACTACAATTAAACAGTAAACAAAAGGACCTACCAGAAAAAGCACAAGAACACACTTTGTGATATCGCCATATTTTCTAACTCTTTTGGCATTGGCTTAGTCTAACTGCTGTTCTTGGAGTCTTCAAGGCAATTGGCAGGTATTTAACCATAGCACCTCACTCAAAAAAACCTGGCATGAGAGGAGGATGATTATTTACAAAATAAGAAGGGAAATAAGAAATGTTTTAGCCCATAGATACATCCTGGAATAGTGCCCAAAGTCAGCCAGAACACAACTCTATAGTTCTTCAGGAAATTCAATTTTCCCAAACATATAACGCAAGTACCATAAAATACTAACATTTTTGAAGCTGTGGTATGCACATCAGCTTTTTTAAACATTTTTTCCTGCATTTCTTTTGGTCTGAGCAAAATGAACACCTTCAACACTTCATCCACTGGTAGCAGTTAGTAATTCTAACATATGCCTCTGCAGTCTTAACAATTGTATACTTTATTTATTTATTCCCTTGAAAATTAATTTATAATTGTTGGCTGGTGATATAGTAACTACAATGAGGCTTTTTTTTTTCCTCTCGCACTGTGCACCATTAGCTCAATGTCCTGAAGCTCTTGCATTACGATGGCTTTCACATTTCACTAAACGTGCTATTTCCTATTCACTGTCGTCTCAAAAATTGGCCCTGATGTCATCTGAACACACTGAAAATGACACATATTCTCTAAGGTTTTTATTTACACTGCTTTGGTGAGGAAATCTAGAAATGTTTCTGCTTGTTACTCCAGCAGATCAGTAAACTCCTGTAACTTTAATATACCGCTGACAGCATTCAAACATTTGAGCCATTATGACATGCTTATTGTTAAATGTGTCCATAGCAACACCTATCAGTGTCATCTGTTTCAACTCTACTCTTATGTTCCCAATTGACACAAATTGTCAATTGTGACACCAGTCACAACTGTTCCTATTTTAGTATGAGTTGAAGAATGATAACATTCATATGCCTGGGCCAAACTGTGATGTACTTCATCAACTTAAAATTTCAGGAATAAAGAGTACAGTGGTAGGCCTGTGTACTCTCTTCTGCTACCAAACAGTTTGGTGTCTATTACTTGTTTATTTTTTCCTTGCACTTTTTAAGATACTTAACTAAATACAGGAGAGGTTAGGCAAGAGGTTAACAAAACTCCGTTAATGTAAAACTCTGTACTATTGGACTTTTTGATGTTCATATGTTTCACCGTGAGTCTGGATGTCTGTGTTTTGTCTGCAGGCAGTGGAAAACTATGAAATACTCCTTACAGAATATATCTGTGGCTGATATGAAACATCCCACATTAGACCAAAACTATGTGGATCAACATTGCCACTGGTTTTGGCATTCAAGTGTGCTTTTCTTATTAAATTTGTTTCTAATGCTTCACCACTTGAGTTCAAGAGACTTTAACCTTCCCAGATCTGACTATCTTGGAATAAGCATAGGGTCCTCCATGTTTATGTGTTCCAAAAACCAGGAAAGCAGAGACACTTGTTAACATTCTTTCAAATAATAGTTTTGTTATCTGCTCTTTTTCAGTCCTTTTTAGTTGTCATTGTCCATGTACGACATATTAAAAAGGGAACAATATTTTTCTTGCACAAGAGTTACGTTCCTGTCATGTTGATAAAGTATAAGCATATTTTTGGTGTGGAGAATAATCTGCAGTGGCAGACATTGCTTGGCACTTGAGGCTGGGGTATCATGTGGCATACATACCATAAATTTATGCTCCTCTGAATATAGGAAAGGACTTAACAAATATTCTTTTTAATGGAGACTGGAGGCTGAATCTAACTGAGGAATCAGTACAATTAAAGCAATGTCTAATTCTCAAAGTAGTATATTGACCTGAAACTCAAATGAAACATATAAATTCTATAGCACTTTTTAATCTGTATACATCTGTGCTTATCATATTTAGCTAGCGTGGTATGTCACTTGTCGGTCCAAGCTTGTCCAAGGAAAAAGATTTTTCCCATTCTTTGCAAACTCTTTCTTCCTTTTTTACTTAGTCATCAAAAGAAGGCTATGCGAAACTGCAACCATGCATTTTACTTAGAGTAGGTTTCAGGCCCCTAATGGACAAGAAGTTACTGTTGATTCTGGCTGATCATGGTGAAAAGCAAACCTCTGTCTCTCATAACAGCCTTCACCTAAGAATTAAACTTTGCTCTCCAAGATTTTTTGCAGAGCACATCAGTCACTCGATATTCTGGACATGTACAACAAGCTGGACTTAAAATGCACACCAAGCATGCATCAATAAACCTTAAGTTTCCCAGAGGTGTATTTAATAGTCATTCTGTGACTGCTGAGTTAGAAAGTAAGGGAATTCTTGTGATGATTTAGTTGGTCAGTCTGCTGTTTCATAAGTCAGGGAGGCAAAAGTTTGCTGAGTAGTGGGGAATTCTGCAAGTTTTAGTGTCTGCGCTTTTCCCTTAACTGTTCACCATCTCTTAAGGCAGAGGTCAGGAGCACTCTCTTAACGTGCATTCTGGTACAGTAAATGGTATCGATGCAATCTCTTCAAGCGCCATGGAAAAATATTTCTCAGTGAATTGTGATTTCTGAGAAGTGAAAAGTGAATGAGTGCACTCCCTAACGCACTTGTGGGATTCACTGTAGACATAGGCAGTCAGAGAACCTCAGGGAATATTTAGGATGTGCAATACTCAAGCAAGTGCTTTCCATAGCACAGTGTATGCACTAAGCGCTGGCTTTTAGCTTGCTGTTGCACTATCCCTCAAAATCCTGTAAGAATCAGCTATCCTTTTCCTTCCCTTACTGCTCAACTTAGTGCTTAGTGCATTGGAAAAAAAAAGAAAATTGTAAACCCGCACATTGCATTGTGAAGTGACGAGTGAAGATCCTTCAGGAATATCTAAACTAGTGTCCATGTTTCCTTAATCTGAATTAGTTTGGAAACATCAATTTCAAGTTTAAGAAGAAGGCACTCCTCTGAGTAACATGGCCACTCTTTTTTCTTTTCCTCTCCAGGTAAACAATAGGAGTACAAAGCAAAATCTTTAGCCCAACTTTTATCCCATTATAAGCGATAAAGATTTTTCCATTTGTCTTTCATGAGATATTGTAGCTGTTTTTCCTGTGCTTTGGCACTGTGACACCCAAGATTGAAATGCTCTCGTTTCTCTGTTGATATCTCCAACGTCTATGTATTTGAGATGCTTATTCTTGCTTCCCCTTGTGGTCAACGGAGAAAACGAGACACTTCTAGGGCACTGTTTGTCTGCTCTATTTCAGACATCTACACTGGGATAAGTTGAATTTGCACAATAAGAATCTGTTTGCGTAAGTTATGAAGTGTAAACAATGAGCTGAAATGTAGATGTTTACACAGTAAACCTCTGTATTTAGCCAGATAAATCTGACCCCAAATTTCTTTCTGTCCCCGTCTTTGGGTTAAACTATATAATTAATCAGTATTTTGCTGTCTTTAAGCTGTTTTGCTACCAGAAGTAACATCGTTAACATGTGTATGTGATGATATGGAACAATCAAACAGTGCTTTTACATGAGTCATCACTATTTTTTTCATGTGAAAAAAGTACAAATAGTAAATGTGACACCATTGATAGCACTTAAATTGAGTAACTACTACGCCCTTTGCATTTTGTTTTATGTAGACAGCTTCTTGGCATTCTCAGACTTATCTGCCTCTAACAATGGAATATAGACTGGAAGATGCCGAGTAGAGCAGAAGGATTATATACTTACCTTTATGTACTTTCTTGGCTGTGCTCTTGTTTTGCCTTCCAGTATAAAGCAGAAGGACATTGCTGATCATGTAACGTGATTCTCTGTAACTTCATATCCTCCTTAGCAAAACTGGCATTTACTTGGTTGTTTCCTCTATTAAATGTAACTAGGTTGCGTTCCTCCAGTTGTCTGGAGACTTGTTCATCTGTAGATAATGCCAGTAATTCTGAGAGTACCTTATGCACCTGAACAAGACCCAGATAACTACAAATATATCATCCTTTCTGAGACCCTTTAAATGTTTATTTTGATTATTTAAGAATTAATTTAAAATAAAAAATTTATTTAAGGATACATTTTTACCTCTTGGTTGCTTATATGTGACTAATATGAAAAATGTTGCTGGTATATGATGGCAGTAAATCTTTTTAGTTAGGGCTGATACAAAAAGACCATTTAAAACTGTTGTTGGTTAGCAGTTCGGGATCAGAGCAAGCATTTCCTTGGTCCTTTGTCTGCATCTGACTACTATGATCCTTGTAGGATGATTTAATAATGCTTTTTTCACCCCTTAATAGTTGGCTCTTATTCTTATTACGTCTTATTTTTCTTTATAATTTTGTCCCTGCACATCTGTGCTACACTTTTTAATTCTTCCTTAATAACCTGGCCTTAGTCCTATGTTCTATATTGTTCATTCTCATGCCTGACTTCTATGAAGGGTGCATGATTTAGTCAAACTGATCCCTTGGTAGTGTCCCTATTTTTCCTCTGCAGTGACATAATTTGTAATTATACCCTTAATTTTATTTCTTTATAGGTAGCAGCTCTCATTAATTCTTTTGCTTTTAGTTACTGTCCCCAAAAATATACCCTTCTGATTCTCTAAGCTGATTGAACTCTTTACTCCTTTTTACATTTTTTCCTCCCCTAGAAGCTGTGAAGACTACTATTTTAACCTCAGTCTTAAGGATGTTAGCCTCCACAATGACAGCCTTAAACAGTTCCTCCTATTAGTTATAATTATATCTAGAAAAGCCTTCCTCTCATTTAACCTTTTCCTATAAGAAAAAAAGTATTGCTAAAGCAAGAGTAGCAGAGTGTTGCACTCAGTGAGTCTGAGGTTCTTTTTAGCCTCTGTGATGAAACTTTGCAAGTCCTCATATCTGTGGAGAACAGCATTAAACAGAAAGCCCAGCATACTGAAAACAAACGTACAGATCTGAGAGAATTAAAAAGAATCCCAAATTAATTCATTATTTGAATTTCAAGATTTTGGAGGGACACAACCCTTGACATTTAAGAGCTTGAGTGCCCAGTATTGAGTTGTCAGTAACAAATCTTAGAAAGATGAAGTTTTGTTAGTTCTGAAGTAGGGAGGCAATATTTTAACAATGGGAAAGATTTTTTATATACATTTGTTATCCTAAGAACAAAATCTCAGACAGCATTTTTTTGTTCGTGTTTAAAAGAGTTTAGCTAAGAGTTTAGCTTTCCAGCACAGAACGTGTTTCTCTGTCTTTTACGGAAGATATGTAGACTCATCTTAAACAGTATGAACACAGAAGATAAGTGCTTGTCTTGAAATTTAATAGGAGGATTTTATCTTTGCCAATGTAAAAACAAACATGGAAACTCAATGGATTCCCAAGAACAAGTACATCACCAGGGTATGTACCTGTAAAATATTTCTGAAAAAGCAATGAGCAAACCGTGAAACTGTAATGTTTTTACGCTAATAAAATCTGGTAAGAAAACTCATTAAAAGTTGTTCATTTTGTGAATTTCTCTGACAACCTCCTGCACCTGAGCAGAATGAGTGGAAACTCATTTCCTCTTGCTGGAGCATGGACACTTCTCACCTCCATGCACTATCATTCCTTTCCGCTTTGCTGCCTGCAACCCACGCCGCTCTCTCCAGTCTGTGGACTTAGAAAAATCTGGAGATACTCTTGGTTTAGTAAATTGTCTTCCTCCTTTTTTTTCTAATACCTCCTAAAAGCATTACCAAAATATGTACTAGAATTGACACTTTTATTACCTTACCGATATCCCTTTCTATGCACAGAAATCCGAAAGAAAAAAGTGCAGAAGAGGTCGAGGTAGGAACAGTTCCATAGAAATATGGAGTCAGAAAAACAAGAAAGGTTGTGGGAGACTAAAGTTGAGGCAAAGAAAATTGAGGTAACATAAGTGTCCTAGACAGATGGCTCTGACTTCTCTCACAAACTTCCACTGTTTCTTGAGTAAAAGGGAACAGCTTTTTCCAAGTGGAAGGATATAATGAACCTCTTTGGCAGAAATATCAAAATATTTTCCTTTCTTTTTCCTGTACAAGCTGCTTTTTCTGTCAGATTTTCAAAGCACTGGAGAAAGTTATTTAAGTTATTTAATGTGCCATTTGAAGATAAGAGAGTAAGATTGAGAGTTCTGAAGTAGCTTGTCATTACATAAAAACTTCGGGAACAAACAAGGAATGAAATTTTGTTAAAAATGTTATCTTTATTCCTCCCTCCCTCTGTCCATCTCTCCTTTTATTCCTTCTGCTTTTCTTTCCCCTGTTGCTTCCTCTCGTCCTTTCTCTCTTTTGTCTGTGCTTGCTTTATGTTAAAGTCTGTATCTTCCTGTCAGCAAGAATCTGCCATAATTTAAAAGTGATAACAGTAATGCAAGTGAACAAATACTCGACCATCTCATATGGCATAAATGTCAGAAGCGAAATACTCAGAAAATTGCATGCAACATATAAAATGCAAATGTAATATATAATGTCCCATGTGGAAAATGAAAATGCTGAGCTCAATTCTTGCCCTTTAGTTGCCTTTTACTTTGACTACTACTGCTGAAAAACTAAGTCATAAACTCTCCCGAATCTCATCTCAACTTCACTACACAGATAATGGTGAAGTGCTCAGGTAGCTGGTTTCTCTCAGAACAAAGAGAAAATGAAGCTTTGTGATAGCTTGTTTTATCAGGCCCACCTATTCTGTAAATGCTTTAGCTTGTATTTACTGGCAAAGAATATACTTCTTTCAGCTTTCTCCTGTCATTAATCTCTCTTGACCCTACCAGCAGTCTCTCCTGCAACTAACCATGAACAATGTGAATTTGCAATAAGAATTAGAAGTCTTTTACTTTTCTTGTGAAAAAAAATTGTTTTTCCTCCTTTCCCTGCTATTAGCTAGTATTTCTCCCCATCTCCCCATCTGCTATTACAATGTCCTAAAGTTCTTAGCAAATTGTTGGGGTTTTTTGATTGTTTGTATTCTGAGTAAAAGAGGGAGCTGGCTGTGCAATATATTTTTATAACTTATGGAGAATTCCCATTGGATTGCCACATTTTCTGTTACATTATAACTTTATAAAACTTGTATGTTTTAGACTGATTTCTTTTTAATGCCTTTGGCGCCTGCCTTCAATCAAATTTATTATTTTGTTGGGGTTTTTTTTAGCTTAGCCAGAGCAGTTCAGTCATCTCAAAAAGTAACGCATGTTAAAAAATTCTGGAGATCTTAGTCCTTTACAGCTTTAATACTCTGTGGTTTGGCAGAAGGCTTGGAAGTGGTGGAGGTGCTGCTGTGTGTCAGAAGAATGCTTTCTGTACTCATCATGAAAATCTGCTTTGCTGTGTCTTCTGAATAATTGCCAGTGCAGGAATCATTGGTGGTAATTAGGAGCAACTTTTAATGATTCTGTCCTCCCAGACGGAGCCTGACCCAACGATAAACCAACATCTCCAATGGTATGTTCTTTCCACCGCAGAGTTACAGCAGGAGAAAGATTTTTGCCAAGACCAGCCACAGCCAGCAAGTGGGAAGTAAGCTAGGCGCATTTGCGACCAGCGTTCATGATCAGAGTAAAGGATCCTCCTGAAGCAGAGAGCTGTCAAAATGGGATGTAAAAAGGACAAAAGCCAGAATATAGGGAAAGAAAGAAACGGACTTAGCAAGCCCGTGAAGACTGCAGCTCCAGAAAATGAGATAAACTGTGGGCTACGGTTCTAAGCCTGGCAGCAAACCATGGCGCAGATAAACAGAGAAGTAAGGAGGGTTTCAACGGACAAGAACGAGAAGGAGTGAAGATAGTCTGTTAAAGAATATAGGGTAATGCCAGAAAGCTGGAACTGTTTGAACAAAGAATTGGCTTATAAACTTCTGCAAGGAAGAGGGCAAAAAAGGCAAACAGACCATGAGAGAGACATTAATGAGCAAAAGACTCATTCATGAGACTAACTGATGCATTGCTAGGGAAATGGTATGGTTAAAGCCATCAGAAAGAAGATCCTGAAGGACGACAAGTGCAAATACATATCTGGGCAAAAGAAATGGGACTGAACCAGGGCACCGCAAGCACCAAGGCAGATTATGTGAGCATACTGCTCACTGGAGCAGCTGTCACAGAATCCTTTCCTCAGGAATCTCGTCATCCCTGTACATTGTATAGACACTGCAGAGACTTACCTCAGAGCTGTGGATTGCATTTGGCGTTAGAACATTCACACATTAGTCTTTGCAATGATCTTTCTCCAGCCTTCCCACCAAAGCAACTGTCTGTTTTCCCTTTTCCTGTATTCTCATCCCCCACAGCAGTGTAACCATCTGGCGAGCTGGAAAGTCAATGTAGTGTAACGGACAAATCTGGATTTATCATAAATTCAGAATCGAGCACTTGTTCCGGGGATAATAGGTTTACGTTCACCCTGTTTGGTATGGCAGGAAGGGAAGGCAGAGTTAGTCTAAAGTGGTAGGACAATTTATACATAGCCTTTATAAAAACTCTTTGTAAATGTTTTTGTGCTATGTAAAAAAAAGGAAGTCTCCTTGTTTGATCAGAATTCATCATCTGAGTGAAAATAATTGCAGCATGATAAGTCATAAATCTTCATTAGCCTTCAAGCCCAGAAAATATTGGCCAAATTTAAACAGAAGCTCATAATTAAGTGTCTTTTTCTGAAGATGTGGCCCTCAGTGACCTAGCACTTCTGAGCAGGATTTGCAGTACTACACATTAGATGGAAGGGAAAGACGCTTATGCTGATGAGTTGGAACTGAAAAAAAAACAAAAAAGAAAATTTGCCTAAGAATCAGTTTTTTTTATTGATTCCCAGCTACAATCCTAAAATATGCAGCTTTCTGAAAGGCACAACTCTAACTCTCAGCTGCCTGCCATCACAGCAACTGGCTGTCTCTGACTTTTTTTAATCTTCTTAAGAAAGGCAGTAGCCCTAATGAAAATGTCCTACTGGATGGAGCAAGCCCCAAGACTGTCAGTTGACCTGCCTAATTATGTTGCCAGGATAAGTTCAACTGGACTTAGCCTTAAATTTCTTATTCAATATTTCAGTTGTTTCTAGAGAGGCCTTTTAAAACAAATACAGTTAATATATTTAAAATTATAAACATGCGTTTTTCCTTGATTTGAAGATAGTTGGCTGGAGTATCTTTAGACTTAAAAAAACTCAAACAAAAAAGCCTGATCTGGAAACAGAACAATATGGAAAGTTTCCCCTGAAAGGGACAATCTAAACTATTATGCAGGTGTGAAAATTAGAGGTTGTATCTGAAACCATTTTGCATCCTTCACTATTGTGTTTGTTACCATGGAACACGTTAAGATAATGTATTCTAATTTGGTACATTTTATTAAACTTTTACGTAGTTCAACTAATTCCTGGAGTTTTAATGTGAAGAATTTCCATATAAGAAAGCAGAAAAAGGTCCTTATATTTTCATGTTTTTTTATTTTTAGGTTTATCTTTTTTTTTTTTTTTCTCACAGAGCACTTGTCCTGTTCACTTCTAATGCAACATAGTGGAAACATTTGATAAGACCACAATAAACTGCTTATTTTTGAGGAACGAATTTCAATATTCAACAGAACCTCAGTTCACATTACGTGTCTAACAGAGGAAGGTGATTATTCTCTTTTCTGGTACATTATGAGAACCTGGACTCTTTAAAATCAAATCACCAATAAACATTCACCTACACACCAAGAAATAGTTCTAGCAATGCCACAAGGGATGCTGTTTTCACAGAACCAAAATTTGGTCTTATTTGTAATTTTCTACTGTTTCTGATTTATTACAGCTTTCCAGGTAAAGAGTATGGTCATCAGAATTCAACGGTATTTTAAAATGCCTGTGGTGTCCACAGCCAGTAAAATATTTTTTTTTTCCTTAAAGTGATGTCACTAGAAAAATGAAATTACTTTTACAGATATAACTGTGTATATCTCATCTGCAGTTCCTCCTTCTTTGGTACTCTAAGACTCTTGTTAAGTAATGTCATTGTTTAGTAGCAGAGTTTTAAACAATTTCTTCTGAAATCTAGAAAGTTATAGTTATTACCCTGCCAGGGAGATCTTCCCCATACCAATATGACAGAGACTGTAGCTTGAACAACTTGTTTCTGCAGTGTTGTTGTTGCTATGGGAACAGAGGCAAAATGCTTACTGCCATAGTATAACAGAGTTTAGCGTATTGTGGCCTCTTTAATTGCACTTTTTAGGAGTCACCACAAACAACAAGAGAGTATCAGTCTGGATGGACCCTCACTTATATTCAAATTACAATTTTGAATTGATATTGCAGGATATTCTTTCACCTTTTTAAACTCTTTCTTTCTCCTACCATTCTCACTCTAAAAGAAAAAAAAAAATCTGTCTTCTAAAGATACCAAAAAAATAACTGCATTTAAAAGATGGAAAGGCAAAAAATTGAATTTAGGTGCTTTCTAAGCCAGCAGATCATATTTAGTAGATCTTGACAATTCCAAGCTAGTAACAGTGGAAAACTCTTGAACGAGAACATGCCAGTTTCTGCTACACCGTGAACTTACATATTTCATTATCCCTTTTTAAATAGCTGGACTATACTGATAATAAGTCTAGATGTAAATATTTCTTATAATGGTGATTCTATCATCTCCTTTATTTGTAGTCTGTACTACAAAATGACTGCTTTCCTTCCCAGCCCCCCTTAATATTGACTCTCCCTCGTAGTTTATGTACTACCTAATGAGTTACTGAGCCGTTGTCTTCAAAAGAAAACTCCATTGTTTCAGGGAAGAGAAAAAAACAAAACCAAATAAAAAAAAATGAACACAACATTTGATAAAGAGAAACATAGCTTGTGAAGGGACAGAAGAGTGAGGGGAACTTCCAAGGCTCCAACAAGTCTAAATTCTTATACTATGCTTTAAGCACTGCTAATCTCTCACTACCTCTGACATAATTCTGTCCCTAATCTGTTACTTCCCACAGTCCACTAATGAAACCCTAGCTGTAGAGAAAAACTTGCTCTGTCTGGACTACTCGGAAGGAAGGAAGGAAGGAAGGAAGGAAGGAAGGAAGGAAGGAAGGAAGGAAGGAAGGAAGGAAGGAAG
>Ga0065711_1027090_pt1 | contig 54350 bp, 41 predicted proteins | sample Hoacrofraction12_FD_59098 | JGI IMG/M metagenome (GOLD analysis project Ga0065711, IMG submission 59098) | Hoatzin crop microbial communities from Cojedes, Venezuela - Epithelial fraction 12 v2 (version 2) | ecosystem: Host-associated > Birds > Digestive system > Esophagus > Crop | place...
GGCCCGGCCGCGGCCCCCTCGGCGTTGCCGCCCCTCACCCGCGTCCCGACCGCGCTGACCCCGGCGTCTCCCTCAGCCCTCCCCGCTGGGTCCCCCGCGCCTTGTCCCGTCAGCGGTGACAGCCGGCGGGCGGCCGCTCCCGGGGCCTCCGGAGCCTGTCCCGCCCGGGTGGGCGGCAGCGCGGGTCGGGGAGGGGACATCGTCCTGTCAGGCCGTGCGGGCTCCGGGAGGGGTGGGGGGTTGGCTTTGTCTCCTCCTTCCCCGACCGACAGCAACACCTGGCAACCCGGGCGGGGAGGTGAGGCGCTTTGCCGCTTTGTTTCTTGTCCCGGCGTTGATAGAAGCGTCGATGTGCTGCGCCTCTCGGTTCTTCGCCAACTTTGGGCTTTGGTAGTGGCTGGCTTCTGCCGTCCGCCTTTGCCGATGTTGTGGCTGGTTTCGATGCAACCGGTGATCGGGGGAAATGCTGGCTGCTTCCCTCCCTGGTTCCACGTACTAAATTTACCATGATTTAATGAGCATTTCTGTTGAAACGTGGGAGAGCGCCTGGTAACGATAAAATGTTTTCTGGGGTATCTGTCAGATTTTAGCTTTTTTTTTTCTGCTTGGAGGTAGAAAGCGAAATGTGTGCTAGACCTCACTGATGTGCTTCAAGTCACGTTATCTCAAATGCCCATAAAGAACTGTTCATTTAATGAGGTTAGACTGAGTAATACTTGCGGTGATCGCTCTTGTACAGCTTTCGGGAGAGGGAGTCTCCCACCCGTTGTGTGTATATTGGTATATGTGCACGTTAGTAATGGCCAAAGCATTTCTTACAAAGGTGTCTATGGTTATGTGACATTTCTACGGGTGGTGTGAGCAGTTATTAAGATGCCCAAGCTCCTGTTGCAGAGGAGGTGGCTTGTTTGTAGTGGTGGAGATTCTTAGCTAGCAGTTACATTGCGGAAGAAAGTCTAGGAGACGTGTTCTTAAGTAAAACAGAATATGAGTCTGTGCGCAGTAGGATTACCTGTGTTTATGAGCGTGGAGATCTAGAGAGAAGTTTGCATTTTGGAGCTGGACATTCGGTAGGAGTTTTACATAAGCACTTCTCTCGCTGGATGTTCATGATGTTGTTCGGACCGATATGTGGTTTGCACCTTCCTCGGTTGCTAGAGGAGAAGAATGTTTTTGGAGGCTGCGTACAAATGGCCAGGTGTCTTGATCGTACAAGTGTACACCAGCATCTGCGTATGGCTGAGAGGCGCAGTGTATGTGCCTCAGGTAACGGCCGTGGAGAAGCCTACGTGCAGTTTGCAGGCAGGGGCTCCCCAAACCTTTATTTCAGGATGGGACTGGACTGAGTGTGCTTTTGGGTTCCTGGGTGAACCAGAGTTATTGATTCCAGTAGTCCCTACTGCCATTTTTTCACAACCAAGAACTTGTGTTTTCTAGCAGCCTCCGCATCAGCACACGCCTGGTGTCAGCCATTCGATACTGTAGCCCTCAGATAAAAGTTGGAAGCAGTGCCAAAGCAGCAGGCTGGTTGTCTGTTCCTGAGATGAATTGCCTGCTGATAAAGCACAAAGTTTCTGTGTGTGTGTGATGAAAATGTCCAGAATATCGAACAGGAAAACAATCTCTCGGGGGTTTGATTGAAGGCAGTAGTTGTATGAACTAAATAGAAGCAATCGTTTTGCCATAAAGTGGTTCTGTACATTTCACGTGAAATTTCAGAAAAAAAATTGGAGTTGGAGACTGCTTAGAAATTGAAACAGTCGTATGTTTAGTGAATTTGTATGGCTGGATCCTTAATGTTGCTTACTTACGAGGATAAAAATTCACTCTGAAGACTGATGGAGGTGCATCATCACTAGAGAGTACATTAAATGTTGCTTGACTTTAAAAATTATATTCTTATTGTTATAAGCACTGTACTGCTTCACATGCTGTAAGTTTTACTGCTTTCTGGTTTTTACTCTCAGGTCAGATATTGCTTATGTTTACTCTCTGCTCTGCTTGATGAATCATTCTCTTGCAAGTGGCTGTGAAATCTGTAATATGTATTCAGGAACATTAGAGAAATGTGTTTTACTGTAGAAATGACAGAAATGTCTAGCATTCTGTGTACAAAATTACTTTGTAGAGTTTCTGCTAGGCTAAAAAAAGTTACCTTCTGTTTCTTGCTTTTTTCCTCTGTCACTGTAATTATTCAGTTTATTCTTTGATGTTATTCTTTGTCTATATTATATTTATTCTTAATATTTAAGAATCTGTCTATATCTACTTTCAGTTTTCTTGTCTCTCTCTTTCCTTTTTCTTGTCTTCCAGTTTTGACTGTACTAACACCATTGCTGATTTGCTACTCTTAGAGTGTTACCTTCTCCCAGTATCTGTACTTGACCATCAGACACTATGAGGAGACTGGCTTTTCGAGGTGCTGGTTGTACTCTGGTAAATCTGGTAAATTATTGATTGTATGTGCACCATTCTCCCCATTTCTCTGCCTTAGGCTTTTGCTTTTCTTTATCCTAACTGTTAATTATTCCTGCTTTATTAATCTCATTTGTGTGCTTGAAATTTATTTGGTCTCTAACATCAATACTCTAATGCAGTTACATTGTGCTGCCATACCTTGTAAATTAACTGAATGCTTCCTAAAAGTAGTTCCTTGATTCGGTTGGAAAATGGGCGTAGGCTGGGATAGATGGATTTATTCTGTCTTCAGCCTTTGAGACAGCTGCAAATAAAGATATTTTTATGATGCTGTCACTGGAAATTGGGAAAGAGCCAACAACTTGTTCCTTAAATCACCATACTTGTTGGATGGTGGTTATTCATTTGTCACTGTTTGTGTTGATAAATGGAAGACTATGGCCAAAAAAGGAGCTCGCTGCTTCTGTTTCTTGGTGATTGAGCCATTCATCCTACACTTAAAGTGGGAGTGGTAGGTCACACGATGGTCCAGACCTTTTTTTTGGCTTGAATCTAAGACAAGGTGTTCAATAGCTGTTTGAATTTTAGTCTGTGATCTGTTTTGTTCATGGGTTTTTTCTTTGTTTGAGTTTTTTGTTTGTTTTGTTGTTGTTTTTTTTAATTATTTTTAGATTTGGCATGGAATGGCATGCTTTTACACTAGAACTGAGCACTTGTCTGTGTACAGCTCTTTCTTTTAAAACAGCAGTTCTCATTTAGTTATCATGCATGGGATGAGGTATCAAAATGTAGATAGTTTAAGAACGTGTCCTAGTAAGGGCTGCTAGATTCATCTTCATCACTGTGAGCCCTAGGCTTTCTGACATTGCTGTCATCAGTAACTATAAAACTGTAGGACCATTCTGATTTCCCTTTGCTCCTGCCAGTTTTCAAAAACTGGTGTTTAGATATGTGGCTTAACTGAACTGTAGTGTAGAACAAACGCATGTGACTCGTCGTAAAGCATTGCTGGCTTCATAGTTAGCTCTCAGCAGCGAGTTTGGATGCAATGCCATGAGTTTAAGAACATGTCTCTTCATTATAGAAGAAGTTGGATTCCATGGGTTCCAAGAGGCGAAGAGCTACCTCGCCTTCCAGCAGTGTCAGCGGAGGAGACTTTGATGATGGCCACCACTCCACAAATATACCAGGCCCAAGCAGAAAGAGGAGGAGACTTTCCAATCTTCCAACTGTAGATCCTGTTAGTACTTTTGTATTATGCACAACCTTTTTTCTTGGGAATACTGTACCCCTGTCTGGGAAATGCTGGGTTGTAAAATGGGTGATCATATGTAGTAGATATACGCTGTCCCTGAATCTGTTGCTGCCCTGGCTAAGCTTTGTTTAGGATCTTGTTCAGCTTTGGCTTGTTTTTGTCTCCCCAGTTTCCCCTTTTTCTTTCCCATTTTCCTTTTGCTACTTTTTTTTTTTGCTGGTGATTTTAGCAGATGGAAGGATGTTGGAGAAGGAGCTGAAATCATAACATGCAAAAGTTGAGAGCTATGTCTGAATAGCAAATGCAGAGAGTGATAAGCGAGGAACAGCACAGGCAGTGATTGCTGAAGTGTACAATGTCTGTTATGTCTTTAACAGTCTAATTTTAATTAATTGCAGGGCAGAAGAACCCCTGTTGTTTTAGATGTCTGTAACTCAGAGAGAATTGTACTGAATTAATTTACATTTTGGGTGTTTTACTTAGGGAACTTTCTTTCAATGCTAATTCTTTGTACAAAAAAAAAAAAAATTCTGCAGTACCTGGCATACTTGTCAGGTATCATTCCAATGTGTGAGATCCACCAGTTTCTTCACACTTCTGCTTTTGAGCACGCTGTGGATTGGCAGCTTGTCTTTCCCCTTGTAAGCAGGGTTTGATTTGTTATCTGCTTAAAATTTTCTCCTTTTTGTTGCTTTATTGTTCTTGAATTTTAGATTGCTGTATGCCATGAACTTTATAACACCATCAGAGATTACAAAGATGAGCAGGGGAGGCTCCTTTGTGAACTTTTCATTAGGGCACCGAAGCGAAGGTAAGACCATGGTTCTGGTTAAGTCTTGACCCTGAGATTTAATCAAGGAGTAAGTGGATGTTGATGAATACTTCAACATTAATAGCTGTGAAAAATTTAAGCTAAATTTGTCATAGTTTCACATCACTGTTTGATCTGAGTATTTGATGTAATTATTCAATGGGTCATGCAAACATTGATGCCCTTTTTCAGACAAAAAAGGATACCCTGAATTAATATAAAATGTTTCTTGTGACACCTGCTTAAAACATCTATGTCTTTGACTATAGAATATTCCACATAAGTGGTGGAATGTAATACTAAGGGTGTATCTTGGGAGGATTTATAGAAGTGACCCTTGAAAATGCAATAGATAAAGTAAGAAACTGAATTTTATCTTAAAGTCAGAAAATTCAGGATGATAAGAGAATGTGTAATAAAGTAAGCTTACTAATAGACCACTGTCCAGATCTTTTAGCTGCAACAAAAATGTATTGGAACTTTCTTTGTTTTATTTAGTTATAGACACATAGAAACTTTAGTGCTGTGGTTTTGGTTTTACTGCTTAGAGTATAATGATTGTTTTTGTCCTTGTGACAGAAATCAGCCAGATTATTATGAAGTGGTTTCTCAGCCAATCGATTTAATGAAAATCCAACAAAAACTAAAGATGGAGGAATATGATGATGTGAATTTGCTGACTGCCGATTTTCAGCTTCTCTTTAACAATGCAAAGGCTTACTATAAGGTGAGGAAAATACATATAAAGGCTCAAATTAATTGTAAAAGTGGTAGAGATGTGTTCATATTCTTCCTTGGTTTGGCCAACAAACTTTTCCATTTAGCCTTTACTGTTGGTAAGAGAACAGCACACATCGCAGTTATTGGCATATATTTCTGTAAGTTTGACCGTATCTTTGTAAGATGTCCTACTATAGCAATTTTTCTGTTGAAAACTGTACAATATCGTGGGGAGGGTCTTTGTGTAGTAGAGATAGAAAGCAAAAATAGAGATGTAAACTGGGAAAAATATTCTTCAGTCAAAGCCTTCCCATTTTACAACACACCCTGTGTCACCTTTTGAAGCGGAAAAAGATATTTTTTTCCCCAGAAGGAAGAGTTTATAAATAACAGCAAGCATACAGTAGGAGTGTTGAATCTTTATCTTCAACCAGTCACACAATAATATGGAAAAAAGGCACACTGATTATCATGGTCAGTGATTATCGATAGATTGTGAGTGTACGTCACGATGTATTTCACCAAGGGTGCAACCCCCATGTCCATACCTTCAAACTGGGTGAGTGTTTTATTTTAGATGGTAATGGTTTTTATTGCAGTTGCCATAAGGAAGTGGGGAAAAAATTGGATTAATCTCATTTAATGGAAGGCCGAGTTAAATACATGAAACAGTGAAATTGTATGTAGTGACTGAGATGATACAGAAAATCTAAAACTGCAAATATTACATTTCATATATCTTTGACTTTGGAGATGATCCAAATGACTGCTTTCTGAATAACCCAACCAGTGTAACCAGGTGACATTCAGAAAAGCAATGTTTATTTTGTTTATGTTTGTGTGTTTGTGTGTACCTGTTTGAAAAACAGATTGATGGATTAACACATCTGCACATTCTGATTACAGTAAAACATGTACAGAGATTTCCAAATTCACTGTGTAATCCTGAAGCTTTGCAAGGCACTCGCCCATTAATGTTGGCTTTTTCATGGTTTCTGCATGAGGAAGGAGGACTTGATGGCAGGAAAAAATGATGAGAGTTTGGCAAAACGTGTGCTGCCTTTGCCTACAGAATAGTGGACTCAGAATTATGCTTGTATCGTAGAAGTTTTGCGTGTAGAATAGAAATAGGTAGCCATCAGTCTGGGGTGAAGGAATGTTGACATTTCCAGAGAAATATAGAGATGTGAGCTGGAGGTATGGCACACAAACATAACCTCGTGATTTTTTATCTTGTACCTTACCCACGCAGTTCCAATAACACATATAGAACAGGGATGGCTGATTTGCTCTCAGGGTCTTTACTGCAGCAGGTGTTTTATTGGCAGTGCTAGATTAGAATGGAAACCTTTGTGGTTTTTAGTATTTTGGTTCAGGTCTTACACTTTTTATCAGCTTGTATTAATATAGAAGGAAGCAGACTAGTGGAGCAGAATACCTTTTAAATTAGTTCCTCATAATTAACACCTGGTCTAATGTCTTGAGAATATCTAAGCCTAATAAGGTAAGCTTAAGAATAGAATGATAGCTTGGAAAAGACCTTGAAGATCATCGAGTCCAACCATCCACCCAACACCACCACGCCTGCTAAACCATGTTACGCTGCAGCAAAGCCTAATGATTTCTCCAGATTCATGGAATAGGCTTGTCCAAGCCTCAACGCAAGTAATTTTATTGCTAAGTTTTCCTAAAGACTTAGATGCTTTGGAGTGATGGAGGTTGTATTTTCTAGTGCTTAGCGTGATCCTTAACATCTCTGTTCAAGAACAACTGAAGCAGGAGTTTCGCAGGTTTTCTATGATTTATGTAATGCATTTAATACCTTTCAACTAATAATTTATAAATTTCCTTCAGATAAGAATGATCTGAATTTTGAGTAGAATGTGTGATTTGTTTTTGCAGCCTGATTCTCCTGAATATAAAGCTGCCTGCAAATTATGGGAGTTGTATTTGCGCACAAAAAATGAATTTGTTCAGAAAGGTGATGCTGAGGAGGAAGACGAAGATGAGGAAGGACATGACAATCAAGGCGCAAATTCTGAATTAGTAAGTGTGGGCATGACAGCTGCAGCTGGAGGAAACCATGGCTGTGTATGTCAGCTGACTTGGAGAGGGAGACTGGCTTCCATGTGTGAAAAAGCATTAAGTCTTTTCATAGTTAAATTATGCCCCAAAAGGTATTTCTTATACAAGTTTGTGAGTTAATAATTTCACAGGGTTGCATGTGTGTTCACTTTTGCCTAGGAAAAAAAAAAAATGTTACGAGGTTTTCTGGTATGGATAAAATGTGGTTCTGGTTTAGTTGGAACTAATATGATGTGTGCTTGATATCATGCCAACACTAAGGTTTGATGCAAGCAAGCTTCATGTCTAATGACATTGTTTTCCGGTGTGTGTCCCATTCAGTTAGTGCAGCTGTTTCTGGAGTGTTTTGTAAGCCAGATATGATGATAGGAGGTCTGGGCTTGTCTGGTTTTTGTGATGTGGGGATGCATGTTGTCATTGATGGTGACAGTCAAGTCTGTTCTAGCAATATGTAACGTATGTCTGACAGTCTGTAGTGTAAATATGAAATTAAAGTTTTGTCATGCATAAACAATGTTGTTTTCAAAAGTTGCAGCTGTGTTTTGTAGCTGATTTTTTTCTGTCTTTGAAAAGTAAGTTCATATATTTCAATGCAACTATTAAAACTATTCAGTGCTACTATTAAAACTTCTTGTGATGTCATTTCTTATGCTAGTCATCTCCAGGTTACCTGAAGGAAATTCTTGAACAGCTTCTTGAAGCTATAGCTGTTGCCACAAACCCATCTGGACACCTCATAAGTGAACTGTTTCAGAAACTTCCTTCTAAAGTGGTGGGTATTTTAATAATATTGGTTATGTTCTAAATTGGAAACCCAGACGTTTATAGAACTGATGTTATGCACTATGATGGGCATGCTCAGGATGCAGTTCTTTGTTACTGTCTCATCAGTGGCAAACTCCAGCTGTTTTTAGAGCTTCCCTCCCTTCTTTGCTCCTACCCACTTGTTCCCAGTCCATCGTTGTAGATTGGGGCTTGTCCTGTTCTGCCAGTTCAGTTAATTGGGGTTTTTTGGTGCAGTTTTTAATCTTTTTAAGTATGTCAGATTTCACTGTTCTGTTTCAGGGTGTGGTGTAGCAAGTTTAAACAGCAAAATAAATACTCTGAAGACCATCAGCATGTGTTTGGCTTTGAGACAGAGCTGTTCCTTTATGTCAGTTTATTGATGAATTAGAATTCCTTGTATGTGCCTTATGATCTGACTCACCCTAGATGAAGCCCAGTGCTGTGTTTGTGAAGCTTACACTGTTCTTACCTGCAATTCATCTAATAGCTCATTCTATAAGCTGTTAGAACAAAAGCTTTGTGACTGTTTATAGTAATACATAAATTATTTTTGTTTTCCAGCAATATCCAGATTATTATGCAATAATAAAGGAGCCCATAGATCTTAAAACTATTGCCCAAAGGATACAGGTACAGTATGAGCATATTAGTCTGTCATAGTGTAGACTTTAGTCTGTCATAGTGTAGACTTGTTAAACAGGAGGCATTGTAAAATAGGAAAGGCAATGTGTTTTTTCCCTGCTACTTAAAAATCTGCACACTATACCAATATAATGTTCTGTCCTGGTTAATGCTGCAGAAGTATCTGTGTTGAAGATCAAGCATTGTAAACTGTAGTGTGCTGGCATTGAGCCTGAATATCTTGGGTTCCTTGATGTTTAATGGTTTAAAGTAGTTCCTTGGCAAGTACTGCTAATGTAAAACATTGAGATATTAAAGCTTGGTTGTGCGTTATCATCACCTACTTTTGTTCTAGTGCTATAAATAGATGCTTTATACTGATGCATTTTTCATCTTGCATCTCCAGTAATTTGAATACTGTTCTGTTATTCTAGCATTTTGTATACTAGTGGGGAATAGCACATAGGCTAACTGAACTAGCGAATAAAGGTAAAATAACATTTTGTTAGAACCCTTCAAAATGAAGATAGTCTAATGTATTGTATTTTTTTCGATCTTTTACTCGGCATTCATAAGCTCTATAAGGACTTGGCACTTATGTTTGTTACTGTCGTTTTTGATGACTCTTTCCAGATACTTACTTGTTGTCTTTATAAATGTGTTCTTGTTTTTCTGTAAATGTTCCCTTTATTCTATATGAATTTCCTTTGCTTTTCACTATTGACTGAAGTGTCATGCTATCTGAAGGCTGCCATTTTAACCAGTTCTGGTTTTTGTTGTATAGAATGGAACTTATAAAAGCATTCATGCAATGGCCAAGGATATAGATCTTCTGGCAAAGAATGCCAAAACCTACAATGAGCCTGGATCACAAGTATTCAAGGTTAGTTTCAGTTGTGCATAGTTTGATTTGAGTTCAGATTTTCTTTACTACTTTCTGTGCTGATTGATCCTTAAATGTATTGTTAGCATAAGTCCCTAAAGACTCTGCATTTTTAAAAAAGTAGCCATTAGTGGCTTTTCATTTTTTATATTGTTTTTGGTATAAATGGGATTTATGTAATGTTTATTTTTTTTTCTTAAGGTGTATGATTTTTTCCGATTAACTTTAATCTCAGGAGATGAGTTACATGACTTCTTTGGAGGAATGGAGGATCCCTGTACTTGTGATTGAAGTTGAAATGGCTGAGATTATAGGTTCAAGTGGTAGCAGTAGTACTCAGCTGTCACCTCTTTCCATATTGCAGGAACTGTTTATGTTTTTCATCATAAACTTGAAAACTGGAGTCATGCCTGCTTTGCGTAGTTTTTGAAGATTCTGTGCCTTTAGCCATATTTTTGTGACCAAATTGCACCTCCTATTTTTTTCATGCTTAGTTCACCAGCATTTCGTGTATAAATTATCAGATTGCTGTTTCTATGTACTCTGGAATAAGAGAATTTCAGTGTTAACTTACTCCTATGTGTGCTCGATTTTTAAGGGCCTTGTAGCAAGAGACCTTATGTATGTATAACATTATGTAAGTGGTTCTTGGACTTTTCCAACTGCACTTCTGTTTGGATTGTAGTTTCAGTTCCTAGCAATATTACTCATACTTGTAACCTCACTCAAAACCTGTAATCTCTGTTTTGTGAACTGTTACTATGAGTATCAAGTCCACAGGTTAGAATGAGAGAGAGCAAGCGTTGCAAGCTTGGTAATGGTAGTAACTTTTTGATTGCAACAGCACAGAAATTCATTGCCTGTTTAGTTTGAAGTGGTATTCAAGTATATTTGCAAATTGTACTTTTTTTTAAGGATACGACAAAAAATGAGCTTGAAGCTACTCAGCTATTCTGTTCAGTTTTTACAGGCTACTGTGGGTGTCTTTCAGGCAGACTTTGTGCTTCATTTCTGATGCAAAAGTGTTTTATATCTAAATGTAAAAACCCCTCCATTTTTGCTTTAGATTTTTAGGTAGATAGGTATACCTGACTATAACATTCTTCACTTTCAACATTAAACAAAAAAATTCTTTTAATTGACAGGATGCAAATGCGATTAAGAAAATATTTAATATGAAAAAGGCTGAAATTGAACACAGTGAGTTGGCCAAGTCAAGTCTCCGAATCAGGTACTGCAAATAGAGTTCTTTTCATAATGTCATATAAAAATATCTGTAGACATTCCCTTAATTTTGATGTGGAGAATATAGTGGAAAATTATTGCTTGAAAACTTAATTTATTGTTGTTTTAAAAGTTATGAATTGTATAATAGTTTTTGGAAGGAAGTTTTTTATTGAAATACTTCTGTGGTGAAGTATTTCTGTGATGCGAAAAACAGTGTCAGTGGATCTTTTATAACTTAAGCTATGGCAAACTTCCACCGTATGTGTTTAGAAGTTAATAACAGAAAAGGAATGGTGAGCAACAAGGTGCTTTATTGTGCTTTGCTTTACAAAAATGCTGGATATTCTTGAACCTTGTTAGAAGCTGAAACATAAGAGTTCACAGTTAGTTAGGTAGGAGCAGCAACACAGGAACAAGACATCAGGCAACAGATATTCAGAAGGAAGTCCACATTATATAAACTCTTGTTTGAAAACCAATTTCTAGCTATGAAAAGAGGTGCAGGACACTGAAGATCTGGACTTACTATTTAGTGAAGCATAGATTTGGCCTTGAACAGGCAGGTATAAAACACTGTTGATAACTCTGTTTCAGGGAATGATTTTTATTTAGGAAACAGCATTTTCTTAAATGCGATCAGATTTATTCTCGTATACACTTTTTACTTATGAGTAACACTCAAAAGTGGGTTTAGATACTATTTGCCAGTATGACCTGTGTCAGTTGCCTAAAAAACGTCTTGCAGGTCATCCAAGGAGTTAGCAAACTCTTTACAAGGTGGACTCTCTTCATGTATTTGAGCTGTTTACTGGTATTTGATGCTGGAAAATAACAGCTGTCATTTCCTGCAAAGGTTTGCATGATACGACTGAGAACACCAGCACTCCCTGTACTGAAAGGCAGTTTAAATTTTTTTCTCTGAAAAAAGTGTACATGGTGTCAGAAGTATGGCCTAGGATGTGAGAAAGAAATGGAAGTTACCTGATTGATTTTTAAGATTTGGTGCTTTGAGACATTCAACCTATATAGTGGTTTTTCTGTTTCGTTTGTTCAGCGTTAGCGTGCTTCGCATATTTGAGTGAATGATTGTTGGAGCATATAAAAATATAAAATCGGAAATACTGTTAGGGAGTAATTCCTGACACATATTTTAATAGTTTTCCTTCTTAAAAGTACATGTAGTGCCAGAAGACCTGGATTGTACAGACACTGAACATACATATGTGTTTGATTTGCAGTAACTATAATTACATGTAGGCATAGAGGTTTTCTATTTAGATTGTGATTTTATTTTATTTTTCTCACTGTGTTGGCCATTGATGGAGCTCAGGATGTCGCAAGTGTGTGTCATGTTTAATTTTTGAGGCTTAACTGTTTTTCTTCAAAATAAAGCTGTTTGCATAAGAAGGGATGACAGATAAATCACACTGATATTTGTTAGCTGAATTCCTCTCTTGCACTGCCAACCCATTTCCACCTCTCAGCTACCTTGTTCTGGATGTTCTCCTATGTACTGTGTTCTCAATAGAACTGCAATTCCTGAAGTAATCTGAGTGTCAGAATAATCGACAGCTCCCTTCTTTGGTTCTTTAAATTTGCAACAAAAAAAAAATTATAATGCCTGAAGCAGGCTACAATAATATTGGGTTAATGCAAAAAAATTTGAGGTGAGAGAAAAGTATAATGAAAACCAAACCTCTCACCTGCTGTTCTGCATTTCACTGGTTGCTTATTTTATTGAACCAGTATTCTTTTTTTGTTTGTTTTTCTGCTGAATCTGCATCACAGAATCATTATTTTTTATTTAAATTCCTAACTTCTTAATTGTCTTGAAGGCGCATCTTCTTTCCCTATTGCTGATTTTGGTAAAACACCCCCATAAGTTCATTTAAAGTTTTTTTTATTATATTTTTCTTCTGAATTTACATCTGTTTGTCATTGATGGATCAGGCTCAAATTCATCATAACACTACTAACCTAAGTTCTACAGACGTGTTACCTCTGTGTCAAAAATCATACTATTCTATCATGGAGTTCATTGTGTCCTTTGTCATACTAAATGGCTCTTTGTTGGTGCATTTAACTGTCCTCCCTTAAATAAAGTGACAAAATAAAGGTGCCTGACAATATGCACTGTCAAGCAACTTGACAGTGATTTTAAGTATTGATAAAACATGATTGGATCTGTGTGATTAGCTTTATCTAGATGCTAAGGAACATTTTGTTGGCTGCTTTCACTGTTACTGTAGGCTGAGCTGTGTGTGTAGCTATTAATCTGCAATCTAAATGTTGCCTTCCTCTGCCTTTATAAACAAAATCGATATTAATGCTGGGGCACTAAATGTATCTTAGTAATACTTTACTTTTAGCTTTAAAACATTTTATATCTGTCTCTGAACCTTTTGGCTAATCTGTCAAAGTAATTCTGTAAAAAGCTTTGTCCTTGCTGCATCTTTTCTTGGGTCTAAGGTGGGCCTTTTTTTTCCCCTTTCCTTGGCTTGTCTCTTCTGCCTTAAGGACTCCATCAAATTTGACTGCTTCCAAGCTGACAGGTCCTTCCTCACAGGGTAAAGGCAGTGTCGGTGATGAGAGAAATTCTTCTAACAAATATTATCGGTAAGTAAATTGTGGACTTGGAGGAAAAGCTGGGTCGTCATCACATGGAAATACTAAAATTTAAAGTTTTGGGGTTTGTTCGGTTGTTTTTCTTTTTTTTTGTTTTGTTTTTAGTGGAGAGTGCTCTTCAATATTTGAGATTCAAATATATTAATGTAATAAATATCTATTAACTATGATTTAATAAGTGGCTTTGCTGTAATTATTCTTCCGTGTTTGATTTTATATTTAACATTTCAAAATGCTTGTTGTGAAGTACTCTGTATGCAATTATTTCATTAGAAATGTTCTGAAGAACAATATGTTAAGCTTCATTGCAAAATAAAGCAGATGAAATATAACATGGAAATGTGTTGTAAACCTAGAAAAACTGTATTTGGAGACTAAAGAGAAATAGTAAGTAGGACTAAAGAATTAAGAGGTGAATGATGGAAATGAACAAAGTCTGTAAAAAGAAAGTATTGCATTTGGGTTACGTTTATGGCAAACTTGCTGGGTGGACTGGATTACTGGAGGCTTTCTGGTTTGTTCTTTGTCATCAGCTAAGAATTTTGGTACCTAGTAGAGGTCTCATGTCTGTGGGTTACTGTCTTGAAACGGTACTACTCCTGGCTAATTCCCTGCGTGTGTACTCTGAAACCATGGTTTAACACAGCAGCTGCAAGGGTGTTTAAGGGACTGAGCGTCTGTGCAGAGTTGGTGTAATGTGCAGAGTTGGTGTAATTTTGAGCAGCGCATCTGCTTTTTCCCAGTCTTCACTTTGCATGCACAGGGCCGGGTTCCTCCCATTGCTGGAGGTGCCTACAGAGCTGACCTTGTAAAAAAGGAAATTGCCAGGCATAGCCTGCCGTGTAGGTATGAAATGCTGTGCCCCAAGCGTGGGACAAAAGGGAGGAAGAGGGGGGTGCTGAAGAAGTCTTTGTGAGCCCAGAGCCAGCGTGGGCGCTGATTTACTCCACCTAGAAAGCAGAGCAAGCTGCTTCATGTGCAGGCACTCTGTGCTGAAAATGCCTAAGGTGAGGATGGGGGAAGGAGAGAAGATAGCATATGAGCTTACAGCTTGCTGAATTCCTGCATGTTGATAAATCCCTATAAAACAGGATCAGATAACAAAGTTATTAATTGGGAGGCACTTGTTATCATCCCGCTTCTCCCCCAGTAACTCAAATACTCAAATATTCAACACAGGACAGAAGATGGATAGCTTGAGCTCTAGCTTTCTGATTGTGTGTCCAGTTTTTCAGTGTGATGAACCGCCTCTTGAAATGGAGGTCATTAACATAATATAACTGATGAGGCGTTAACAGTTTCTCTTGTTAAGGGCTCCAGTCTTGTCTTTCGTAGCCCTGTCTATTCCTGATAAGGTAGGCAACAGTCATGAGCTTCACTTGTTTACTTACAGACTCTGGGTGACTGTTAATGGTTAACCAGATAACCCTTTTTTTTTTTTTTTTTTAATTTTACACATTTTTTTCTTTTTTATAGTAACAAAAGATCAGCCCAAGGGGATCGTTTATCAGCAATAACCATGGCATTGCAATATGGATCGGAAAGTGATGAGGATGCAGCTTTGGCTGGTAGGAACTGAAATGCAGTTTCTCGATTTATTTTCTTTATTTAAAATGTTTGGAATAAGCAAAACTGTAGAGCTCCTGATACATTCAAATATTTTTAGTTCAAAAATATGTTCCAGTGTTTCCAAACTCAGCATGTAATTCTGTTAAATCAAATCCCTCTTTCCTCTGAGTATGACTTTATAAATGTACAGCTGGTATGATAGGGTAGGCCAAACTTGCTTGCGTGTTTTGAATTTAGTGTGTCTGTTTCCAAGTATACTTATCCAAGCTTTAGGAAACTGTTGCTTATTTTTAGTCCTTCTAATGTGAAACAGAAGGGGAGGCACTGGAGGAGACATTGGGTGCTCCCTGCGGTAAGAGAGATTTACAGTGCTGCAATTGTTTGAGAGAAATCTCACTTACCCTCGCTCACACTGGCATACTCTCTCTTGTGCGATTGGGTCTTCTAGGTATCTATCAGGTTTTATTTTTTTAAGGCGAAGATAATCTATACGAGGTATAAGAATAGATAAATGTAATTAATGAAGTTAATTTAGAAATATCTGGTCTAGCCTAGCAGTCATGAATTCTTGCATGAAGGTTTATGTTAAAAGCATATAAAAAGGCATGCCTTCATACAGCATCCTTAGTTTCATAATAACCATGCTTTAGCATTATACTGTAAGCATATATGCAGTCATATATGCATTGTATCAGATATTTCAGTAGTGGTCATAAATTGATATAGGTGCTCTTTAGAGTTAGTCTGTCTTGATAGTTACATTCTCGGTGACTTCCTTGAATTCATCTCGGCGCAGGTTTCCAAAATGTTTTTGTACACACACCATTGTTTTATTTTTTTGTTTACATTATTCCTATATTGATGTGAAATGATGCATCTCTTCAATATATATTTTTCAGGCATTTGTTTCACACCTGGTAATTGAATTGTACTCACCACTGTTTTCCAGTGAATGGATACACTGTAGAATGTTTCAGATCATTTTAGATTTTGCTGCAAGCAAAAACATTTTTATTCCTGTTTAGCGCAGGGTTCAGTTATTGCTTCAGAGCAGCTGCTTTCTGGGCGGTGTGAGGAGTATTTATTAGCTTGGTTCAGCGTGATTGTTAACTGCTATTTTTGCAAATTATATTTCTGTAAAAACACATAGCTTTTTGCATCTTTATGTGATTTAAATTCTTGAAATGATCTAACCACTTCCAGGTGCCACCTTTACCATGAACATTATTGTAATTTTCATGGGGCCTTTAGTATGCAGCTGAGGTTTTTGCCTTGCTGCTTTTGAAGCTCACCTATCTTTGTTGCATTCACATAAGAGGCAATATCAATTTTTTTGGCAGACCTCTGTCTCTTAAGATTTTCTGTCCCTCCAACACACTGCTTGGACATCCCTATGCTTTCAGCCTGCAGATGAAAAGGATTTTTGTTTAAACCAAGTGGTCTTTTTATTAGTTGCTCTGGTATCTCATCCTTTTTCCTTCCTCTAACACTCATTAAAATAAACAAGAACTAGGCTACATGACTGAACATTAAGAGAACTTTCTCCTTGATTGTAGCAGTTCCCTAAGCAATGAGCAATATCTGTTTCCAACCTGGACTTGATCCTCACGGTGTCAGAGGGTGTCAGAGTGTGATGGAGCTTGCAGATTTCCAGCTCAAATGTACTAGGACATGAGCAGCTTCTGCAGCTCCCTTGTGCCTTGCTGTAAATCTGCAAAGGCAGGCATAGATGGTCACTATGTATTACTCATTTATAAGTATTCAGTTTGTAATCAAAGCTATTTTATTTATTATTATTATGCTTTTGGTTTTACTAGCATCTATCTTCAGTTAGACTTTGAGCATTCCTTGTTGTCTAGATGCTTTGGGACCACAAAGGAGACAGTGTTCAAAGCAAATCACTTACTAAGCAAAGACTAATTTTCTTTCATATATGTTCAAATACTCTCCTCTCTGCTCTTTTTTTCTGCCTCATCACTGAGTAAGAGTACCTGTGTGTGATACATGCATTTACATCTGATAACAAAGCTCAGTTCCAGTTGTAAGTTAGGTGGCTTCCTCCTTTTGCAGTGAAGTCAATGTAACATTACTCCGTTGTGAAGCTGTCACTTCATTAGGAAGCAGTCACTGAGGTGTGGAATAAACAGCAGGAAATACATATTGTTTGTGACTGTAGAGTGACATGTATTTTGTGGTTAAGGTTTACTGTGTTTGTTTGGGTTTTTTTTTCCTGTATCTGCTAACTGTAGCTGTGGTAACAGCTGCAGGAAAGGGGAGTAACTGGCTGTTACTCTCCACTGCCAGCGCGTGCTTGGTGGGGATATGGGACCTGGGGCTGCTGCATGTTATGGAATCTACTGTCTTGTGTTGGATTGTTTGTTCCATAGCAAAACATGGATTTTTCTATCTTCTGATCGGAATAATACATTCTTCTTCAGTTCTTAAGATAACAGGCTTCGTACTATGAGAGCATTATCGTTTTCTGAATATGTAAGAATGTATAATGTTTGATACAGCACTTTTAAAGGACATGCACATCACAACAGAAATGTTTATAGCTGTATTACAATGTTATGTAAACACTTTCCTTTTAGTGCCTGTTTAATTTACTTAGATTTTTATTTTAGGGAATGCCTTGTGTGTTCTAATTTTTAATACAAAGGAAGTACATTTCTTATTTAGGGTGTTGAACTGCTTTGCTGATGACTGTCACATGTCAGAGAACAGAAATATACTTGTCTAGTTTCTTATTTCTTCTCTCATAAAAACAAGGTCTTCCGCTTTTTCTATCGTTTCTTACTTTTTGATTGAGCACTCGGAACTGAACTGTTGGAGCAAACAGAACTGAAGACAGTACTTTGCTTTGTAATCTATTTTGGAGACTTACTTTAGCTGATAGAATTATCTTAGCTGTTAGTGTTTGTCTCCGTGTTCAGGGTGATATGTTAAGTCCCGGAAAACATAGTGCTACCTCCAATCTTTTGTTTCTGCCTGAGTTATTCTGTACAGCTCCTGCTTTGAAGGCTACTGTGTAGTGCATGCTAGGCCATTAAGTGATGCTGACTGGCATATGGATAAGTAATTGGGATAATTTTGAGTGTCTTTCCTGAACCAGTAATGAATGTCTTCATAATGTGTTTGCTCATCTACTGAGGTCTGCTTGTGTTTTAGCTTACATCTAACTTGTCTGGTAGATCCAATACGTCGTACACTCGCATAGATCTGCAATGTCAGAGTGCAGAGGGAAAATGATAGTACTATGTTGTTATGCAGTCAGAGTATCCCCTGGCTGTGTCATCATTTCAATGCGTCTACTGAACTTGGGTAGAAAGCTTGAAACATTGCCAGCCTCCACTGAGCAATCATGAAAATCCCAGCTGGAAGCTTGGCGTGAGTGTTAGAGAACTGTCTTTTGTGTAACTGAATTACCCAGTGTCATCTGCCAAGCTTTCCTTCAAACCTTAACTCGTAAGAGTGGGGAAAAAGGGTGAATAATTTAACTGCAATATGTGCAAAATCACATAGATTTTATGTTATGCCTGTCTGCAAGGTGCATACTACACTGTGTTGCAGAAAAGTGTGGAAGGATTGGCCATTTATTGCTTCCCATCCTGTATTTCCACTACCAGTGTTTTTTCATTCTTTTGTGTTTCTGTTGCTCATGTAGTGGTTCTCGTAGTTTTATCTGCAGTGAATGTTAGTTCTTCATAGCGTTTCTTTCATTCATCCTAATCCTGAAGCAGGACATATGCTTCATATAGATAACTAGAAAAGTTTTTTTTTAAATTTTTAAATAATTTATTATGAGACGTTTATGCTAATTATATAGTAATTCCAAAATATTTATTTCTCCTTCATTTTTCTGCATATATTAGAGGTGTGCCTTCAGACTTTAGTGCCAGTTTTTTCTGCTAAACTTCACAATTTTTGAACTGAGCTGTGATTAGTATGTTGTAAAGCATTGTAGAGGTTTTTAAGTCACTTTTTTTGTATATAGGCAAAAATTCATTTTTAATTTGGCCATTTTGCCTAACTGGCTAGGTACCTTTGAAAATTCCAGACATGGTTTGTCAATTTGTGTTCTTGTAGTGTGTAGCAGAATGGCAGTAATTCAATATACGAATGTGTTTGGCACAAATACTCGTATTAATGGTTTGATGGGTAAATAAGGATGTAGCTGTTTTATAAGTTGTGTGTGGGTGAATAGTCCTGTTATGTAGTCTCATATATGAACACGTCTCAGCACTTGTAGATGGCAAAGGTGCATGACCAGTGACAGAACTGAAGTCTCATCTGATAAGAGACATTGCAATACCTGGAGAAAGTGCGCTTTTTTTTTCTTGTCAGCTTAAGGCTCAGAAGATACATTTGTGATGTCTTTTTCCTGAGGTGTGAATCTGACTGCCAGAGTGGCTGAACACCCTCAATTGAGGGACTACCTTTTCTTCTGGTTTAGATCTTTATCCATTTGCAAAGTCAACCAAAAAACCCACTCCGAGTTGTCCTACTGAGTTTCTTGTTTTTCCTTTCTTTCTGTGCAGCTGCTGCTCGTTATGAAGAGGGAGAATCTGAAGCCGAGAGCATTACTTCCTTCATGGACACTTCTAATCCTCTTTATCAGCTTTATGACACAGTTAGAAGTTGCCGAAATAATCAGGGCCAGCTCATATCTGAACCCTTTTTTCACTTGCCCTCCAAGAAAAAGTATCCTGATTATTATCAGCAAATTAAAACACCTATTTCATTGCAGCAAATCAGGTAAGAAAACAGAATGCAAACTAGATCTGGTGGGAAACTATTCAAGAGTTCCTTTTATGTCCAGCATCCTATCTTTTGATCAAATTGTTGATACCTAATGCAGTGTATACCAACTTTCCTCTACATTTGGTTGCTTCTTGGTTCAACTCAATCTGCATCAGTCCTTTGATCATCTTTTATAGGTGGCTGCTGTTGGGTTTACTTTCCATGGAGTATCATTTGTAATGTGCCTGAAAGTTTGCCATATCAATAATTCTGAAATCTAGGTGGGCAGCAGAAATGGAAGCTGCTGCAGAACCCCCTGTTATTCTCTTTCCTTGACCCTGATGGCTTGGTTACCTCTTACTGTCATGTTTTTTAAATTAATAGTCTTCAGCAGTGTGAATTGTAGAAAGATGGTTGCAATTACGTTCCGTTTAGCTATGTTACAGTATAACTGTGGAGAATAATTATTTTCATTGGCAATGTAGCTAGTCTGGACTGCAGTACCAAAGCAGCATACCGTTTATAAATCTGTGAGCCGGGAAGGGTTCATCAACTGGCAGAGCACAGTTGTTGTATTAAAAATCTGAGTAAAAAGTGAGCAATAGCTTTCTTTAGTGGTCCAAGATAAGCTGATGGATATGTGTCAGGGTCCTGAGTGCATTAATAGACCTTAATGGCCCTGACCAGCCTCCGGTGGCCCCGGGGCCACCAGTCCCTGCCTTAGCTATGCTGCAGGAGTGCTGCTCCTCCAGCTTTACTGAGTGAGGACTGGACCCCAACACTGTTCATGTGTTTGTAACCCACTCTAATACAGAGGTCTGTAAATTTTAGTTATGCCATAATATGATCCACTAGACTTGGTATAATTGTTGACTAAGCAGTGTGTTCATTAAATCAGAAAGTAAGAAAGATTTTTTTCTTTTTTTTTCTTTTTTTTTTTTACCCTCTTGTAGGGTTTTGCCTGTGCTGGGGAACAAGTATGGAGCTGACTCACTGGTTATCTACCCATGTCTGGATTTAGATAATTTTTTCTTGTGTCTTAGTACAGCTGTTGGCTTGGCAAAGAAATTGTCTTGTCTTGAATGAAGCACAAAATGTACTTGATGGGGGGGTGGGAAGGGTGAAATTGAGAAAAATCGTTGACAGTTGTCAGGGAGCTTTTTGTCAGAATGTACCAAAGAGTATCGGCTCAAATTGCGTATATACAGGTTTAATTGGGAGAGAGTTTCCAATGAAAATATACTTGATATTAGTTATAGGACAAATAATTTGTGATAGGGAGGCAGCTGCGTTTCTGCTTTCCTTACAGTGTAGGCAGGTTGCATCTGGCAATGAGAGCAGTACAGAAATGGCGTGCAAATGTGTGAAGAGCTGCAGAAAAAAATTACTTACTGCCTGAGAGCTTAGAAGGTAAAAAGGGACAGTTTTTTTAGAAAGTTGTAGCTCAGAAGTTGAAGTAGAGTGTTTGTAGTAGTCCAACTTCTTTTAGCAAATTCTGAAATTCAACAGTTCTTTGAATTACCACATAATATTAACTTCTTACTATGCCTAAAAAAGCCTTGAAGTCATGCACATGTGTACTTAATTGATGTGCTTCAGGGAAAATTGAAGCTAGCATGGTTTTACTGATACTGCAGATATGTCTTTAGGTATTCAAAACTGCCACTCATTAACGGTGGAGCGGTTTTTGTGTGGGGTTTTTTTTTTTAGTTGTTGGTGGAGTTTTTTTGTGGGTTTTTTTTTGTTTTTTTTTTTTTTTTTTAGTGGTACATATGAAAAGCATATCTTCTGTTCACAGATGGGGAGAGAAAAGTTAATTGTGCTAGTGAACAATTGAAGATGGTGGAGTGAAGCCTGGCATTCCAGTCTCATCTGTTTCATGTTGGCATCTGGCTACCTATGCTGTCCTGCTAGGCTGAACTGTGAAATATGTGGCCGGTGCAAATTTTATAGCTAGTCATAGATTTCAGGAGTTTGAGCGTTAAATGCAGGAAAATCCTTGCAAAATAATGTGATTTCTAAAGGGAGAGTATGGGTATGTTTTGTTTTGATGAGATGTACATTATACCTGTCCCAGCTTCTCAGATACTTTATGAGCATTATGAACCTTGGTTATTTGAGTTGAGCACTTATCCCGAGCTGTTCCTGGATGTAGGAAGTCATCGTCCTGATGACTTTAGTTTTCTGCTAGTTTCCTGCTGACTTGCTCTTTACAGAATCACAGAATAGCTGAGGTCGGAAGGGAGACCATCCAGTCCAACCCGTGGCTGTAGCAGGGTTCCCCAGAGCCAGTTGCCCTGGACTACATCCAGTTGGCTTTTGAATATCTCCACAGATGGAGACTCCACAACCTCCTAGAGCAACCAATGCCAGTGTTTGACTACCCTCACAGTAAAAAAAAAAAACCAAAGAAAAAAGAGTTTGTTTGGTTTTTTTCTTGTGTTCAGATGAAATTTCATGTGTTTCAATGTGTTCCCGTAACCTCCTGCCCTGTGAGTAGGCACAGCTGAGATGAGTCTGGCTCCCTCCTCATCTGCTCCCACCAGGTGTTCATACATGCACTGGTGAGACCCCCTGCCTTGAACAGGGTGGAACTCAGACCTGTAGAACAAGAATATCCTATTTAAAAAGAAAGACATGACACCGTGAAGGCTGTGACTTTCAGGTGTGGTAAAAGCACATCATGTGGAGGTGATTTTGCAAGCTCAACATTGCTGGTGCCAAGTCATGCTGTAATTATAAATGACTGGAGGAATAGTTGGGAAATAACGCGGGAGAATGTGTTCAGTTACCTGGTACGTAAGTGCTAGATCCTGGCATGCTTACAAGAACCGTGTACCATATTAAATTTTACAGCAGTAGTAAGTATGGTCCCTAAGGCAAATGAGTCAGGCTTTTCCACACCAGCGGAGGGATGCACTCCAGGAAATTCCCCGGCAGCAGTTCTCTTCATACACGTGAGAGCAGTGTGGGTGCACAGGCACTAAAACCCACATCTTCGTGGGCATGCCCCAGTGTCTTGTGCTCCAGAAAGCTGGGGTCGTAGTTGAGATTTTAAAAAGTACGTGGATCTAGCGTAAAACACGGTTGGTTTTGTGTGATGTCTACTATTTGAGAATTTGAAATACATTTTTCTTATGAGCGTGCATCCTGTTGAACAACGGTCTGCGACGCAAGAATCTATTCACATTTCACTGCACTGGGATGTGTTGAGGTTCTTCTGAAACTGTGAAATTTGTGGTAACTCTTGTTGCCTGTAAATTAATTATTAATTATGTGAGTTGAACTTACAGTAAATATGATCTGGTCAAGCATATTTTGCCTTCTAGTTTAATCACTTCTAATGATACGGCAAATAAAGGAGTGGAACTTGTATTGAGATAATGGAAACTGCTGTCTATGTTAAAGCCTGTAGAGTTTATACAGAACATTGTGGGGTTTTTTTAAATAACAGCTAAAGTCTAATACAAATCAAGTTCATAATAAAAAAAATAATATTTTATTATTACATTGACTTTGGAAAAACAGTATGTCACTGTGTTACACTTTGCTTATTTATGAATGAGCCAATTGGGAAAATATTCTCTGCTGAGAAAATTATGCCTCTAATATTTAGAATTCTGTGATTCTGTAATACCTTAACTTTTCACTTTATCTGAGATTTAGCAGTTCTTTCATTCCTTTTTTCACTTAATACAATTTAGATTTGTTGAATGTTGTACAGTTTTAAAATCTTCTGTAGGTATAACCAATTTTCCTACCTTAGCAAGTACTTTCAGTGCATGTTGTATATATGGCCTTTATAATATCACAGGTTCAAGTAAACAAAGTTCTGGACGTACTTCATGAAAAGATTGTATCATTCCTCAGTAGGGCATTTGTCAAATGCCTTTACTGCATGCATTCTTTATTACAGTGTTTTTTCCCCAAAGGGGCTGGACTAATCTCTGGACTATTCTCTATTCTCTTCAATTTCAGAAGAAGAGAAAAGAAGTTACATGATAACTGGTTTTAGCCATGTGTTTGAATATTTTATTTTTCCCCTTGGAATTTTTTAGGCATAGTGTGTGACTAATAAGATGGATCTTTTGATACATGGAGAGAGTATCTCAGTGTTCTTCAGTTCTTTCAGATATCACATCTAGAAGGGCTCATGAGTTTCTGTTAGACCTTTTGGGGAGTTGAGTGACAGCTTACTGTATGTTCTTTTAATTACTATTCTTACTTTGACCAAATTAAGTGTCATGCCAGTGTTGTTTTGGGCTTAGTAACCTTATGAAACTGTAACCTACCTTTTAAACTATTTTTTTCCTCATTTTGCGAAGGTCATTATGTTTAAAAGGTTATTCTTATAAGTTTTACTCATGCTTTCGGGTACAGTTATATCACCATCAGTCATTTCATAGAAATTTCTCTTGGATTCTGGTGTATAAGGTTTACTTTGTAGTATGTTGGCAGTGACTTGCTGTTGAATAAAGCCATGGATTTGGTTAGTTTTAGCCTTGCTTTACAAAATAAATTGATGTTTATAAAATTCTTCCCTTTGAAGATTGGTGAGATGGGGTTTTTTTTAAATTTATTGTGAAACTGCATTTTGTACTGTGAATCCAGAAAAGACACAATACTTGAGTTCTGCTGAGTTAAATCTGTTCAAAGTACTTCCATGAATAACCTTCTTAATTAATTACCCCATGATTTGCTGACAGCAAGTGCACTGAAGAGGTAGGAGATTATTTGCAGACTAGACCAGGAGTACTTTTGTGCTTGTGCATTTTTTATTCTGCATATGTGTGGCTGGAAGTTGTCTGTCTTTCCGAACCTTATGGGCTAAGTCTCTTTTTACTTTTGCTGTCACGCCTTTCATGAATTCAACAGTGAATGCAGGTTGTTTGCTTAAAATCAGATGGGCTGTGCCTTGCTTCTTTGGTTGTGGATAAACAAATGCTGATAGAGAAGCAAGATTTTATTTCCTAGTAAGATAGTTTGGATGATAGCTCATCCTTCTTTTTTAGACAGTATTTCCTTTTGTCTTCTGGTTCTAGGTTAAGACTTAAAGGAGTAAGATCCAATTAAGCTCCTTTTCTTTGCTTCTGAGCTACTGGGGTCCTCCCCTTCTCCATCAGCTTAAAGATTTTGTTTCTACAGAGAATCAGTGCACGCAGAATGGTATATTTAAGACTAACGACAACTTCATATGTGTTTTTTTCTGCTTTTTGGTGCTTCAGGGTTAGACTGCTGCATCGTAATATGCATAGGTCACTGCCTAAATACACACAGGTGAAGCTAGTGTGGGATACCAAGGCTATGCGGAATAAGTGGTATATTTTTAGATGAAGCATGTGATGGTGGTGTTCTGGGGTCTGCATGAGCTACCTCTCCATCTCTGGGAGGAGAGGTAAAGCAAATCCCAGATTTGTTATTGTCAAGTGGCTTGGGATCTGGTGATATGAAGAAGCACCAGTTTCTTTTACCTAAATCTCATGAAATCATACAGGACCAATTTAGAATTCTCTTTTTGTAAAAAGAAAATTGGTGCAGGCAGGTTATATTCCCTAGGAAACACTATTGCCTTGCTTGTTCTGCCTGCAGCTTGCGTTGAATTTGTCCTGCTTCAGAGGATACGACAAATTCCCCCATTTCTCAGTTTGATAAAAATGGCACCTAAACATACAGAATTTGATTGAGCAGGATCAAGATATGTTACTTATAAGTAAATTTGATTTATAAATATCGTGCTGACAGTGTTACTTCAGAGATTCTGAACTTACATGTGATAAGGATATAGAGTTGCCTATTAGCTTTAATAACTCGGGTGGATAGTTGTTGATGTTGAGTTTTGTATTCAGTGTAATCCTAGACTGTCAGTGATTCTTTCAGGGCATAGCTTTTTTTCTTCCCCCCCCCAATATGCTCACATTAATGCAGTTTTGAGTTGGCTGCAGAATAACTCCCAATAAAGAGGAATAGTACAAAGTGATAGTAGGGAGAAGCGATATGAATTGAAGAAGTGGTACTTCAGTTTAGCTGTAGTCCTTTAGGTTACTCTTTCAGAAAGCTGAACCCAGACCTCATGCAGCAGTGATCAAAATACTAACTTGCAATTGTGTAATTCTAATTTATTAAATTAATTGGAAAACTAGAAACTTCTATATTTTTTATTCTGCTTGCTGTCCGGTTTCTCAAACCTTGTTTCAGTTCTCTGAAAAAAGCAAACATGCCAGAGTTGCACAAGAGTGTTTATAAACTACATGCTACTAATATTGAAGTGAAATTTGAGCCAGGAGTTGAAAAGCAGGAATGTTGCATGCACAGTTGCTTACTTGCAAGAGGATGAACTGCAGTGTAGACCTTGGGAGGACTTTGTCCCAGCTTGGTGGTGTGATTTCTGAAGCATGATTTGTTGTCTTCTAGCAGTTGTCTTTATCAGTAAAAAGCATTGAGACATATTAGACATTTGTCTTAAGTATTTAATTTTCAGATCTAAGGCAGATGTGGTGGTCTTCACTTTATTAGATCTGTAGTTAGAGCCCAGTTCTGCGAATTTGTCATCATGAGTTGTCACTTGGAAACAAATCATGCTGATGCTGTCTACATCCGAGGGTTGAAAAAATCTGTTGGTCAGTGTTTCTCTCCAGGGCTGCTCCATAATGGATTTCTAGGCAGGACTTGCTTTTTGAATTTTTTTTGTGTTCTTCGTCTCTGAAGTAGTTTAGCTGACATGGGTAACTTTTTCTAAGATGCAGAATTGCCTTTAGACGTTATTTTTGTTTTCCATTAATCCTTTGAAAGTTTGAATCTGTTTTGTAAACATCTGTCATAGCATCAGTAAACAAGGAAATTGCTGCTTCTTTATGCACTTAATTACCCTATGTGCCTTGACAAATTAGAATATTCTTAAATAATTCTATTCTGAAAAAAAGAAAATTCACTTTCGATGTTCTTGATAAATACGGGCTGGGGTTTTTGGTGCAAGGTTTTTAAGCCTTTCTAGTCTGTGTTTTCCTGAGTGTTCTCTTAATCATGTGTTTTTGTAAAAGCAACAAGTGTTTGTGTGCTGAAGTCCTGTAATGGCTTGGAAATACTTCTGTTGAACTACAAGAATTAATTGCATACATTTTACTCTACAGATTGTGCTTTCTGTACCAGAGAGTGTTCAGGTTAGCTGGAGAAGACGTAAGGTGGCCTGTAGTGTCTGCTACCAGACAGTGGCAAGAGCATGAAATATACTCAGTGTTTCCATCCACAGTAGTAATGAGTGTATGGATCATATGCTAGTGGTTTAGGGAAAAATAATCCTGAATTAAATGGGCTTCTTATTTCGTTTTTGACTTTCTTAATACCAGTCACATATGCCTTAACATATGCAAGTATTTGTTGCTGGAGTTTTACACGCCAGAAATGGAGGCTGACTTTGCTTTTTCTTCATGGCAATTGAATTGGTACCCAAACTCTTTTGCTTTTGAGGGGGGGCAGTGTTTGGGGGTTTTTTAATTATTACTTGTATATTTTACTAACCTGATGAAAATTATATTGGTAATTCTCCTTTTTTTGGAATTGCAGAATGAGTGAAGCTGACAGAAAAACTTTTTGATTATCTGTTGCTTCAGTTGCAAACATTAAAAATAATCTAAAAAATAACGCATAGAGGTTTGCAAGATACTGATGTCTTAAAGTCTTAAAAAAAGTACATGAACCTAAAATGGTTCATTCTAAATGAGAACAGCAACAAGCAATTTTCTCCACACCTTACATTGAGGATATTTGTCTGAAATATCATGCTTTTCTCATAGTCATTGAGGACATACTGGCTCTTCAAATCTGGAAGATGTGAAAAAGAAATATGCTATATTTGAGTAAGGCACATACAGCTGCCATGCTGACAACGTGCAGTTAGTTGGACGTTTCCTACAAAATATATTTCCGTCACGACAGCTTTATAGACATATGTGCACTTCTCAGTAGTTTTTATAGCGGTTTCAGCTCTGTGCCCTGTTTAAGCCAACTGTGACTTCCTCATCCTTGGCTGACCAGTGAAGAGTCCAGTTTTAATACAAGTTGAACATTGTTACTCTTTGTTCACTGGTTCAGCTGTAAGGTCATACTGGCAGGTAAGGTTTGGGACTAAAAAATATAATATTAAATTTATTTTGTGGTAGTGCTTATGCTTCACCAGGCAGGTTTGTGTTCAGCTAGGTGCTGTAGAAACCAGACGTGGTTTAAAGGTGGCAAGCAGGTTAAAATGTGGTGCATAACCAGTGGATGTGACAGGCAAGCGGGTCGGGAAGGAGATGAGAAGGAGGGTGACTGCGTTTTGCGGTTGTGATAGCGTTTGGGTTTTTTGTTGTTGCAGATTACTATTTTCTGTTGTGTTTAATGAGGTGTTGGAAGGTTTTAAAAAAGTTGGCTAGAACTTTCACCACTTGTGCAAGGAAATACGAGAAAACACATTAAGTTACTGTCAAACTTAGTGCACTGAATCATCTGTTTAGCGTATGAAAGATGACTTTTTTTTTTTTGTCCCTAGTCCTTTTCTAACTGTTTTCACGTGAAGTGCTCTTTGCAGGTAGCACAAATCAACAGCCAGCTGTTTTTAAGAGAAGGCAAAAAAAGGAGGGGGCTGACATGAGAGGTGTTGGGCACTTTTGGTTCTCACTGAAGGCGAGCGGAATTGATGTGCGGTGACGGCAGTGTTCGGTGGCTGTGTGGAGATAACCCATTGCATTGACGTCATACCCAGGCCCTGCAGGTCACACCTGGGGTGTACTGGAATAGTCTCAGCAGGTTGTGCTTCTGCCTTATCTGTACCATATCTCATCCAAGTATGAAAACAGGACTTCAGTCTGCACAATGTTCAAGAGGGCAGCTTTCAGAATTATTAAAATCGTTCTTTAAGAGGAGATAGGTTTGCCTAATACAGTTGCAACTGGAAGATGCTACTTGCAGCATCAGAAAAAGAAAACATGTTTATGTAGTTCGAGCTCTTTGGATATTGATTTATTATGAAAAGTGAAAATGTTAAAGAACTGTTTTGCAATATGTAGCTTGAGAAATACCGATCAGATATTCCACTCTTGCAGAACCAAACTGAAGAACCATGAATATGAAACTTTAGATCAGTTGGAGGCTGATCTGAACTTGATGTTTGAGAACGCCAAGCGCTACAACGTTCCCAATTCTGCCATTTACAAGAGAGTACTGAAAATGCAACAGGTTATGCAGGTATGTGGAGTAGAACAATCAAAAGGATATAACTTTACATGTGAATTTATTTCTCTAATGAATACTTTTTCCAAAATAATTTTTAACTAGACCGGTATTTACAGTAGTATTTTCTTGCTTAGGGGGAACTATGGGAATGAAGAGCATCATAGGGTGATTTGCCTTCAGCACACCCGATGCCTTCTGTGATTTCTGTTGGTCACTTTTGTTCCTTACTATGATTCTTAACGCAATTAAGTTGTGAGAAAATTGATGATATGGTGTTTCTTTAGGGTTGCAGGTAATTGGAGGATGCTAAAACACTTCAGATTTCATTAAATGTTCCAGACAAGTGCTGCAACCTGAAATGGCGTTGTTTTCAAATAGGTTCCTCAAAAATTTTTCTGACAGTTAAAAAGAATTATACTGCTACTTTATGTTGGCCAACTTGTGTAAGATAAATCACTGGATATATTTTGATGGTGATTTAGTCTCAAAACCTGTAGTTGCATCTCTCTTTGTGCATCTGATCTGTTCTGATGTTTAATATTGCTCTAGAAATGTCTAACGTTGAGTTTGGCTTCAGCGATTTGTTCTTTTTTACAGGCAAAGAAGAAGGAGCTTGCTAGGAGAGATGAGATTGAGGATGGGGACAGTATGATTTCTTCTGCAACATCTGATACTGGAAGCTCGAAAAGGAAAAGGTGTAGTTCCTGTAGCTCATGATATTGCTGCATCTTTTTTTTTGTTAAAGAGAATATTAAGCCATTTTAGCATTTGTGTAAAGATTTGTAGTTCTGACACTTAACCTCATTAAGTGTTGGTTCAAATTAATTCAAAACTATTTGCTGACTTTATTTTCCTTTTCTGGACTATTAGTTGGCAGTTGTCAGCATAACTTCAATTCAGTAAGTGGCATGAACACTGGAGTTGCACTGAATTAGGTATTTTTTTCAGTTTATTTCTGGATTTTTATTTGTGGGGTTTTTTTTAGCCTGGTGCGTTGCCTGTTTTCACAGGTTGTTAGCAATTATTGCTTCTTTTCTACTGCTTCTCCAATATATGACTATTTATGTAGTTTGGGTAGCAATTTCAGAATGTAATTAAAGTTAACGCTATAGTTGAATTAATTTTTTGAAAGTTTATAGTATTACTCTACAAATATTTTTATTTGGTGAAGTCTCCTGGCATAAATATTTGCATTTTCCATGACCTGAACTCTGCTTGAGCAGCTCTCATCATTAATGTTAGAGCACTGCTTCTCTCTCCCTTCTGAATTTGCACTTTTTCGTTACTTCGCTGGCAGCAGCTGGGCCAAAGAGGTATTTGACGAGTAGATAAACTGAGTATAGTAGGTTGATTATTCTGGATACTGTAATATAAACAAAATTCACAATGATTTCAAATACACTCTTCTAGTGAGCAATAATGGCTTATGGAAAATATTCTTTAACAGTGATAGCCATTAATTAATTAACAGTAGTGATGTATTTCGCTCCAACAAGTGATGGTTTCTCTAGTCTGTCTTGTATCATTTGAAATAACTTTCAGCTTCTGATAATATTATTGCAATAGGAGTAACTGCCAGTGTAAAACTGTGATTCAGCATCTTTCTTTGGTGTTGCTTATGACCTTCAGCTTCCTGTATTTTTAGTTCTTTGTTTTGTGAAAGTGACAGCAGCTATGGGGGGAGGAAGGGAATGAAATAGAACATTAGCAAAGATTCAGTTAAGAGCATTCAAGTAAGTGGAACAATACACACTCATAAAAAATCTGCAGAGAGAAAATGGATTTAGGAGGTGGCACAGTCTAGGGGTGCTAGGAAGAAGAAAAGTAGTGGAATGGTAAGATAGACTACAGTGTCAAATGAAGACCACAAAGGAACAAAGTGCAAAAATTGCTACTTTCATGATCTTCAAAGAGAACTACTAACCTTATCAAGTCAAACTATCATCAGCGTCCTTTTAACCCTATGTTGTTTTTGATCACCTTGTGCAAGAGAATACTGAAATGCTTGAAAGAAAGAATCTGTCAGGCCTTGTCATCGAAGAACAGTAAAAGAGAAAAAGTTGTGTTCATAAGTAAGGGAAATCAAAATGATTTTATTTTTTTCATGCCTGAAGAGAACCTGAAAATGCTTTTGATGCTGTCAGTTCAATACTTGTTATCAGTTTCACTTGCTGAATGATAGGAAGTAAAAGAAGATTGTAAATGCTGCTGATAGCAGAAGTGAAGCACTGAGAGGAATTCCAAAATGTTGCTGAAAAGGGAAACTAATAACCCAGACAAAATTCATCCCGTTGGGAAAAATAATAGTAACACAGAAGAAAGTTGTTTGAAAGTCTGCTTTTATGTATCACATGCATGACCTGAATCTTGAGTATTGGCAGGCCTTTTACTACTTCTGCTTTGGTTTTGCTTTACCTTCTTCCATTGAATTGTTAAAACTTGGAAACGTTAAAATGTGGAATTTGGAAGCATGTCTCCGTTCTGGCATTTCTCACCTGCTAGTGTAAACCACTAACAGTTTCCAGCAGTGAAGATAATGCAGAAAAGTTTTTAACCTGTAGGAGATACATTTTGAATTTTCTCACGTTGTGACATTGAGTGATGTTCTTCAAGGGTCAGTATTGGGATGTTGTTTAACATCTTTGCTGGTGACGTGGACAGTGGGATTGAGTGCACCCTCAGCAAGTTCGCCAACGACACCAAGCTGTGTGGTGTGGTTGACATGCTGGAGGGAAGAGATGCCATCCAGAGGGACCTGGACAGGCTTGAGAGGTGGGACTATGTGAACCTCACGAAGTTCAACAAGGCCAAGTGCAAGGTCCTGCACCTGGGTTGAGGCAATCCCCTGCATGAATACAGGCTGGGCAGAGAATGGAGCGAGAGCAGCTCTGAGGAGAAGGACTTGCAGGTGTTGGTTGATGAGAAGCTAAACATGACCCAGCAATGTGTGCTCACAGCCCAGAAGGCCAACCATATACTGTGCTGCATCAAAAGAAGCTTGGCCAGCAGGTCGAGGTGAGGGGATTCTGCCCCTCTACTCAGCTCTGGTGAGACCCCACCTGGAGTATGGTGCCCAGCTCTGGAGCCCCCAGCACAAAAAGGACATGGACCTGTTGGAGAGGGTCCGGAGGGGGCCACAGAAGTGATCAGAAGGCTGGAGCACCTCTCCTGTGAGGACAGGCTGAGCAAGGTGGGGTTCAGCCCAGAGAAGAGAAGGCTCCGGGGAGACATCAGAGCAGCGTTCCAGTACCTGAAGGGGCCTACAGGAAAGCTGGAGAGGGACTTTTTGCAAGGGCATGCAGGGATAGGACAAGGGGCAATGTCTTCAAGCTGAAAGAGGGTAGATTTCGATTAGATATAAGGAAGAAATTCACTATGAGGGTGGTGAGGCACTGGACCAGGTTGCCAAAAGAAGCTGTGGCTGCCCGCTCCCTGGCAGTGTTCAAGGCCAGGTTGCATCGGGCTTTGAGCAACCTGGTGTAGTGGAATGTGTCCCTGCCTATGGCAGGAGGTTGGAACTAGATGATCTACAAGGTCCCTTCTAACCCAACCCATTCTATAATTCTATGATTAATTTTCAGTAGTTATTTTGCTGACCTCACCAAGGAGCAACAAGTATCTGAGGCATGAGACTATGCTGGATTAGATGTATTGTAAACGTAGGAGGATAAGGTCCAGATGGTGGAAAATCTGCGATGCAGTTTGGTTTCTAGCAAGTTGTACAGTGATGTTTTGCACCTTCTGCAAATGAAGATAGTTGTTGTTGTCTTTACAGATAGTATAGTCAAAGTTATAACTACTTGAATAAGTTTTACAGAGATTGCAATTTGGAATTGGTTTAAAAATGCTTCATAGAGAGTGCATTTCTAAGAGTGACACAGTAGCTGAGGTGAGATTATACATTATTAATGTAAGCTTTTGTCTCCCTTATCAGATTTGCTTATAGATCGTATAGTATATGTACAGGGAGCCATGCATAACTGTTGTCCTGATAAGCTGTGACTTGGGTGCGCTGTCAGATTTCTTGAGACAACTGTCATAGCTACACATAGGATGACTAAAGTTTGTGGTTATAGCATCTTTGTGGCCATTTTCTGCCTGGGTTTGCAGTTTTGGAGAGCTTTATTGGCTAGTAGCTTCATTTCACTGTGGTTGACAGATATTTAAGCAATTCAGAGCCTCTTTCTACTACGTTCTTGATGTCCTTATTTTTCTTGTATCTGGTACTGAAGAAGATAAAGAATTGCTCTGAGATAAAAAGCTGAAGACTTTGATATTCTGTATTCGGCAGAGGTAGTTATGAAGATGCTGGCTGAAGGGTTTTTCCCTGTTTGTGGTAGATCTTGAGGTCCTGGACTCAGATGCCTAGTCCCAACTGATCTGTTTTCTCTGCAGCTGGAAAGTGCTTAGAGCTCCTTTGGACCTTTGCACTTCTGAAAACTAGTTACTTGTTTTATTCCGTAGAACACTTAAACTCAAGGTGAGTGAGAGAAAAATCGTATCTTAAAGTTGGTTTCCTATTTATTTAGCAGATTGCTGGTTGTGATGCTGTTAACATCTGCAAATGGACCTATGTTTCTAGTACATGGTCTTGATGTTGAACTTCTTGTGTGTGTGTTTAGGTGGATGTGGTGGTTCTCTCATGGTGGAGGATAATGTCATTTTGGTATGAGTGTTGGAAGTGGGGAAGAGAGCCCCTAACATTTATTCTTTTCTTTTTGTTCTTCTCCTTAATCTAACAGTAAAAAGAATATACGAAAGCAACGAATGAAGATCTTATACAATGCAGTTCTGGAAGCTCGAGAATCGGGCACGGGCAGACGGCTCTGTGATCTGTTTATGGTTAAACCATCCAAAAAGGACTATCCAGACTATTATAAAATTATCTTGGAGCCCATGGACTTGAAAATGATAGAACACAACATCCGCAATGATAAGTATGCAGCGGAAGAAGCCATGATAGAAGACATGAAGCTCATGTTCCGAAATGCAAGGCATTATAATGAGGAGGGCTCCCAGGTACTGTTTTGATTCTGCGGTCACACGTACCCCTCTGCTGCTTTCCAGACATACAGGTTATGTTAGGATGGTTTAGCTTTGACTGTTACTCACATTATTTATGATAATTGGTTATTGAAATAAAGAGAAATATGACTTTTTCTTTCTGCTGATGTTTTAAATTCTGTCTTCATCTATACTTGTATGAACACAAAACGCAGCACACTCCTTTGCAAAGGTTAAACTTATTTCCTGTTAGCTAAACTCATTCCTCAACTATAGATAATGTCAGCAGAATGTTTCCTAGTATGTTTTAAAAAAATAAGCTGGTTATTAAATTCTCATTATTCATCCTCAGTTAATCACATGAAGGTATATGTACAGTGAATGGTCACCAGCATGTGATTTGGAGCTCAGAACCTCTGAGAAGGGATGTCTTAGTTGGAAAGAAACCAGCTTTGTTTTCACTGAAGTGGAGAGTGTGGGAGGTCAGACTAGAAGACCTGACTTGTTCAGTCTAGCAAAAGGAGTCTGAAAGGAATATGCTTTTCACTTACAAATATATTGTGGGGTTTTTCTGTATTGTGGTGTTTCTCAGCCAGCAAGCATGATATTGTGGAACAGAGTAGTGGAAAGAAACCTCCAGCTGTTTCTAATGAGGAACTACTGTACAGGATTTTATGATGAGGTTGCATTCACTGGGGTTGGATTTGAAGACCCAGGAGAACAGTTCTAGTCCTGTGTACCTTGATGCAATCACAGTAGTTCAAGAGATCTTTCACTGCTCAGCAGAATGATTTGATGAGGAAGTTAAGACAGCTGCATCTTGCCACTTCATAGTCCTTGGAATAGAAAAGCAGCTTAATTGGATAATTTATTCAAGATTTATATCTCCCTGATTTAGGTGGTGTTCATCGGTTCTGCGTACCTGTATAAGTCTGTTGAAGGCGTACATTTGAGAAATAAGCCCTCTTTTTAATCAAGTAGTTGGTTTTGCATTCAGCTTTTTCAAACTAACGTTTAAATGTTTCTTGGGGGCTAGTTCTAAACAAGTCTAAACACAGTAAACCTCCTTCTGCTGTTTTATTTTGTGATTACTTTACTGATTAATAGGTATACAATGATGCCCATATGCTGGAAAAGATCCTTAAAGAAAAAAGAAAAGAACTGGGACCCCTAGCTGAAGATGATGATGTTGCATCCCCTAAACTAAAGCTAAGTAAGGCAACCTCATACATTACTATGCCTCATTTCAACACTTACAAAAACCCAACAATACAGATTAGCAGATCTTCCTTTTAGAATAGAAGACATGATGTACAGATTTACACTGACATGCCAAGTAGAATTATACTTTGACAGCAATTATGTGTTTGTATGTGCATACAATAAAATATATATAAAAAAATAAAATTCCGTTGTTGCATAGAGCATTTTCTAAGAAAAGTACCTTAGAATGAAGAAAGAAAACTTAGGAATGGTTGGAATGACTGGTGTTTCCACAGAATGGTAAATAAAATGTGAGGTTTATTTGGAAAATTATTGAAAGCCGTAAAAAACCACAGGTGTGAAATTTCCAGCAATGTCTGTTCCTAGAGCTGTTGCCCTTACAAACTAGATTTGCTACTACTCAAATCTAATGTCCCCTTAATATGTGTTCAGAACTTGGCAAACTGAGAAGGATAAAATTGCACAAGAAAGGCTTAAAGAAAATAACTGCACACAGCCGTCCTGAAAATAGAAATGTGTAGCTCTGACGTAACGTACAGGTAGTAGAGAATTCACAGGCAGAGACTGCGCAGTACAATAACAGAAATCTTGAATTAACCAAAAAGCAAATCTGATTGATAATCCCATGGGAGGCCTCATTTTACATTTTACCCGCAATAATCCTCTCTACTTTGGCATAAACCTATCATAAAGGAATCTGATAATATTTAGAATGCTTCATTTATTGATAGCAAAAGCCCTGTTATGACTGGATTTGTAACGACTGTAGAGAGAAGTTCATGTAGGGCTAGTAAGATCAAATTGAATTTACGGGAGTCTCCGACCTAATGACATTAGGTGCGGTAAGATGTTTTCCATGCTGAAGTCTGAAGAGACCTTCACCAGGTGGACCACAGAGGAAAGTGTCATTCTGTGTTTGCCAAAAATAACATTTTAAAATAAAAATTCGTACAGTTATGAAAAATAAATGAGGCTGCAACTTGAAGTGCGCTCCATGTTGCAAGTCTTCTGCTCGTACCATGAAGTGGTTCTTCCATAAGCAATTCTTATTGGAAAGCAGATGGACAAAGAAGTGTGCAAACTCTGCTTCTGTAATAATTTTGTTCCTTTTCTTTCTTTTTGTCTGCTTAGGTAGAAAAAGTGGCATTTCTCCTAAAAAATCAAAATACATGACTCCAATGCAACAGAAGTTGAATGAGGTGTATGAAGCAGTTAAGAATTACACGGATAAACGAGGCAGGCGGCTGAGTGCCATCTTCTTGAGGCTACCATCTCGGTCTGAACTTCCTGACTATTACGTAACCATTAAAAAGCCCGTTGACATGGAAAAGATCAGAAGTCATATGATGGCAAATAAATACCAGGATATTGATTCCATGGTAGAGGACTTTGTAATGATGTTCAATAATGCTTGCACATATAACGAGCCAGAATCTTTGATTTATAAAGATGCTCTGGTCCTGCATAAAGTTTTGCTTGAAACTCGGAGAGAGATAGAAGGAGATGAGGATTCTCATGTGCCCAATGTTACTTTGCTAATTCAGGAACTTATCCATAACCTTTTTGTATCTGTTATGAGCCACCAGGATGATGAGGGCAGATGCTACAGTGACTCCTTAGCTGAGATTCCTGCTGTTGATCCCAACTTCCCAAATAAACCTCCCCTGACTTTTGATATTATCCGAAAAAATGTTGAAAATAATCGCTATAGAAGATTGGACTTGTTCCAGGAGAATATGTTTGAGGTACTGGAGAGGGCAAGGAGAATGAACAGGTGAGCGAAGCCATATTTTTCAGGTATCCTTTGTCTTATTACATGAGTTTGCATGTTAGTATTAGACAAAGGCTGACTTTTTTTAAGGTGTTCGCTTTCGTTGATATAGGTGTTGAGAAAACTGAATCCTGGAAGCTCCATCAGGTCATCAGTGCAATGTATACTTTCATTTAAAAACAAGCAAAAAGTTAGGCTTCTGCTGTGAGATAATTTTGATGTTGATCTTCCAAAGGCTCACCTTGTGAAAACCAGATTTGTGCTAATGCTCAAACTGAAAAAAAATGAAGAGGAGGAGCTGTTTGCTAACTGCTTGACTAGTGGATTACTCTTTTGGAGCAATCACAGTTGTATGAGTTACGGTAATATTGTGTAAAAACTTGCAACTTCTTGCAGTGTTTTAATGGAGTTAGGTAGAGTACTTGGGGATGTGCAGGTAAAATCCTGACTCTGAAGGAGAGGAGGTAGTAAAAGATACTATGTAAAGGTGTATCTACTAACAGGAGTATGGGTAATTAAAATAAGTTGGTTTTGTTAATGTTATTACTTAAGTCTTCAGAAATTGACAGATTTAGAGGTCCAGTGGCAAGTAGTTTCGGTTGCAACCAGTTACCTTTGATTTTTCTGGTATTTCAGGCCTTGTGTATACAATAATACTGTTTTAGGTAAACTATAATGCAAACTGACAGCAAAGTAGCTGGTGGAGCATGACTTGCCAGTGTCTGCTGTTGCTTATTATGAGTAAGCACAGAAATCTATTGGTAGAGTGAAGCTTTACTTTTATCACCAAGTGTGGCGATTGATGGGTATGAGTTTAGGATCCTGTTCGACTCTGCACAAACTATATTTCTGCCCTGTTGTATGTATTTTTGTACAGGACTGATTCAGAGATTTACGAGGATGCGGTGGAACTTCAGCAGTTCTTTATTAAAATTCGAGATGAACTTTGTAAGAACGGAGAGATTCTTCTGTCACCTGCTCTCAGCTATACCACCAAGCATCTTCACAACGATGTAGAAAAGGAAAAGAAGGAAAAGCTGCCCAAAGAAATAGAAGAGGATAAGCTCAAAAGAGAGGAGGAGAAGAGAGGTAGCTACTTTCTTTTCATTAATTTTTAAATGTATGAACTGAAAAACATACCTATACATATGATGTATGCTCTGCTGTTGCTGCAGCTTCACCTGCTGAAAGGACCTTAATAGTCTGCTTGTCCATCCAAGGGTCTTGCATTTTAAAGTTATGAGAGATGTATTTTATTTTGGTCCTTATCAGCCATGCCAGACAGCTTTAAGAAGGAGCTGTAGGTAGATACTAACCTTAGGTAAACTCTTTAATCAGGACGCATTGGAGTACCAGGAGTCTTATTTCAGGGGTATTATAAATGGAAACAGTAGTTTTTACTGTACCTTTCTTCTCATAATAAACTTAGCAATGACTGTTCCAATTGACCTTCTAGTAATTTGCTTTTTGACAAATACTGGTTTCTTGATGTGCTGATAGTGTTATCTGTGATCACTCTTAACACTGCTAGAGAAATGGTATTTAAGTAAGACTTTTGCGTTTCTTACTTGGCTACTGTGAGTGTTAAGAGGAATGGGCTTGCACTGTTTCGCAGGGCAAGAAACCTGCTGTGAAGGTCCTTTGTGTTTCACAGTTCCTGGCTGTAACTGTGTCCATATAATCGTTGTGGAGCATGTCTAGGGGAATGAATAAAGCTCTCTAATTGCCCCTCTCCATAGATGGGAGCAGAGCGTTAGCTTTTTGTCCTTGAATTGTCTTTCCAGCATGGTTCATCTTCCCACATAGCACGCCATCAGTGGTAAAGTCTGGTTGTTCCGACCAGGCTCAGTATTATAAGAGGACAACAGCTGTGATGCCCTTTTTCTGTCTTCCTTTGAGTGTTAAAAACCCCAAAGAAAGCAATATGTGCCTTTCTGAAGGCTTCTGAGTTCAGTGTGGTCATCAGGTTCCTCTTCGCTCACTGGCAGGGCTCAATAAAATTCAGCTGAAGAAGGGATACCTAACCTTCTGCAGCACTAGTAGCAGAAAGGTTAGCAGCACAAAACATGCTTAAACCCTTTATTTACGCAGGAAGTCAGTGGCAGGGGGACGCATAAGGTATGACATGGCGCTTCTGCACTCGGCAAAGGGTGAGGGTATTCATATCAGCAATCTTGGCTAACGTGGAAATGCAGCATTACTAACATCTGGTTTTCCCTTCTTGAAATAAGAAGCGGAAAAGAGTGAAGATTCATCTGGATCAGCTGGGCTGTCAAGTTTACATCGGACCTACAGCCAGGACTGCAGCTTCAAGAACAGCATGTACCATGTAGGAGATTATGTGTATGTGGAGCCTGCTGAAGCCAACTTGCAACCTCACATAGTCTGTATTGAGAGGCTGTGGGAAGATTCAGCTGGTAAGGATGTGTTTGCTATAGGAAAACAATATGGTGAAACTTATTATTACTATTTAAAACTTCCAAATTGAGCTTTTTCTGTGTAGATGTTGTTTATTTTATTGCAGAAGTATGTGTGGACTGGTGAGTATTTTTGTTGTTTCTGAGTTGCTTTGTTCCAAATAATATTGCAAATATAAAGTTCTTGGATCAGTGCATACTTTTTTCTTGTTCATCTCTGCCTACCCTCAAACTATAAGCATTCCAGAGAATAGGCTCTGCTCAGTGGGACGAGCTCCTTGTAATTTAGGCGCAGAACACATGAGGTTTTTCTGTGCTGAGAAATCTGAACCGGGACATGTAACTGCAAATGTTCCACAGAACGACTGTTTCAGAACCTGCCTTTGTAAAATTTCAGAATTGAGCTGAATCCTAGGCAAAATCAAGCCAGAACAAGTAGTGTTTTGTTTTTTCTTATCAGTGATGCTTTCTGTTTGCAGCAGGTACTTCTCTTAAGTGTAAGGAAGGCTAAAGATATGGCAAGAGTATCAGATAAGCATGGTGCACTCTCAGCAAGCCTGGAAACTACAGATGCTGAGAACTACAGTGGGGTATAGTGGAGTTGATAATTTTGGTTGCACTTTTCTTTTTTAAAGGAATGGAACGGGTGTGTTACAAGAAGAGGTTAAAAAGACAATGACATGTAAATTTGGAGAGGAGAAATGTGAGCCAGGATATAATGAAGGTTTGCAAAATCATGAAGTGGGTAGATAAGGTGAATGCAGAAATACTACTTAACAAAACCATCAGTACTAGAGTTAGAGGGCACTCATCGACACTAATAAATCCGATTAAAACACGTGAATGTGTTTGGCTTTTTGATACAGCAGGTAGTGAGCCTCCTGGCTTCCCCAGGAGCTTGTGGAGTTAGATTATATCAGCAGTTTCCAAAATGGGTGAGAGAAGTCCATGTACAGCAGGTCTAAACCAAATAATAAAGGGAATAACCAGCAAATAATAGCCAAATAAAGAGAACAGCTCTCTAACACCGCTAACGCAATGACTGTAAAAGGAGTGGAATGAACTATGGAGAGTGGCCAAGATCAAATGCATTTTCCCAATAGCCTGTCCTGCTCTCTCAGTTGGATGCAGTGTATTTGGGTAGATGGACCATTGGCTAGTTGGACGTTTCCTATGTTTGTTTGTCTGTGATAGAGTAAGTGAATAGCACTGTTTATTCTGGTTCAGTCTACAGATTACAAATTTTCCTTGATTTAGAAAAAAAGCACATACTTGTAACTTCTTACAAATCATTGTTAACAATTTGAATTTGTCACAGCATAATGTGGAAGAAATAGTTCTTAACAAACTTGAAAGCAGTTATCCAAGGTTCTTCAAATAATCAGGTGATTGTTGTGTAGACTTTGAAGATATTTCAAGGCCTGAAAGTCAAGATTTGTAAATAAGAACGATTTCTTCCTTTATTTTACCGAGTCAGGTTTTACTGGGAAAAACACCATTGGCAGGCTTTTTCATCAACCTAGTTTTCCTTATCTTTATACTCTCAGTATATAAATGACTACATGGCTATTTGATTAATCAGTCAATTAACTCTGGTTGTTTTTTCTTGCTTGTGCATTAGAGAATATGCCATTTTACGTCTTTTTCTCCCTCTTTTTTGTGTTGTTTTTAAGGAGAGAAATGGCTCTATGGCTGTTGGTTTTATCGACCAAATGAAACATTTCATCTTGCAACACGAAAATTCTTGGAGAAAGAAGTTTTTAAAAGCGACTATTACAATAAAGTTCCTGTTAGCAAAATTTTAGGCAAGTGTGTAGTCATGTTTGTCAAGGTAAGAGACTGTTCAGATTAATTTGTTAAGCAAATAATACGCTCTCTGCTATTTTCTTGAAGAGCTGTAGGCATTTTAACAGAGACACGTACTACTAATACTTAAATAAAATAGGACATTCCCCTGTGTACCGTTTGTATTCTTCAAGAGATATGTAGTTCATCCAAGTGACGGTGTTTCCCAGTGGTTTGGTTTGTAGAATCATATTCTTATTAGATAATTAGCTAACTGATTTTTCAGAGCATCTAGTAGAGAAATTGCAAGTAGCTTCTTAAAGGTTCCCAGAAAATCATGTAGATTTAGGTTTGTTAAGAGAGGGAGACTTGAATGGCTTGTTAAGAGGATGAAATCTTCCATCTCTGTCTCAAGTTTGATTCCACATCATCCTTGTGTTGAGGATTTTTGGCTTGTTTGCAGCATACCTATCTCAGCGGGTTTTCTGAAGGTTGTGTGTATGGAACAAAGTGCTGCAGCTGCTGAGTACATGAATGGGTGTCATGATCACGTATCAATGAGTGTGGAGCTTTTCGCCCCCCCAAAATTTGATGGTCAAGTCCTCTTTCCAAGTCAAAGCTCAGAAATCTTGTAAAAGTGGTTTTAGACTGCAGATCTTGTACTTTTTAATGTACTGTTTTGGTAAATGAATAAAACCAAACTTTTGTCACATGATAATCTGTACTGAACTTAAATTCTTCTCTAAGCGTGGGCGTTTTGCTTGTAGTTTTTAATGTAACTTGTATGTGAAACTGGAAGGAAAGAACTCATTAGAAAGGCTTTATTAGTCTAATAGTGTCTGGCAGGCAAAAACCAGGAAGCATGAGACGGAGTTCACTGGGTGTCTGTGGGGTGTGTGTGTGTTGCTGAAAATATTTCGTATTTTTTCTTCAATCTGCAGGAATATTTTAAATTGTGTCCTGAAAACTTCAGAGATGAGGATGTCTATGTCTGCGAGTCGCGTTATTCTGCGAAGACAAAATCTTTTAAAAAGATTAAACTGTGGACTATGCCTGTAAGCTCTGTAAGATTTGTCCCACGAGATGTGCCCCTGCCTGTGGTCCGTGTTGCTTCTGTGTTTGCCAATACAGACAAAGTAGATGAGGACAAACACGCTGAAACATTGGAGGACGGTAAGATGGGAGAGAGTATCCTTCATCTTGAAAAGGTATGTAAGATAACAAGTGATTGACAGATAAAGAATGACAATATGACTTGGTTTCAACAGCATCCAGACACAATAAAATATAAATAAATTGAATGTTTATGTTATAAATTGTTATACACATTTTTAAGCAAATAGAAACAAAATATGATTAGACTAAACAGAAACAAACTGTGTGCCTATTTGCCAGATTCTACAAATGCTTTCTTGTGATCATCTGAAGGGGTTAGTTTTGGGGTTTTTTTTTACCACTTTAGAAAAGAAAATTACACTTTTACAGTAAAACTTGCCTTAGGCCTAAAAATCAGTAGAACTGAAAGTCTAATTTTAGTTCATGGCAATGCTGAAATGCTTTATTATGTAGTATTTCAGTAAAATAGTGAGTAGCTAGGCAGCAGCAAGCAATATGTAATATTATGTTGTTTGTGACCTATTTATGGTTGATAACTGAGCAGTTTATTGTTGAAATGCATAAGAATATTTCTGTCCAAGATACTGAGTAAAATGGTTTATTGTCTTTGGAGTCATAAAAGAAATAAATTTAAATAAATTTAATTCAATTTAATACATTATCTAAAATAAATTTAGAGCCATAAAAAATAAACTTGGTCATAAAATAAATCCACTTTACATTGAGCTCTCCAACAGAATTTGATAACAGAATACCCAGCACACTTAATTGTCAGCTTTAGTCAGACACTTGGTATATATTATTGTATTTATTCACAACATGACAAAAGGAATTAATTCTAATGACAGAATGAAAACTTGTAGGGTCTTTTCTGTCCACACCTTGGGGAGATAGCCTGTGTTTTCGTTGGCTTTCTGAAATCCTAGACTAAAAGGTCAAATGAGGCACAATGTGAGTTTTGACTAAAAAGTGAGAAATTAAATAGGGCAGATGGTATGAATTTGCAAGCAATACATGGAGTGTTCATATTATTGTATATGAGAGTTGAATAATTCAATTTCTATGTACATTAACTTGGCCATGTACTCAATTCTTGCCTCTTAAGCATGTGACTGCACTTTAAAACAAACCCTTAAAATAAGCTAACAAGGCCTGGCTTGGCCAGTTAACTTTGAAGCAGTAGAGCGAAACCAGACCTGTAAATTACTGTTCTGGCAAAATTACGGCTTTGTGAAATAGGAAAGCTTGTGACTTACATGGAGGGTATCTTTGGCTTTGCTACTTCATTTTTAAATTTCAAGGCCCCTCACTTTTACATGTACAGCTCGTTTTAATGTTTATCTACTATTGGTGACATAAAGATAGTCTTCTACTTACACTTGGTGTCTTTTTATTTCTGAGTTTGATTTTCCTTATTCCACAAATTTCTAAATGCATGTTCTTCTGCAGGACAAAGAAGATGTTCCGGTAGAAATGTCCAATGGAGAACCTGGTTGCCATTACTTTGAACAACTCTGCTACAATGATATGTGGCTTAAGGTTGGAGACTGTGTCTTCATAAAGTCACATGGGTTAGTGCGACCTCGGGTGGGAAGGTAGGTGCAACTTCTTTGTCTGCAGTTTGTGTTCATGAAAATAATTCGGACAAAAGACAGGCTTGTTGCAAAAAGTATAAAAGAGGAGGGGAAAAAATCTTCTGAATGAAGCTGAATGTTACAAGCTCTTAACAGGCTGAGGCAGAAGTTTAGCTGCCTAATGACAAGGCGATACAGTTGTACAGTTGGAATAGGCTGTTCTTCTGTACTCATTTATTCCTGAACAACCCACTGCATCCAGCTGTCTCATTTAGGAGGGATGGCCTTTAATTTATGTCAGTGGTTTGGTTTTCTTTACAGAATTGAAAAGATGTGGGTGCGAGATGGAGCTGCATATTTCTTTGGTCCGATCTTTATACATCCTGAAGAAACTGAACATGAACCAACTAAAATGTTCTACAAGAAAGAAGTGTTTTTGAGTAACTTGGAGGAGACCTGTCCAATGACTTGCATTTTGGGTAATTATTAACAACTTCAAATCCAATGGACAGTCTCCTTCTTTTCCTGTACAATCTGAAGTGATGTATAGCTATGTGTAGGGTTGATTCCAAGTATATTTTTTTATATTGAGTGGGAGAGGGGAGATTATTTGCTCCATTTCTAATATGCATTCCTGTCTTTGAGACCTGTAGTGAGAATTTTCAGTATAAGGAAGCTTTCTTACAATAAAGGAATTACATACATGATATCAAAGTGAAGGTTGTCTGTAGCCAGAGAACAGAAAACTCCCTTATTCTCACTTACTAATGTAATTATTCCGGTATGTATTACCTGGAAAGTCAGTCCAGAAGGAGGCTGAAATTTCAGTTGTTGTATAAGGTGATGGCTGTGTACTTTGTTCTGTAGTTATGATGCTGTGCTAAATGTAGGTAACTGACTAGTGGGCACGGGATTTTTTTATTTTGCAGGTTTTCTTGTTCTTTGAAAAAACCCAAGAGCAGCATTAAGTTCGTGTAGGTTTCTCTTGAGTGGCATTATTTAATAGTCATCAATTGGTCTGTTTTCCATAGTTGTGCCAAATACCAGGAATCTTCCAGACTTACAAGACTGGAAAAAACTTGAGTTTCCACACTTTGTGTAAAATGTCTGCAAGTATGGCTGCCTTCTTACCCAGCTCTTTCATTTCTGCAGGAAAGTGTGCTGTTCTGTCATTCAAGGACTTCCTCTCCTGCAGACCAACAGAAATCTCTGAAAACGATGTTTTTCTTTGTGAGAGCCGCTACAATGAAAGCGACAAACAAATGAAGAAGTTTAAAGGGCTGAAGAGGTTTTCACTCTCTGCAAAAGTTGTAGATGATGAAATATACTATTTTAGGTAAAAAAGTGATGGGAATGTGGGCGTCGCCCGAGCACTGTGGTGGACAGAGCCTGGTTGGCAGCTGAGCCCCTGCCCAGCCACTTGCTGACTCCCTCGCAGCAGGATGGGGGAGAAAAAGGAAGGGCAAAAGCAGGAAGAACTCCTGGGTCAAGTTAAAGATAGTTTAACAAGTGAAGCCAAGCTGCATTCACAAACAAAGCAAAATAAGGAATTAATTCATAGAAGCATAGAATGCTTTGGGTTGGAAGGGACCTTTAGAGGCCATCTAGCCCAACCCCCCTGCAGTAAGCAGGGACATCTGCAACTGGATCAGGTTGCTCAGAGCCCCATCCAACCTGACCCTGAGTGTTTCCAGGGATGGGGCCTCCACTACCTCTCTGGGCAATCTGTTCCAGTGTTTCACCACCCTTATGGTAGAAAATATCTTCCTTACGTCTAGTCTAAATCTACCCTCCCTTAGTTTAAAGCCATTGCTCCTTGTCCTATCGCTACAAGCCCTGCTGAAAATATTTTCCCCATCTTTCCTATAGGCCCCTTCAGGTACTGGAAGGCTGCTGTAATGTCTCCCCTGTTTCTCACTACTTTCCATCAGCAGGCAGATGTTTAGCTGTTTCCTGGAAAGCAGGGTCTCAGCATGTGTAATGGTTACTTGGAAAGACAAACACCGTAAGCCTGAACGTCCCCCCTTCCTCCTCCTTTACCCCAGCTTTTATTGCTGAGCACGATGTGATAGGGTATGGAATATCCCTGTGGTCAGTTTGGCTTAGCTCTCCTGGTTGTCTCCCCTCCCAGCTTCTTGCCCACCCCAGGCTACTTGCTGGGGGGGGAGGGGCAGAGTGGGAAAAAGAAAAGGCCTTGATGATGTGCCAGCACTGTTCAACATTAACTACAGCGTCAATGCGTTATCAACATAGTTGTGGTCACAGATCCAAAACACAGCACCATGTGGGCTACTATGCAGAAAATGAACTCCATCCCAGCCAGACCCAGTACATACATAAAAGTCATAGTTGTAGGAGAAGATGTATTTTGACTGATCACACTTTTGGAAAGAAGTCCCGATAACATCTGTCTTTTCATGGTCTTTACACCGGGGATGATTTCTTCTTCTCCTGACTTTAGTAAAAGTCGTTACATTATCAGATTGGTAAATTCTCTTGGATGTCGTTAAAATACTGAAGTCCTCATGCTTTCCAGTTCATGAACACTGATATTAATAAAAATATTAAGTTCTAACGTAAATACAATGTAAAATCTAAGGAAGGTGTGGTGTTAAGTGTCTTCTGTTGCAGAAATTGAGTATTTGCTGCATTGAAATCCCCTTGTAACTCACAAAAAAAAAAAATCCTTCGAACAATGAAACGCTGGCTGTAGACACTCAGTGGTTTCTGCTCAGCGTTCTGAAGGGAAGCACAGGCACGTCCTTCGTCACCATTGTGTCTGTGTTGTTCAGTGAAAAAGGAAGAAAAGTTGGTTTTCTCTTCAAAAATATATGCTTTCTCCTGTAAAGTTTGAGTGTATTCTCATCTGCTTTTTGTCTTCCTCCTCCGCCTTTCAGAAAACCCATAGTTCCTCAGAAGGAACCGTCTCCACTACTGGAAAAGAAGATTCAGCATCTAGAAGCGAAATTTGCTGAGTTGGAAGGAGGAGATGAGGACATGGAAGAGATGGGAGAAGAGGAAGGTGATATGACTGAAACACCTTCTATGCCTCAGCTGCAGACCCCCTTAGCCAGTGAATTGGATATAATGCCTTATACTCCACCACAGGTAAGGTTATCTTCCTTGAGAAGCCGTTACACCTTTATGTTCCGTATTCTTTCCTCAACCCAGATAAGCAAAGAAACAGTAAGGTTTCATCATATACACAGAAGAGGTTCATACTTCAGTTTACGAGTCTATGGAATAAATTACACGGAACGGCTTTGGCATATCCAATATGATATCCAGGTGACAATATTTAAGTCCATTAAAATGTTTTTAAAGGAAATCATTCAGCTGAGGAAAATCTATGGTACATTTTTGTATGACATGTTAACGTTATTCCTAATTAGTAGGTTTTCTGTGACACTTGTTCAGAAATATCAGGTCCTTATATTAAATAATAAAGTTGGAATGTAAGGTTTTAATTGTAATTCTCAGTTTACCTAACACTGATTTTTAAGCTTTTCGTTAAATTTTGAAAAAAGCTAGCATTTTGGGTGTTATGGTTTTGCTACATTTTTAGAAGATGCTGTGCATCATCCTCAAAGGAAAAAAAAAAAAGAAATCACTTTTTTACTATTGCATTACCATTCTTACTTGGAATGAGAACTTGTTAAAAAAGTTAGAAGAAATGAATGTCCTAGAAGCTTTAGTATTAATTTGCTGATAAACGTATAGGAAGTTAGAGAGGAATCATGTGTGGTCATATGCCCCTTGAATGCGGCATGAGTCATTGCTGCTGCTTAAATGGGGGACTTCTGATCCCCTTCCCTTCTTGCTGTGTTTCTCGCACAAGCCCTGCTATCTGTGTAACTGAGTATTCAAGCAGGGTGAAGAACTGCTTTAACTGGAAATTCACCTAACCAAAAGAGTTTGTTTGCAACTGGATTGAACTCTTTATCTGTCTCGTCACATTGCCACATCCAAGCTAATGTCAGCATTAAAGAGGCGATGGGAATGACCTGCTGGGAACAGGAGCGAGCTTCAGACACTTTTGTGACCAGCAATATGGATTTCTGCTGCATTACATTGGTGGTGAAGTGACAGCCTCATTGGTAGTTGGAGAAAGGATGTGATGCCTGGATAGAAATAACTCTCTTGGGATGTCATGGAAGAGAGTTGATAAAATTGAAAGCTTTAGCTTGGTTTAATTGTGATTTTTGCCATGTGGGCAGACCACCAAATGCATTTTCCTGTGCAAGGTTGTCTTGCTGCTCTTGTTTAAACATGCAGAATTTCATAGGCAGCAAGAAAACTGACGCAGAGTGTTACAATCGGTAAGCTTGTTGCCAGCATTAACCAACTACCGCAACATTTTAGGAAGAGGAATGTAACTTTTTGTAAAGCAGAATATTACCGTTGTTAAGCATGGCAGCTGCCGAAAGCAGTTTGAATAGGGATCACTGGACATTAAAGATGTCCTTGAACTGCCTTCTGCAGCATTCACTGTCTTTTGATCTCCTTTGTTTTCTGTCTTTGTATGTAGCTGTGTTATGCTCAGATTCCCTTGAGAAGTTTTATTTGAATAGTTATATATAATATCTCCTTAAAAAGCAAGTTTGATAGTTGCATTGTTTCTTTTTTTTTTTTTTTTAATTGTTTGCAATGGGACAGTCTTGCAGAGCTTTCAGGATAATTGGAGAGAAGTCAGACTCAATGGATATATGTTTGTATATACCTTTAGACAGATGTGAACTCTGAAGTCTAGAACTTGAAGTAAAAAAAAACAATCACCCGAAAAAACCAAACAAACCCCAAGAAAGCCCACAAACCGAATCAGGAAAACTGAAAAGGGTCAATAGCGATGCGTACTAAGAAGTGAATGATGGTACACAAGTGCCCTGGCAGATTCCTCACGCTGCTGATTTGGAAAGAAAAGGCATGTTGTGTCTGAGCTGGAACTGAGAGCAGTTTAACTCTGGTGGAGAGATAGCTAATGTACAGCACAGAAATAAACGTTCTTCTTCAGATAATCTGTTCTATTTATGTCCCCAGTGAAAAGCATCTTTTAAACAGAGCTCCTAGGTAAAAAGCATGTGTTTGCTTCATGGCCTCGTAAATGTGTGGAATTTTATTTAACAACTATTAAACCCCAGAACTTCTAATTTTTTTTTCCTCTGGTAACAAAGAAGCTCTTACTATACCTAAGGATGAAAAGAGTCAAGACAAGCGAATACGTGGCATTGCAGAGCTTGACAGATAGGTGAATGATGCTCTCCTGCTACAGTTTGCTGTGAATCAAGTTGAACCTTAAAAAAGAAAAAGCTGTGCAACTTCATTTTTTGCTTTAGCAATATAGCTGAGAAAAGGGGGTCCTGGTTTATTTCTTCTCTTAACACGTCTAAAACTGAATATGCAGTTATCTGACTCAAATGGAAAAGATTCTGTTCATTTAAAAATGATTGTATTGGAGGCATAAAAGAACAGAGAATACAAGAACTGAATTCAGAATTCTTACAGTTTCTCAAAGCCCTGTTTGCCCTCCCAAACTGATGGGTAGGCTTTTACATTAAATTACTGTTATCAAAACTGTTGCAAGCACTATAAAGGCAAAACCAGCTGACAAACTTGTAGCTGTCTAAGTGCAGATATCGAAGAGGCCAAAAATATCTTTAGATTTTCCTGTTTCTGAATTGAGAACTCTCCATCTTGCCAGCGTGGGCCTGCCTGAGAAGCCAGGATGAGTTGTATGAGCCCTGTGTGTCATCCTAGAACCTACATGGAGTTGTCTTCAATTCCTCCATCTTAGAGACAAACCTAGAAGACATCCTCCCAAAAAGACAAGTGTTCTCTTCAGGTTCATAATGAAACCATTAAGGGTGGGTTGCCATTTGAAAATTAGCACTGTGAAGTTTGGAATAACATACAAGTATGCCTCACTTTATCCAGTGCCTGGCTTAAATTGATGAGCAAGACTTTTTCAGCATCTTGGTATTGCTGAAGCTTTGTTTTTAGCTGAGAGAAGAGTGTTGAACTGCAGGGTCAAAGTGGCAAGCGGAAGGAGTTAGTAATGTGGCCAGAATTCCAGGATAGGAAGAGAACAGTTGCATATATATTTTTTTGTTTCCTTTTTCCCCCACCAGCTATTTGGAAACAATTACATTTTTCAAGATGTGACAAATTTTGTAATGTTTGGGATGTGAGAAGGGCCTTTTGAGAGTTTTGGCATGATGATATACATTTGTGGGCCTTACTGATCAGAGTATGGGTTAATTATGGTCTCCTGTGACAAATATAGGGTGAAGAAGCCTTCAAAAAGTTGGGGGTTCCAGCTGTGGTATCTTAGTGGTTGTCAGAATATGTTAAATTTTTTGATGGCTGGAAGCATCAAGGGGCTCTCAACAGGAGCATCGATGGTGGGAAAAGCAAAGCAGCAGAGTTTTTGTTGCCCATCAACATATAGAATGTGATGTGAGCCTGTTATGCAGGTGAACAGTGACCAGCAGAACTGGGCTTTGGGTTTTGCAGGGAGAAATGGCTACTTATGTAATGAGAAGTGAATGCCAGAGAGAAAGGAAAGTCTGTCAGGCAAAACAGAGGGCGCTTAGGGTGACAAGAGTGGAAGATGGAGCCAGGGAGGGCAGGGGTTGCAAAGGCCCCGGGGGGAAATGGGGAAGTATTTCCCTAAAGTGTGCAATGACAAATTAAATGTTTTACTCAACTTGTGTTGGCAATATTTCTGACAAGCATAATGGATGAAATCTGTGACATAAACCATTACTTTTATTCTCTTCTGGCCTTCCAAATAGTCACTTATTTGCTATTCAGCCATTCTCAGGCCTCTCGTTCAGTATGGAATGATTTTAGCTAATACTAAGCATTCTGTGATGTCTTACTAAGAATTTTTTGAAGCCTCAGTTGTAAAGATGGCATTATGTGTGGAAGGGTTGAAAAACGTCAGAACATTGTGATTTTCTTTTTTTTTTTTTTCCTGTGTACTTCATAAGTGTGTACGTATGCTCCTGTCATGCATCAGTAGGTGCAGAGATGCAGTCTCTCTCTTTAGGGGCTGTAAGGTGGAGTGATCCTTGTGCGAACATGTTCAAGAGACATGCAGGAACATTTTAAAATATCGTTTCTTACAGCTTTGAATTCTGTATGTCAAGAAGCTTCTTGTTCGTACACTTGTGGTCCTAACTGCTTTTTCTCACAGTCCACTCCCAAGTCTGTTAAGGGCAGCACCAAGAAGGAGGGATCAAAAAGGAAGATCAACATGAGTGGGTACATCTTATTTAGCAGCGAGATGAGAGCTGTAATTAAAGCTCAGCACCCAGACTACTCCTTTGGAGAGCTCAGCAGGCTTGTAGGAACTGAATGGAGAAACTTGGAAGCAACAAAGAAAGCAGAATATGAAGGTAAATAAACATTAAGATGCTAAACTCTTTTCTGCTTTTTTTTTCCTTCCTCAACACATTCATTACTGTTATTCAGATGACAGGTTTAATAAAAGAAGATATTTGTGTTTGTGTTCTGGATGTACCTTAAAGAGAAGTTCATACTGAGAGATGACTGAAGAGGAGCAAAGCGTGTTTAGTTATGTAGTGCACAGCTGATAATTTAAATGTCTTTGCCACAAATAATCAAATGAACGAAGACCAAGAAAATGGGGGCAAATTAGAAGTAAAGGGGCATGAAGCCCCTGGACTGGAAGTCAGTTGGAAAAATGGTTTGTGAAAGTTTCCTTAAAGGAGGACTGGGGGGAATCTGGGACAAGAAGCTTTTCAGAGCTGTAGCGCCAGGTAAGAATGCTTACAGTGGAGCTGGAAAAAGTTATTTGAATAACAGAACTTAGAGTCCTAAAAAGCTTTGGTGGAATAAAGTCAAGGATACAGAATCTGTTATGTACTGTAAAGATGTTCAGTCTCAGTATTAATCAGCTGTTGTAACTGATTTATTGACAGATTTCGTATCCTGAAGTAAGCCTAGGAATATTTCATAGGCATGAGATTCTTTCTTTCTGTCTGTCTTTGTCTTTCTGTCTGTCTTTCTGTCTTTCCTACTGATGTTGGTCATTGTGTTTCAACTTTATTTGGGTAAAATAAATTACAATTGATCCTTAACGGCAGGCCCTTACCCAATCCAAATACGTTTGCTTAACATCCATAGTTACTACTCTAGTTAATAATGTGTTAACACTTCCAATATAAAAAACATTTTTTTAGGCAACTGCTGCGGTTTTCTTGGAAGAAAATGGTACTTTGGATAGGAAAGTTTCAACACCCTAGAAAGTTATTGCCCAATTAAGTTATAACTTTGCTTCTTTAAAAATGAGATTTGATAGGTTTTCTGCATACTCATAACTCATAAAGGCAGCTTTGGTCTTCAAACTAGAAGTTTGCATGCTATCACTTTCCACCCTCAGCTGTCTCGGTCTTTTCCAAATTTGCAGTAGTACCTCTTTGCAGTTCTGGAGAGTAATATAGCACCACTTGCTATGTGCAAGTTTTCTTCGCAAGTACTGTGAAGGGAAATGGTAATGCTCTTTCTTTGTGAAAGTACTATGGCCTTATTTTTCTCCTGTTGTAGTTTCGTTTTACACCCTTCTAGGTGCGCGTGGTATCTTTTTATTGACAGGTCCCTTCTTGCAGCCTAATTCTTAAGCAGTAGGATGGCTAGCATGTCATTGCTTCCTCGCTTAGAGCAGCTTGATGTCTTGCGCTTCTGCAGGAAGGCATAGCTGTAATGTGATAGTAGCAAAAGTGACTGTCCACTGTGTTAATGATTGCCTAAGTGCTTCCATTTTAATCCTCTTTCTCACTTAACATTTTCCAAAGCTTTTGTGTTTTGGGCTGCGGTTTCTCTGGCTTGGTGTCTGCCCAGAACTAGATTTACTTTAATTTGTTTTTGAGGGGTTGGGATGGGGTTACAAAGCGTCCAAGCTGTGTTTGCTTACCATGGGTGAAAGGAGAGAAATTCTTCTTCTTCCACTGTGAGGAGTCAAAATTGACGTGCTCTCTAGAGGGGACGTGCACCAGGGAGCAGGGAACAGGCACGGTTTGACACCTCTGTGAAAAAGTGCCTTTCCGTGTTCTGGTGAAAAGTAGTTTGCATTTTAGATCCGTTTTGACCCACTGAAAATTTCATTTGGTATATGTGCAGGGTAACAGTATGTTTTTAAGCAATAGTTGAGCAAAGAACAGCCTGCATGGCTAACTGCACTGTGAAAACTCCTCAAAATAAAATAAAATAATGCACAGGATGGAGGCAAAGGCCTGTTTTAAGGAAAAGCTCTGTTCAAAGCAGAAGGTCTGTTTCTTGTCTCTTGAGATGTGTTGGAAATGTTCTTTGAATGATCTCCAGTCCTGGCCTAAACAATTTGGGTACTGAGTATGAAGGTGAATGCTCGAAGGCATTTTGGATACCCGCTGCGGTTCCCTTTGGCAGTGTTGTTTCATCTGTTGGTTCCATGGCAGTCACAGCATGGATAGAGACTAGGTAAAACTCAAGCGCTGTCCTGCATGAGGTCTTTTTCCAAAGCTCAGCACTCCAAAGTCTGATAAAACTGAGCGCCTAACGGTAATTTCTTGTTCATCAGAGTGTCTCCACAACTTTTGCTTTTGTCTGACATTTTGGTTTTTTGGCTGGACAAAAGTGGGTGAGAGTCAGAACAGCCGCTTCATCTTTTCCCCAAATGCTTGCTCTGCTCTGAAGAGGATTCTCTCATTTTTCCACTTCAGGAAAAGTCTACCTCTAAAAGTCTTGTGTGTTTTGTGCTTAGTCACATACAAGTTGCCTCTAGTAAATTTAAGAGCTTCTGTGGGTCGTCATCTCTTCCTGCAATGGCAGAAGTGAAAAGAAGGAAGGAAATGCCTTTGGAAATGAAACAGGGTGTAGAAGTAGTGCTAGAAGTTCAACAGCCAGATCCTACAGGAAGTGAAAGATAAATGTTTGAAGTCCTACACTAGAGAAAACGAGTGACATTGGCAGGATGCATAACAATCTCCTTCATGAACTTCTTAGCCTTTGACAGAGGACCTTGGTTGCTGTTCTAGTGGCAGTTTTCATCTTTCACCACTGCAAGAGAACTTCTAGCCCTGCATTCACTGGGCATTACTAAGATTTTCTGGAGACGTATGCTGCATCATTCATTTATTCTTTGTTGTTCCTCATTGCGTCAGTCAGATACAAAGTTCAGAGTAAACAAATCAGCAACTTGCATGCCCCCAGCGCACCTTGAGAGGGCATTCAGTATATCTCCTTTTTTTGTTTGCTTGGGTTTTTTTTGTTGTTTGTGTTTTTTTTTCCTTCCCTTCTTCCCATGACCCTTTGCCCTTCCCTTAATATAAAATTGTCCTCTGGTCAGATTCCCCTGCAGCAGATCTTTTGTTCTTGCAGTCACAGTGAGAAACTTGGTTGAGATAATGACCAGATTCATCGTACAAAGGACACACATGACCTCCAGTGAGCAGCACAAAGTGAGTTAGACATCTTCAGAAAAAAAAAAAAAATGGAAAAAAAAAAAAAAAA
>Ga0065711_1000824_pt1 | contig 54344 bp, 29 predicted proteins | sample Hoacrofraction12_FD_59098 | JGI IMG/M metagenome (GOLD analysis project Ga0065711, IMG submission 59098) | Hoatzin crop microbial communities from Cojedes, Venezuela - Epithelial fraction 12 v2 (version 2) | ecosystem: Host-associated > Birds > Digestive system > Esophagus > Crop | place...
CCCCCCCCCCTTCCTTTTCAGTCATGTTGTCTAACACTTGGGTAATTATTAGAACTATGATGGGAAACATGAAAGTCTGATGCTCCTTCAGTTCTTAGTACGAACTGTACTCTACTGGATATGATGGATAAGCCTTTCAGTCCTGTGTTAAAAGCTTGAAAGCTAATTAACGGCAAAAAATTACTGTGTCTTCTAATCTTTCCTTTTCTTTTCCTGAAGACCTGATTCAGAGCAGCAGGATAGAAAAGTGCCATGACAGTTTTCTGCTCCATTGTTTTCCCACGCATACTCAACTTGATAATTAAATGTACGATGAGTAATTCCTTTGGAGGTATTTAGAAGAAGTCATCTTTGGTCACAGAAGTTTCTGAACTTAAAAAAGTTGACATGTTACACATTTTAAAAGTTATTTCTACACATCTGCTTTGAAGGTCCATGGCAGTGTGAATGGGCAGCACCTGTTATTGGGTTCTCTAACTTTTGGGTGTGTTAAGTAAACAGAAAATAATTAATAAAATATAATTATATTATAAAAATTATATATGGGGGAGTTTCAGTTTTAGTCTGTACTAGGTCACCTGTTAATTCACATATCTTGTAGAACCTTCTGTTCAATGAGAGAAAGTTTTTACTTCAGCAGTACGATTTTATTAAACCGGCTGGCCTTTAGTCAGGTACTTACCTTCACTGGCATCTTTTGAATTAGGTGATGCAGTAGAAGGGTTACTGAAGTTGGGATTCAGCTCTGTTGTCTGCTGAATGGGGTTGAAGTTCGGAGTGGGACTGTCCTGCTTCTCTGTGGGTGATGTCGGAGCGATACTGGTGGGGAGCGACGCAGTGAGGTGGATTGAAGAGTTATCGCTGGGGAGTGTCGCAGCCAAAGGGGTACCATAAGTGACGGTGGAGTGATGTGGTATCGCTCCGGAAGCAGAAGTAGCTGCAGGACTTTTAGTCACTCCAGAGAAGTCACCCGTTGTTGTAAAGGTCGCTAAAGACACTGTGATTCTGTTGAAGTTTGTGGCAGAGTTATTTATTCCATCTGTTGTCAGCATAGTGACGTTTGAAGATAAACCGGTGCCGTCAGTGGATGTCAGGGCTGTGCTGTTTGGCCGACTGCTCACCCCTGGTCTTTTCGTTACGTTTCCTTTGGCATTGGCAGTTGTTGGTGCAGCATGATGGATGGTAGAAGGATTTATGGCAGTAGGCATAGTCAGAACAAGAGTCTCTGAAGTTGGTTGCACTGTAGACCGGTTGTTACCTGAAATTGAGCTATTTCCCTTATTTGTTTCGTTTACTTTTCTGCCCTCAGTATTGCTTTTGCTCCATTGCAGCCTTACAAGCAGAAAAATTAAAATCATTCCACAGGAGGGTTGCATGTTGTTGAACTCAAAGTTTGTTTTGTTATAAACAGAACCTGCAAGAAATTCACGGTTGTTTATTATTTTATTTTGCAAAACAAAGCTACTCGATTAAGACTCAAATAAGCTTGTAAAAAAATTAGTGTTATGCTATAGAAATCTCAGTAGTTTACCACATGTGGATGCTGAAAACTTTACATCCCTGACTGTTAATGACCTAAAGAATGCCCTAAAACAATACTGATGCTCAACAAAAGCTTTTTGCACAAGGAAAAATATTATGTAAACAGCCCTCAGAGAGGAATGATTCAAAACCACTTTGCTATAGAATGAGGTAAAGATACATATTTGGATGGTATGCTCGAGGCAATGTTTTCTGGGCATGCAGCAACTTCAAGAGCATGCTAATGTGTTATGCTCCATTGTGAAGAAATACGATAGTTACAATTAGCCCTGAAAGTCGATGGATAACGTTTTGTGACCCTGCACAGTGAGTGTCGTATGAGCGCTGCCAGCAGCAAACTGAAGACTAAATCAGTCCAGGGGTTATGGATAATGCTGAATTTGTGTGGGAACTTCTTTTCCTTTAGGAAACTGTATATTATGCATTAATTTTGCAAATGTTAGATTGAGAAGGAAGAGAAAAACTCATCTTAAAGTCGCATTATTGTAGCAGGTATTCTGTTCAGTATATCTATGGGATTTGGGGGGTGGGGAGGGAGTGTTATTTCTACGTATGAGGCAGGTTGAGATCATGCAGTTTTTAACTCCCACACATAACCTCTCATGTGACAGCACAATAAAATGTGTAATAAGTTACATCTTCAGCATTGTTAATTAATTAAGTAGGTGTCCATGTATGTGGGTACTTTACCATCTGAAGAAAGGAGATACACACCTGGAAAAAGTAACTATTTCTTTTATATTCAGCCTTCCTTCCAACCGTCTTACACTTGTCCCGGGGTAGCTTCTTTGTATGCAGCACCATCAAAGCAATGGAAAGTGCACATACAGTAACAGATAGCAGTCAGCTATGGGTAATGTTATATCAATGGGTAGATGATAATTAAATATCATGTCATGGTATCTCGTTTTGGCTTTATTCTTACTACTTTTGTGGGTAGAAGGTGGTACCATTACTTGAAACGCGTATGTATTTAGAAAATGCCATTTAATCTGCTTTTTAACATACATTCCATTTCCCCACACTGCTTACTTCCGAAGTTAAGGTCAGTTATGTGGTGGGAAGGACTTAGGCTTGGGAAACATTTGTTACAGAAAAAAATAGAAGAGAAAACTCCTGCTTGAGTGTCAGTCAAACTCAGGATAACCACTGTGACCCCAAACAAGCAAGCCAAAGAAGACCCCTTTGGAGTTCAGTTATCAGCTCCAATTATGTTTACAATTTGAAGGATAGGCCTTCAAATGAATATGTAATGCTGTGCAGTCTGAATGTTAGAGTTTGATTTGTTAGTTCTAATAACTGCAGGACAGTGAAGACAAAAACCTGTTGTATTTTACAAAGTTTTCAAATGCATGCTTTCATTTTAACACTGTTACTGTTTTAATTCAGCGGCATGGTCTTTCCTTCCTTGTATTAATAGTCACTTTAGTAAACAGTGAGTTTGGTCATATCTCTCATTATCCCTTCGCTGCAACTAAACTACATAGGGAAATTACCCTCGGTTCATTTTAACTGTAATTTTAATTTGCAGAGCACGGTACAAAGGTGTCGATATCCTCACTGAACAAATTCTTTGTCCTTTTTTCTAATTGGCTGGCTGGTGTAGTCTGCTTCATGCGGAACCATAGAGAAGAAACCTCCTTACTTTGAAGGTTGTGTACTGCAGTTCTCCGGCTGTGATGTACTGCTTCCTGGAAATCCTTTTGCGTGTAATCATTAACGCCTCTTTTTCTAGTGCAACATCAGTGTTTTTCTAAGCCGTATGAACATTAAAGTTCTTCAGAGATACTCATTGCCTTTAGAGCTTAATATGCACATAGCACTGTCGCAGTAAAACAGCGGTGCTACAGATTAGTCAAACTTGCAGAAGAGCCCAAACCTTAAATTAGCTGGTCAAGCAGGTGTTTAAGGAAACTATGAACAGATTTATTAATGGAAAAAAAGGTCTTGCTTTTTGGCTCACTGGTATTCACATTAGTCAGTACCAGCTCGGTGGAAATCAGTGCTGTAGGTGTAGCCTGAAGTGAGTAGAAACATTGGTATGGGATTAGTCTGCAGTTGAGTTACATAGATTAGCTCTACCTTCTTTTAGCATGAAAAATGTGGTTTTTGCCAGGGTCACCACCATGTTTCTTCAGTGGATTTTGCATTTTGCATTTGTTTCTGTGCTGCTAGAGTCAAATTTCATCAGAGACCTATGACATCTGGGTAGAAAAAAAAAAGCCAACTCCAAAAAGGGGAAGGCTAACATTTCTCCTTCAGTGTATGGCTTTATGAAGAGATGTATTGGCTCTTATTCGAGGAATTCACCAAGATATGAATGCAATTTCCCATAAAAATGGCCCTCCAGTGTGAACCTGAGTATGCACTGTTTGTGTCTGTTCTGGAAAACGTGTAGCCCAGTTGCAAGAGGTCTGTAGAGGTGCTGAGGACTTGATACCTGCTCTTCACACATTTCTGGAGGGGTTTACCCTGGACTTGCCACAATCTCTTCCCTTTGACAGAGCACCCTTTAAGAGCTGGCCTATGCTAGGCTACTCCTGGAGCACATCGCTTAGCTTACTGACAGTAGTGCCCAGTGGCACACTCTTGATGTGGATTAAAATGCTAATGTAGGCACAGCCGTGTTGAGGAGCCTGTGGTTCTATGTCACACAGACTTCTCTATTTTAATTTAATTACATTTAAAAAAAGCTACAAAAATTCTTGTCATTCTGCTATTAATAAAGGTTGAAGTTGCTTTAGAGCGGAAAGTATTCAATATGAAGCTACTATACGTACACGTACATCTGCACACCTACACTCCAGGTGAAGCCCTGGTCCCACTCAGATCAACCTCCCCTGGGTCTGTGGACTTCACCGTGAAAGTTGCATTTGATACTGCATCTGGCTTTATGTTTTCCTTAAACTGCTCAGATTTGTGCTGAATATTTCTGCAAGGCAGAACAAAATGTCCTAATAAATTCCTATATGGTAGTTTTCATATAGATGTATATCCAGTGGTATATGAAGTATTTAAAAGTAGATTTTTGTCGTGATAAAGTAATTGCAACAGGCATTTTCTGACACAACCCCACACCTTCTATTGATACGTGTAATGTCTGCAAAACTTCTGCAACTGTCAAGAAAATAATCATTTCACCTTCTTCTTGTGGGTAGATAATACAGTCTTCAGGACTGTAGATTCAAAGGCCATTATTTTGCATGTCAGTGAATGGAACCTTGCACCATTTCCCTCCCTTACAGTAGTGATTGGAAAGTACTGTATCTAGTAAATGGTGACATGATAAGCAAATTATTAATGGCACTTCTTTGTTTTTGTGATCTGGAGTAACGTGTTCATGTCTGCAGAGCTTTCACACTTGCTTTTTAAGCCTCATAAAGCAGGTTATTTTACCTTAACATCAGTGATCTACAAATAGATAGAACAAGTATAAAGCAAGAGGCAGAGACTTTGTCTTCTAGAATTCGAGAAATAACAGTAAATGATGGTCCCAGAAACTTCTTGGATTTTTGCTCCTGTGGCTCTTTGCTCTAAAATTCGAATTGCTCTCCAAGGATGAGATGCTTCTAAATTTAATGAGCAATGAATATTAATTGTTCAAGCTTAAATTTCTTCTAATTTTTTGTGCTGAGAAAGTAATTTATAAGTTTGTAGTGCATTATACAGAGGAATATATATGCAAATTATATTCTATAATTAATTTATTTTTTCCTATCTGTTACTAGCTAGCAACCTGACAAGTACAAGTGCACTGTCCCAGCTTCCTAAGTGTGTATTCGCTGTTCATTTTCAGTCTAACTGAACTCAGCAGAAGCAAGAACAATGTAGCGATACCTTTCCTTGCAGAAATTTGGTATGAAGTAGCATACAGAGAATACTTCCCTTCACCACCCCCCCAGCATTTAAAACGGGCTCGGAACTGACTCTGAGAGAGATTCTCTACTTGCTTGATAAGGAGCATAAATACCCACTAAAGAAAAGTATGAATTTGATTGAGATGCTGTCATTGTTTATGGTTGCTGCTTCTCTGTTTTAACGTTTGAATCACAAATGGGGTTTTTCTCAATTATTTTCTCAGAAATAGACTCTTGAGTTTGGCTACAACAGCACTGATTGGCTTCCTGAGCACTATAGAAAAGATTATTGATCAGATCCATTAATAAGCATAAAAAAACCCCTTAGACTTACCTTTGAGCTCTACAAAATACGCAAGAACCTGTTGAAACAGAGCTCTGGCCTGGAGTGCAATTAGTCTGGTGGGGAGAGGGGAGCGCAGGTCCGGTAAAGGCGGCGGGGTGACCGCGGCTGGGAACGCGCCGTCCAGGCGAGGTGAGGTGGGGCCTCGCCTGCTGTCCTGACCGAGCCCTGTCATTACAGAGTCCACACAAACTGCAATATTTAAGGTGAAGTGGGTGGGCAGTGCTTATTGCCTAATCCTTTGAAAGCCTTTGAACTGGTATTTCAGAAGGGTGACTGTTTTCTGTAAACTATAGAAGCTATTGTTCCGTGTGCTGTGCAACTATTAATTTCACTAAAGATAGCGTCTTATTATCGCAGAGTTTCCTACGGTACGCTGTGTGAGACGAAAACGGGGAGAGGTGTGCCTTCTGCAGAAGAAAGCAGCAAAATGAGCTCTGTTACAAAAAACATGCTGCTAGAAGTGGGTCTGATTCTATCTCCAAATATGTTCACAGTTGCAGTAATTTAAGATAACAATCTAAATCCAAAAATTGTGAATTTATGAGATGTCATTAATTTTTACTTAGGAATACATAATCAGATAGAGACCTGAATGTTACAACTCTTACTCCTCACTTTAGGTTTTATACAAACAATGCTGGATTAAAGTAAGAATGAGGAAATCGGGTATAACTTTTAATATGCTGATCTAGTCAGCCCATGAGTTTTTTTACTCTTTCATTCTTTATGTATATTTATTCTAGGCTGGTATGTGGTGAACAGCGACTCGGAAATGTTTCAGTGTTGTGTGACTGTTGGGGTGGAATGCCATGATGTTATCTGTTTCCACTTCAGATTTCTAAGGAATGAAGTGCAAATACTGTTTCATAACTTATGCTTGAGAGAAGTGTTGAGGATATGGCGTATACAGGAGGAGTTTATATGGGAGCAGCTAGTGGTGTTTTCTTGAAAATACTGCGGTGGACAAGTAGAGGATTTGCTGTGAAATGGATCGAGTTCTACCCTTTCTAATAGCCCTGTTGGGGAAGTAAATGATTTGTGAGACATGAGGTGGGGTGGTCCGTGAGAGGAGGGAGGACAGAGTCTGATACTGTGGGTTAGGTTTTCTTTGGAATCTAGCACTCTCTGCAGTGTGTATCCACAAGCTTTCAGCTCCTATTTACTGCTGTGTCTGGGTGGACATGCATCGGACAGATTGACCGCAAGATCTGAAAACAAGCACCACAAATTCATGTCCAAATTTGGATCTTAAGCAGCACTAACCAAAGGACAAGTGATATACTAGTGTCAGCAGTATACTGCACACCAGCATGCACATATTGTGGTGCTGAGAAGCCTTTCTGATGCTTTTTCTTTTAAAGAAAAGTTATTTACATAGATACATAATATTTGAAAATAGCAAGACTTCAAATGTACAGGCTGCAATTTTGTTAGAGTGTGTCTGTTACCGTGGTGTGAAAGTCCCATCCCTCTAGTGCTGCCCTTGGCTTCAGCATGGGGCTTGGGAAGGTGCGCTGAGTCTCTCTCTTATGTATTAGCAGTTTCATTCCTCTGTTAGGAAAAGTAAAAACTGTTTACCCGAGTGACTTAACGCCTAGCGGAAGGTGCTCTGTTTGTGACTCGGTTCTCGGCTGAGTGCCGTACACCTGCGGTGGGGTGCCAGGATGCTGGCACCGAGCGCTGACTCGCTGTTCCTGGAAGGCGAAGCCTCCAGCAGCGAGCCCGAGTGCAGACTGGTTCGGAGCTGTGGCCATATGGAAGCAAGGGGGTTCGGAGGACTCCAGAAGTGGGAGATGAGCCTAAGCTGTCCTTCAGCTATAGCCTGTATTTGTCAAGCGGCAGGTACGTTTCTGACGCGTGTCTCAGTAGTAGGTGTGGTGCCAGCTCTGTAGGGCTGTCCTTACTGCATACCTGTGCTGTAAAGGGGTCTGATGGAGTAACACTGGAGAAGTAATTGAGCAGAGTATTCAGAAGGGGCCTGGCTGGCCAAGGCCAAACTCTGCAGAGAGACAGTGGAGACAGTCCCCTTGCTCCTTGTTGAAAATCCTCTTTGCAATCAATTTTTAGGGAAATAAACACACCATTCATTTTGACACAGCGACTGTTATAAAACATTTGGAAGAGATGTGCTCACAAAATAGTCTTGTCTTCTCTGGGTGAATCACAGAATGCTTTGGGTTGGAAGGGACCTTTAGAGGTCATCTAGCCCAACCCCCCTGCAATGAGCAGGAACATCTCCAACTCGATCAGGTTGCTCAGAGCCCCATCCAGCCTGGCCTGGAATGCTTCCAGGGATGGGGCCTCCACTACCTCTCTGGGCAACCTGTGCCAGTGTTTCACTACCCTCATTGTAAAAAATTTCTACCTTGTATATAGTCTAAATCTACCTCCCTTAGTTTAAAGCCATTTACTCTTTGTCCTGTCACAACAGGCCTTGCTAAAAAGATTGTCCCCATCTTTCCCATAAGCCCCCTTTAAGTACTGGAGGGCCGCAAGGGGGTCTTCCTGCAGCCTTCTCTTCCCCAGGCTGAACAGCCTCAACTCTCTCAGCCTGTCCTCATAGGAAGGGTGTTCCAGCCCTCAGATCATTTTTGTCACCCTAATCTTGGTTTTGTTTGGCTTGCTTGCGTGTTTAACAGTGGCCGTTCATCATTTCTTCTTCTTGACAATGTCAAACATTCGTTACACTTAAGACTGTGTCAACACACAACCAATATTTCCTGTCTTTCTTAACCATCGAACATCACCCTACTTGTCTTTGGAAGGATTAAGAACTATATAAAGGACATGTCTAGAGATTTTAGTCCTTCATCAGTGCAAGTACTGGCAAGTGGGAGGGCAGTAAACGTAAGGTGACTTACATAAGAATTGACAGAAACTTTTGGAAGTGTACAGTGGACAGAATTGCAAACTTTATTGCAGAGTACTGACTAACAAATCCCTAAATGAGTGGGTCTGTACCAAAATGCTGTAAAAAAAATAAAAAAAAAGGAAGTACACCATGTATTATGGGATTTAGCATTCAGAAAGGCAAACCGAGCTATAAAATGGGAAGCAATGTCCCCTGGAAAATGCAGGGGAGGCATCAGAGATGGTTTTCTGTAGGAAACTAAAGGCTTGTGTGTGACCCTCTATGCTGTAAATTATCCAGAACTCTTAAGCAGCAGGACTAGGCAGAAATAAACTCTGCTAGGTCAAAGCAGCGTTAGAACATGAATGTTCTTGTCTTGACGTTTAAATGGTCGGATTAGTCATCTATTGTATGTCTTGTTTTTCCACAGAAGTAATTGATAAAAGTCAAGGCTTAGCGTTTTCAGCGCTGGGAGATCAGAGTACAAGATGAGTCAGTAAGAAGTGCCTAGCAACTAGGACTGGAGGGGCTTGATTGCATGGGGAGCAATCAGCGATGGGTGGCGTTAGCAGTGTGATAGAGTAAAATAAAGGCAAGCCAGGAAGGATCCAGGCTTTCTGTAGAACATTCTGGTGATTTGTAGCTGTCATTTAGCCTAGAAGTTTACAGCATAAGAGAAGTTTTGTGAATTTCTTTTTTCCAACATGCTTTTTAGTATATATACTTACGGCTTTTGACACTGTTTTCTCAGTAGTCTTGTAGCACAGCAAAATTACCATAAATTCTGTTCTACTGTGTGAGAGAGTATTGCAGCAGTTTTTAAGATCTCGGGTGAGTCTGGAAAAGGTGCTTTAGTTGGCAGATACAGTTAGCGATTGGGCCTCACCTCTTCATCTAGGTGGACGATTTTCTTGATCATTGCATTATCAAATGCTTCGTGTACAGAAGTAACATGAAAGACATAATTTATTATTATTCATATAATACCAGAGCCTATTATTCATGCTTTACCACAGCCTGAAAACTCTAACTTAGAGACAGTTCTTGACTTAAAGAAGAAGCAGGTTATCCCAAATCTTAGGGGACAGACAGAATAAAATAAATAGCATTATAAGATTGGTGTATATTCAACTGAGGACACCATTTATCCACAGTCTAGTATTACTTCTAGACCACAACAGTCTCATTTTATTTCCAAAACTTCAAAGGACATTTACACAAGCTCAGATACTTTCCAGTCAAAAAACATTGCATGTACTTTATTCTTCATTAATGGCACTGGGGAAAAAGCCACTAATTCAATTGCTTGGTTTCAGTTTCTCTGACTCAGGCATTTTTAGTCAGTGGGATTTAAAATTGATTATTTTATTGCTGGTAACTGGGCCACTTCCTTACTTTCTGTTACCCTTGATTGTAACTAAGGGAATTATTTCATTTTTGCCATTACAGACATACCACCTTTGGCACAGGGCTAATGGATATCTTGGGTGTGCTTCCTAGAGCAGCCCGACGCACAGAGGAACGCCCAACACAGTGTTCTGCAGAATGTGTTGTATTTCTCCTACCTATTTCATCACATAAGAAAAGTCTTGTTTGTTTTGTGTATAGCACAGGCTCCTGAGTTCTTGCAGAGTGTATGTGGAAAGGGATTTCTCTTGCAAGGTGGTGTCTTCTGCAACATTTCTGAGTCTTGTGCTGCACTGGTTATGTAGCACTTCCAAAGACGGTGAGAAAAGGTGGTTTCACCCTCAGATTACTCAAGTGCAAACCCCACTGCTGCTTAAATAGGAGAGCTGTGTGCTGTTCTGGTTAGGAGCATCCGAAACTGTGAAAAGTGAAATCTGTGGTGAAGACAAGATCAATGTTTGGAAGAATGAAAGACCGTACTACCTAGAAATAGTTTTCAGGGACAAGTTTCCTTCATTCACCCATCCATTATTTATGTGTAGTGGTATGGTGAACTTCTGCTAACCTCTAGTCATTGTGCTTTAATATAGTATATGGATAAATCATATATATAAAATGATGGTAGCTATATATAATGTATGTATAAACCCAGTAAGATGTTAAACATAATACAGAAATATAGAAAAAGCTGGGAATGCGAGACCATCCTATTCAGTTTGAGTTAGAAATCCTCATTCTGAGCAGCTGGCTTGTCGGCAGGAAGTGAATTTTCTAACTCCCTATTTGAAATCGCTGTTTTCTGGGGAACAGTTGGGCAATCCCACGTTTTGTCAGGAATCCCACCAAAACAAGGCTTCTTCCCCGCAGTGGCAAACTACAGTATTTGGGAAACTTGGAGTTACTTATTGATTGTAATTATTTTTATAGAACCTACCAAAAACACTAAGTACATGGAGGATCTGATTTTGATCTCACACATAGATCAGAAATAATTGTTTAAAGAAATATTTTAGTACTGAAGCTACTCCAGTATAGAGCTGGTATAGCTGGTAAGGAAGTAAGGTTGTCTTGATTCAAACTGAATAAAATGAGATAGTAATTTAGCTCTTTATTAATAGATACCATTGTGAATCCATATCCTTGTTTCTTCAAGGAAAGATTTTAAATCATATATGTTTTGAATGAGATTAAAAGCAAAACAATGATCTAAAAGGGATGGCAGTGTCTCATATTGACAGGTACCTATCTCTCTATAGATACAGCAGACAACAAAAAAATGATTCTTAGATAAACATTGTAAAATAGTGTTCTAATTTTAACAGTGATTATCCTGAAGTTACTTAAAGTTTTCAGATTCTTTGGGGAAAACAGCCAGAAAGTGACTAATTACAGTACCCTGTTACATATTGCTGATTTTCTTGAGATCTGCATGCCTTTTTTTCTTTCTTTTCCATAATTAAAATGCAGTTGATGATTTCCACAGCTACAGTCTTTCTAGAGTTTTGGAAAAGACGGAGAGCTGTATTAACCTACGACTGGGACCTCATAGACTGGGAAGATGAAGAGGTAAGGCTAAAAGAAGTAAAGCTATAAATCTTGCCATCTGCATGATTTAACTGTAAATACCAATACAGACTGCATGCCAGTAGACTGAATTTGTCGTTCCGATGATATTTGTATTTATAACACTAATTGCAGAATAAACAAGTATACCTGAGACTATACAAGGACGCTTTGCCTTCTGCAATTATCATTATAATTCCAAATATAATTCTACATTTATTAAAAGTATCCTTTGAAAAATTGAGTGGAAATATTGCCTATGCAGAGGACAGGAGCCACTACTGATGTCAGCACACGTGCCTTTTGTTTCTATGGTGTCTTGCACTGGAAATTCCTAATCCTGCCTGAGAATGGGACCAAGACAAGTGAAGGGACAGAAGCTAGATTTTATATCCTTCTAAGAGGTGTAACTTATTCTTTAACACTCTGCTAGCAGCATTGACAATAATCAAATGATTTTATTACTTCATAAATCACTAGTGAACATAGCTGTAATTTAACTATATTGGTGATTAAGCTGCAGTCTAAGTCAGTAGAGATTTTACCATTACTTGTTTTATAGCTTTTCATAGATGCGTAGACACAAGCTGGTGGCTTTTAATAAATGGTTTCATATCACAAAAAGCACAATCATAACTGGCATTGATTTATAGTTCCCTTATCAATTTCTGCAGAGAAACTAGTGTTGAAGTCAGTGTTATGACCCATGATCCTTTCAATACCCTCACATGGTAGGGAAGGCTCTTGCGGTTTCTGTTCTTTATTGGTCTCTGGCACTGTTTCCAAAGATTTTCAAAGAGCAAATTATTTGGATATTTGAGTTGGAGCATTATAAAACAGAATTTGTGTCAATATAAATTTCCTACTTTATAGCACATATATATATGATTTTTGATACTTCAGTGAAATTAGTAGTACAACAAATGGAGTCTACTCTGTCATTCCAGGAAGAGCTGCGCCCTCAGTTTGAAGCTAAATATTCCCAAGTGGAAAGAGTAAATCCCATCACGGGAAAACCTGAACCTTTTCAGCCTTTTCCTGATAAGCTCAGTCGACTGATGGTGTCTGTCTCGGGAATATTTTTCATGGTAATGCTTAAAAATATTGGAATTATTGTAGCCTTTAATCTTACTCTGGTGTAAATAGTAAGGCAAGTCATGAGTGTGTTGATTAAGATTAGTGGATTTGCGTAATATAGGCAAAACTGTCTCAGTCTTACTGCTTTTTTATGGATCTCTTTTAAAAAATTCAATGTAGTTAAATTGTAAAAGAACAATAATGTTTTAATTCAGCAATCTAGCATTTTGGTTCTCTCAAAGTCAGCTCACCAGAACAAAAGGCAATCTTTAAAACACTTGTTAATTTATTAGTTCAGTGGAAATTATTTCAGTTATGGTTTATTTTGTTCTAATATCTCTATTCATAAACACTTACCTATAGATTTCACTGGTCCTCACCGCAGTGTTTGCAGTTGTGGTGTATCGCCTGGTGGCCATGGAGCAGTTTGCTTCTTTCAAGTGGTATTTCATCAAGAAGTATTGGCAGTTTGCAACATCTGGCACTGGAGTTTGTATCAATTTCATGATCATCATGTCACTCAATGTTGTAAGTCCTTTAAAAGGAGGGATTAATTTTTAAAAGTAATTTTTACGAAGTTACTGAGTTTACTGTGTATCAGATATATACACGTCCTTGTTTATCGTATAGCAGTGCCTGAAGCTAGTATTTCAGGGGTTCTTTCCTCTTCTAGTACTATGTTTGTCAGTGTTTTTCACGACTGGCTACTTAATTTGTCACTACACATCTTTGCTTAGGTCACCAAGTCACAGTGGTACAGACTACTGCTTTCTACATTTGCACTTTTGATTTCTACGTTACCTTTTACAATACATCTCTTCTCTAAATGGGACTACATTGTTTTCCTGGCCGAGAATTTTCTCTCTGTTTTTTTGATTGATAACTTTGAATTCTTCCATTTCTTATTTAAAATGCGTCTGTGATATCAGTGTTGCACAGTTCTGTAATCACTGTGATACATGGTTTCAGTTTAAGCTTTTCCTGTCATGTAACAGCACAGATTTAATCATTTGCTGTGGTAGCACAGTGTACGTTGATATAAACTCTATTCCTTCAACTGCAATATCATTCTTCTATTTCCATGCAGGCACAAACAGGTAAAAAGGAATACTAACAGGGCAAACAATGGCATTTAATCCTGTTAAGGAGATTGTGCCTTCACTCCAATAAGAAGTCATTGTTCAAAACACACTGTCAAGTATTTATTTCTGTTATTATGTATAATAATTCTAAGTCATAAAAAGTACATTCAAGTGAATAGTCACATCAAAAGTATTGAAAATAACTTGCTATTAATACTAGACACTCAAGGAAATACTTTTTCAGAATAGGTAACTACCTTGGGCCAAATTTCATTTAAAATGAAGACTGGAGATAATCAACAGATTGACAGATAAGGAGATTTTCAGTAGAAGGCGGATACCCTCACCAGTATGTACATTCATGCAAAGGAAAATTGTGTTGTCTAAAGGCTTTTGCCTACTTTTAGATCACATTCCTGAAGTTAGAGGATAAGCATCTAACTGCTTATGAAAAGAATCGTTGATGTCTGAGCACTTCTCTTCACCTGTTGGCTCTTGATTTGTCTTTATTGTATATTTAGTGTACATATATACATGGATAAAAAGAACAGGATGAAAGTTATTTCGATGAAGCCTTTATAGAAACTATACATCCACATGCGGCTAGGACATCATCCTTCCTTCTCTGTCCAGATACCATGGTGCTGTAGGGCAAGAGAACACATATGCTTTTGATGCTTGTTTTCATTCTAGGTTTGACATCACAACAGACAGAATTTGCTATACTTACACCATCTCTTATTTCTGTTTTAGGTATATGAAAAGGTTGCCTATCTCCTCACTGACCTAGGTACGTAGGTCTTTACTAATGGTGTGGTTCTTCCTGGCTGTGATATACACCTTTATATTTCCATCAAATAGGGTTTTAAAAACTTAATCTAGCCATAGTATGATACTGGCATTTCCCTAAGCAAGTGAGAAATATCACAGAAAGAAATTATATGATTATTTCAATAGGGAAGTAATAGAAAATAAAATAATTTATTCTTCTACTCACTTTTAATGTTCTATAGTATAAATTGAAAAAACTGTCATGTTATAATGAAACAAAAGTCAAATCCTATTGTTTCTTAGAATGCTAGAAGATGTATTTTTTTCCATTATTCCCGAATGCTTTGTTATTTTTTTTACAATTTTTTAATCTGAACTTTTTTATGGAAAAAATGAGTTAAGATAAAATTACATTGTCCAAGATAAAAATGTTAAGTCGCAAGATTTAAAGTAGCTCTAACTCTGTCACATTAGAGATTTGTACCGAAGCCTCTATTCGTGATTCGGTCATAGAAGTAGAGCTTTTTAGCCTGTAGAAAACAAGAAAGCAAAGGCAGCATTTAAGATCTCCTACTACGTGAATATATTATCTTTTAGTGTTTCTTCTTACGTGCTATCTTTTAGCCCACATCAAAACATGCAGTTGATCCTGTCATGGTTTAAAAGCAAGCTTGCTGCTTAAATTTAACAGCACCCTCTTCTGGTTAAAGTGTTGAAGAGCATGCATGAAACAAGTTGCTCAAAACTTAATAGTGTTTCAGGCAACATGCAGTTGAACAGGTTAGAAAGATTCAGAATGTATAGTCATCTTATTCAAATTATTAAAATATTTTAAAATACTTTTTCAGATCACAATGAGTATGTATTCCTGTTTAACTTTTTAAGTACATTATATTGTTACAGACCCAGGAATGGGAAAAAAAAATTATTGAAGTATACAAATTGATTTTTCCCCAAATATATGAAAGAATTGAGAAAAAGCTCACTCCTCTTCCTAAGGTCTTTTACGTCAGAGGAAGAGGACATTTTAACTTCTGAGGAACAAATATCCATATGTAAAGCTAGTATCCTGTACATTTGTATCCTCATTTAGTCATGATTAGGCCAAAGTAATTAAGTAGTACAAATTTTAACTGAAAAATTCAGGCCGTTTAGACTTCCAACTCATATATGTGTGTTAATACTTTTATCAATGTACTATATTCCAAGTTTGATACATCCATCAAAGAAATTAAAATTATTACAAGAAAAAAAATAATTAATCATTATCATTGAGTTCTAATTCAGACATAAATCATGTTCTACAAACCGTAAGGCAAACAATCCAAGGCAGTGCAGACTCACACAGAATACTTGTAGCCCTACTACACATTTCTATGTTTCTTTAAAAAAAAAACAAAACCAAAGAAGGATCTCCTTCGTTCTTCCCTCGTCCCTCATTGCATTGTAAACTGTTTAACACTTCACAAGTGTTATGATAGGGAAGTCCCGGGGATGAAGTAATGGTTGTAAGGAAGCGTTTAGAAGGTGAGATGCTTGGGCGAGAAACCCAGCTGGCTGTTGGTTGTCTCTTTTCCCTCTGCTTTCCTCAACAGCCCCTGTCTATTGCTCTGCTGATGCAAAGTGCTTTTGCTTTTTGTTTGGAGTTTTTTTTGCTGTGGGGTTTTTTGTTGTTTTTTTTTTTATATCAAGATACTTGTAGCCTTAAAATTACAGATTCACACTGAATTCAGAACTCTTTCATGGAAATGGAATGGTTATCCTCCCATGGAGTTGTGACCTGTTCTGTTCTGAGGGGCTTGTATCTCTGTTGCTACACAGAACCAACGTAGTCTGAGCTGGGGCCATGGGTTTGTGACCTGCAGACTGAATGCTTCGAGGGAAAAAAAAATTGCAACTTGATCGGGCACCACAACTTGAAACCATCGCTGCTTTTGTCAGCATTGATTCAGCTGTGAGCAAAGTTAGGCATAACTGGGTTTTGTTTCTGATTATATAATGTATATTGTGTCTTTCCGCAGAGCACCCTAGAACAGAATCAGAATGGGAAAACAGCTTTGCCTTGAAAATGTTCCTCTTCCAGTTTGTCAACTTGAATAGCTCCATCTTTTACATTGCCTTTTTTCTTGGCAGGTAAGTTGTCTTTGCTAACTGCTCTTAGAGGAAAACTTGATGGAAGTCGTAATCTTTGCTAATTTTATAGGTATGAAGAAAATACACTGACTGAACTGTAAGATTTAGATGCAATTCAGTTTCTGAGGATAATTAATAACACTAAATTCATATTTTTAACTGTATGTGAGGGTTGGACCCTTGCAATCTTTACTCATTAAACTATGCAGTAAAAAGTCGTGTTTTTAAAGTGGGTCTATGTACGTGACTTTCCTACTAAAGGAGAATTCAGAACCTTTGAAAATAGAGCCACTTCCTAAACGTGGGTCGGTATTTAGCCCTGCGATAATAGGCTTTATTCATTTTTTCTTGTTTATTCCCCTTTGGTTACATTTCCCAGGATCCATTTCTATAAATAGTAAATATTGTCTGGCAAGTCTTATACAAGAGTAGGAAGCAGAAACGCTGGCTTCAATTGTTGTGTGTATCTTTAGCTCAGGGCATGAGATACTGGGCAGGTCTAACCTTGCCTCATCTTCACTTCAGTTTCATTATGATCAGACTTCTCATTCCTGCAGAACCTACAGAGTACTTCAGAGTACCTTCTGTAAAGTTTTATAATATAATTGCAGTTCAAGATTGTTTGGAAAAAAAAAACCACCAGAGGTCTATTAAAGACTGTTGGTAGTGTCTGCTTGTTACATGCTTGGATGCATTTGCCGTACAGCTGCTAGTCTTATCTCCTGTGTCTAGTAGGATCAGGCATGGGGTTTTTTCTCTCTCATTTATAACTTCCACTGAGGTCATTAAGAATTTTGATTCAGTTTGTTGTACAAGAATCTGTTAGGTCTGTTATGATGGCTTTGGAAGTGACTTTATGCTTGTATGTCTGAGGGTGCAATCCAGTGCACGCTTCACATGGGCAAGCAGATCCCTGTGCTGCAGTAAATTCCTACGTATTGCAATGGTTTATCTTCTTGGAAGTAGATTAGAAAGTCTGAATATCTAACATCTAAAATGACTGAAGCTAGGATTTCTGCTCTGGACATAATAAAGGCTTAGGATTGCTTGCAAAATGATGGTCCTTGTTTGCATTCTGAAACTACCATATCCTACAGATACCAGATTTAAGCCTGTGTGATTTAATCTGTTTATATTTCGTGAGTTTGCTCAGTGGGTGTTGTGAAATAACTACTGATACAGGATGTTCTTGGAATGTCCACTGAGAAACAGAAATCTTGTTTTCCAGATTTGCAGGCCGCCCAGGAAAATACAACAAGCTTTTTAACAGATGGAGACTGGAAGAGGTAAGCAATCCTATTTTGTGTTCCTGTGAAATTTCCATGAGTAAAAAGGAAATGGCTGAAGGACATGAATGAAGTCCAGTTTAAAAGATTTATTATTCCATCGAAGTGCAGTGAAGAGTAAACTCTTATTTATAGCAAAGGATAGGAAACGGGAGACGTGTTTTTCCTTCTGCGTTCTCCACTGTGCTGAGTGACTCTGCGTGAGACAGGCAGTTCTTTCGGCCTCTCTCTTTGGGGAGAGCAAACAGTCCCTTTCCTCACAGGCACTACTAAGCCCTACATGAATGGAATCTCCTGGGTATGTGGAATTTTTGGGTGGAGGACAGAAGTATACTGCCATCACCTTTTTTATCAGCTTCTTATGTTTCTGCCAGTGTGAAAATACTAATTTAAAAAAAGAAAAATAGTATTTTTTAAATTGAGGTTGAAAGTGTGTTAGAATTGAACCTCCCTTGATACCACTAGCGTGCTGAATTTACCTCATATCTCTGAAAACCAGATTTCTTCTGTTGAACCTTCGTAGTAGCTATGGAGTAAAATACCATAACTTTGTACTCCATGGTCTAAAAAAATACGATCTTGTTCTCCAAGAATTAATATGTCTAAACGATGTTCAGCTAAAGCCTATGTTAATATTTCTGTTATTAATATTTCTTTTAATATTTCTGTAGCTAGAGTTTAGTGTTTTTCACCAAACATATTTGAGTATTTTCCATTCTTCCGGTGAGCAAATAAAAATGGAAGGAATTCTCTGATTTTAGGTACTGATCCTTTTCCATTTCGTTTCAGTGTCATCCGAGTGGCTGCTTGATAGATCTGTGTTTGCAAATGGGGGTTATTATGGTTTTGAAACAAATGTGGAACAACTTCATGGAGCTAGGCTATCCGTAAGTTCAAATATTAAAATTTATTTTACAACAGTGATCACATATTAGTGTGACTTAGTGATAGGGAAAAATATTTTCTCATTGGAATGGAGGGCAGAATTTTGTCATTAATTGTAATTCATTCTCATCTTTAATTGAAGACAATGAACAGCTGAAATACTGGTCTCTGGAAGTGTGTGTTCATAAGCACATAAAATGGGATTCTTCAGCAGGTTCAAGTTTACATCTCTTATGTCATCACTCAAAACCTAATCATCAGTGTTGATTTTCAACCTTCCCTGCAGGGTGAGGAGGACGTGCTACTAGTGCTTACACAAGGCTTGGGTTCAGTGTCTAGGCTAAGTTCGACGTGTAGGCTCTGAGGCCCAAAAATACAGTTGTTAAATACATAACTGGATACTGGTCAAGTAAATAACTACATTCTTCCCCTACGTGCTGTAAGAAGCATAGAGTATAAATAGTCCACTTTTGCCAAAATAATTATTTCAAGTACATGTTTGCAGAATGCTTCCACTTTTGCATCTCGCATACAGTGAATTTATTCCCAAGGGAAGCATTAACTGCTGCTCTAAGATAAAGCACCTCAGGGCATGTTAACCATCTAAATTGTTTATTGTGATTTCATTTTCCATAATACAAACAGAGCTGTTCAGCTGCTGCAGAGAGTAATGGGCTAAGAGTCTTACAGCNCTCTTGAAACTGGAAGATTATGTTTTCGGTAAAAGCAAAGGGTTGCTCATCAAATATTAACTTAATCAAAGTCTCANCCTTGAAAAGAAGTCAGACAGGGTTAGGCTCACGATGTGCAATCATTCTGCAAATGAGAGGCAATGCGCTGCATTGCCGTGAGACGTGAATTTCTGAAAAGAAGAATCCTACGTGAACTGTCAGGCTTTCTGCCTTCTCAGCCCAGCAGCATCTTAACTGTCCCTAGAATTTATTCTGGAACGTGTTTCTAGTCCTTTGTCGAAAGCAGTGTTTTGTTCTCACAAAACCATTGTTTGCAACACAGGCCCTTCAGTAACAAGAGAAATCAAGAGCTAAACACTAAATTAGCTTGAGAAAAAAGAGCAGCCTGTTCATAGAAGTATTTATACGAAAATTATTTCCAATCTTCAGTGTCTTTTCAGTAATATCTAGAAACAAATAATAGCCTTTAATTGCCACCTGTGTCAGTACTGGTTGATATATTTCTTTTGTAGAACACTAATTTGTGAGACTATTACCTAGTTAACTACTTTGTGAAAGGACCTCTTAACACCTTTATAAAAAATAAAATTTGCAGCTTCAGCAACACCTCTTTAGACACTTTTTTGTGCTTCAAGAAAAAAATATTCTGTAGACCATCTACATCGTTAGGTTTGTTCAAAGAACAGTTGGCATGTTCTACTATTCAGTATATTCTAGTGTCAGAGTTCTTTCTGAGCCCCATTTACTTAATTTCTCTTTGATAGGATTAAAAATAAAGTATTATTTACTTTTTTTAATTCTGTCATTATGCATGATTTTTTTCCTGTTATTTTTTTTATTTAGGCATGCAGGTAAATCCTACCCAAAAAGGCTATGCAAGCAAATTCCGTATTCTGAAAAGCTTATTTGTACAATGCCTGACATGCTACACTAAAACATAGTTAGAGTCATAATGCAGAACTGAGAACTTCTGCATGTTCTTTGAGTTGTATTTTATATGATACTGTAAATATTTCCAGAAAATACCTAAGTAAACATTCAGGTGCTATTCAAAATAGGCCCGCTGACTTCAAAACAATACCAGCAAGTATTGTAAATGATGGAGCAAATACAGTCAATAATGGTCTGTTTATCTAATAAAGTTTATTACAGAATTGGTGGTCACGACGCAAAATGAAGAGAGGAGGGCAGTTAATGGAGCATAAAATTTCTCTACCTCAGTGGGAGAAAGATTGGAATCTGCAGCCTATGAATCTCCACGGTTTGATGGACGAATACTTAGAGATGGGTGAGCAGATTTAAGGAGACGTCAGTTTTCTTAAGAAACTGGAACTATGTTTCACGTTAAAAGATCTTTTGCATTCCCGATTTCTAACCATTGAAATGCCTGTCTAGTTTTACAGTTTGGCTTTACCACCATCTTCGTTGCTGCCTTCCCACTGGCACCTCTCCTGGCATTGCTTAACAATATCATAGAAATAAGGTTAGATGCATACAAGTTTGTCACTCAGTGGCGAAGACCCATGCCTGCAAGAGCAACGGATATAGGTGAGAGAACCTAATGCCTGTCACTGTCAGGTACCATCTCTTTGTGTTTCCTTCTTTAATGCAGCTTAACCTTTGAAATACTTCATGCGTCAAGAGTGGAATAGGTAATGTAACCTACACATCTCAGTGGCAACTCTCCTGTTAGGCAACAAAAACATACTCAGTTGCATAGCTAACAGGACTCCTCAAATTTGCTTCCCACTTCCAGTGAGGGATCATAATAGTTGGAATTTTAGAAACAGACTAAATAGCATTTTAGGCTTCTGATTTGTGGAACTCTAGGTCTAAAATGCTATCCAAAATCAATTGTATTTAAAAATGAAATATAAGGACTAAATTCACTTTTGGTTTAAAACCAAATTAAAAATAAGCAAGATATCTCTTTCCAAAATCTTCTCTTTGGCCTTTATAACTGAAGATTATGGTTATACCTTTGTTGCTTAGCCATTTCTTCTCAGCAGGGTGTGCCCTACTGTAAGACTTCATTCAGGTGGAGCCAGTGGTGGCAGAAATGTGGGGACATGGCTTAATCTTGACTAGTTTTTCTGACCGAATAATTCTTTCTCAATAAGGAAGGAAAACTACATGACTAATAATTGCTTTAATATCACTGGTATGATTTTTATATGACTTGATATGACTGTGAAAAACTTACGACTTTGTTGTGATTTCCCTTGTTTCTAGGGATCTGGTATGGGATTCTGGAAGGAATTGGTGTTCTGGCTGTCATCACCAATGCCTTTGTTATTGCCATTACTTCCGATTACATTCCGCGTTTTGTCTACGCATACAAATACGGTCCCTGTACAGATCAAGGATACAGACAAGAAAAGTAACTAAGATATTCTTTACATATACGTGTATATTTCAGTGGAAGCACACTTTTGCTACTGTCTTTCTGTGTTAACATATTCAGCATACATCAGTAGCATTTCACCTTTCACATCTGTGCAAACCTTCACAGATGTTAAGTGCGAGTAACTTGGCCATTCCAGCGAGTTTGCAAACTAACTCCGCAGTCATATAGTGGAAAATCATATCTTCCCCTCTGAAGTTCAGTACACAATTTAGCAGTTCAATACACATTGTACTGTTCAATACACGTTGTAGCAGTTTTCAAGCTTTCTCTAGATAAGGTTTTCTTCTTTTCTGCAAGAATTCTGGACTGTCTTCTCCCACCACGCTCTCACACACATATATATGCTCCCGAACCCTTTTTTTATCCTAAGCCTTGTTCACTATCAACCTTCTCCGCCTATTTCTCTTCAGAAATGCTTTCAGCCAAGCTCCAGCAAGATTGGCCTTGGCACTGTTTAGCCTAGCTCCGTATATAGTGTATGTAAGCTTCAAGCAAGATACCTTGCCTATCTCTGCACCACCAGGCTGGTTTCCTGCACTTCTCCAGACACTTACCCGTGTCTCCGCACTGTGAGTCCACCGTGCTCTGTCTGTATTTCCCACTATCTGTCATGACAGATCACTGTACTCATGGGCATCCTCTCTTTCATTTAGAAACCAGTGCCCTGGGGGTGGTTTTGGGGGGTTTTTTGTTTGTTTTGGTTTGTCTTTTTGTTGTTTTTTTTATATGGGAATCAGGGTTATCTCAAGAAAAGGAAGCATTATGTTGCTAATACTATAGCATATCTCACAGGCACAACTCGTCTTCTTTATTGCACGGTGGGAAGGATAAGAGCGAAAGCATCAAAGCTTGTCCAGCACGCCAGTACCGCTGCATTCACGGACCGTGCCTCAGCCCAAACCACAGGGGTCTGCCCTTTGTTCCCTTTTGCTTCATCTCTAATGATTCAAAAATAGAGATTTACTCTGCTGATTCTGTCACAGGAAGAGAGAATTTAAGAGCAAAAAGAATAAGGCAGGATAGGATTAAGAGAGACAATAGCAGAAAAACGTTTAGGCTGAATATGTGCACTGCCCATTTAATGGAGAATGAATTCTATTCCTTCTATTCCAGTAGTGATTTCAGGTGTCACAGCAATCCTGAAGGTTCAGGAGGTATAATAGGATTCCTGACGCACCTCTTTTTAAATGTTCTTTGCCTTTCAGAAGGCCGTTTGTTAAATTACAGAACAGATTTCTAAGAGAATGGGATGTCTTATGTGTCCATGGTTTTCTAGGAACAGACAAAAATTTCACTCCTACAGTTATAACTCAATGTACTTGTGTGATTTCAGTTATGAATACTAATAAATTGTTGCCTTTAAGATGGCTGCTTGATATATACGTACTGTTCATTTTACTGTTGGTGAAAATTCTTCTGTGATTCAGCTCATCATTTTTTGATATATGCCACATGATTTGTGGCAGATTCTTCTTAGATGTTAAAATATTCTCCTCTTTGCCTCTCTAGCCACCTTTCTAAACTCAGTAATTTTAGAAGACAGTAAAGAACACTATAGAAACAATTTTTTGTTTATATCTGCTGATAGATGAGAAGCAAAAACATGAAAAGTACTGAAAATAGATTTTGAAACAGTGTTATTCCTGAAACAGGTTATTTATTTCTTTCCAAGATAACTTTGCTTCGCTGCTTAAAATTTTAGAAGTGCTTTTGTCCTGATAAGCAAATAAAATAGTATGCTCACAATATGTGACAACAGAATATGTTTAAGTACACTATCTGTGCTTTATAACCACTTTATTAAGAAAGTCCTGACCCTATGTCTTTTCCTTTCAGATGCTTAAAAGGATATGTCAACAGCAGTTTATCAGTATTTGATCTGAGTGAGCTTGGGATGGGATACTCAGGATACTGCCGGTATGTTTTGATGCTCTCCCTGCTTGTAACACAGACACAGACGTTAATAGACATTTAATTAAAAGTGAGCGCTTAAATTACTGGCAAAGTAGTTTCTTTTTTAGCCTCTGAAAGCATTGGTGTTCAGGTTTGTTCAGCGTGCAAGTCTCAGGTGCAGACAGTGCGTGGTAGGACACAGTAGTAACACACTGGAAACCTGTGTTGTAAGTTTTCTCAGGACTCTCGCAGGCCGTATCTTTCATGCCATTATGAATTATTTCATTTCAAAGTTTGCCCAGCTGCCAAAAAGGGTAAAAATTCTCATTTCAGTTTAGTTAAGCATTTTGAGGTCTATTAATTAAATATGCAATTAAAATTTTTGTTGTGGCTCTAACCCAGGCCGAGATCCCAAAGAGTTATGCAAGATGAATACAAGAAATTCAGCATAAAAATTAAAAATGACATTGCATGAGTGCACTTCTTCTGGTTTTGGATTTAGTTTTATGGTAGAGAGTTACCTTGAATAGACTAAGAAGTTACAGAATCGTGTTACATTTATGCAGACTTTATCTGGAGAATCTCAAATGCACATAAGCAAAGACAAGAACAATTTAGAGTCAACACACTTGAACTTAACGCTCCAAGGTGTCAGCTTTGTAACAACAAAAGAAATTGTTTGCTGTGGATTTTTGGAAGCAAGAAGTGCCATCTTATAAGCAGCACTATGTAATTGCCTGTATTGTTGACTACTCTTCTCTTTTTCTGTTTAGTTGCTCTTGAAGTATGCTTTCACTTCACTTGCTCTCCTTTTAGCCATATCTGGGATAAGCTGGAGAGTTCTTCACTGTGCTCAGGTTTTTGAGCACTGGATTTCTCTTCGCTTTACAGGTACAGAGATTACAGAGCCCCACCATGGAGTTCAACTCCGTATGAATTCACTTTGCAGTTCTGGCATGTCCTGGCAGCACGGCTGGCCTTCATCATAGTATTTGAGGTTAGTCACGGAAAGGAGCAATTCCTTTCTACCTCTTTAAAGTCAGAGTTACTTTTTACAGTAGTCTCAGAAATAAATTGTCAGTATCATCAACTGCTTGTTCATTACAGTCAAGAGAGAAAGAGAAAAAAAATGACCCTCCCCAAACTGTTGTCAGTCAGTCACTTCAAATTGAATTGACAGAGCATGCACATATTTGAGAGGCCCTCCAAAGTTGTATTTCCTTAACAGTCGTCTTCTAAATCGTGTTGGTTCCCAACGAAATCTTTCAATTTTATTGAAAAAGGAGAAATGCAACTTACGTGTACATTAAGCACAGTTCTTACAAGTTGAAGTGTATGTTGGGAAAATGATACATGATTGTAGCCTAATATAAAAGTAGAAATGCATGTACTAACTTTGAAGAACGTATTGCATGCTGTCCAGGAATCTGGTTGTCTACTTTGGTTACAAGCTCTTCGCAAAGGCTGCTTGTAGGTAGTGCTTGCTATGGTTATTCAAAGTGGCGTATCCTGCAGTCACACCTTAATTTAGGTCACTAGCGATACCCTTAGTTTTACTTCTCAGAAGACTTCAGCGTTTTCACATTTCTGATAGACTGCTCATTTACTCCCGTGTGTGTGTGTGTGTTTAGTAGAAACACAAAGCAGTTGCTTTTCAGTCATAAATTGAATCTCAGTTCCAGTTTTGCCACAGGCTTTTAGGCCCTGAAATGTGGATCTAGAAATGAATATTTATGCATCTTTGAAGCAATTATTTTTGTTCTTCTTTTCAGCACCTTGTTTTTGGAATAAAGTCTTTCATTGCCTACCTGATTCCAGACATGCCCAAAGACTTGTGTGACAGAATGAGGAGAGAGAAATATTTAGTCCAGGAAATGATGTATGAGGCTGAACTGGAGCATTTGCAGAGAGAAAGGAAAAAGAATGGGAAACAGTACCACCATGAATGGCCTTAGTCACTACCATGCTGCAACAGAAACACTGTTTGGAGTTGAAGAGTGCAGTTACAAAATGAAGTCAAGAGTCTGGCATCAGTGCATGAGATTCGTGGTGTGTATACGTTCTTGCTGGGCAGTACAGCTGGCAGGCTTTGGTGGGACCTGGAATATAGATGCTTCCGATGAAGAAAATGAAAAGCCTTACCTGTAACTGGTCTGTGGTGAGCACCAAGGAGAACTGGCACTCAGGAATGTGCAGACGGATTAAAAATTTGGACACTCTGGTTTAAAAAAAGGCAATGAATTTTCATGCTGTTCGTGAAGATACTAACAGCGTACTGAAAATAACAAATTACCTGTGAACTTATGCATTAAGGGCATGACTAAAACCAGCTTACATGGTATCCTCTACTTCTGCAGCTTCTGATTGCTCAGCTCCATTTGTAATGCCTCTGAAGAAAAGAGCAATTGTTGCCTTTGTGGCCCTAATTTGATATAAATGATCTTTCAGGCTTACTGTTTTGTCAGGTTTGTCCTAGTCTCTTGTTGAGATTGTGGATGTGGTCCTGCCCTAAAAAAGGGGTCTATGGCTGCTTGATATATACTATGCAGTTTAAGATTTGCACATCAGCGTCATTAATTTATCCTTCTAGTTGAAAACCAAAAATTCTAAATTCAAAGAGAAAACAGCAGCACTAAGAGAACGCATCGTATTGCTCACATTGCAGCTATATTTGAAAATGACATGGCTGTTGAGTTGTCTTGCCGCTTTGGTGTGCGGAAAGGCCACCTCCACAGACGTCCAGTGTGAGAGAACTGTCATTTCCATGCTCTGATGTAGCATGCAGATGTCTAACTGCGTTGCTGTTGCCTTTGACCTGTCTGGGCAATGATTCCATGACTTCACAGAATGCTAACTTGAAATACTCTCATACAGTGACTTCATCCTGAATATACAATTAACTCTTTATAGTATGCAAGCTTATGCAGATATATATCAGACATTCAGTATAACATTGTGACTTGCTTGTTCAGGGAAGGAGAAGCAGAGCACTTTATAACAATGCTCTTCTTATTGTAATAGTAAATATTCCAGTAATGTGCACTTCTTTTATTGGCCTAAATAAGTCGAAGCATGGGATTTAGATGCAGGCAGATATGTATAGAGATTGTATATAAATGCACACACACACAGTGGTTACTTTTAGATTTTTTATTATTATTTGTATGCCTTCTTACAGTTTTGGGGGGTTTTTTGGATAAAATCACTATAAAAGGTAGATGTTCTTGTAAGAAATCAAATTTCAGTTTTTATGTGCGTACAGCATACATCAGTGTTGCTTATGGTTATAGTCACATTTTGGTGATGCAGTTCTCTATTACTAACATTTCATAATGTCAGAAAAGATAAGCACTTAATTTAAACAAGTGCGCAGGGCTCACTTGCAGAGAAGGGAGTGGAGAAAGTCACAATCATTCTGTTTCTCATGTACAATTTTAAAACTACTTCTTTATGTTGGATGAGAAAAATTTAAAAAACAAAGCGTCAGCAAAGCACAGTAACTAGAAAGGCTGCAAATTTTAACATTATATTTAGGGTTAAAGCTGCAGCAAAATCACTGCTGACAGATATGTAAAGACCTGAATTTTTGCTACTTGCAATACCCTACTGAACCAAAAAGTATGATTCCAGTATTCAATTGCATGTATTAGCACAATTATTTTACTTTATTATGCCATATAAAATCAATTGTAAGAGTCAAGAGCCCATCAAAGTGGGTGAGTATGAGTATCTAGGGAGCCTAGCATCAGACCTTAAGTTCTTTAGTCGTTTCACCATATTCATGAGATCTCTTGATTAATTCCAGCTCTCTGTCACCAGACGAGGCAACTATAGGAGTATCTACAGTATTGCACAAAGGAGGAAAGAGATTGAAAGGTATGGTCTAATCAGATACAGTACCTATTAGTTCTGTCATAAAGGGCTTGTGGAACTCGGCTTCCCATATTTTCGGAAAGCTGTTTTGTTCCTCCATGTTCTGAGTTGTGCATGAAGTTCTTCAAGGAGTCCTTATTGGAAATAATGAATGCACTCTCCTTAGTGCTTATAGAATCTCTCCATTTGATTTAATTTATTGTCTCCCTGTTTCATTCTGTAGAATATCAAGCACTGTTTGACAGCATTAACCATGTGTCACAGCTGCTGTTCCTGTGCCACATAGTGATAGTACTTCAGTTCTTCAGAAGGTCACAGATGAGGTCTCTTTTTAATGTTTTCTCTAAAAGCAAAATGCCTTGGCTGGCCCAAGGTATAAAGATACAGGATAAAATTAGGCAAAAATCAGAAATATTGATTGATTGTTTTATACTTTCCTGTTTCTGCCATGGATGTTAGCACGTGTCAATACATACTTAGGCAAATTCCAGTTGGACTTTAAAAACACATAGGGAAGAAAACCTTTTGTATTTGAGGTTTAAATCTGTGTATTATTAATGATTTTCAACACTGGTGTATGAGAGTATATTAAAGGCAAGTATGTAGATCTGACATTGTGCGTTTTACTGGAAAAGCACAAGAAGTTTTGGACAAGTACTGTGTGTGTTCCTTTGTTTTTGGAGGACATCAACAGTGTCTCAAGGTTTTGCCACTAGCTAGCCATTTGCTTAAGCTGAGAAAACTCTTTGGTAGACTTCGTTTAGTATGCTGTTTGCACTGACTGCACGTTATTTTACTCAAGTATAAGGCACACACTGTCCTCAGGAATAATGTATTTTATGAATGATCTTTTCATATTCTAAATATTGTCTTTCCAAACAAATGACCAGTATGAATAGACTACGCATGCAAGCTGCATTTGTGAAATCTGACAAAGCTTTAGAACCTCAATTTGTGCAAAAATGCTTTAGATCATTGCAGATCTAATCTGTGATAACTTTGCTCTATGCATGCGCCCTTAGAGAGACTGCATGAGCAACTAGATATTTTTAAATACGAAGGAGTAGTCCAAAATGTCTTAATTATTCCTAAGAAAATTCCATGTCTTCATCCAGACAAAAGAAGTTTCCATTTCGGAAACAGCAAAAAGTCCACATACATTATACACATCTCATTTCTTATGACTTTTTATTCTAAATTTGTGCCTAATGTGTGAGATCTGAATTCTGGTGACTGAAGGAGGAAGAAAAGAATTCCGGTTCATCGGCCGTGCTACTTACAGGTTGCTTCTTGGAGCTCAAAGTCCGTCTCCATATGGACGGATGCAGCAAGAGCTCAGTATTCACAGCAGAGCACTAGCAGGGTTGCCTGACGATTGAGCCCAGGGTCTCTAGTTGTTACGCTGTAGTTCAGTTTCCTTACCAGAAGCGCAGCACAGTGAGCGAGCATCCTGACAGAGTACTGACATTTGGAAATAAGGCAGACCGCGTGATGGCTATTTTTTTGGTTTTCTTTCCTAGCTCTTTTTGTTAAAGGATTTATAGAGAAAATTTAGGTGAACATTAGGGTTAATACTGGTGATGACAAGGCTAAGATTTCCATAGCGGTGATGGACAATAAGTGGGTTCCTGTTAGATGTTTCTTTGGAAGTACGTATCTTCATTACTACAAAACACACATCAGCTGTTGCTATGCCCTTTTCTGACACCAAGCTGTCTTAAATTGTGTTCTGAGGATTAGTTAGGCTCAATTGTGTCCTGTTGAAAGCTCAAAAGAAAAATACCTGGAGGGCCTAGTGAGAATAAGTTAGTAGGTACATAACTTAATGCATACATTCATAAATCTCCTGAGGTTTCCTTCATGAAAAGTTCTGCACAAGGAAAAATATCTTGGGAAACACAGCTTTAGGGTGAGTGTTAATATGGGGGAAGGCAAGAACTTTGGTGGTACTTTATTCTTAATGTGCCATTAAGATGATCAGTCTAACAGAAGTAGTGCAGATCTGCTGTTCCCTTGGTGCAGCTTCTTCCACTGCAGCCTCCAAGTCGGAGAGCTGCCAGAGGGAATTTCTGATGCTGTGGGATCCAGTGGCGTTACCTGCAAAGTGCTACGTGGCATCTTGGGATTTATTAATCTTTTGCATTATATCACAGTTCATTCAGGGGCAAATTAGTGCATACATGTTTAAAAACATCATGTCATTTTGATTAACTGAAAATGATCCTTGTCCATGAAATGAAAAGAAAGGCTTCTTACATAATGAACTTACAAGTGCCACAAGTTTTAGTGAAAACTATTATAAATAGATTTTTTACGTACGCTGGGGAATGGTCCTATCCATAAAACTCATTTTATACGAACAGCTAAATATGAAAGCAATAAAGTTAATGGAAAAATCAATCAATCACATTTTGTATTAAGTGCTACATAGGAGAAAAGGGACAGAGATAAAAGCAGTGGTATCAGCAGTCACTTCCAATGCAGTAGTACTTCCAGAAGCATTTTATTTTATGTAATCCTCATAAACTGCTAATGTTTCTTATTTGGGGATAAAGGTTGGAACAAGTATACAGCCAGCCTTTCATAATAATGTTTGTGTGGTTTTGAGGCTGACACTAGAATTCAAACAGAATTCCACGTTTAGACAGACTTGTTATTTTGTTAGTTCCAATGCATACTTTCTCTGGCTAAAGTGCACGCAGTGACACTTTTTGAAAGTGTTAAAGTGACTTGCAAACCTAAATTCCTGCGACGGAAAATTTAGCAGCTTTAAAGGATCCCCAAGTCTTTTCATACCCAACCTTATTCTCGTGACCCCCCATGTTCTGCTGGGGTAAAACGCAACAAGCCAGCGTTTTGAGGCTGGGGATGAGCAGAGGCGGCAGACGGCTCCTCTTCGCTTCAGCAAGTTTTGCTCCAGAATCCCGATCGGTTCTGCAAAACGAGGGGTTGAAGCTGGAGCAGGGTGACAGCCCTCCTGCTCGTTTTCCTTTTCTCTTCTGGCTCGTTCTTTACTTATCCTCAGTGTTTTATTAAATGATGCCTTCTTGCTGACAGCCTGATTTCCAGGGCAATTCTGTAGCTGCAGAATTTTTTACAGGCTCTTTTGGGATGTCCCTAACTGAGAAGCCAGAGCAGAAAGTGCACAAATAGTAGTTTGTCTGGCGCGTTTTACGAGTTGGTATGTGTCGGATGGAGCACTGCGAGGAAGCACGGGGCGCGTCTGTGTGTGTCCTTGGGCCACCTGTTTCTGGGTCTGTCCCTTCAGCCGCTCTCCCAAGCACTACATTTTGCAGTGCTGATGTCCCTCCCTACACGCACACAGGCATCCTAAATACCCTACACAATCCAAGCATTTTTAAATTCATATGAATAGACTCATATTGACAATTTTTGTCTAATACTGACATTGCAACCACGTTTACCAGGAATTGGTATTGGCATGATTTTGGCGTAATCATGATAGCACAATGTTACCACAACAGCACAAAGTTGTAACAGCACAACAAGGCACTGTGGAGAAATCACTTCGCTATTCCATGTTATGCAGGAACTTTTTAAATCCAGGACTGGCATTTAGTCTGGAAATGTTAATGGTGTATTCCCTCCTCACTGCACTGGAAATTACCTTGTGTTAGTTCTGTTGGCTTGCTCTAACTCTTTGCCATAACCTCGTTAATGTTCTATGTTCTCTGTAGTTTGCATTCTTATTGCCATGAGCTAGTTGTTAGGATGCTACTAGGTGAGAAATTAGGATTAAACCCAATGCAGTCTAAAGCCATTGAGATTCTAAACACTGAGAACACAACAATTTTTCTGTTAATAATGAAAAAAAATTCAGATCGTCTTTTTAATTTGTGTTCTGTTGAGATGACTCCGAGTTTTGTATCAAAAAATCTTCCAAGCTATTGGCTCTAATTTTTACCTAGAGTAGTATCACTGAAATTTCAGTTCTTTGAAATAACGTCATGTAAAATTTAACTGAAGAACCTAGTTCAGTCATTTTTTACTCTGATAGGCCTGGCTAACTTGCAATATCATGATCGTAAAAGATTTCTTAAAATGTGTATATATTTGAAATTTATGTAATATTTAAATACAGCTTGGTTTCTAAGGAAGGAATGAGAATAAAATTTCAACTATTTTTTCTATTCATAAATCCACACTTTGTAAGTAATATTTAAAATAAGATCACGGTGCCACAGAGCGTTTCAGAGAAGTTGACTTTTATGCACTGCAAGCTAGAAGTTCCTCTGACCTGTCAGCTTTTGGTTTCTTTTGTGTTTTAAGATTACTTTTAGAAGCCTATATGTACCCCAGAACTGAAAAAATTCACTGAGGAAAAAGTTGTCGATCTGATTAACTATTGTAAGACACTTTTGGCATAAATTTGTCTTTGAGATGCTGTTTACTTTATCAAGGTTTACATGTACAAATGCAACTACTTACTGTATCATACACATTTGAATATTGCATTTTTTCAGTAATAAACTTGGATATCTTTGAAAGAGACTTTGAGTTTCATTGTTCCAAATATTCAAAGTTAATTAAAAAAAAAAAACAGATACATTTGAAAAGTCAGTGGTTATGTGCCTTCAAACCGTAGTATTGTAAGGGAGTAATTTAATGGTTAAACTTGGCTTGGCCACTTGTTTAGCTTTTAACAATTAAATACTAATTTACTGTGGTTTCCAGACACATATAGACTCACTTTTCAAATTTTCGATCACTTATGGTCTACTGCTTTCACTAATGACTAATAATTTCTTAAATTTAAGCACTTGTTTTAGAATTTACATATTCCTAGCTTCTTAATGTCATTTTTTCAACTCAAGCTCGCCCTTCTCTGGTAGGATCAATGGCTCGGGATATGAAACAAGAAGATAAGATCATAACTGTAAGCGACACTGACCTGAATATTTGATCAGAGTGGTAATTTTTCTGAATTCCAATTTTGCTAGTCCACATCCTTAAATTTTTGTAGAAGAGTGAATAATGAACTATTGGTTAATGATTTTAGCCATCGTACGTAAGTCCACGTGTTGGGACTTAATAAAAATTTGTGGAATGCCTGGCTCTTGTACAAATACGGAAAACACTTGGGCTCGATGAACAGCTTCAGTTGAAACAAAACTAATCCAAAAATATGAAGTTAAAAATAAATTCTTCAGGATTTTTCTTCAAAGACAGTTTGAGAGAATGCAATTCCAGCCAACCTGACTCACTGTTTTGACGTTAAATGGACGAACGAAGATTCTCTTTTGTGGCAAAGGACTTGGAAAGATACAAAGTCTGGAGTGAATCCAATATAAAGGTGTTGCTAAACTTGTGGAAAATATACTGAATAAAGCGAACTGTGCATTTTGCATCAAGCAGTGCATAAGAATACTGCAGTGAGTAGGCATCCTAAGAAGTATTTGGAGCTGACTTGGTTGTTTTCACAGTTAGATGTCTCTGAATCAGATATCCACCAACTACAAGTAGAGAGGGCTTTTTTTTAATCCACCCTCTAACTATGTAGCTTCACAGTGGTTTTTTGAACCACTTTCACGCGAGAATTATTTTACATCCTTAAGCATGATAGTTAGGCTCTCCTAATATAACCTAAGTGATAATGTGCGTGGCCATGAGATATAAATTATACAATAGCTTGACTTACTGAGTTTCCATCTCTGCCTTGCTAACCATTCTGAAGATGGAAGCACAAAAGGAAAGCATGCCATGCAAGACAGCAGGCTGCTAGCCGAACTCAGCTGTAGACTTTTATGAGATTATAAAAATGGTAGAAAAGAGATTAACGGAAGTATTGACTTAACTCTCAGTTTGTTGATAAACTGTCCTGCACAAGCAAGGCAGTGTCATTTACAGACTGCGATTTCTGTTCTCCGATTGAATATGCTGGGACTGTCCCCAGAGGCAGGGCATGAACACAGTCAGGACAAGTAACTTCAAGGACCAGGCTGACCTAGATCTACACTGTAAAGATGGTCACTGATAAAGCAAAAGCAACAGCTGGCTTCTTAAAGCAATGTGAGCTAAATGTCAGCTGGGTCTGTAACTGAGAAGTCTGTGATATATTCATTCAGTCTGTTTCATTCAATTGTGAGTTTTGTTTATAAACAAATACATTAATCCAATAAACTACATCCAGAAGTTTATCAAGGCGAGAGGTGGTCTGTTGAGTTTGATTTACAACAGGCAAGTTTTAGAGGAAACGTGTTTCACTGAAACAGAGCACTTAGTGGACTAGGTACCTTCTTCCAAGACATTTCACTGGACAGATTATTTTGCCTAATTATATGTCTTTTTTCAAAATTCATCATGGATTATCAATTAGGAGGCATCATCACCAAATGTCGTTTTATTTTCTTTATTGCAGGTAGTAGATGGATCTTTCCAAGGTGAACAGATGTCCTTCCAAGACTAGCATGGATAAAGAACTATCCTGAATTCAAAGTAAAATTTGTTACTCTCTCCTATAGCTTTTACAGTAAGATGTTATAAAGATATCCGAGTTCCACAGAGGAGGCAAACATGATTAACTCTGTCACTAGAAGACCGGTCTGGTCTGTACAACGTTCCTGTGAGGAGGCTTTTTGTGATAGCTAGGAATAGGCAGAGACTACCGCAGCCTGACCTCCCTCCTCTCCCCTCCATCCGAGGGCAGTTCACAGTCTCGTCTCAGTGAGAGACCTCAGAAGCTTATCCAAAGTCTTGTTTTATCTCAAGTTCACCTCTGCTCGTTTCCCTTCAATGACTAGGTACGGAACAGGGCATGTGACACCGATGCGTTGCAGCTGCTTCCGAGCAGCAGCTTCCACAACAAGATCCATGAAACTTTTCTTCTGGAATACCAGTGCTGCCAAAACCCTGTTGTCCAATGATTTCCCAGGTCTGTCACGCAGTTCATAAATAAAAATCTGGCCTTTATTGCTATAGAGAGCAATTGTTCCCTCTGGGTCATCTACAAGCTGGTAAATGCGATAAAAAGAGCCCTTCATTTCTGAAGCTGGAGAAATAACATTTGATTAAATGTCCCTTGTCCCTCAGCTTCTAGAGGCGAGATTCTCTGCTCGTATTAGTATAGGATTTTTCCTCAGGATTGTAACCAGGGAAATGGCATTTGTTTTCTCTGTTGATATCGTTCTTGGAGGTGTCGTCTGTTCTATTTGCAAGAACATTAGGCAGATTTTGTTCAAAGTCCACCTGAAAAAAAGAAAGAAAATACCCTATTACTTTGAAGCCTGTATTCACTGCTTTTTTTGCTTTGCTTAAAGGGTGTCTTGTTGCATTTTGACATCCTTTCATATAAATCTGAGGAATTACTTCATAAAATGACTCTCAGACCCAGAAACAGGCACTCTTTAGTGCGTGTCCACTCCATACAAGACCACTTCCCCTATGGAAAATCTTTGGAAAAGCAACAAGAACATCTTCTCACGATTCTGTTCATGTAAAACTCTTGAAATGTGCCCTCAGTGCATTCCAAATCACTTAAATTTAGGTTTTCATTTGAATCTTTATCTGCATTTTAGTGGATTGGCTTATCATCTGGCCTACGCTTGCACGCTGCAACTTCTTGATTCATGTTGTTATTCTACATTTTAAGCAAATATAAGGGGATAAATATGTATGTGACTTTTTTTTAGCTGCTTTTATTGAGATTTTTTTTGTCCTCCAGGAAAGTTCTAGATGAAGTCTGTGCTAAGCACCTAAAAGCCAAGTGAAACAGCTGAAGCAAATCTGGAGCCACAGCTGTTCTCCAAATTAAACTGTCAACTTTAACCTCAAACTTAATGCAAGCTGGGTGGAGGGACCGCTTCCAGGTTATCACCAAATACTGAGCTGTGCAGCTGAAAGATTACTTTCAAGATTTAAAGGTACATGTAGAGTACTCTACAGGAGCTAAAAACATACATACTGCTCTATGTCTCTTTTCTAAACCTAGCTAAGGTGGAGCCACGTTGATTCTCTACAAACTGTTGCAACGGTGCAAGAAAATAAGGTGCTTGTAGTTCATGGCTTGCTAACGAGCTATGGAGCCCTGAGACACCTGGAGAGGAGAAACCCTGGACAGAGGGAGAAGCTCTGCTGGGTCTGGAGGTGTGGATGGCAGCAGCAGCAGGAGAGCTTCGTGGACGGGTGAGTGCTAAAGTCTTTCTCCACGTGCTAGGAGGGAGGAGGCAGTAGCTTGGAGAACTCCTGCCTGGAGTGGAAAGTGCGGTTTTTTCCCTGCTCAGATGCCGGAGCGAGGAGGGCAGGGAGAGGGAGGTCAGCCCCAGTTTCATGGGCTGCTGGCCATGCCAAGGGCTGTTTGTCTCCGGAGAACCTGAGTCCCTGTGTGCTGCACTAACAGGGAATGGGTGACCTATTACTGACTAACGCTGAGCGGGAAGGCTTGGCTCGTCTCATTTCCAGTCTCTGGTGCCTATGCACCATCCCTTGCGTAACTTTAGAAAGTGATTGCTGAAAGACAGTCTGCTCTCTGCGTGGACCTTGCCCTCCCGTACATGCGTGCATATGCACCCACTGCTCCCAGGCCCTGGTGGGGCAGAGTTGGTGGGCTCACGCTCTCACCTCTGAGCTGTCGTGCCGCACGCCGCACCACAGGAGAGTCTGGAGTCTTTTGGACCAAAAGCAAAACAGGTTGCAGACTGGCTTAATTAGCTCGGGTGGGATATCTTCTCCTTTACTAGGTCCTGAAAGGAGAAAATACTGATACATAAGTCTGTGGGAAAACTAGGTGTGAGCCTTGGGAGCCTCAGACCAGGAGGTGGGGGGGGAGCAGGATCGGAGCCCGCTGCCTTCTCCTGAGTCTGTGTCTCATGAGCTGCTTGCTGGACTTCTTGGAAGCTCTTTTAACAGGCGAGTCATATTCTTGTGCAAAGGAATTTATATATATATAGAACACCAACCTGTTATAAAGCTGATCAGCAGCCCTGCGATGGCACAGCCTAGGCAGCCGATGGTACTGAAGTACAGGTAGGACAGGGAGTACAAGGTGTCTGCCAGCAAAGGCCTGGGAAGAGGCAACAACAGGGGAAGAAGCAGCTAGTGATGCCGAATGGGTATGTTCGTGCTGTCTCTCGACTGTGCCAGCAAAGTGCAGCCCACGCTGCAGTCGGTGTGGGACCTGGCAGCCGTCCGTGCTCCCAGCCTAGTGACCGGCTGCAGGTTGGGGCTGCACGCTGGGGCTGCACGCTGTGCCAGAAAGCAGGCTCCGGTGGTAATGATGGGGAAAATACCTGTCGGGAGCCGCCGCGGGAGCCCCCGTCGTCAGCGCCTCGGTGCTGTTAGCCAGCGTGCAGTTGAGAGTCGACAGGTGCAGAGGAACGGACTTTGTCGGTGGTGCAGGGTAAATGAAAGAGCCAGTGCCAGCCCAAAAAGCTAAGGTGATCCCAGCCAAGAGGCCGCCGATAGCACCCTCAACAGGGACGGAAAGAAAATGTTAAAGGTGATGGGTGGGAGGTGCTTGTCTCTGCCTGTGAGTTTGGCAGGAGCAGCCTATAACTGGTTACGGTCTCTGTCAGTGTAAAGCAGTTCTGTTCTCTCTCGACCGAGGTAAAAAACATGCTGATTTATTGCTCTCCAGTAACAAGAGTCGAAGCAAAACTGTGATCATCAAAACCGCAATACAGAGTTTAGTTTTACTTCTGGGTAAATGTGGTGGGACTGCTCGTGAGGCGATAAGAAACGAGCTCAGGTTGTGTTTTGCCTAAGTTAGCAAAGGCAGAGCAATTGAAATCTTTCTGTGCATCCCAAGGTGAACATAGGTTGGGGCGAGTGCTGAATATTTTTTTCTCTTGAACGAAAGAGAAGAAATGCAGAGATAAAAGTCCTTTTTAAAAAACCCTCATGTGGATCTAATCATCAATTATTCCACAGTTGGGTAGAGTTGGTGAAAAGGGACCTCTAAACAGTTCTTGGGCTCTGTCAGGCTCTAAATCTGAAAAGCAGCCTGGGAACTAAATCTAAAAAAACCAAACAATTTTCAAGAAGGAGTTTTAACCAAACAACATCAAGATATTTTCTTTTAAATAAGTATTTTTTTCTTACCTTCCAGTTAGCACAAGGAAACACAATTCCCAGGGTAAATATTCCCAGCATGGGTCCCCCGCACATTCCGTGGATGGAGAGGGAAGCCTGTGGATGCAGAGAAGAGGCAGGAGCTTAGTGTAGCAGCTGGAGGGAATGTGCACAGTTGTGGTTTCGGCCTGTAATTTTCAGTGGGAAGTGGTGAGGGAGAAAGGACCAACAGTGATTTCAGTGCACAATTAAAGAGAGAATCACACTCAGTATCACTTCCCAACAGTGAGTAAATAAGGAAGAAGTTGAGGGATATTTTTTTTCTTCCCCTCCCCCCCCAGTTATTCCTCTCGGTAGAGTGTCCACAGAAATTGTTCAGGTAATCTAGCAGTCCCCAGGGATGTCAGCATTCATTGTTCAGTTCAAACATTCGTTGCATTTCTCTTCATTCGTGGTCAGTTCGCTGCATTTCTGAAGCATGAGATACCTGCACAATTCCTCCCAGCAGCGATGCCGCTGCAGCCATCGAAGTGCACAGGATGCCGTATAATATACCTGGAAAAGATCAGGCGGGGAGGTTGTCAGTGCTGGTTAATAGTGTGGATGATTTCTAATTCACCTGGTGTCTTAAAAGTGACCAGACAGCATGGAGGAATTTGCACTTTGGGCTTTGATGTTTAAAGCAGACCATTAAGTACCCAGCAGCATCTTGCAGGAAGTCTTGTTGGGTTTCTGCTTGGTTGGGTTTTCTTTTGAAGCAGAACTTAGCAATGAAATAAGTATAGAAGTTATGCCTCATGTAGAAATGTCTCAGTTTCTCTTGCCTTGAAATAACACTTTTAAAATAATCTGATGAATAAATTGAGCAATGATAAACAACATGGCTTTCTTCCTTTGACAACAATTTTAACTTTGTGGTAGACAAAACTCTGTATGTAGCAGTCTTGAGTAAAGTCTACCAAAACTCATCTTATTTGCTAGCATGCCTTGCTTTCAGAGGTAAAAATTATCTTTCTAGGTCCTGGCTCTGTTTCTGAATGAGTGTCTCTAGACATTGGTCTTCACTGCTCGCAGAAGTGCTCTCAGAGTCAACTGAGAGTCTGAGACTATCAAGGCTCAGAGTATGTAAAATCCTGCCCGCTTTTCTCCTGTAGTAATAGCACCTGGGGAGATGGACACCTTTGCTGTTAAACAAATGGATCCCATCAGGGGTACCTACATAAGCCTTTGCTAATCCATGTGCTCATCTTCTCGGAGACATTTGGGAAACCTTTCTTGACCAAGTCTTCAAAGGTAACAGTTGCTAAAGCATTGATGCTGGCAGCTACCGTGCTGTGTAAATGGAGAAGAACGTTAATAGGACACAATATAACCTGAACTAAAGTTGTATTGATAGAGAAATGCTGGCTCTCGTTCAGCATTAATACTATAAAATGTACAGTGCTTGAAGAGTATTTTTCATGTATAATGGTGATGCTTGTGAGGTTTCTGTCCCTCCTGCGGTTGCTAGGGGCCCTGCTAAATGCTAGCCCAGAACAAGATAGAAACTCATCCTGATTGACCCTTTAGCCTACCAAGCTGCAAAGACCTTCAAAATATAGAATTGTTCCAGGATAAACATATTGCTCTCTTACACATCAAAGGATGTACAGTGACCGCTGGTGATACCCTGTTCTGCCACAAAGTGTCAGTTCTATTTTCTCTCTTAGCTCAAATATATGGAACAGGAATAGTCGGACTTTTAGCTAGGTGAGTTAACCTATATTTGGCAAGTACTATCTCTGTGGATTTGTTGTGACAACGTGGCAGTGGCAATACCTACAGCACAGTGTTTAGTTAGCCTCTGTTCTTGTAGTCTCCTGCCAGGAGCAGCCAGTGCCTTTTATGCTTCCCTCCCCACCCCGTCTTTCTCTTTTGGTAGCTCTATCTTGCTGCTTCTACAGCTAAGAGTCTTTAGAAGCAGCCTGTTGGAGATGTGACTCTGGCATTTGAATAATGTCACTGTGAATTTGATTCTTCTCTCTTTCTGATGTCGTGTGAAGTGTTGATGTTTGGCCTGTAGAGGGTAGAAACTACAATGACATGCAGCACCTCCCTGAAGAACAGAGTTTGTAAAACTTCTCTGCTCAGACATCTGTCTTCCTAGTCTAATTCTGCTTCGTGTGCGGATAGGCTTGCTGAAAAGCTCTCTAACTGTGATTCTGTGGCAGTCGGGTTAAGAAAAGGCAATTTCACCATAAGCAGCTCCAAAGGTATTTTAGGAAGCTGAGCTCAGTTTTTTCCTACCCATTTGTCTATATTGATAATGTTATTCTAAAACATATTTGGGATAAAAAGCTACTGGAGAAGTGGAGCTAGTCTTTGGCATAAACACAATGTACTCAGCAAAGCACTACTGCTGCTGCCTAGAATGTGCTAGGAAAAACAGCTGGGCTTTTCTTAGCGTTTCGTGTTTTGACCTCCTGCTGGGTCCTGAAGAAATCTCTGGTACTCAGCTAAAATGTCATTGCAGATTCACAGACCTTAGCGTTCCACTGAATGCACAGGCGACAAACAGTCCCGGGACTCCTGGCATCGAAGAAAAAATGTCCATAACAAAATACGGCATGAGCTGGGGTGGAAGGAGCAAAAGAGCAACACAAGCAATTAAGATTTTCCTGGGTAATGGAAGAGAAGTAGCTGCTTCTGAGCATGCTGCTGAATTCTGGTTTTGTTCCACTGAACATGAGGTGTCAGATTTTGAGCAAAGGGGATGTCGTTTGGCAAAAAATCACATTAGTGCCGCGGCAGTGCCAGAATAGATATATTCTAGCCCTGATTTGGCAACCACCTTGGTGCCTGAGCGCTGAAAGGACATAAAGCATCCCACAAAATTTGAACTGTCTCTAGACGTGCTATGTCTGGGCCCAAAGAAGCTCCTAATTGTAATAATGGGTATCTGTACCTGATCAGGTGCTGAAATGAAACCAGCAGTCCAGGGGTCACAGCTCTTGTAGTGAGAGTGCATCACCAAACCACAAAACACGGCACACACCAGGACTATCCAAAGACCCAATAAATTCAGGTAAAGTGCCCTAGAACAAAGGAGAGAAGCTGTTTAATACAAAATAGATGTAGAAAAGCTGTTACGAGTTAGTTATTTCTAACTTTTTAGAGAGATACCTGATCAAAGCTAGCTATATAATCTCTTAAAGACATCACCAGGATAAGAAATTGTGTGTGATGCTGATTTTAAAAGGCATGAAAATATACTGCCTCTTTATGCTCTGGGGGAAGGTTCTAAGTAATTCTCTACAGCTGGAAGAGGCTGATCCAAGACCAGTAATTTGTAGGCAGAACAGGCCACACCGAGCATTGGGTCTGTCCCTCTTGTCCCCTATAAGAGCAGGATTTTATCTGTCAGGAGTTGTTGTTACTGCTCTGCCTTTAAGCCACGCAGAGTGTAGTTTTGCATGGATTCTGTCGTGGCTGCAATGCTGCCGTGCCAAGTAACACACTTGGGGTTTTTTTTTCAGTAGTCCATGAAATAGATGTGGGTGACGGTGTCCGCTGGGAAGGTGGTGTGGCTGAGGTTCAGTAACCCTGTAGTTCCTGAGGGCTGCCAGACTTCACGTAGCCTACACCGTGTTTGGCAGTCACCTTACACAAGGTCTCATAGGGCCAGTTCCAGTTCAGAGCTGTGCTACTGGGACTCGAAGGTCTTTCAGGGCTTGTTACTAGTGATGTTCTCACTGTTGTGATTCCAAACATTTTTCAGAGACTGAATTTCAACAGGATAAATTCATATAATCCGTCATGACGTGAAGAAAAAGGAGTATGATTGCAGCTAGCAAAAAAGCTAACTGAAGGAGAAAATTACCACCTCTGTGCTTTAGCCAAGTGAGCAAGCAGTTAGCACTAGGCACAGGAAAAAATCTGGTTGTTTAGTAAAACGTGTCTGGCTATGCACACACTAACACAGAATTTAAGGAAGGTAGCGAGCTGGGGACCTATATGTCTGCATTTTGAAGTTTCATGTGGTTCTTTGCCGTTGATTCTAACTATTATTCTTCTGCTTTAGAGGTTTAACTTACTGATTTCATTTGATTTAGATCTTGACTTGTACTATAGTGCCCCATTAACTCAATAACCAATTTTAATACAATACAACATAAATACACTTCCAATAAAGCTGTAGATAGGACAACTTCTTTGTGGGCATCTTTTCCAGATGCTTGTGCTTCTGAGGATTAATTTGGCAGCCTGACCTCAAATTAATAAACTGCAAGAGATGGATGGCTGCCTGTTTTTCTTTCTGCATTTACTTGTGTCCTTTAGGGACAGAGGGAGTAAGACTCTCAGGGTGAAATTAGCTTACTACCACCCAATGGGATTCCGATATTTATTTAATATAACTGACAAACTGTTAGTATAATTCCACCTCAGTACGTTTGATTGCTAAAATAGGTTAATGACAGGTAACTTACAGTTTAGCGTGCTTTTCCGATTTGCAAGAAATACATCTCTGTATTGTGGACTGATTAACTCCATAGATCCCCAGCCACGTGAAGGTTCCCCCGATAACAATTGTCCAGAAGGTATGTCGTCTCAGAGGATCTATATCAAAGCTAGAACAGAGAAAAGCAATTCAGTTCGCTTATTTAAATGCACATTTATTTAGCAAGAGGCAGGTGATCTGGCAGAAATACCTGGTATGCCCTATCCTCTGAATCACAAGTACTGCATTGGTAATCCTGTTTTCCAGCACAGACAACATCTAACGTGTTTAGGTTTGGAAGCTTTTTTACTTTTATGTTGGAACATGTTACTATCAAGTCAGGATAAATGTATATCATGTAGACTCAGTTAAAGGACCAATTAATTGAGGTAAATTGCATTTATAAGGCTTTTTATGCTCAGATTTCAGTTCTGTGTCATATTGCAGCAACAGATCTGAGAGCCATCCTGCCTGGGACCCCGTCCTCTGCCAGAAGCAAAGCCACTTTCTAACTCTAAAAATCCTCCAAACTCTTACTTACATCATTATGATGTGTTCTTTCCTTTACATGAAATTGCTTCAGCTGCAGTGTTGTCTTTTTTTAACAGTGAAATTTCATTACTCAGTAATTCTAACTCAGTACATCTTTCTGCCTTGCATCTATCGTCTTTGCAATTCTGCTCATCTCGATAGGTTTAGCAGATAACAGTTGACCTTGCTGCTAGATTCTGTCAGTGACTTGCCTTGATCAATGAACTTTTTCAGTCAAGGCCACGAACAGCCAAAGGAAGGTCAGTTTGCTATCCCAGTGAACTGGTGCACTGTTGCTTGCTGCTGTGGTGAGTGTGCTTAAAATGAAGCTTCAGTTTTATGACTAGAAAATGAAAGATGTAATAGACAATCGCAAGGAATAATTGGGCTGCGTTTGTAGCTGCAGAAATAAAAATGGCAAAGCTCCCTTTCAGTTCAGCAGGGCTTTGATTTCTTCAAAGAGGGTAACAGAAACAAGAGGTAAGCTCTCCTGAAGGTCAGCTGCATTCCCAAGAACTGAAGAAATAGGGAATGGACTTCTCTGAGTCACCGAGGTTGTTCACCAGTAGTATAATAACAAGTCTGAGTATTTCTGGAGGAGTGAGGGTAGGGTTTCTGAACATTAAACACACAAAAAGAAAAGGTTTGCACCATTTGTTTCTTACTCAAATATGTTTAGTCGTGATCCTTCATAGGCTTCTTTCCAGACCTTGGCCGATCCACCGTTCAGAGTAGTTCCTCGAATCAAAACTGTCATGAAGCCAGCCACCATGACAATCATTTGAAATGCGTCTGTCCAGACAACAGCTTTTAATCCTCCCTAAAACAAACAGAAACTATATGCTCCCATCTTCTTTCCTGTTGTTGAAGTACAGCAAAAGGTAGAAAGATCCCTTCTTTCAGGAGCTCATGAGCTGTATGTACAGCATCTAGCAAATCAGGACTCTTAAACTGTGTATTCTCCCATGAAGGCTGTATTTTTGCAGGTCAGAAAATGACACAGACTCCAAACAGTTTGTCCACAGTCATAGGAGAATATTTGACCTCTAGCTAAATGCGCCTTTTTTTTTTTCCCTGCCTCCTTTATATGCATTTGAAGAACATATCATGATATGGAACACAAGCTGGCCTGTGTTCGTACTTCCCGTGGCACTCTGCGCACTTCTCGGAGTCCGGTGGTCCACAAATAACACAGAGAATTAACACCAGAAAGTCTGCACTCCAGCTCTCTTCCACAGCTACTTTCCTATTTGATCAGGTCTGTGCTAAAGTGACGTAGTAAGTGTGTTCAACAAGGGTGGGCTGAAATATGGAAGAAATTACTTAGTGGAAACAGTGACAGAAGTTAGGCTGTGTCCCGAGCCCCAGGGCTCTGCCGCTTCCACTGCGATGTTTGCCTGATTTGTAGTCCGGAGACTCCTGTTGCTTCCACTCGGAAGCAAAGGTCTCTATGACCTGTTGATTGTCCTTCCTAGGTTTTATCACTCTGTTCTTGATCTGAGGCAGATTTTTCATTATAGTGTTTTTCAGTCTATAACTTGTAAAAGATACGAATCACCACCTTCTCAAAAGATGTCGTATGGCAGGGGAAGGTTATTGCCTCCTTATCTGGACTCTGCCTCAAGCTGTCTGGTTTAAACCTTGAGACATACAGCAGAGGATTTGAGAGGAAATTCTTTTTTTCTCCAAATAGACTTACTTATACCACAGAGTCCAAAATAAATTTATCTCTATGTTCTGCTGGTTTAAACTTCAGTCACTTGGACTGTATTTAGAAGCCGCCTTTCTGCAGTAGCCTGTCACGTGTGAGGAGTGGTTGAATTACCGGTCTGTGTTCCAGCTGTTCGGTTATGCCTGTTACGTACCAGAGTGCAATAGAAAGTGCAGACAATTCCTGTTGCAACCACAGAGGCCCAGAGATCAAATCCGGTGACTGTGAAACCAAAGGAAACCAAATGGTTAGCGAAACCGGGGTAGGGCATCTGGGTGGTAACAAAAAAGCTGTGATCCTTTAGCCTGAGAAGGATGGGATTAATTACGAATTTTCATCTTGTGTGTCGATTAGGAGCTTTGCTGGATTGTTCAGGTTTCTGAATTTACTGGATACTGTTTTGCATTGTTGTTTTCTTGCAAACTGGATTTAGCTAACTTTCAAGTGTGCAAAAGTAATACGTAAGAAGAATAATTATGCAAAGCAAAAATATCATTCCTATGGGACACGGCTTTAAAAGTAATGCTTTCCTTCTGTTTTTAGTCCAGAATTTTCTCTTGAGAAATCAAGTTCTTTGGAGATTTCCAGAGAATCTGAAGAAAAAGTTCTGCCTCAAACTAAGCTCCATTCCCTGCAACTAGGAATAGTTTAACACTACAGTGTGCTGCATTAAAACAATTTTTCACGTTCATTTTATTCATGAAGTTACTTTATATGAGATGTACAAATTTTTATTTGGCTGATATTGAAGTCTCTCCCACTGGGCATGGTTTGTAAGGGCAAATCTATTTGTCAGGGTTCTCTTATGAGCAAAGTTAGCATGGCCTAATAACAACCATGAATTGTCACATAAAATTCAGTTGAGCTCCAGTGGAAGGAAGCTCGGCGCTGTGTGAGAGGTGGGGTTGGACAAACTGGATGCAACTTGGATGACAAACAATGAAAAGAGCCTCTCAGTCTCTTCCCAGTTGATTTTGGTGAAATCAGGAGTTGAGCCGTGGTGATTCCTTATTCCTTCTGGCAGTAAAATGTCTAATCCCATCTGTCATGAAGGATACTGTATGCCTGGTTTGTGTAGATTAATTAAAGAAGTGTGTGGAGAGCAGCACAGCATCCAGCTCCAGCAACAGGGAATGGAGTTATGCCCATGGGAACCTGAACACGGGAGATAGGGAAGGGGGGTGTCAAAGTACAGAATACGGTCTTGGATCGTCGGCTTGTACTGTGGACTCTGTCAGGATGTTGAGAAATTGTTCATTGCTAACCTCTTTGGGTGGTTACTGAGTGCAAAGGAGAGCAGAATAGCAAATGTGGGGCTCCTACTAATGTACTGGTGTGCAAGGTTGATCTGGGGGGTCAGAAACACTGAGCTACGAGGTGCAGGCAAAAACCTTCTTACAGAACACTAGAATTTTTTGTTTGTTTGTTTTAGACTTCTTCATCCATTTTCCTCACTTCATTTATTGTGATTGTCTTGTGGTGTGGTTATGTGGGGTAGCCATGTAGTGAAGCATGGGAACTCACCTTGGTTGAGTGCCAGCGATGGAGCATAAACCACTATTCCTGTGTAAAGGATCTGAAGGAGAAAATGTTCATTACAAAAACATGTATGTGAGTGCTCAGTGATAAGGCTTTTATTTAGAGCGGGGATTAGAGAGAAAAATACCAGATCTAGGAGTCTCTTTAGATCAGCTTGTATTGTATATGGGTTTCTGTTTCGGTCTTTATAAAACCTTTCTGATGGAAGGACCGTTATCTGTCTTGATATTACTTATTTGACCCATTGTTAAGATGACTAGATTACAAAAATATTCTAGTCAAATAGAAAGAGGAGCTCTCAAGAAAACACAAACAATGATATAGAAATAAGTTGCATTGATCTTGGAAATTGATCTTCTATTTTTCTATTCAAAGCCTTTCAAGGTAGCTGACTCAGTGCACTTCATGTGTGTGTTATGACAGAACTGAGGGAGAAATAAAGCCTGGAAGTCAATAAGCATTCAAATCTATTGCTAAAGGTTTTGGAATTAATAAACTGGAATTAATGTAGAAAGAACTGTCTTCCAATATCCCATCAAATCCCATCTTTCCATCAAATATATAACTAATGTCATCTTTTGAGATGGTCCCCGCTGGAGCCATCACGAGGCTGGAGCTACCTGGGTGTTCTCCAAGGAGATGCCACATGCAACATGGGATAGCTTCATCCCAGTGTCAGAAATGGGTAACTGGTGAACTAAATGTCCCCAGTACAGCTCCTCTGGCTTCTCAACACAACATAAAGAGACCAAAACTTTGAGAAGCTGTGAGAGTTCAGCTCAACATCCATATGTCAAAGAAAACAAAACCAGTGGCTTTAATCCTAGAAAGGAAAAGTTAGGAAAGCAACCATTCCTTCTTTTTAACATTCACAGTCCAAGTGAAAAAATTATGAAAAAAGTAAACTCATTAAAACGTCTCATGTTAAAAAGTATGCAGTCCGAGACTAGTCCGTCAAAATAACTGATGAGTGCAATTAGCGTAAGCAAAGATTCAATGTCTTCTTACCGTCTGCAGGATGTAGATCAATGTTGCAGCAAGGCGGACAATCTTGTTAAATCTTAACTCCAAATACTAGGAAAAAGAGGAACCTCAGTAAATTGCACATGTAGCACCTGTGACACAGCTATTAACCTTCTGTTTGCCCTGAGTAACAGCTTGCTATGCAAGTAAAATTACTGCCAACTGGCACTACTGCTACGAGTAATGAGCAAGAGAGCATGACAGTATCAGGAATAACTGAAAGAGCCCAGGGGCTACAAGGAAAAGAAATTTAAACTTCAAACAAAAGTATATTCCAACTGTATGAAGAGGAAACTTGAGGTTACTTCTAGGAGAAGTAGCATCATTTCACTCCTATAGTGACAAAAGTGTCGGTGAGGCAGATGGAGAAGCAACAACATGGAGGCTTTCACAGTGCTTGAGCTAAGCTGACTTTTTCACTTGCTCTGTCTCAGTCTAAAGCCAAATGTGGACATCATCAACAGGGAGAGGCAAGTGGGGTTCTTAGTTGCACATGGAGAGGCATTCCCAATTACCGCACACTGTGGAGGTGAGCAGATCTCTAGCTCCAAAAGCCCAGATTTTAAGCCTGGAATCTCTCTGTTAGAGTCGACCAAAAAACCTAAACCTGCGTTGCTGTCCCTGTGGCAGCCTCCCACGCAGCCTTGGGTGGGCTGGGTGTCTCCTTGGGCCAGAGCCCCACATGCTCCCCAGCAGACACCAGGCACAGGCTGTGCAAGTCTTCGCTCGTTTGCAAGTCTCTAGGCGTAGTACCGCCAGAGCAGCTTCTTTCTTACTCGTTTTGTTCACATTCATCTTTCTTGTGTCTCTTGCATAATAAGCCACACAGTCTTCCATACAAATAAATAGCTAATTTTTGTAACTTGACTTGTTTCTAAAATAATTAATGAAGCCAGCAGAATCATCTTTCCGCCATGCTTGAAGAGACTTTCTGACTACAGTGACACCTTTGGTGGCTCAGATGAGAAAAATAATTCATTCTCTGACCTTCCACCAAAACCGGCTAGAAAATGCAGTTGGGTCTGGCAATAGGAATTAATGGTCAACTTTAATTTTTTCCAATCTGTAACTGAAATATTTCCAAATACCCAGGTAGAGCTGTTGGACCAAAGACCCCTCCTTGGGTTTGGACTTAGAGAACGTGAGCAGCCTTTCTGTTACCAGGAAGCTCTTCGTGAACTGAGCCGGCTTTCTTCATCCAATTCTTGCTTAGTTGCAACTGCCCACAGACAGGAGCAACCAAACTTGCAGCAGTTGATTAAAGTGATTAAAAGGCTATTCCCAAACGCTCAAAAGCTGCCCTGTGGGTGTGGAGATAAGGGCTGCACACTGTGCTCCTAGCAATAACATCACAATATTTTAACTGCTGACCTGTCTTATGAAGAAAACAGTGTGTTCCAGGAGGAATGCCAGGCAACAAACTCTAGAAAATTCGGCCGTCATTCATTTCATTTCCTAGAGAATCTCTGAATCATTCTCCAGCCCTGACTTCTTTTTTTTTTTTGAAAGAGACCTACCATCTTCTTCCTCTTTATCCCTTCCTCCCTCTTCAGATTTTAGATATCAGATAGTCCACTTTTATAGTAAATTGGACCAAACCGCTAGATCTAGACCAAGTTTGAGAGTATTGAATTTTGTTCATGAGGTCTGTCTTTAATACCCAGTCTCTAAATCAGAGCAGAGTAGGTAGTTCTAAGATGAAAAGTATCTAGATACGGCTTAAATATTTTCCATGTGTAACTTAATTATGTGCTGGTGTGTAAGCCCTTATCCCGTCTTTGCTATATATGCATAACAAGAGCTCTGACCCCTAATTTGCACTTTCAGTTATGCAATATAGTCTGAATAATGCAACCTATTTCTAAAAATAATTAATGTATCAATACCCTTGTTCTGTAAAACACTGCAGAAAGTCTGCCAGAGCTTTTCTCAAAAAATATCTATGAGCATGATACTGACTTTTATGTTACAATAGTGCCTTTTCCATATATAATTTTTACTTACCTCGTAAGTGCTTGTAATGCCAGATCTGTAAAATATAGGTAGAAAAAGTTCGGCAGTAAAAATGATGACAAGCGCATATGAAAGGAAGAAGAGCACAAAGGATGCCCCATAGCGATAAACTTCCGAGGGTGTCCCCAAAACGGTGACTGCTGACATGAAGCTTGTCGTGAGAGAGAAAGCTATCGGTCCGCATGTCATCTGCCTACCACCCACCAAAAATTCCTTTGAAGTTTTATTTTTCCTCTCTTTAACTGCGAAAAAGACTCCAATGCAAGCACATACTATAAATAGTCCTGCAAAAACAACATAGTCCCAAGCCACAAATTTTTTGATTTCTGGAGCTACAAATTTTGACATAGCACCAGCTGGGCAATTCTCCGATGGAGGATTCTGGTTCTCTGGAGCTGGTGCTCTGAACAGATTAACTCAGTTGACAGCGAAGTTGAAGCTTATCTGTAGCTCATCAATGACAAATAATAAACAGAAAGACTATTCAGTTCTGAGACCTTTTTTTTATCCGCTTCACTTCTAAGAAGGAAAAAAAAAAAAAATAGCGAAGGATGAGTTAGGAATGTGCTGAATGCGCTTAGGCCCTGGCGCTACTGGTGCTTCTGTCAGGCAGGCTGGAGCGGCGGACTTAAGCTGTGAAATCTGTAGTACGCTCGCTTTTTATCTGTGAGGTTTTAATTTAAGGTTAAACATTAGTCTGACCCATTGACTTGGTCTGACTCTTTTCTAACCTCTCAGCATTTTTAAATAATAAAATGAGAGCAATAAAGAAATAAATAAAGGAAAGCTCAGCGTATGGACCTGTGACCCCACTAGTGAATTTGTTTTCAGAGAAGCAATTCCTTTGTACAGTTAAAAACTGAACTTGAACATCAGTGATAGGGTTCAGGATTGTCCTTTGACGTCCTAAGCATGCTCATTGGTAGACCCTCTGGAAGCTAAGGCTGCCTTAAGGAACTGGAGCCTTCAATGGTCAGAAGTAACAGTGTGCTTTCCCCCCACAGGCCGTAGCCCAGCCTTGGTGGGAACTCAGGGGTTCTCTAAGATGAGCAGAAGTGTGGTTTGTGCTATGCTATGTTAGAGGGTGACTTTCAGTTAAAAACTTATTTTTCACTGACCTCCGCTAACAGCAATATTACTTACAGCTTATATGGGTTCATGTGAGACGTAGCTTGTTTTATTTATCCATGCGCAACTTTGTCAGACCTGTGGGACAAGAGGGCCAAAGAGAAGAAGATTAGACAACAGCAATGCGTTTCTTAACCATGTCTTTCACATAATTTGAATTCCATTAATTAGACTTTCCTTGTGTTATTGTTTTTTAAATAGGTGAATATTCATTTTATCTCTATCCATGCCATGACAATACATTTTCCAAAGAAGCAAGCAATGACTTGTTATCCTGAAGGATTAACTTGTATAAAGAGGTAGCGTGTGGAGTCACAGCCCAAAAGGAAGGGTGAAGGGTACGACAGTCAAGAAAGAGATGCAGTAACCCGGCGTAGGCTTTAATAGAAAAAGTCCGTTTTTTCAGCCTTGTCTTGGCTGGGGATGGATCCCCACTGCTCCTTCTTGAGTCATCAGTAAATGGAGATGGTTTTGCTGTGTCAGTTGTACCTTGCAAATTAATGGGTGTCCAGACCTGAAGCCTTGCCTGTTCCTGTCCATCTGCCTAGGAGAAAGAGAACATGTACAGCAACCTTCATTGCTTAGCACAGAGTCAAAGAAAATCCAGGACAGCCCATGGCTGGAACTGACTTCTGTCCACGTGTACAGTAGAGGCTGCGCAATTCTCGTGGTTGATTTTGGTGAGACCGAGTGTAAAAGAGGGAGTTGAAAGGCCTATTTCTGCTGCAGAACATGAATTAAAAAAAATAACAAAAACCACAAAAAAACTCAAAATATAACCCAAAACCATGCAAAGATACTTCTTAAAAGGCACTGCTCACAGTAGGTTGTTTATCTGAATATACCCCCATCGCTAGTTAATATTTGTCTTTTGTACAGAACAAATGTCTTAAGGTATGTCCACTCTCAAAAAAGCGGAGACTTCCACTTGCCAGGCATTCCTCTGCTTTTTTGGGGGGAGGGGGGTTGCCTTTTTTTTTTTTGTTGTTTTCCTTCTCCCTTCTTATAACTGCAAGAACATGAATGCTTTTTGCAGGTTTTAATTTATACCTACAGGGACTGATTAATAACTGTCCCTGGCAATGGTAAAAGCCATGCTGTCAGAACGGTGAAGTTCTAGGGTCAACCGTCGGCCCAGTCTGACAGGAGGCAGATTTCACGGGGTGTGAAGGAGCCTGTAGGCTAACCGGGCAAACCACACGCGTGCTTCTTCCCACAAACCACAGTGCCTTGCTAGCTCTGTCACCATGACACCAAGTGAATTCACAAAAAGCTGCTAAGAAACAAACTTGAGGATATTTCCCTTTAAACTTGAGCCACTGAACTGCACCACGTAAGCAAGACTGCATCAGTCTTACATTGCTGGGAGGGTGGAAAACTGTTTGTGGGGCCTGGGATTAAAATTTAAAAAAAAATATAATAATCATTTGGGTCAGAAGGTTTCAGTGCTGGTCATGTTACCAGAGGAAGTCGAAGTGGAAGATCCCTGTAACATCCATTCTAGGAAAATAAATGTAGTGTAATATGTAATTACTGCCTTGAACTCGTGTTTGAAATGGTCTGTTTGCTATCAGCAAACACTGCTAATTAGCAGCTGGGCTAACTGTGCCGTCACACAGTGACGAATAAAGCTGCCTGTTGCCTCACACGGGCTCAGTGCGTAGCAATTGGGGTTGGATTCCAGGAAGCGTTTCCAAACAGCAAAATTGCTGTTGGCATAAATGTAAGTCTGCAGAGAATTTTTTTTTATTGTTATTATTCTTTTTAAATTATTAATGGTCTTTCTAGCAGAAAAGTGGTTCTGGTTGATGGTATTCTACAAAGAAAGTAGGAAAAAGCTAATAGGATAATAAACTGGAGATCAAGTTAGAAATGTAACTTTATATATTTTGCTATAGCCCTCATACATTTTCAGCATCACTTCATGGGGTTGTTCAGAATAGCCATTTTAGCTAAATCTCACACAGAGAAAAAAACCTTAGAAATACAGTTTCTGAAGAAGAAATATTTGAAAATACTATGAAAACACTTGTTTCTGTTTCTGTTGTGATGAGATTCCTTAATTGGGAAGAACTGAAATTTTTATTTCCCTGAAATAATAAAAATAGTTTTGTATTTCACTTGTGAGAACTCCTGTGAAATAAAGTCTTAGCCAGGGTAACCCAAGGAAGAAGCTTGATTTCTCAGAGCTTCGGTACCCCTTTCAGTATCTGTCTGTGAGCGAAGAATTGGACAAAACAGCCAACCTGAGTGAGGGACCTATTTGAGGCCCCGTTTTGGCACCTGAAATAGGTGCGTGAGGTAGCAAAGATAAGCGTGTTTAACCCCAAGCTGGGGCTAAGGGCAGTGGAGAGCACTGCCACTCCCCTCATGTCCTATCCCTTCACTTATTATCAGATGTCAGATGCATGGTTTCCTTTTTTACAGCTGCATTTTTCTCTTTATTTTTTTTGCCTTTTTCTCTTTAATAAGGCAGTGAAATTATTTACACCTTTTCACAAAGGGCAGAGCTTTAGATCTAGTGCTGTTTTGGCAGGTTGACCCAAGGTCTATCAGGACAGGTCTTGCACATGGAGGTGAACCCCTTGCAGGGGACTCTGGAGAACAGCAAGGCAATTTCTTACCAAGGTCGGGGACTTGGGGACTGAGCTGTGTAGCCCCCCAGGCCTGAATTAGAAAAGTTATGAGTGTGAAGATCCCGGTATGGCAGCACAGCTATCTCGCAGTGGTCGAAAGCTTATCTAAACGTTCATTAGATTCTTGCATCTAGGCTGATAATACTCAAGTGTTCATTAGATCCTTGCATCACAGGAAATTAACTGAGCCACAATTAGCTGCTGTTAATTATTTTGATTAAAAAAAGTTTTGCTTTAGAGACTCTGATAATGCGTAAGCTAAAGTTCTCCTGCTGTCATCTGAATAACTGCAGTGTCTCATGATAGCTGATGTTTGGGTAGTTACAGTGATTATGGGGTTTCCTCATCTTCTAGGAAATTAATCACTTTCAGAGCTTTAATATGCTGAGTCCTTTTGCCTTCCATCCCTATTAGCCTATGATGCCAGTTAGATATTAATGTAATGATAAGAACAGATTCAAACTGAGAAATCTGCCAGGTTTTGGTGCCCACGTGCCATCCACGTGGGATGGCATCCCAATTCATAACCATTGACAACATTTGTTGTGTGTAAACCTCTCACTTGAGGTCATTTGACCATACTCAATGACTAACTTAGAGCTAGCTTTTCAACGGTGGCTAGCACTTCAGCTTTCTCACTGTGATGCTTTCCAGGTAGATTTTTAAATAGCCAGGGAGTATTACTTGCAACTGCTCTTCATAGACCTTAATGCTGCTTACTAACGAAGCCTACTCATGACAGGCTTTTGAGCAGAGAGGAAGTGACCAGAAAAGAAAATACATAATACATGAAACCACAGGAAATTTATAAAGTAGAGGATTATATTCTACCATCGTGTTTTAAGGTGGCAGCATCATTTACCCTGGATTGTGGTAACTGTTTCGCAGGTGAGAGCATGTGAAAGAAGGAGGTTTTTAATCAGTTATTTGGTTCTTTGTTCAGAATTATATCTTGTCTTGAATAGCCTATGTTCATTACCCCATTATATGCATTTCGGTGATATCTTTGGCGTAATTTAGTTATATATTTTGATGTTTATTTGGGGGGATAAATGAATGCTCATATCTGATGGTCTTGTTTGTTTAATAAATGTAATCATGTAGGACAGTGATTTCTCAGACTTTCCTACAATGGACTTTCTGCTTCCATTAACCCAAATTCTTGCTCTAAGACTTTTCAGTGTGGAAAGGGAAATTATGACTTTGTCAGAAATTTCTACTCTAATACAAATATTTCACATCTTATCGTATCAGTGCTTACATAGTTGTGGTTTTTTTTTTAATTTTGAAGTCATATATCAGTTTGCATAAGGTATTTCCAGTAAAGAGTAGTTCTCCTGTGGAAGGTGAACAGGGGGGCTTTGCTTAATAGTATTCAATATACTCAACCATGCTGGGGGTTATATCAGCTGAAATAAACTCCTGAATCAAAACTTTGCATTATTTTTTTTTTTTTTAATAATCCGAAATTTCCCTTCAGACCACAGTTCCTAAACTAATTTAGCATGGGTAATTTATAAGTAGTAATATATATGTCTCAAGTTTTGGAGTTTTCATATGTGTTAAGGCATTGAGGGTTTGATTCGGGGGGGGGG
>Ga0065711_1027091_pt1 | contig 54327 bp, 40 predicted proteins | sample Hoacrofraction12_FD_59098 | JGI IMG/M metagenome (GOLD analysis project Ga0065711, IMG submission 59098) | Hoatzin crop microbial communities from Cojedes, Venezuela - Epithelial fraction 12 v2 (version 2) | ecosystem: Host-associated > Birds > Digestive system > Esophagus > Crop | place...
CCTTTTAAAGAGGCACATGATATGGCCTCTGAAGCCTGTTGGTGTTTGTGTAGCATTGAAAGAAGGGCGGGAACATGTGTTGCCCACAAACTTCCAGGGTTTGCTGTTGGGTGGGAATTCTTCTGTTGCAGAGCTCTGTCCTTTGGGCAGCGTTCATCGGTGTTGGGGAGCGTGCAGGCAAGCAGGCATGCGCGGAGGAGGAATGAGGAAGTGGGGCGCTTGCCATCAGTTGGCAGTGTACGGCGAAGCTTCACGCAGCAAACAGGAGGGGAAAAAGAATCTCAGTCTGTCGCAAATACCATTCTGGGCTTGTTGTGTTGGTGTTGTTCATGGAGGTCCCCAGGCAGAGGTAAGAAGTTTGTTCTACCTACCCTGGTCAGGCATGGGTATTCTCTCTGGTTTTAATTTTTTTCAGAGGCTTTTCTGTGTAACTGGATATGGAAAACACGGCTTGATTTATCCTTTTCTGTGAAGCGTGAAGTTGGCAGTATTGGGGGGGGGATGTCTGCGCGTGGCTTCGGTGTGACTTTTGAGAAGAAAGTCTTTAGGCTCTATAAACAACCCATTACTTTGGGCAGCTCAGGGTTTCCCAGGAGTTATCAGGTCAGTTTTTCCCTAAAATGAATTTCAGGACTTCATAAAGTATTAGGTCCTGCACTTCTCCTCAGGAAAGAGAGGGAAGATACTTCAGTCTTCTCAGAAATGCTGTTTATTACATAGAGCATGCTGGAGTGGAAAACTTCTTTACTGAAATAGGTCCTGTGAAGCACTGGTGGAACTTGGCGGTGTCTGCATGGCACTAGGCAAGTATGGAGGGGTCCAGTTGTCAGATAGGATTGCACCATGGGTATCTGGTAATCCAATCCTGTTTAGATAGGAATTGTTTTACTATTATCTGTTAATTTCTTTAGGTGGTTGGTTTATTTTTAATCTTGTGTGTCAGAGTGGTTTTCAAGTAGTTAATGTATCACAGAACCAGTGCCACATGAGAGAGAACTGCATCTATGACTAGATGACTCTTTCTCAGCAATTTTTATGTTGCTACCAGGGAGTAGAAGTCTTTAAAAGAATTAATAAAATGCTATTTTCTTTATTAGATTAAATTACAGATTAGCCAAGAGCTGTATTTGCGTGAGCAGACCGGCTGGCAAGCCGGAGTTTGTTTTGGCAGCGAGGAGCTGCTTTAGCGTTAAGCTTTGCACTCGATAGGCTTACTTACATGTGCACTGTTCACTGCTGCAGGAAGTTCTGCTCGTTTTACTCCGGAGTAAGACTCAGCAAAAATGAAATGGCTTCAGGGCTAAGATAAAAACAGACAAGAAAAATAACTATTCTTCAGAGTTTTGATCCTCAAATATTAAGATGATGATGATGTTGCTTGTGTTACGAAAAGCATAGTGAAATGCTGTAGAGAGTTATGTAAAAACGGGGGAGCAGTAGTGCTGTCAAGAGCTGTGTATACAGAAACTGAGCGGCGGGTGCCCCGTAGGTGTGCTGAGTCATCTGCCCTAAACTGTAACATGACTTACTGTGGACTGCTGCTGGGAAAGAGCGGTGATAACTTGTGCATGACGAAGCAGCACATGATACGTCTGTGCTAGTACACGTTAGGGCCAAGTAACATGTGTGTGAGAGAAGTCGGTGTATGCTTGGTACCTGTGCTGAAAGACTCGGAGAGAGCAGTTAATTTAAAGGGATTTTAATTTTAACAGAAAGCAGAAGTGTTCTGTATGTCATCATATGCAAAACTTAATGCCAGTGCATATTGGTACAAAGTGTTCTGCAGTTTAAAAACATCTCATTCTCGAGGGCTAATTCTGCAAAGCTTGCTGGCTATGTGTGGAAGGCTCTGGCCATCATGGACATCACATGGCTTGGACAGGAGACTGCGTTACCCCTCTGCGTTGTGGTCCAGGAGAGTAAGGAATGTAATAAATTATCAAGCAGTTGTCCCGGTGGTTTATAGCGTGATCCTGTCTTTCTCTGAAGCACTGGCAGGATCCCAGAGGAGACGGGTCACTGATCTGATTACAGCATGACATTTCTAGTCTGGGTTGAAGGATGGAATTTCAAGGATTTTTTGGGGGGTGGGGGAGGGCCCAGAAGAGAGAAGGTTTTTCAGGTGGTTCTAGCTGTGGATTAAGAGCAGCTCATCCAGGGCTAAGCAGGGGGACAAGACTTGCATACAGGTATTTTGTATTTTAAAACTCAGAAATAATGAAATAAATCTGGTGCCAATGTAGTGTTTAAGGTCTGTGTCTCAGGGCATCTTCATTCTTCATTACAGCTTCTTATTTTCCAGTTTACGTACTGTGGATGTGTCTTTTTAGTTGTTTGTTTTCTTGGGTTTTGGCATATCTTTATTTTCCTCAGCCGTGCACAGAGAAGTGTGTGTGTGTATTTAAATGTTGTGAAAAGTGTGAAATGCGTAGTGAATTGAGAGGCTGGGCTAAAAATGTTGTGACATTATGGAGAGAGGGATTTTATTTAAATGGGCATGTCTTTTATAAATGTTTGCATTCTCTGGCATAATGCTGGAGAGAAACACTTTAAAAAAAAGTGTTGTACCATGAAAGTGTGAATATGCTTTTCCTACTTTATCTGTACAAGGAAGTGTTCTCTTTCTGTGGTGGTGATGGTTCCAGTAGCTGTCTGTGATAATGAAACTGTCTTATTTTCATCATTTTATTAGCACTTGTAATCTCTCTTGTTTAAAGTAGCTCTTTGAAGTTAGAGAATATTTTGTTTCCAGTTATTTCCAAGGTCATAGCAAGTCGCAAACCCTGCGAAAAGGCGTGTATCTTTCCCAACTTCACTTCTTTATGTGTATACTCCATCTGTAAGTTTTGTGCCTGGGAGAGATTGATGTTGTACCTCAGCGCTTTGCTCGGTTTCCTTGTCTGAAGATTGAAGATCCAGCAGGAAAACTGGGCCGTGTATGTGGAAAGCTGTGGTGGCAGCAGCAGTGCTTGGTTTGGTGCCAGCCTGTAAGCACGCAGCTCGTGAACTGTCAGTCCCTGTGATGCCGTTCCTGTCTTACGCGGGACTGGAGGAATTCCACAGTTCTGTGCTGATCTGCTTGGGAGATTTATTAGGGTTTGTTGCGCAAGCAGCTATTCTTTTCTCCTGTGGGGAAAAGGTTGGCTGGATCAAGCCAGTTAGCCATCTGTTTCAGCAGTTAGGCTGTGCTGAAATAGATGATTTCCTGAGATTTCTCCCAGCAGTATTTTCTGTTGTCGGTGCTGTCCGTGGCATTTCTCTGGCGTTCAGGCACCCGTACGCGTCCACAAGCGCTGCAGAGTCTGGTGAAATGAGGGGTAGGAGAGAAGTCCATCACGGGTAAGGGGGAACTGTCACCCACCGGTGAAACATGCCGTTCCAGTGATGCGTATCCGCAGTCTGGGCTGTGGGTTTTCCATTCATGTGTGGCGTACCCTTTTATTCTGGCGGTTTGGTGCCAGGCTTGGGCTCATTAGGACCCTTCTGAGAGTTGTGCTTGTGTGTGAGCTTTGCTTCCGTTGTTCTCCAGCCTTTTGAGACCTGTCTTGATAAGGGATCAGGGATGCTGCTAATTACTCCCTCCCTGCCCAGACTCCCCAAACTTCTTTTCAGCTGTTGAGATTGTAAATAAATATGACCTATTTGATCATGCCAGTTGACTGGAGTGGCCAGAGGTACAGGTAGAAACAACATGTCTTTTTTTAATTAGTTAACTCACGTTAAAGTTGTGTTCAACTCCTTTTTTCCAGTTCATAGCCTGGGATGGTGGAGTCTCCACGTCCACATCTACTTTTTAGTACAGATGGTGTAGCTTCATACTGGCTTCTGGTTTTAGATTTGATCAGTTAGTAAGAAAATGCTCTTCTCCATAATGCTTGGTTAGTAATCAATGTTTCAAACAGACTGTTCAAACTGTTTCTGAATTGTGGATGTGTCTGGGAAATTGGTGGTGGGTATTTTAATTCCAGCGTGGTAAAGGAAGCAGTATGATTCAGCTCTTAAATTTTGAACCTCACATCTTACTTCATAGCACAGCAATATGTACAATAGATTTATCAAGCTGTATGCTGCCCTTTGCAGAAAGATTTTTGTGAAGTTTCAAGGTAATTTCTGTTACAGGTTTGGTTTACAAAGAATGATTCTAGCTGGGATACTTGATACCGACATTTACTTGGAAAAATAGATAAAGTGGGGAGGCTTGGAAGTAAATTTTGTGGATGTTTTAGGCAGTTAGCTCAATCAAGTAACTTAACAAGTATAAATGTTTTCCTTTGGGTTATGATGATACAGTAGTAATGGGAATGATTTGGATGTCTGCTGACAAGATGAAAAAAATATTGATTTGCTATTAAAGAGGTAAGTGAGGGGGGGAGGGACAGGACCTTGAACAACCTTGGCAGATCTTCTAGTTGTGCAGTGGTGGTGTTAGGGTTAACCACACGCAGTGCCTCTTCCTCAGTACCATCCTGTCCGGGTAGCATTGATTTCTTATTGATTCCCTGTTGGCTGTTAAACAGTGGCTATGTGGCATTGTGTGTTGGCTTTGGAAGGTAGAAGTAATTTTTTTCATTAGCTTTAGAGCTAAGCTTTAATGTTTCTTTGCTAAAACATGGCTAAAAGCTTAACTACGAACTCTTCCATTGTTTGTCTTGGCAAAATGACGTTGACTGCGAACAACATTGCATTAAATGTTGGAACAAAAGCCTGAGGCTTTTCAGAGTCTCTGTTTTAGCATTAGATTTGTGCTGCTGTTCTAAAGCGCTTTGATTCTGAATTGCACAAGTCCTAACTTGAAGTTTCTCTCTTTGCCTGTGCTTAGAATTGAGATTATAATTTTAATGTTGAGGTTGTTTTTTAAGCTAATATTTGATAAAATGTTGGTGTTTTGCTTATGTAAGAAATTTCTATCTGAACAGGTATTAGCAAGTGAGTGCACACTCCTCGGTGTGAAACCTAAGCCAGTGGTGTGTGGGAAAGAGAAACCAACACATCTGGGTGGTTGGGGTGGGGTTTTTTTGTTGTTGTTTTGCTGCTTGGAAAAAAATGTTTGGTAATAAATCTGTGACCTCCACTACTGTTTGTTTTTTTCTAACTTCATTGGTGATAGAAAGCAAGCCAGACATCAGAATTTTTTTTATTACCCATTTTGCTTTTGATAATGATTCTTTTTACATCATTTCATTTGTCTACTCTTTTATTTCTCCTCACATGTGGAGTTTTGCCTTTTTTTTTGTCCCAAAGAGATGTCTTATCTTCCCTTATAATTAGTAACATTTGATCTTCTTAGCATTTTGATTCAAAAGTGCCAAGTAATAAAGACTTCCTAGTTTCTCCTCTGTCGTGTTTGTGTTATTTCTCAATGCATTAAAGACGTTACTTTCTCTGTCAATATAATCTCTAGGTAGGCAATGGATGATATAAATCAGGGCTAGAAAAGGGTCCTGGGGAAACTGTTTTCATTCTTCCAGTCCAAAATTACTGCTAGAAATTTTCTGTCTGCTTTTAAAGGATGGAGCTGCTTGGTGGCAGACTGAGGGCATGTTATTGATGCTGAATTATACCCAGTAATACACGGAGATTCCTGGGGTAGCGGAGATGTGACCGGATAAGCCCGCGTGGCACCATGCAGCTCTGTGCAGACTAGCTCGTGTGAAGGTGCTGGAGTAGCAGTGTGTAGTATTACCTAGCGATGAGCGTGAGCTGTATTGCATGCAGGCGGTGTCTGACTGTACCCTGAACCATCATCCATTTCTTCTCAAGGCTGTGGCAGCTCAAATGTTTCCGTGGAGTCGTTGTGTGCCAATCCAGACCTCACTGAACTCAGAAGAAAGCTTGCTTGCGATAGAGGTTTTGGATGAAGCCTTGTCTAAGCAAAATTATTTAAAGCTCACAATGAATACCATAAAACATTGGTTTAGTGGAATAAGCACAATAGCCCTTCAAAATTGGGTTTTTTTAATTCAAATCTAGTTGATGTTAATCGGTTCATTTGTAGAGAAAAAAGAGAACATAAAAACTAAAAGCTAATTAGTCTTATAATGTCAAAAAGATAACTAAGTTGATTCTTTCTTTTTTTTGAGCTGCAAAACAGCAGAGACAGTTTTAAGTGGCTTTTCCAGTGCCAGAGACTAGCTGGAATTAAAGCAAGTCATGACTCAGTCCCCTGTTTAATGTCAGAACTGCACCTCTAGTTCAGCTATACCTCCACAAGGGATATTTACCTAGCACAAAGGATTTCCCATGCCTTTTCCAGTAGGGAATGCTAACTTTCTGTTTCTGTTTTCTTTTAGGTTATGTTTCACACTATGTGCTGACTGTCTGTTCTTACAGAAGATATATAAAAACAAACAGGCTTTTTTCAAAGATTTTGATTCCAGTGGAATCTGTGCTTTAGATTTTTGTCTTGTCAATTAACTCCTGAAGCAATGCCTGTACAAGCTCCACAATGGACGGATTTTCTGTCCTGCCCAATTTGCACACAGACTTTCGACGAAACAATCCGGAAGCCCATCAGCTTGGGTTGCGGCCACACGGTCTGCAAGATGTGCCTCAACAAGCTCCACCGTAAGGCATGCCCTTTTGACCAGACCACTATCAATACAGACATTGAACTCCTTCCTGTGAACTCAGCCTTGCTGCAGCTAGTGGGTGCTCAGGTATCAGTGCTTTCTTTTTTTTCTTTAAAAAAAGTTTTTAAAATCTGTTTCTATGTTGTTTTGTTCCTTTCTTTTAGGAGGACAAGTCATGAATAAAGAATATGACTGTGTTAATGGTGTGTAGCGTACATGTCTACCTTTTTCTAGACTCACTTTTATGAATACAGGCACCAAACCTTTGAGATGCTGTAGTAGAGGTGCCTGGAACAACAGCTCAAATCTGCATTCTGCCAGTCAGTGACTGTGATTTTGTGTTACATCTAATTTAGTGCAACCGTGGGCTGTCACCAGAATGAGTTGATTTTGTTCCCTTCCTTATTCCCTAACTCGTGTCTCGCCATGCTCTGCTGAAAAGATGAACTTGGGTCAGTGAGCTTATCTGGCGGGAAGCTGTTGTTCTGTGGTAGGTTACTTGCTTTACCGTATTCACCCGACGGACTTGTGATCAGTTGTCCCGAAAGCAGGAGCAGAGGGCAAGGGAAGTGGGACAGACAGCTCTGGTAGCAGCCTTTATACTACTGCCTTATGTTTAATTTGAAACTCTGCTTGGGAAATGTAACTTCCTGAGCTGATATGCTAGTCTAGGCTCATATAGGTGAATGTGGGGAGCCTGCCCGAGACTCCCCTTTCTGCTGGAGAAGGTAGTTGTGAGGTCAGCTGAACTGGTGGTCTGATGGGGATGAGTACTCCAGCGGCACTGGTACTGATGGCAGCCTGAGGAAAGGAGCAGGGATGTGTGGAAAGCAGGATCACCCTGTTCAGCTGCAGAGCAGACTTAAATTGGCATAAGCTTATCATGGTTAGATCACTGGTAGTTTCCTGTGACCCATACCTCCCAAGGCTGGACAGGATTGTGGACTTGAGGAGAGGAGGGAAAATCATGTCTAACTTGCAGGTGAGGAACAAAAAAGTAGATGGGATGCAGTTATCACAGAGGGGTTATTGGTTTCCTTTGTTCTGCTTCGGTGGCTCGGCTCAGTGGCATTGAAGGCAGCAGATAATTCAGTGAGATCTATAGTTCAGGGAACAGGAAAGAGCTGTGTGTTGGAGAAACTTTAAAAAATGTGGAAGAAAGAAAGATGCTCTTACAATGCTTTTTACTAGGTGCTGGGACCTAGAGATCCAGATGTGCTTATGTCGCTTCTTTTTCTGTTGGGTTTATCAAGTAATACGGCTAATTTGTTGTTGTTCTTTTGTGGTGTGTGGCATAGAAGTTATACCAGAAGTTTTAAAATTGAGTTGTGTTTCTGGCTGTGCAAAGTGACTCATCCTGCTCTGCAGGAGAAGGCGATGAGACTGAGTGCTTCCATTTCTGTGATATGCGTATACTGCTGTCTTTGAAGAGCTTCCAAGCAGTGTGAAATCTGTGGGTGGTGCCATAAATAAATATTGTAATTCTCTTTCTCCCTTATATGTTTTTCCTTCCTCTCTGGAGTTTCTAGAATAGTTCCAGCTGTATCCAAATGCCTGCATTTATGATAAATGTCTTTTTCCTCCTGCATTTTCTTTGGTTGTTTTGTGTGCATTTGTTAAGGTTTGTGAGAAGCGATGCGATAGCTTTAACTTGATCTTTGCCTGATTTAAAATTTCCGTAAAAACAAGATCCTCTGGAATGAGATGGAAAATCACCCTGTCTCTGTTACAGGTAATTGGGAATTTTATTCTGGTTTTGCTAGTTAGCAGACCAGAATTTCCTCATCCGTATGTGCATGATGCATGAAGAAGGAAGACTGGTGTTACGATAGTATTGTGTTTGTCTTGAGAGAGCTCTGAACTCTGGGCTCAGACTTTGAGCTAATGACGTAATTTTTGTGTTCCTTTCTGTATCTTAAATTTTTATGTGATTAATATTTATAGGACCTTGTTTCATCGTGGCCTTAAAGCTGCACATGCCACCAAAAGAGACAGTATTCCCTTCCTCATTTGCTACTCAGACCTGCATGTAAGCTGCTCGCGGAGTTCTGATGTCTAAACAGTACTCGGTGATCTTAGCTGGGTTTTTATTACTGACAAACTTTCCCCTTGACAGAAATTTGCACCACCTCCCCCAACAGCTCCTAGTTTCAGTGAGCATGTGAATGAAGTCAGCGTTCAGCAAGAATCACCGTCCTCTCTCTGCTTTCCTTTCCTGGCATCTGTTGTAATGTTTACCAGGCTGTGGAGTACTAGAAAATAAGTACACTGCTGTAAAGGACAGGGAGACAGTTGCTGTTTTGCACTACTCTCTAAAGCCATTTTTTAAATCTTTTTACAGAAGACTGCTTGGCGGAGGACAGAAAAAAAAAAAAAAGTATTTTAGAGAAAATACAGTCATTTTAAACTCTGTCCATTAAGAAGGTGGGCTCTCTTTGGTACACATCAGCAAAAATGATCTGTGAGCAGCAAGTCAGCTCACGGAGCACGAGTAGTATTAACAACTTTAATGAAACAAAGCCCATTTCCTTGTTCCACTTCTTGATTTAGCTACAGGAGGGTGTATGTGTCATTTACAGCCTCAAATCTCCAACAAATCCCTGTACGCCTTTAACCTGAGTCCATGGAGACGTGTAGTACTTCATTTTAAAATTATAAATTCCAAAAAACAGGTTTCATCTTAGGAGGAAATAATACAACACAATTAAAGCTTTTATCTGAGGGGGACAAGAACAGTTTGTGCTTTTCCCATTGGGGAGGCTTGTGAGAAGTTCACACATTATACGTGTTAAGCGCTTTTTTGCTGGAGGCAGAGGAGGAGACCAGGCAGTTTGAAGAAACAAACCAATTCTGCTGTGACTGGCAGCAAGGATGGGATTCCAGGGCAAGTCATGTTGGTTGGCTTTCTTTGAGCAGGCACAATAGGTGGAATAAGCGGGACTGTACTTCGGGGGAAAGCGTCCTAAATTTGTCACACAGGCACCCGGGGAAGCAGTAACCTATTTCTCTGACAATAGCATTATCTCTGTGTAGGTTTTTTTCACTTTAATGGTGAAAACAGTTGGTTTCTGACTTGAATTACAGGCTGTTTCTCAGTTTTCTGTCTCCCCACCCCTTTACAAAAATGAAACCTGTTGCCCAGGTTATAGCCACACTTGGTGTGAAAATTACCTGCTGCAGAGACTCAGATTTCTGCTGCCCCGCTATAGCATGGTACACATGGACAGTTACAGGGTCTATTCTGGAAGGCAGGGGTTGGGCAGTTCAGCCCACGTATAGGTAAAGAAGTTCACCTGCATAAGACGATGGCGGTGAGAAGGGATTGTGAGGGGAAGGTGGGAATTATTATTCCTGGGAGAGCTGGAAATACACTTAGCTCCTGCTGAACTAAGTGTGTTGTGAGGGAAGGGAGGCACAGTGGCCTTGAACACAGATTAAAAAGGCATTCGTGGGATACCTTGCTGTTTAAACTTCCTGGGTAAAGAAGTCCCTTAAGCTAGTTTCTATGGGAATAAGGTTTTGAATTTTAACTATTCAAGCATCCCTGTATTACTCACCATATACAACTATTTTAAACATTCACCAGGCCAGTGTTTTGAAGGTGCATAATGGCGGGTCTGTCATCTAATCTCTTCCCTCCTGTTTTTTTAACACATCAAACAGCAGTGCGCACGTTCCTAACAGGTGACATGAAGTGGCAAAAATTCCTGTGGTGCTTTGATTTCTGTCATGGTCTGTTGCTGGACATGATAAATACAATTCTAGTCATTAGGCAATGGAATCATGTGTATGACCAGAGAACGGATGGAGTGATCTTAACTCACCGCCCTTTCAAAGGGGGAAAACTACAATTGTAGAGATCTTAGCGGCACATTTGATAATGTTGTATTGTAACTTCTGGTGAACCTGTGGAGAAGTTGTCCTTAGTGCAAACTCTTGAGGAACTGAAGACACGAGGGTTGGGTTTTGTTTGTTGTTTTGTGTTTTTTTTGACAGGAAGTAAATTGTCCGTTCGTAGGGGGAGGGGCAATATGGGAGGGGAAACAGTTTTCAAGGCAGACAAAAAGGGGTTTGGTCTGTTCAACATGTTCTCATTCTCTGCAATTAGATGTTTAATGGTAATTAGTGACAACTCCAGATGACCTCTTTCATCAACTGACACTTAAATCACCAATTCAGACGCACTGCCTGGTATGAGATGATGCCTTAGCATTTTTTTCCTGGTCCCCTTCCTGGTGCCATCATAACATGCCTCTTCTCACAGCTCCAAGTAGACATGCTGATGGACGGCATTCCACTACTGGGGTACTCACAGTCATTGCCAAGGCAGATGCACACAAAACAATCAGAAATGTAAACTAATTAAACATCTGAGATTATTTTTCCTGTCTTCTTCTAGTCCCCTTTGGGAGGTGCTTGTTACATTATGTAAGTATATTTGCAGTGAAAACTGTGATACGGGTGTGGTGTCTGAGGGAATGGAATATTAAATGAGGACGAAAGTAATGAACTCACTCTGCAGGGCATCTATTTTGAGGCTCTCGAGAGACGTTGTAAACAGAAGTGACCGTAGGGTTCTGCGTGCTGTTAAAAGGACATTTTGCAAAGGGGAAGCAAAGTGCTTTGGAATGGAATTATTTGTCAGCTGTTCCTCAGCAATTTCACGACAGAGCCACAATTAAAATTCAGATCTCCTGTTACTTTTATGAATCATGTCTTTACCATTTTTCTCTTGGTAGATGCTGTTCTTAAAATTATACTAGGCCTAAACAGTTAAAAAAAGTCTTGGAAGTGCAGTTAATAGAACCAGCAAAAGGGCAAATTATTTGTTAGTTTTACTGTGAGATGCATCACGTGAGTGAAGATGTGTGAAGTGCCTGTGGGGAGAAACACATGCTCTTCTGAAGACTCCGGACACCACAAAACGGGCATCTTGTTTTATTGTTCAGTACTACACTTGCTCCAGCTTAAGATGGAAGTTAAAACTCGAATCTCTTTTGGGCTCGTTTTGCAAAAAGTACAGCTGTACAAGGCTTTTAGATTTTCACACTGAAGCTTCCTTTGCGAAGAGAATGGCAACGATATGCAGATACAGTGCTGAACAGCTTGATTAACTCTTGGAAGCTTTTCTATGCCAGCTTTTTTCTGGGGGAAGCTTTCTGTTAGTTGCCTAGACAGTCCTTGTGTCTCACTGGTGGAGTTGTGCTGTGTGTGGCATTCCAAACTGCTGCTGTGAATGTATGCTAAACCTACCTTAATTCAAGATCGAAATCCAGGGCTGAACACGGCTTCCTGTCCCGCGTCTGTTCCAGGCCCCCTTTGTCTGCTGGGTATTGCGACGCTGTGGCTGTATTTCAGACTGAAACCCTTGCAGGAGTAATTAGGAATCTGCACAAAATATATTCCAGCAGGGAACAGGGCAGAGACTGTGTAGTCTCTGTCTCGGCAGAAATGCATGAGGTGCGTGTCGTTTGATCAATAAGCCAGTTCTGCTTGTGTAACTTCGCAGACAGAAGCAGACGGCTAAAATGGCAGTGGCTTTGAAAAGGAGGTGGAGTATTCTGTTAACATGAAAGCAAATATTGAAGGTGTTAATATTTGTTTCCCAAATCCCTAGAAACCAGTCCAGATGAGGCTGTTGCAACAGTTATGGCTGACCACTGTAAAATATAGTTGCAAAATCTTGTTTGCTCAAAGCTTTCTTACTTTCAGACAAAAAACCAGAAACAACAGCAACAAAAAACCCCACAACACACCCCAAACAAAGGCCGCCTCATCCCCGAAATTAAAACAGAGCCAAAAAACCTACAGGACTTCACCAGTTAACTGCAGTCTGTGAAGAGCATCCAGGCTAACCTTGCTGTCTCAGTGTGATTAAAATTGGTTTTATTTTTCCCTTTAATAGCAGTATAAGGGGAGGTGTCTGATCCAGGTTATCTTGATGATGTTAGTTTTAGGGTGGTATCAGCTCTCTTAATTGCAGCTTATGTGTTACACTCGAACGCTGTTTTGTCACCTACTGTAAAAGCAAGAGTTATGCAGCTACTAATTTTTTATTTTGCCATGTGTGTCAAATGAGCAACTCGGCAAGCACAGTTGCCTAAGCCTGGAGGAGAAGCGTGATCATGTGATTGAAACAGATTACTTTCTATTAAAATTGACAAGGAAGCTCCTGTCCACACTGGTGGTGGCAACCATGTATATATGTGTGTATATATATTTGACATATATTCACTGCTTTAATTTGCTGCTGCCATGACAATGCTACTCTTTACATGGCTGGGTTGCTCGTGGAGGTTAGCGGGTTTGTAGCTATCCAACTCAAGCGTTAAGGGCTTGTGCTTTTAGACTGAGGGCCTAGGTTGGTCCCCGTAAGCACCTGTGTGGGACCAGCATGCTGTTATTGCCACTGGGATGGAGATTGACTTGGAAATAGAAGTTGAAGTCTGAGATCTGTTTGCACTTCAATAGCATATGCAAAAAGTGCTTGTATTTAGTCTTCTGAGAAGTTTCAGTTCTTGGTGCTATCATGTATTGAGTTGATTGCTGAATAGTGATATCAAGGAACATTAGTACAGTGCTATACTCTACCCTCATATTTGTTTAAAGCTTGAAGAATTTAAATGGAGGAAAACAAAACCAAAATCATCATTTGGGGGGAGGGGAGGTCCAGCATCCCTTTCAAAAATCCTGATTTCTGGTGAATGCCTGGAGGAAGAAATAAATACCACAACAACAACAAAAAAATCCCAAACCCACCATAGAAAAACAAACCAGCCAAAACCTGAGGATGTAATTGGTCTCTGTCAGATTAATGCTTGCAGGTTGCGTTCATATGCACTGTGTAGGATAACTTGGGTTTGCTGCTTGCTAATTGAGTCTAGTCAGAATATGTTTTAAGGGTATCTTGGTCCATTTGCTGCTAAGTCTTTCTCCCACTAATCCAAGTAGCTCCAGTTGCTTCTCCCTGGATGATTTTAGAGCTGTGAGGCCCTAGATACGAATCTGTACTTACATGCAAACCAGTGTTCATCTGATTTGTTCTGATGCCAGCTCTGGGCATGCCTCAGTATATGAGTTGTATGTATCAAAATTTTATAGTTCTAAGAAATGCCATGTTTCTCAACGTCTAATTTTTTGTCATGGAATAAGCCTTCTGCTTCTGGTTCCTGTCAGCCACTAAATAAAAGAAATCTGCTAATCGTATGTACTTTACATTTTTTGTCTTCATTTTTGCTGATTTTTTTTTTAAATGCCATTTATTCATTAAGCTGAAAAAATGCTTACTAATGTAGAAGAAACACAGAAGGGGAAGAAAACAGGAAATGCTTGATACGGTGTTTGTAAGCATGACTGCCACTTACGCGTATTCATCGTAGACGTACATGTCATCTCTTTTCAGGTTCCTGAGCAGCAGCCGATTACTTTATGTAGTGGAGCTGAAGATACCAAGCATTATGAGGAGGGCAAGAAATGCGTGGAAGAATTAGCATTGTACCTCAAACCACTCAGCAGCGCGAGAGGTAGTTCGTGCTTTGTTTCCTTTGACAATGAAAGCTGGAAACAAAGAAGATGCGAAACAAATAAAATGCAAAACAAACTATCGAAATGATTAGTTAGTCTGTTTGAAAAATGGATATAAATGTAGTCTGAAAAAAAGGTAACAAATTTCCTAGTGTTAAGGTGGGGGGGCAGTTGAAATTTAAGGCATTGTGTCAAAAATAATACTGAGAAAAGGCTGAAGTATTAGGCAGAGGTATTTGGCTGTGGTGTAGTAAGTTGAGACAAACTTTGTAAGTTGAGTGGCCCTACAGACTAAGTAAACACTAGATAGTTCTGCCTTTTTTTTTTTTGTTCTGCTTTGTTTTGAGAGAACTGTAGTAATGCAGCTTATTTGTGGAGGAGGAATAAACTGAAACAAGAAGATTACTGCATATAGGATATGCAAGAGAAATAAGAAACACGGTTTATACGAGATTGTATACAAGAGCTTGGTCAATTGGAGTAATTCTAATTTAGCAAAACTGCACTAGGTTCAAGAGTATAGATTTTAACTGTTACATATGGTGGACTAGGAAAATCTGTCAGCCCAAGTAGTGGAGGTGAGCATCATGGGCATCAGGTTTTCAAAAATGAATTTTTACAAAAAGCTGTCTCAAGCTTTTCCAGCTAGTGCAGTGTGATAGCAGTATTTCTTTGAGTAGTAGTGGCCCAGCGAGCAAGCTCTGTGCTGCAGGACAGACTCAGTATGGCAGCCGTGTGTCTAGTGAGTCGTTTGTTCCTTTAACCTGGTTTCAGGGGCTCCCAGCACGTTTGTAAATTTCACCCAAACAGCTTTGAACTCCTGAAGGTTCACTTTGGCTTGGCCAAATCAGTGGAGATATCAGATACAGATAAAAAACTGTCTTGTGGAGACAGACAAAAGGTCAAAGAAGGCAGTGATCCTTGAAGCCCATGAATAGGGGAAGGACTGCGGTATGAGACCCAGCAGGCGGCCCCAGCAGTGATCCAAGGGGTGGAACCCCTCTGCTGGGAGGAAGGGCTGGGAGAGCTGGGGCTGCTCAGCCTGGAGAGGAGAAGGCTGCGAGGAGACCTTATTGTGGCCTTCAAGTATTTAAAGGGGGCTTATGAGAGAGATGGGGACAAACATTTTAGCAGGGCCTGTTGCGAAAGCACGAGGGGTAACGTAATGGTTTTAAACTGAAAGAGGGGAGATTTAGACTGGATAGGAGGAAGAAATTTTTAAGGATGAGGGTGGTGAGACCCTGGCACAGGTTGCCCAGAGAAGTGGTCATTCCCCAATCGCTGGAAACGTTCAAGGCCAGGTTGGATGGGGCTCTGAGCAACCTGATCCAGGTGAAGATGTTCCTGCTCATGGCCGGGGGTTGGACAAGATGGCCTTTAAAGGTCCCTTCCAGCCCAAACCATTCGGTGATCCTACCCTAGGAGACACCTGGGAATCCATATGGGAGGGTGCAGGACAGAATTTTAACATGGGGATAGAATTCATTAGAGGTTCCACCTTCTTAGAGGGCCAAACAGGCAATCGCAGGACTTTAACCTCTGGGAAAGGTGACTCCCAGCACCGTTTGCTTTTAATGCTGAGTAAAACAAACTGACAAAAAAGAACTTCTTATATGCCTTCTCTGTAGTGTTCTGTTTAATGAAGTGAACAACCAGGTTTGCACTTCTACAGTACGGTGGTTGAAGGCTTTCACAAGAAGAGGAGAGATGAGGTAGTTAATTTTTTTTCCTGCTTCATTGTGTTTTGAAGGTGTGGGTCTTAACAGTACTACTCAGAGCGTACTAAGTCGTCCCATGCAAAGGAAACTTGTGACATTAGTTCATTGCCAGCTGGTGGAGGAAGAAGGGCGGATCAGAGCTATGCGTGCAGCACGGTCTCTTGGTGAAAGAACAGTCACAGAGCTCATTCTGCAGCATCAAAATCCTCAGCAGCTTTCTTCCAACCTCTGGGCTGCAGTGAGAGCCAGAGGGTGTCAATTCCTCGGACCGGGTAGGTAACGTCGCAATACTAATGCTATACTAAAAGCAACTGAGAATTGAGGAGGATTGAGAAATGAATGACAGATTACCTAAGTGATTTTATTAGCTAGTGGCCTCATTTCTAAATAGTAGGTCTTCAGAATTAATGATATATCTATTGGGCTACTCTCGCATTTTTAGTACTTTTGCGAGTCTTCTGTAAGAGTCGGAATTATGTATGTCCTTTTGTTCTTGTGATAGCGAGAAACTACTTCCCATTTTCTCTTAGCTGTTCTTCAAAGAAGTAAGACCCTTCTAGAAAAAATAAGGTTACTAGAAGTGACTGGATATGACTTCCCTAGGATAATAAACATACAAAACAGTTGTGAGGAGAGAGGTATTACATTGGGGGGGGTGTATGTATTTTTAAAAGTTACATTCTTAGAAATTAAATTTCTTTTCATAGACTACTAAACCAGTCAATTTTGCTTAAATTAATGGAGTCTTGTTACTGAAAATGTAGACTTCACTTGTTAAGGACCAACAAAAATAATGCCTTGAAATACGAAGCCAGTTTCTTGAAGAAAATAAAGAAGCTTTTCCCCGCTGAAACAAATGAAGGAAGGCTAACTTTGGGAGGCTAGCTTTTGCACCACTGCAGGGAAGAGAAAGGCTGTTATCTAGCGAAATATGTGATGCTACAGCACTTAATTTATTTGTGTGGGCATTAATTGCTCTTTTATCTGCATGGAAACCAACCTTACCCTGCCTCAGCCTGTCAGATTTTTCTGCTGGGGTAAGTGTGGGATGTAGATAATACACATTGAAAACTCTTACATTAGTGAGAGACCTATAGGCAGGAACAAAGAAGTCTTCCTACCATCTGACACCCAACATAGAACAAATAATAATAATAATAGAATTAAAAATCCTCTTGCCCCAACCACAATCTGGGAATCTGGAAGTATTCCTTCCCTCTTTCCCCTCCTGTCTTGCTCAGCTCCCTTTCCCTCTGTGGGCTTGTGTATGTTGGGGGGATTTGTAGCTGGTCTCCCACTTGTAGGGAAACAATAAACTGTGCAGAAATCTTTCTTGATCTTCTCTTATCTTTTGTCTCTCCTCTTCGTGTTCCCCCCCTGCCCCAGCAATGCAAGAGGAGGCTTTAAAGCTGGTTCTACTGGCGCTGGAAGATGGATCTGCTTTGTCACGAAAGGTCTTGGTTCTCTTTGTGGTTCAGAGGCTGGAGCCGCGATTTCCTCAGGCTTCAAAAACCAGCATTGGGCATGTTGTCCAGCTTCTTTACAGAGCTTCGTGCTTCAAGGTATGAAGAAGGTTCTGTTTGGAGATGTTATAATACTATGAAAACTACTGGGGTTTGCTTTCAGTTTTTATTGTCCTGTGACGTTAAATGTGCCTAAAAATATGTGTAGTTATAGGAAGTATTACTAAGTCCCGTGTGTGTTTGCTGAGTTCTTTGTTGTACAGCCGTGATGGCAGTGTAGGCTGAAATTAGAACTGTAAGCTGTGAAGCTAAGTTTTGAGACTGTCTAGGTTTAATAGGTGCCCAGTAACAACACCTGTATGTAAGTCAGCATAACTTACCTCCTTAGAAGAGGCTTAAAGCTGGAAAATCTCCAGTTCTGTTAATTAAGTGGTGGCGAAGTTAGAAACAAAAAAGCATGAGGCTCTTGGATATCAGAGTTGTATAAAGAGAACTTAAGCTGCTTATCGTACTTCACAGTATTTAGTGGTCTGTTCCTAGGGGATCAAGTTAAATGTCATTCACCTTTGGTAAATGAGGAGAAAAATGCATTGCTGCTACTAATTGTAGCCTCAAACACAGCTCTGCAATACAAACAAAATACCTTGATTGGAGAGGTGAGGTGAGGGTGCTGTAGAGTCCTTCAGGAACTGTGACACCTCCACCAGTATCTGGGGCAGAGTCTGAGTAAATTATGTTTGGTATCCATTTCACAGTGGTTCCAGTTTATGGAGAGCGTGTTAGTGACATAGGAACTAGTGTGCACTGCGCGGTTCACTTCAGTCTGGGAGGAAGAACTTTGTTGCTGACTGAAGATTTCACTTGCCTTGTTCTTCACATAATCTCTGCCTTATCCTGCTTGGTTGTGCTTGGCTCTTTTCTCTCCACTAGGTGACAAAGCGAGATGAGGATTCCTCCCTGATGCAACTGAAGGAGGAATTTCGGACTTATGAAGCTCTGAGAAGGGAACATGATTCCCAGATAGTTCAAATTGCTATGGAAGCAGGTTTGCGCATTGCACCAGATCAGTGGTCCTCGCTGTTATACGGAGACCAGTCTCACAAATCCCACATGCAGTCTATCATTGACAAGGTAAAGCCACCTAAAATCAGCCCAGTCTATCTCATTTGTGACTGTAGTAGATTTAGATGCTTGTAACATGAATTTACAAATTGTGCCCAGGTGTACTCACCCATTAATCGTTTGCCCTGTTACTTCAAAAACCTTTATGGCCTAAGTAATTGGAATATATATATTTGTAACTTAATGAATCTTGCTCCCTCTGCCATGCTGTCATCTCTTTCTACTTTACCTCTGGAGATGCTGTACAGCTGGGATGTGTCCTTTCTGAACAGCTGATAACTGCCAATGTACTAACAGAGGTTAATGGTTCATGTTTCCAGGCAGGAAGCTAGTGCGTAAGCTGGAAAAAAAAAATGTATCAGTCCTCTAGTCTGCAACACAGAAAAGAAATAGATTACATCATTAGAAATAATACCAGGCTTTGATTTGTCCATTCTGAGCTGTATTTTTAATCTGCAGTGTCAAATAATTGTGTGTTCTTAATGCCAGAGAAGGAATTCAATAGGTGTTGAAATGGGCTTGTGCAAAAAACATTTTAGTCCAGTTTTGGGGGACAGCTCTTGTAAGCTTGTGGAGCAACCTTCAGAAACCAGGAGGATTGCTTTGCCTGTAGAAAGTTAATCATTACAATTTTTTTAAGTTGCAGACCCCAGCCTCGTTTGCACAGAGTGTTCAGGAATTAACTATTGCTCTTCAGAGGACTGGAGATCCAGCTAACCTGAATCGTCTTCGACCTCACCTAGAGCTCCTGGCAAATATTGATCCCAGTCCGGGTAAGTCTAGATGTTTTCTAAAAACCTTTAACTTGCAGTTTAGGAAGAGGAACTTAATACTGTTGAAGGATTGAAAGCTGTTCTTCAATTGGAAGGAAACATCCTCTGACTCATAAACTTAAGATTCTTGAGTGGTATTGATAACCAGCCTGGTCACAGCCATAATCTGTGTGAGGAACTGAACTATTCGAAGCTGAAATAGACTCCAAAGTCTGGCAGGAATAACTTCAGCACTCCTCTGAAGAGAGCATCCTTGTTTGACAGCGCGGTGTGACCGTGGATGAGGATGTGGAATAGAGACAATCTTGTGAGGTTACGTGGTGTGTCCTTCGTATGGGGTGATGCTGACTGGGGGCAGTGGCAGCAGTCAGCTTCCTCTTTTTCCCTTTCTTAGTACACATACTGCTATTTTGAAACCAGGTTTGCAAAGCCAGCAGGGAGATTGGTGGAACCATTGTGCTTAATGCAGAGCCTTAGCTGTCACTTGGAGATATCTTTTTCTCTGCAGTTCTTTACCAGAGCAAATAATTTGTTTACAAACAAGCGGAAGTCTTCAAGAAAACACCAGATTGAGGAGTTCCATTAATTTATCTAAAATCGTATATACTTTGTTGTAGAAACTCTGTGTATTGGTTTTTGTTATGAGGTCTCTAGCCTGCACTCGGAAGACTCTCTTAGAGGCATCTTAAAATCATAAGGCATATTCTGTGTAAACAATTTTGGATTCCAAAGTAGAATTTTGATAGATTGAATAGACAGAAGCTGGGCAAAAATCAGACTAAGCAAGAAAGATTTGTTATCCTAGGGAATTCAGTATTTTTCTGGTCAACATGTAGTTCTGCGAAGGTGTGAAAGACAGTCTGGGAAAGGGAAGTTAGTTGGAAAAAGTATAACTGGGTAAGCTGTTGATAGAGGAGAGAAAGATGGAAATGGTTGAAAACGTCAGCAGCAGTGTGAGGATGGACCACCTGAGGGAGAAGGGAAGGGACAGAATGGAAAGTGCTGTGACTGATTTTTATGTCCCTTAGTATTTGTAAAATCAGTATTATTATCAAAATAGTGTGAAGGCCTATACTATGACTTCAGGAGATGAAAAGTTGTAGTTGTTAGTTTCTGTTTAAATAAATTTGCCTTTCAAATAAGGACTATGTTGTACTTCACAGTTAAAGGAGATGTAGTGCTTTCTTCCTGAATCTTTCGTACTGTAATAAACCAGGGACAGGACTGTGTGTGTACTGCAAATGTGTCGGCCGAAGACAGATACAGAAAGTGGAATCACGAAGAGTCTCACTCAGCTTCACTAGGAGAGTCTGATCTCAACGTCCATCTCCTCTGCTGTTGAGTTGCTTCCCTGCTGTTTTGTAGATATGATGGAGTTCCTCTGGAAGAGTTTAGTCCTTGTGAGCAGAATAGAATGTAGTAGTGCTAAAGATCTTGAAAGGCACTTGGTGAAGCACTGTGAGGTCCTGTGTTTTGCAGCAGAACATGTGGGCACTTCGTGGGGGTGTCATCTGCTGGAACGGATTCAACGCTTGGAAAAATAAATCGGCTGGAAAGAACAAGTGCCCCTCTAGAATTAAGACTGTACAATTTATTCACACTGCTGTATGTTAGATGGTGGTCTGATACATAGATTTGCCTTGTGACATTTTTCCGTGAGAGGTATCGATTTCTGTTGCTGTTCAGTGACTGCCTGCGTGATCTAGGCCAGTGGTGATGGTATTTGTACTGAATGATTTTTACCTGCAGGAGTCTCAATGCAAAGAGGGATTTTCAGCCTGTTGGGTTTTTTGGGTTTTTTTCATTATGTGCAGAGTTTGTGCAATGCATTTACTCTGAAGTTCTTGTGTGATGTGGAAGTTTTGGTAAAAGGAAATAATTTGACCTGCTAATGATAGTCTTGCTGGCTCATTTGGTATTTTGCGTGGTTCAATCTTGAATCTATAGGTAGCTGAGTCTATAGGTAGCTTTATTTAAGTGGTACACATGCCTGATTTAAGGTGCTGAATGCTCTTTATCTATTGACACGTTTCTGATAAAATCTTGTTGGTTGTCTATTGAAGTTTTGTGATAATGATGGTTTCTCTGTGCTTGGTTTTGGAAAATCCTTCTGACTTTTTTTTTCTTCTCTCTGTTTCCTGTAAATGCTGTAGATGCTCCACCTCCGACATGGGAACAACTGGAAAATGGACTAGTTGCTGTGAGGACTGTGGTTCATGGCTTAGTTGATTATATCCAGAATCACAGCAAGAAAGGAACAGATCAGCAACAGGTAAAAGCTAAATCAGTTAGGAAATGCTTTCCTCTAAATTTTATTGGCTGTATCCAATTGTAGAGATGTACTAATGTTGTCTGGAAAGATGTGGTTTGAGGAAGAGCTGGTTAAAAGTGTCCCTGCTGTGTCATATTTATCAAAAAAGAAACAAACAATAAAGGAAGAAACCCAAAACACAACACGCACCCCCCACCCCCAATGCTTGTTGCATTAATTTGCACAGCTCACTAGCATGAAAAGAAAACAGTCTGATCCAGTGGCAAGCTTAGGGTGACGAATAAACAACCCTCCTGACTCACGGGAGGGGAACAGAAGCCAGGGTGCCTAGCACTGTGATCTGTGGGAATTTTCTGGGGTCTGTTTTAATGGGACACGTTTCAGCCAGATGGCTCTGTGTTAATGAAATTATTCTTACACCTGTGCTTCATGGTTTGTGAAGTTTAAAGATTTGGGAAGCACTTAATATAAAGGTGCAATCCAAGTTCCTGAAACAAAGTCTGTTGTTTCAGAAATGAAATTGTATTGCCAAATATATACCTTACTTATCTCATAGTTATCGCATGTTCCTTTGATCTCATTTTGTTGTGCAGCTAAGTTGATACAAATGCTAGCTGCTGCTGAAAGACAGAGCTGCCTGTCACACATTCCCTCTCCCTCCCTTGCTTTGGCACTCATGCTCTTGGAGAGCTGGTTCGGGGAGCTGAACTAGTAGAAATATTATCTCTGTCAAAAAAAAGGGGGGGGGGGGAATCAGAGTGATTTATTTCTGCTGTTTTACCTTTTTGCACTCACTGGGATGCCTAATGAGCCCTGTTAGAAGCAAGAGGAAAAGCAGTAGGAATACACAAGTGGAAATCAGGTGGGATAAACAGTGAGGGCTTTTGTTCTGGTGAGGCCATTGCCTAGACCTGGTACGTGCTGTGCCGCTCAGAATGGAGCCCAAAGCCCCCCGAGTGGGACAGGGGGCATCTACAGAGTGTGGGGCAGAGTGTTGCTGCCTGGGAACTGTGGCCAGCAGAGGGCTGTGCAGCCAGTGTACACCCAGCCTGAATCCTGTCTGTGCTACAGTAGATGGCAAAAAAACCCAAAATTCAGTTTGCAGATGACTTCTTATGGATTTGCATCCTTTGGCTGTGTTTCTCAGAAAGCAAGAGTTTACTTTTATAGACCTCTCCCTCGGTGGAAACTCTGATAGTATATTTCTGCCTCTGATTTAATTCTGCCATAAAAACTGTAGGAACTTAAATGTCTATGAGACCACCTCTGGCCTTCTGTCAGAATTTATTTAATGAGACTAGTGAATGGACATACATGCAGAGGGCAAGATTGCAGTATGTCCTTGTTTCTTGGGAAACTTAACTAAGAAAAATGCAGAAGACAAGCCCTACCCTGCTGAACTGTGTAGGAGTAAGACTGCATCCTCAACTATTGACAGAAATAATTATTGTGGATACTTCAGAGACTTTTAGTCCAAAAGGGGGTAAAAGGGAACTTGATGAAATTTAACTCTTATAGAGATCAAAGGCATACTCAAATCTGTTTTGAGCTAACAGAAGGCAAGGGAAAAGTAACTGAATAAATTGTATTTATTTTCGGTCTCCGACAAAGCTTGATGAATATTTGGTAGTTTCTGCTTAAGCATGGTTGCGGTTTTTTTTTTTTTTAGCCTATATTGGTTTTGTCCACTTAACTGTTTCCTGAAACGTATAGCTGTGTTCCAGTTAAGGTCCAGTAAGGAATTTGAATAAAAATGTTTTAAAAACCTGATAGTGACTTAGTTGTCAAAATAGCTGCTCTTGAATGGGTTAGTTCTGATGAAAAACCCAAATCAAATACTGCTCCAGTCGTTTATTTCACATTAGGTACTTCTGGAACATTTAAACTGAAGGAATTATCACCAGTAAAACATCAGGCCCTTAATAAGAGGATACGTTCAGCTCTTGGCTAAGTGCACTTACATTCGGGTCTCTCACCGGGGTGTTTTTATCCTTGTCAGCCTCCTCAGCACAGCAAGTACAAGACATACATGTGCCGAGACATGAAACAGAGAGGAGGATGCCCCCGAGGGGCCAGCTGCACCTTTGCACATTCACAGGAGGAGCTGGAAAAGTAAGTGCACTTCTTACGGTAGAAGTCAGTCCAATCTTTGTTTCGTCTTGTCCGTAGGAATTTATCATAGCTGGGAATGGGGAGAGGAGGCAAAACGTGTCTGTCACATTAGCAAGAAATAATGTGAAAAACTTGTAACAGTCATCTCTTGGAACTGTTTGTTCTTAAATACAGGGTGCTTTGCTTTGGTCAGCAGTAATGCAGCTCTGAAAGGTTGATGTTTACACAAGTGTCATTTTGGAGGTGGGCTGTTTTTCTTATTAAGTGTGACTAAACGTGCTGTTTGACTGCATCCGTTGTGGTCATTTGTTGGTGTAGGGGATGTGATGTAGGGGTTCTCCTCTTCTTCTGTGCTGCTAGGGCTATCCAGAGAGCTAAAAACAGGCATGGGAAGATATCTTTCTTCAAGTTATTCTCTGAAAGTCTGTGACAGATTGCACATGCGGTAACCTAAAAGTGGTTAAAGCTATTGTTGAAGAGTTAAAAGGTGATGATCATATGAAGTCTGCAGTAAATAAGTTATGTTCTTTACAGATTTAGAGGGGACACCCAGTTATGCAAGAACAATCTGCTGCTGTTCTGAAGGTTGTTTTACTTTTTTTTTGAAAGTAAAACGGATTATTGAAGAGTTAAAAGAAATAAATAGAATGTATTTTTTGCAGTATATACTTGTTTCTTGAACTAAAATAGTTCTTTCAAGAAATGGCACTTTTTTAATCAGGAGAAAAACTCCAAAGATTTTGAAATGGTATGCAGTCTTTATTTTTTTTTTTCTTAAAAACTTAAAACTTGAAGCATTAATATGGCAGTTCATTGGCTGTGTAGCCAGCTTACAGTGCATAGGCAACAGAGGAAGAAAAAAGAGCAGAGTGGTGTTAGAATGACAAAGGCAGTTATTCAAATGAACAGAGAATAGGACATTGATACTTGTGTGCTGCAGAAACAATTGGGGGTTTTGCCCTTTGGTTGTGGTGTTAAGAAAATGGAGATTGGTAGTGCTGGTTTGGGCAGTTGACAAAGGTGGTGAGTCTGAGTCAGTGCCTCTGAACTAGTTGTAAGGATCAAGAAGAACTGTTTGTCAGCTTTGCAGGTGGAAGAGGCCTGTTCTATCCAGACTGGGTTGTATGCCTTAGTAATAACGTTGTCGCGGGGTGAAGTGAGTGCTTGTTCTGGTTCAGGTTGCAGCAGTTTCTGTAGGTGGTTGGGGAACTTTGAGTTCTGATTCTTCCTTGTACCTTTTATATTTGCTTATTCCGTTGAGTAGATATTGCAGTAGTATTCTTCCTTTTAAAAATGTTTAGGATTAATAATATGCATTACTGTTGCTATGTAGTTCCTGTGTCTCATATATAGCTTTAAGTTTGCCGGAAGGTTATGGGGAAGTATGTGATAATGCCTTAGGTGGCAAATTATAATGCAGACTTGCTTAAACAGCAGCTGATTCCCCTCTTTGCAAGGGACAAAGACCCAATATGCATAGGGAAATATTAGATTATTTTTGTGTCCTGCACGTATGGAAAAAAATCCAGAGGGCAGCACTGTGCAACTTCTGTTCTTTCCAGGTATTTTGTCGTGGAGGGTGCTATATAGACTCTTCTGTCACCATTGACATGGGTGTCTATACACATGACTGAATGGGTGTCTATACACATGCGCCTGTCTCCGAGCGTGCTGTTGTATTCTGCATGAGTGGGCAGGGATGGCCAGTCCTCCTCATCTTGCAAGTTATGTGCAAGCCTGCAGAGAGTCAGGAGCCATCAGATGGCTGCACCTCTAAGAGACCGGATGGGAGGCAGGTGTCCAGAAGTAACGGCCGAGGAGAACATGGCAGTTGTTTCCCAACCTCCCACTGCCCCTTTGCAGGGAGAAACTGTTTGGGGTATTGAGCGGGATGCCAAAGCACATCCGCAAGTTCAGCCTGGGGAGCTTACTTCTGCTCACCTCCTGGTGTCCAGCTGACTTGCGTGGCTGACATGAGATGCCAGAATGACTTCTGAGCAGCACATGTTTAGAAAGCTGTAGTCTGTCCCTGCTCGAGTGCTGCTACTGTGGTGACAGCCTGGTTTGTTTACTCCCTGTTAATGCATTCTGAATGATGCCCACTGTCAACAGTATGTAGCTTGGATTTATAGTTTGTATTATGTGGATGAAGATTAATCCAGCCAGGAAACTGGGGTGTTGATAGTTAGGAAGGTGGCTAGAAGATTGTCAACGAACTCTTATTGATGAACAGCTCAAATCTGTATAGCAAGGTTACACTTTGTCCAACTCTACTCAGTCACACCTAAAAAATAAAACAACCACAACAACAAACAACCTTTTTGCCTCTGTTGCATTGCTGTTAATGCTGTGCATGTGGGCGAACGCAAAGATTATCTGAAGACTATCAGAGTGTAACTGCCCCCTCTTTAATTTTCTACAATAGTGTGTGTAACTTCCTAGTCTGTTACCATCTCACTTTGCTTATTAGATATGATACGAAAATGTTGGCTTCAGCCCTGTTGAAACCCTCTTGCATAGGAAAAGGCCTCTTGTTCCGCAGTATAAACAGCAGGAACACTCAGGCCTGCAAATATGCCCTCCCACTTGATTTCTAGCATCTAAGTTGATGGGAGGATGTTTAGCGGAAGAGTACTGTCAGTCTGCTGATTTTTGTGGAACCTTAGTTAAAAGGCTGATGTTTGTTAAGACTTTTCAGAAACAGTTAGGCTTTTGGAATTACAGTGTATTCATAGATACACTGCAGTCAATTTATCAAACAACGCAAATGGTGTAAGCTGCATATTGGTATATTAACAGGAATCTTAAACAGTGCTTTAAAGATACCACATGGCAGTAAAGGCTTGACTTAGCTTACTGTTGAACAAACGGCGCAAAAGGGAATCTCTTCATCTTTTGTCACTTTAATTTTCTGCTGTTAATTTCTTCTCTGAATAAAATAGACTTGAAGAGTCTGTGATTCTCCTTCTGAAGCTTCTGTTGCTATTATATATTAGTATATACCACCTATACTATAGGTGGTATTTTATGTGGTGGTTGGTTTTGACTTTCTTTTGTACAGTTGAAATGCATATATGTACAGTAAATAGGATTTTTTTTCTTAAAGTTGCTGTGTGAAGTTTACTGTGAATTCTTGGTGTACTTGTCATTAAAAATCCATCCTTGTTCTTCTGATTGAAACTGCAATTAACGGTTGAAACAGAAGTGAAGTTGTTGTCTAACATATTTGTAACAAATTTCTCACAAACCCTTAGGAAATTTGAATTCGACCTTAAAGGTTTTGGTAACATCTGTGTTTGAAAAATCTTGTAAATGCAATTCCTTTTATTTCTTTGTTTCAATTTTTGATGTGTGGTTTCTTTTTCTGAAGATTCCGTAAAATGAACAAGCGTCTGGTTCCCAGAAGACCCTTGAGTGCATCCCTGGGCCAGCTGAATGAGGTGGGCCTGCCTTCAGGAGCCATCCTCTCGGAGGAAGGGGGAGTGGACTTGCCCAGTAGGAAGACTTCTGCTCTGCCAAATGGAATCGTGTCAACAGGCAGCACGGTGACGCAGCTTATTTCTCGAGGGACTGACTCCAGTTACGAAACTGCTCTGAAGCCAGGGAAGATGGATCATCTGAGTAGCAGTGCCCCTGGATCTCCTCCTGACTTGTACGGGTCTTCCTAACTCTGTTCAAAGTGTCGTGTGTGTAAATACACAGCAGAAACAAAATAAACCAATTCTCTATAAAAGAAATAGAACAGGTTTTGGGGGTTTTGTGTTTGTTTTTTTAAGTGACTAAAGAGTAGAGTAGAAACCTAAAGCTAAAACTCTGAACTGCTTTACTTCCCTGTTTTCTTATATTTTAATTGGAGAAGGTGATGCGAGCCTTCAGAACGTGGAATATAGACACAGAATAATGTGTTTAAGTACAGTGTGCTATATCGAGCCTTAATGAGCAGTGTCATCTTTCTACCTTTTAGGCTGGAATCTGCTCCCAAGAGCTCTATTTCTGCCTTACCAGTGAGTCCTCATCCTGTACCCACTCGGGCACCAGCAGATCTGCCTTCAGTGTCTGTCACCAAGCAGCTGCAGATGGTACCACGAGGGTCTCAGCTGTACAATACTCAGCAAGCAGATATGTTTTATCAAGACCCTAGAGGAGCTGCCCCACCATTTGAGCCAGCACCCTACCAGCAAGGTAAGTTTGAGACCAAACTCTCTCTGTTTCATCTTTATACTGATTTTATTCTTTCTTCTCGCTCTGGTGTTTACTTAAGCACTTAAGTCAGAGTTTTTGTACGTATCGCATGGAATGTAGGCACTAACGTGGTGATGGCACGGTCAAATGGAAGTTGGCAGGCTTGTTGTGTCTCAACTGAGGACTTTAATGCAAGTGAAAACAGAGGTTTGTATCCATCCAGTGTAGCAAATCCTTCTTTCTTCAGTTCTTCCAAACTGGGCTAGATCAGAGATCTAATGTGGTAAACCTTAATTCAGTTTGACTCAGGGGGGAAATGGAAATAAAGTTTAACGAGCAGAGGGGTTTATGCTTGGGAGGTGAAAGTACTGAAGTCCTTAATGAAAAGTGTGTGTGTGTTTCAGAAATGTCTGCGTATGCATGTGATTGTTAGAGACAAGTGAAGTCAGAGAAGGGTGGGGAACAAAAAAGAAAACATCATAAAAAAGGAGCTAAGAGGAAGAGTTATAAATATAAAGAGACCAAATGGAGAAAGATAGTATTGAAGGAAATGAAAAAGAAAACATATGGCTATATATAAAGAGAGGGAATGATTCTTATGTAACATAAGATTGGAGAGAGAAGTGACATAAAGTGAAGTTAATGTGAAAGAAAAATAAGGAATGAAAGACAAAAAGAAGTGGAAAGAAGAAGAAAAAGCCCTAGAAGGGAAAGGGGGGTTGGAAGCAACACCATTTTTTAGAAAGTTGCAGAGCATTTTGAAGGGGGGTGAGGGGTAAGCTTACATTTTATTATTGTGTGCAGACGAAGATCTGTGTTGTCCACAAAATTTGCTGTGCACATATTCATACATATTTTTAAACTATGCAGAGATCCCAAATAGATTACTGAAATCTTCTGGTAACTAGGAGATGTGGTCTTAGAAGTCTTTGGTGATTCACAGTACTGAAATTTCCCTCTACTGTTCAAGAGGTAGAACAAATCTTTAGATAGCGTTAAATTCCAGTTAATGCAAATTTCTTCACACAGACAGTGGCTCTGATACGTTGGGACAAATTTAATTTTAGTTGTGTGGATAAAGATGTACAGGCTAGTCTTCAGCTTGCTTTTTAGGTCTTGTCTAGCTAAAAGCATTCATAGTAATCTGCAGAGATGTTCTAGTGAATGATTTCTACTTGGTATGCTGGCAGGACTTCTGTGGCACCTGTGGTGGGGTTAGTCTCACCACCTCTTCTCCAGCTGCTGTAACCTTTACACCTTGCTGGTATCTTACTTAGATAATTAAACAGTGTCACTTGATCTTTGGAATAACATTTGCTCTTTCAAGGTTTTCTGTGTTAATTTTTCAATAGAGATACTGGCTAGACAATGGGGGCAAACAATAAATGTGAATTAGTTTATACCATTCTTTTCATGACACTTGTAGACTGGAGTATTTGGAACAATTCATTTTTGTGAACGGTTGTGCTAATCACTTTCTGTATTTTGTTTGTGTGTTTTCCTCTTGCCTATTTCAGGAGTTTACTATTCCACTCAGTCCATGTCTCGCTTTGTCCGACCTCCTCCATCAGCTCCTGAACCTGGTCCGCCTTATTTAGACCATTACCCACCCTACCTTCAGGACCGTGTGGTGAGCCCACAGTACACACAGCCGCAGCAGTATCCTCCCATGGGACAACCCATATACCCGCCGCACTACGACACCCGTCGTGTCTATCCCCCTGTCCAGCCGTATCAGCGAGAGGAGATTGTCCGAGGAAGCCCTGTGCCCATCGAAATTCCGCAGGCAGCTGTACCTTCTTACGTACCTGAATCCAGAGACAGATACCAGCAAACAGAGGGTTATTGCCCGGTGGCTCCACACCTCAGTCAGATCCGACCTTCATGCCACAGGGTATGGGTTTTATGTTGCATTTTTGCAGTAAGGTGATGGGTTTGGGGAGGAATTAGAAGTTTGAATTTGTAAGAAGGGGCACACTTGACGAAGCCAATAAAAAACTGGAAGGCAGTTTAGTTACTGGTCAGCTCTGCAATTGTAATGATGTTAATGTGTAAAAAAGCAGGCTGCTGCTTAGTGCTTGAAGTAGAAAAGTGTTGTAATTAATTTTGGAAGTCTTGTATGGCCCTGACTTCAACAAAGATTAGGCTGGAGAGGGCCACTCTCTAATGCAGATTAAACAGGCATGTGCAAATGGTCGTGTATGCATCCTTGTACTGCCCATCTGTGACTGACCATCTCTGTGCCTAAATAAAAAATTTGCAAACATACTTCCCTTGGTAAAAGAAGTAAAAATTCTGCTCTTCCCAGTTTTCTCTACTTCAAGATTGCTAACTGGAAGGTCTTCCTAACAGAGGTGTACAAACTTGTTTTGGTAACTCACCAGCTGGGCTTGAGCCCTGTAGGATAGTTGGACTTACGTAGCTGTCGTTCAGATAAAAGGCTCTGAATCATATTGCTGAGTCCAGGAAGCATTTTTAATGCAGCTGGTAGATTTATCAGGTTTGAGTTTGACACATTTGTGGGACATTTCATTCTGTTACAAAATGAGTAATACAAAAACCCTCGTAACCCTAACCCTGTGTCTAGGTTATGATCTGTAGAGTTCTGCTAATTTCCCCCATATGATTGTAATGGGGGCTTGCCATACTGGAACATGTTCCAGTGGAAGTTTTGCCAAGTTGGAACACAGAGGCATGTTGAGCTACCTATGAGTTCAAAGATTAGTACTTTCAAAGGTAGAAACACTGGGTTAGTTGAGGATCTAATCAGTTTTAGGCAAATAATGTTTCCCTGCCTTTGGGGTGCTTGAATGAACGCTTTGGCCAGTGTAGGAACACGTATGTTCTATATTAAACATGAAAGTTAACAGATAGACTGTAACAAAGTGATCATTACTTAGTCATGTAATCATACTGTCTATTCACTGTATTTTCCTTTTATGACAGTATATGGTTGCCATATTTTGTTTGGATAAACAAAATTTTTGAAATTACTAGTTTTGTGCATTAATGCTTCAGAACCTTTGTAATGTATTTCTGTCTTCATTTCAGCCTCATCCCAGCCTGGATGAACTTCACCGACGAAGAAAAGAGATCATGGCCCAGCTAGAAGAGAGGAAGGTGATTTCTCCACCTCCTTTTGCACCGTCACCAACCTTGCCTCATCCTTTTCATTCAGAGGAGGTAAGCATATTTTGACAAAAATGTGACTTACTAGCATGTTTAGAAAATACCCTGGAGTTTGAGTGTGCTGATAGGTGAAGACAACAAGAAAATTAGACCAGTACAGTGCTGGCGGGTGATGGGTGGTGGTGGCGGGTGGTGTCAATTTTATGCTCCAGATGGGAAGTGTTTGTAGTACAGTCTCCAGTCTCTCAATTGGCTGTTGATTCTCTGATCTACCACTGATCCCAAGCTATCTGCTTTTGGTGCAACTGAGATAAGTAGTTTTGAGCCATTATTAATTGAAGTGGTCAGTCTTCACGATAACTGAACTTCACTTCATTTGCTCCTGATATGTTTGGAATTAAGTAACAGCTTGATAGAGGCTTGTTTTTTTAACCAAGGTCAAAGTATCGCTTTCATACTGGCGGAGTGAACAGTCAGGAATGCTGGGAATGTAGCCAGGTGATCGGAATTTCACACATTTCATGCTTGTGTGGCCCAGTTCCAAATAGTGATGTATCTGATAAAAAATAATCCTGGTGGTGTTTTTCTTCAAATTCACTGTTGTCGAACCTAGGTAGTGATGGCTGTGAAGCTGCTTCTTCCCTTCACTTACAGAACCAGATTTTTGTTTTTGTACAGTACTTGGATGAAGACTTGAAGGTAGCTGGGAAATACAAAGGAAATGACTACAGCCAGTACTCTCCCTGGTCCTGTGACACCATCGGCTCCTACATTGGAACCAAAGATGCAAAACCCAAAGACGTTGTGGCAGCAAGGAGTGTGGAGATGGCGGTACGTAGGGATTAGGGGAACGCAGAAGAAAAGTTGGGGCTGGGAGGGACTCTTTCATTTTCTTTCTGGGATGATGGCAGTGCTTGTGTTTAAGCTCAAAAGTGCATTGCAGTCAAAGAATGCATTTGAAAGTGCGTGGAGTGCTTTTTTTTTCAAAGTTATGTACAGTCCTACGTGTGTAGCTGGTTTAAAATTCTGGATGTAGATGCGGGCTAACCACTCTGCTCTAAAGCCATGGATAGGAAAAGTTATTTTGCCATGATTCTTTACACTTAACTTGAAATTCAAAAATTACTCTGTACTGGCAGCTAGTTAATTAAACATGCCTATCTGTTGCTTCCTGTATTTCTTTCTGTCAGAGGGGCATGCTGTAATTTAACTTTGTGCTATTAATTCCTTTTATGGGGATTGTGACTGCTGTTAACAATGTTACTAGTTTTTGCTTGAAGAACTTTTTGTGATTTGTGACCACAAGAACACCCAGAACATGCATGAAACCTTTGAGAGAAGCGTAGTCATAACACAATACTAGGCGGATTCTTCTTGAGGGCGGTTTCTAACTCCATGCTGTGCTTATTCAGTCCTTCACTGAAGCTGTGGTTGTCTGACTGCAATGTTATTTGATGCTGCTGCATTTTTGCCAGGTCAGCCTTGCAAAATGAAGGGGTTGCTAGGTTGTCATTATTGGGAGTCATGAATGTAGAAGAAAAGAAATAAGATTCTGAAATACCACCACTGTTCTATTTCTTTCTAATGTTTAAGCATCACTCAACAGCAAGAAATATGTTGGTAGCCTGTGCAAGTAGGAGGACATTCAAGTATTCAAGAGAAATGTCTTTTTAGTCTGAGGGACTATTTTACAGAGATGCATCTGTGTTTTCTCCTTCACCTCCCAAATGGAAAAGTGTTCTACCATCTTTTGTTTATATATTGTCACTGTCATGGTGACCTTTGGCCAAAAAGGGGAGGGGGAAGAAGTTTCTATCCAGAACTTATTCTCCGGTGGACCCGTGCTCCCCTGTTGTGACCACTTAACTAAAGAATAGGATTTTTCTATCCCACTTCTCCTCTTTGCCCACAAGCAGGCTTCCCAGTTTCCCCTCTGGGAATTAAATGCATCTGGTTTCTGTGCACTGACTTGCTTTCCTGTAAGACCTTGAAGGCACTGTGCAAAATGAGAGCAAAAAAGGAGGCTTTCTCCCAGAAAAAGCAGAGCAAGAAAAGGCGTTTCAGCTGGAGCTTTGGGTTTGCTACATGTCGTTTTGATCTCTGTCCTACACAGTGTGTTTGCTTTGAGTCCTAACGCTGTCATGTTTGACCTGGGGAAGTACGGAGATTACTCAGAATCAGTTTATTGCTGTCCAGGTGGCTGTGTTCAGGAACCAGCAAACAGCTCGTCTTTCATCCCTGCTGCGAGAACACTGTGCAAACAAACTGGAACTCAATTAAGAGAGGTGATAGAGTTCTGGAGAAGCAGTCTCCTTTTTTATTGCTAAACAAAGTGTTCTCCTGCCCCAGAGCTAATTTTCAGATAAGCAAATAGGATCTCTGCTGCTCTTCAGTTTTAGTCTCCTCACACAAAAAATTTCTCAGGAGACCTTCGCTGTAGATGGCAAGTCAATGAAGTCTTCGTTTTTTTATTGTTCATAAAAGATTCCTTCTTTCAGGGAGAAGAATAGTGTCATCTGAGAGTGCGTAATGCTGGATTTTATGCAGATAGCATTGCAACTTTACTATTTTCTTTTCCCCCCACTCAGTAAATGGAAATAAAATAGGTACTAGTGTCCTACAGACTCAAGATTAAAACATCTTTTTTTTTCAGAATTCCGAAGCAGATGCTGTCTAATGCCTCTTCCAGTTTCAACATGTTACATTTCTTGAGTTTAGCTTCTAACTCAGTTGTGACTTTTTAGGCTTTAGCCGGTCCTCTTTGTGTAGTAGTGCCACTTACCTTGGGTTTTTTTGCTGTACACAGCACTGTGCTACAGTTTTACCAGTTTTATTTCTTTCAGCAAAGTCAAAACTTTGATTTTTGGCAATTCATACCATGTTACGTTTTCTGGCAGCCAGCAGATAGCTTTCCCATTTAATTAAGCACTTTTCCGATTTTCTTTTTAATTGAGCCTGTTTATTTCTGTTCCTCTTTTGTGTAATCACTGTGTGGTGATTATTCAGGGGGTGGTATTTTTTTGTTTTGTTCCTTTCATGTTGAGGAAGCTTTTTAAAAATTTGGTTTTATTCATGGAAAAAACCGACTGACTTTGTTTTTAAGTTACTCCAGGTGACTTCTCCCGTAACTGGCCTAACTATATCAGGAAAATCTTTGTAAAAAATCTTTATCATAATCTGTTGTTTGTTCTTGTAAGTTAAGTCGAATTGACATATCCTGCTAAATCGAGCTTGTTTTCTGAGCACGTCTTTTGCTTTGTGACTGCTTGGCAATGTTCTGTCAGCAGAGAGAGAACAATTTATCTGTTCATTTGCTGACCCAGTGAGGTGTTTGAGTCTGAAGCTGAGTTCAAAACCAAGATGTTCCAAGCAGTACTACTGCTTAATGAAAAAGTGCCTGAAAAGATGTTTGACAAGCTTGGGTCAGCTGTCCTGGCTGTGTTGCCTCCCAGCTTCTTAGGAAAGATTAACCCTATCCCAGCCAAACCCAGGACAACTAGACCTGTCCAAGTAAGCACTGTGCTGAATAATTCCGATTTTGAGTCATCTGCAGCCTGTTACATGATACAGTTCTTAATACTGGGCTTCAGAGAAATTCCTTCTGGACTTTGAAAGGAGTATGTATTCCTCAGAGATGCTCTCTGATCTCCTCTGTGACTTTATTCTGGAGAGTTTTTTGTTCCCTTCCGTCCCATGAGTCTTTCTTGGTCTTACTTTTCCTGTTGCTGCTGTTTCCTTCCCTTGGACTTGTTCGCAATTAATCATGCAACAGTTTCGGTGGTGGTAGTAATGGCTGTCTTAAGTTAGACCACTAAAGAGACATCAACTCTGACAGAGGAGTTATAAACTGTAAAATAGGAGAATTAGTTGAAGGATGAAGGGAATAGAGAATACAAGAGACATTTACTATCCTGTTACCAGCTTGTTGTAAAAGTAATGTGGTTTTGTTCATTTCTGGATAAGTTTTTGACTGCCTTTTCCACATCTTGTCTAGAATGTAGATAGTAAAGCCATGCGTGACCAGCGATTAGACATGCAGCGAAGAGCCGCAGAGACTGGTGATGATGACCTCATTCCATTTGGAGACCGACCAACTGTGTCGAGATTTGGGGCTATCTCTCGTACTTCCAAAGCGATGTACCAGAATTCTGGTCCCATGCAGGCCATGGCGGTTCAGGGAGCTACCACCAAATCAATCATTTCAGGTACCATGTGTGCTGGTGGATTTTGCTGGCTGTTGCTATTTTCTGTAGTGCTACAGTGTAGTACAAGTTGAAGACAGTCCCTGTAAACTTGTTTCTTGTCTTTGAAATGAGATGTATGTTATGTCACTAAAAATAACTCTAGGTAGGACTGCACTGAGAAGGCTGAAAAAGGCTGCCACTAATTCCTGTTCCACTGACAGATTTGTGCACACAGAGTGTATGCGTTGGGGATTTGTTGTTGCTGTTTAGAAAAAGTTACTTTGTTCTGCTGATCCTTCTGAGATGAGATTTCTTTTATATCTGTTGTAGTAGGATCTAGAAACTTACTGCCTTCTCAAATATATATAATGCAAAACCATCATAATGGAGTACTGTACTGCGCTCCTATTTTATGGGTAGTTGCTGCTGCAAGCTTAATGAGGTGGTCTCTTTCCTGAGGTGCACTGAATAATCTTAAGAAAACACTAAATTATATTCCCCCAAAATTCACTCTAGATCTTTTTCATGAGTTAACTGCTGGAAACAAAACCAAAAACTCACTTGCTTAATTCGAGCAGTAACTTTCTAGACTTTATCACAGGTAGAACTCTGGCTTCCCTGAAAGCTTAACCTTCAAGCTGGTGTTAACTAGGTGTCTCAGAATTATCAGGCAACTCTCGAGTCTTTTAGGAACTTAATAAAAATAATTGCTGTCATAGTGGCTGTAAGTTTGTTTTTGAGTTGCTGTCCCCTCAGTGTCTGAAGTCCTTCACAAACTCAGGCTGTGGAAGGCTGTAGCAAACGTTGTTGGGCGTGTGGGCAGTCATTCATTAGGCACCTGAGGCTGGCCACATGTAGTGGTTTTGCATTGATTTCAGCAGAAGAAACGTTAGACTGCCTCACTCTTAGAGGCCTTCCTGCTTATTTGCTAATTCCTGTCCAGTTCTGTGTGTTGGCTGAATTACTTCCAGGATAGTTTTGTAGTAATGCGACACGGATTTCTTTCTGTTCACTGGCAGACTACAATCCTTATGGAACTCACGGTGGCTGGGGAGGCTCTCCATATTCTCCTCATCAAAATATACCTTCTCAGGGACGTTTCAATGACAGGTAGGATTGCTTTATTTTGCCTTTGCCTTTTTCTATTTTATCTATTTCTTTCTGTGCCAGCTGAGTGAAGCTTTTTTTGGAAATGGCCTTATTTTTGCTTTTCTGATCCCACAGGGAGAGACTGTCCATGTCAGATGTGGCTGGTCATGGGAAACAGTTGCCTTCAGCTGAACGAGAGCAGCAGCTGCGCATGGAGCTGCAGCAAGTAGACCATCAAATTAGCCAGCAGACACAAATGCGAGGACTAGAGGTTGGTACCAACATTTGGAAGAGCGGTGAAGGGTCGTATGGAGAGAGATGAAGCTAGTAAAGCTGCTTTTCGTGTGTTGATTATCTTTCTCTGTAATGACGTTCAGTAACAATTCTGTGATGGCATCAGGATTATAGTACAAGTGTAAACCTCTCTGCTGAGCCGCAGAAACTTACCTGCACTTTACGTGCAAATCAACACCACGCTCAAACCTGCACTTTGTGCTTATTCATGTTAGCTTTCATGCTCTCTCACTTACTGCCCCTTTCTGTTCATGTCTTAACTCAGAGGCAAACTTGCGGTGTAGATACCTGTTTCTCTTGGCTTTACTGCCACTGAAAATGTCTGGGTTTATGTACAGAAAGCTATGACATTCATCTGTTCCGTGTTTGGCTTTGTGTTGTACCTGTTTCTTTCAAAATAGTGCAAGCCACAGGAGTCAAGAAAATTAATGTTAAGGACATTTAGCTTGAAAAATTAAAGTTTAGTATTTTATGTCTCCGTGCTTCGAAGAAATGTAGTTACTTGCAACCTGAGGGAAGATGGGAGTCTGCATCTGTGAAAGAATTCATGAGCCGAAATACTTGTTTGTATTTTGAGACACAGAAGGAGAAATGTCAAGGCATAATGAAAGAATTGTTTTAGCAAAGCTTTAGTTACTTTGGTTTTTTCCTCCTGGGAAAAATCAGTAAATATTTACCAGAAAACTACTCTAGGTACCTCAGCAACTATTCATGTTAATGTTTTCCCAGAAGGAATTACTCTAGTAGTGGACCACAGCTTCTGCTGAATCTATGGTTACCTAAGAATAGGTGTTGCAGAGGGGGGTTATTGCAGAGTAGTTGTAAGAGCTCACAGTTTTTAAGCCTCAGCAGCGGTAACAAGTAGTATGCATTTCTCAGTTCCTTGAAACATAACTTGCGTTCTTGTGCTTTTATTTGGGAACAAGAGGAGAAAATGTAAATCTTGCACATCTGCCTTTCCCGTAGTAGAAGAGTATTGGAAAGTTGCAAAACCGGAGTGGCCTGCCTCTCCTCCTCATTATTATTGTCATTGTGTTAGCGTTAAATCCTATGTAGTTGAGTTTTGAGCCTTGATTTTACCATTGTCTGAATTTGTCAGAACTCATCGGTTGTTTTGAGTAATAACTCAAGTTTTCAATTCATCTTTTGTGTTCAGAGCTGCAAGTAGATACTTGCAATCAAGGAAGCTTTGTTAATTTACCTGTTACAAGGCTGTCGCAGTCGCTTAATTCAGTCTGAACATGAAGAACTAGATTGTTTTGCTTCCTTCTCAAATGAATGAGCATTTCTACGTGTAGGCCAGCCAGATGTTCAGTTGTGTGGCATAGTAGATAGTGTGTTTAAATTGAGCACACACTTACGGAAGTGATTCCCAAGTGTTAGCAGGCTTTTGGAGTGGCTGATATGGTTACTACTTTTTACTTGGCTGCTGGTAACATGCGACTTCTGAATGACTGTAGTCACTTTGCTCCGCTCTGTTCCTGTGATTCCTAATCTGGAGAGAGCTACATAGTTAGATGACATAGTAATAACACTGGCTCTGCTGTAGGATTTGGTAAACTGTCCTACTGTAAAATAAAGCTGCAGGTTTGTTTATCTCCTGTTACCTTTTGTTCAACAAATAGCTCACAAAAGAGAGTAGTGTTTTGGTTCATGTGCTTAATCTTAGTTTTGAGAAAGGAGCAGTATGTGGGGAAAGTCTGGGCAAATTTATTACAGTAAAAAGTCCATATCACTGCTTGTTTAAAGGTGAAAAGACTTTCCTGCATGTAAAAAATGTTTAAACCTGCGTTGGAAGTGATTTTGATTGGAATCTTGTTAAGGATGGAGAGAAGGCGGCCTTGGTTTTGCAAATAAGCAATACTCTAGATAGGGCCTAGAGCTCTTTCTGTGCTTGGTGTGTTGTGTGCTCAGTTGTGTATGTGCTTGGCTTTATGCATTTAGGCTGTTAGTAACAGGCTGCTGTTGCAGAGGGGGGCGACTACCCTGGCAGGCCAACCACAGCCCCCACCCCCACCTCCCAAGTGGCCTGGGATGATCTCAAGTGAACAGCTGAGCTTGGAGCTACACCAGGTGGAAAGGGAAATTGGGAAGAGAACCCGGGAGCTGAGCATGGTGAGTGCCGCGGGGGTGGGAGGCAGAGAGGTGGAGCGGAGAGCTGTGTAGCTGGCTGCAGCCCTTTCACCCTGTCAACAAATGCTCTCTGCCGGATGACCCCAGCTGGAGTCATCCGTCCCCTCTTCACCTCTTTATTCTTCAAAAACTCCTGAGAATTTTTCTGGTGGTTCTTTGTGAAGAATTTGAGTTCTGCCCACTTTAAAAATACTCTGCTGTTGTTGCCATTTGAAAAGAAGCGTGGCACTGAATTTGTTGCAAGCTATGAATCGTCTCCAAGATGACTGTGCCATGAGTTGTATAAACTGCTTTGACACAGAAAACATCATCTGCAGGTACAGGCTGGCATTCAGAAGTCTGTGTGCTGTTACAGTCTATGGTCTTTGCTTGTTGTTACAAGAATCATCCCTTCCTTTCAGGAAATGCTGTGTCCTGAGAGACGAGCAGATCTTACTGAGTCTGTTTTCTTGTCTCATGGCTTTTGTGGGTTACACTGTATGACTCCAATTTACAGGCCTTCATCATTGGTCCCAAAGGATGAAGTCTCACATTCTTTTAATGCAATGTTAAATAATTTTTCTTCTGTCTCTTTTTTTTTTAAAGGAGAGCCAGTCTTCACTGGATATAAAAAACAAACTGGGCACCACTAAACAGACAGAAAATGGACAATTAGAACCGCAAAGCAAGGTTCCAGCTGAGGACCTCGCACTGACGTTCAGGTAACATGGGTCTTCAACCTTTCCTTGTGTGACAGGAGCATGACTTAATCAGGGTCACGCTCTGGTATATGAGTAATAACCCCGTGCCTCACATTGTCTCTGATGTGGAAGCATCCACTAGGAAACAGTTATGCGAATCAAGTTTTTATAGCGCAAGCATGAATTAAGGGCCACTTCAGCTGATGAGTAGGTGAGTGGAATGAGACTGTGTATCAGTTAACGGAACAGAAGAATTGCAGTGTTTGTAAGACCAGAAGTCGATCTAGTCAATATTGGATGATTAGTTGGGAGGAGCAGGAGATAAACAATGACCATACAAGAAATCTTCATCTACCAGTTTAGTTTCAAAGAGAAGAAATGCTCCAAATGTGAGAGGAAAGTTATTCCATCCTGCTAAGGTTTCTGATGTGGATGTTGTCTAGGAAGGTATGTAACTTTGAAACAAAGTTCACTTCTGTTGGTAAGCAGTAATTTTTATCTGTGTAGATGCTGGGATTGATTTAAACTCCCTTTTGATAGTCAATTGAAATAAGATGTTGGCTGGGAATGCTGGAAATCTACACGGCAACCATGTTCAGGTGGCTGCAAGCATCTGTATGTATTCAGACTAATACTTTGAACAGAAAAGCCCAAATTCTGCAGATGTTTCACTAAATCAAGTTTGCATAACTTTGTGTGAGCAGTTTAGAATCTGGATATTTATTCAGAAAGTGAATTTATTTAGAAAATATATCTCCCTCAATTGCTTATGAAGTCCTATAACCAGTCTATGAGTTCTGGGCTGCACCAGTAGGTTGAGGCCTCTGGAGCCGAAACCCGTTTTCCCTTACGAAATTTTGAAAGTAATGAAATTAAAATAACTATCTGTCTTTTTTTAAATTAAAAAAAAAAACACAACACACAAAACTAAGACAAATGATCCAGATAAGTTAAATATTCTGGAATGTGTGCATTGTACAGATTGATACGGTGCATCTTGTGGCATATACTGAAGTACTTTGCAAAATACAAGTAATCTAGAACCCTAAAAATATGTAGTCTTGTTTGTTTTCAATTAGCCTTATGTTAGTAGTTCTCATTCTGGTAAGTACCTGCAGCATACCAGACAACCTGTTTTATTATACAAAGCAAGCCTTTACAAGTTTACGTGTGTTCACATCTGTTTATTGAGATGCTGCAGCAACAAATATTGAAGTCCTTTTACTTAAATGAAAAATTGCAGTAATTACCCCCCCCCCTTTCTCCTCAACTTTCTTTCAGCAGTGATGTTCCGAATGGATCAGCCTTGACACAAGAGAACATTGGCCTCCTGTCAAACAAGACGGCATCTCTCAGCCTGTCAGAGGACCCCGAGGGAGCAGGAGACAGCCACGACTCGCAGAGAGCGGGAGTTACGCCTACGTCTGCTCCATGAAGTGAGGCCGACGTACCCCAGAGTTCCTTTTGCTGGGGTGTTGGTGGCTTCCATCGTGTTTTTTTCCAGGGGTGATTGGAGAAACTCAAGAGCAACAGCAGTAGCAGAGCAGCAGGTCCAGAGGCAATGTGCACGAACACAACTACTAGAAACAAATCCTGCACATAGTTCACATTAACGCATTTTTTAATTAAAAAAATAAAAATTAGCAGTATCTGCAAGCAATTCAAATTAAATTTGTTTTTGTTCTGTGAATGAACTTTATTTTAATAACTTTGGACGCCTTGGATCCCAGGGCTTAAAAAATAAGATATTATATATATACTCTGTTTGATTAATTGTATGATCTTAATGAAGTAGGTTTTTTCTTTTATTTTGGTGTTATTACATACCCAGTGCATAATTCCTTCTTACCTTAATTTCTCAACAACTAAAACAACCTGGCCGCTTCCTTGTATGGTTTAAGGGTAAAACAAGGAATGAGGGTTGGAGAGCAGCTGAGAATTGCAGTGTCAAAAGGCGTGCAGCAAACTTCATTCATGAAACAATTACTTCTGTTGTGGCTAGGGACTGACCCCTAGCTTGTGCGTAAATTATTTAAGTTTAAACGAAGTGACAGAATCCTTGCGATGCAACAGGTGGAGTCCTTTGTGTACGTCCCAGCACAGCATGTGGGATAGAGGATAACAAAATAAAATGTCCGTAGTAACATACGTTATCTTATTTGAAGGTTGCTAGCCTTGTATTTTCTCTTGGCGCTGAAGAGGTCAGCAGAATGCAGAGCAGTCTACTCCAGCATGGGCCTTGCTGAAGCTGGTAGAGAGGCTTCGCTGACCGGTGAAGGTTCTGCAGCCATGACCAACGCAGGATCTCTAGAAATAGAAAGTAGAGAGAACGTAAGGTTATGCAGTTGCTGGAAGGATGTTAATGCTGATGAGCTGGTGAACCATGTTAGTTCATCCAGTGTTTGCTGGGGTGTTTTTTCCCCTTCTCACTATGCCTTTGAAACAGGCTTACCCAAAGTCCAGACAATTAAGTTGATGCAGAGAGACTTCTCACCTCTCTGCCTTTTGAAACGGGTCTTTCAGGTATGCCTCCTTCTCAGCAGCTCTTGCCTTTGTTTTTTCTTCATTTTATTATTATTAAAACCAGGATATCCTAACTTGATTTTTTCTTTCTTTTTGTTCAATGATACATCAGTTGTAATGCTGTCGTGAGGGCCTTTTACTGAAGGAGACCAACATCTTTGATTGGTGCGCATCAATTATGGCAATCTTTAACAAACAGAGAGGAGTTTTTCTTTCTTTTTTAAAGGTGGCATTGTTTAATGTCTGTGTATATTAGAATTTGACACCCGAGAATCAATCTGCAGCTTTTCTGCCACTGCTGCAGTGAATCCTTTCTAGATTCTCGTTTCACAGGGGAAAAGTTGCATGAGAATGGCCACTTAAGGTACAGCACGGATCCTATCGGAAGTAGCCAGAAGTGCTGAAAAGCGAATTTTGCTTGATAGATCTAGTGTACTACCTCTCCAAGTAGATGCTTTGTAAGTGTAAGTTGGAGAAACTGTAAGCCCTTTCTAGATGTTTTCTTTAGAAGTTAAAGAAATTAAAGAGATTTTGTTCTTGCTGCACATCTTTTGACTCTTTCAGCATGGACTGGGGTGGGACCCTGTATGCGAAGAACTCTGTGGAGAAGGATTTTAAAGTGCTGCTCCCTCTGCACCTTGTTGGCCTGTTCTCCTGTTTTCTTTCTGGGTTAGACTACTAAATTGGAAAGCACTGGTTATGTAATAAATTACTGCATTGCTTTGGTTGGGTAAAGCAAGAGTTAATAAATTTTCTTGGTTTTTAGTTTTTCCTTAACCTTAACTCCTGCTGAGGTCATAGCAACCTTGGGCTAAGCTTTGCATTCATCATACTGTTAAATAAAACAAAATGGGGGGTGGGAGGGGATACAGTCCCACTATTGCCTACCAGTAGGAGAGTCCAAACAGAAGACTCGTTTGAGTAGCAATTATTTAATTTGCCCAGTCAAGGCACCGCGTTTATATACTATTTCACATTGAATTTGATTATGCCCTACAGACCTGGCTGGTCAAGGATTTGATACACATATTGGCTTGGGATTCGAGCTTTCTTTTTTATTTAAATAAAAATTTATATATAAATATATATATACATATATACATAGCTATATCTGTATATATATTGGGTATGTTTTAAGAATTTTTTCGCATGAGCGCAGCTGTTGTGATCAAATGTCTGGGAGGTAGAAGCACTGAATGAAAATAAAGGCATTTTTTCAGCGCACACACCCACACTTTCCATATGTCTTCACATGGATTTATTTCGCTCCTAGCTGAACTTTGGCCTCTTAATTGCCAAGAGTAGTTTCGAAGCTTGCTTTTTTTTCTCCTAACCCCTTTTAACTTTTCGCAAAGAATCATCTTTGCACTAGAAGAGCTGCATCTACACCTTGCCCCCATCCATCCATATCTCCTACTATGCCTAGCATTACAGCCGCTCCACTTTGAGCCGAGCAGAGCTAGGCTGATGCAGTTTTGAGCCTGTCAGGTCTGTTCCTCCCTTTCTCTGCTCTGGGCATGGCAATAATTAACGTGTTTCCCTGGCAGCCTGCTCACAAGTCAACTGACCCAGGCACTGTGCCCTGTTCTCCCATCCTTAAGTGCAGAGCACCACTGTCAGGTCAGCCTTCTCCTTGTTGGTTTTATTTAGTTTACTTCTTCCTGCTGTGTCTTCATTAACCCAGGGAGCTCATTTTGGTTGGGTTAAATAGTGCAGTATTCCAATCTAGAAGGACAAGCCCAGAATGTACCTTTTTTTGACTGCAGTAATTCTTTTAGTAAAGTGAATTTTCAAAGATGGTTATGATATGTTTGAATCTACAGATTCATGTACAACACTAACAAGAAAATCTGGAGGGGCAAGATACTTTTTGCCTTTGGTTACTTGTGCCAGCTAGTTTCCTTGCCAGGTTGGGGATTAATTGTTTTCTCCACTTCTGCTCCCAGGAGGATTTCTGCAGTAGATGCTGTTCAGACTGCTGGCCTACATACGGTGAATGCTTCCAAAACCTGTGGATTAGAAGGGAGACCTTACTGTTGGGTTTTTTTCCTCTCCTTTACCCAGCTCTCCATGCTGTACTTTGTGCATAGTGTCCTTGTTGTGATCAGTGCGTCCAGGTGAATGCCCTGTTTGCCCAGCATTATAGTTTGGCTTGTTAAATAGTTTGTTTAATATCTACCAATGGTATTGATTTTTTTTTTGGCTTTGTTTTTTCCCCTCCTCGTCTTGTCCTTTTTCTGCTTTTTTGCAGCAGTTTAGCTGATAAACAGCAAAATGTGGTGCATGCTTCTAAATCTTTCTGGAAGCTGCACCTAAAATTTTCCTTTTTTGTGGAAAAGCACACTAGTAGAACTGGGAGGACAGATAGCTCTACAAATAACGGAACCATTGATGGTTACAGCAGATAACCAGGGAGTACAAATTTCTGGAGCAACTTTCAGGAGTATACTGCTGTATTCATGTCTGTAGCACATCATTGTCCCAGTTGTACAGGAATGCTGTGCACCTCAGTGAAATTGGTCTTAGCTGGAAAGTGGTGTAGTTCCTTCTACCTGGGCGAGAAGTAAGAGTATGGCAATGGTGTTAGGGCACTACTGCATCACTTGGTAGGTAGGTTATATTTTCTACTGCGGTAGACAACTTTGAACCCTCGCTGATACCTGGGTTTGAGCCCTAGCATGGACAAACCCTCCAGAATAGGAAGCTTCGAGTGTCAGGTTAAGCTTCAGTATGTCAAACAGTAACTCAGTCAGTGTAGAAACAATGTTTGTTTATTCTGTAGTGTTGTTTTTCTCCTTCTGTCAACATCTCTTCTTCCTTTCCTGTGACCTAGTTCTCTTTTCTTAACCGGAAAAACTTATGCTTTTTCTTCTGCCCCTCCTGTATTCTATTGTATCCTGTCCCATTTTAGAGTAGGACTTTTCTTATTTAGATCAGAGCACCTTTCAAACTTGCAGCGCTGTTATCTCCTTGCTTCTCAAGCTGTGCTCTGTCTGGTTTCTTCTGAGCCTTATTCCCTCCCTTTTTGCCCATACCTTCCTTCCTTTCCTTCTGTGGCTTGCCCATTCACCCTCCCTGATTGTGTAACAGTGACAGCTTGCTGCCTCAAAACAGAGCATTCAAATGAATTCGCTTAGCCAATAACTTCTGTGAAGTTGCCTTTTCTAATGGTGTTATTACTCAGTGATGCACAAATGTGATATTGCCCCTACTGGTAGGCAAACGGGGGATCTGTATAAACATGGTAAACTGCTGTTTTTCTTTAAAGGAGAGCCAAAGACTTGTGCTTTACATTTTTTTTTTTGTTGTTCCTGGTGTAGCCATTTTGATTGTCAAATCTTTGTGGGGTTTTGTGAGTTGACTGTATTATCCTAATAGCAATTTACGAAAGTTAGTGTTTGTTAAGCCTTATCCATGCATTGAATTGTGGAAAATCATTCAATTGAGTCATACAATTTGCAATGTACTGAGATGTATCTGGAGTATTCTGATGTGTTTTCAGTCTCTCATGCACTCTCTCGGCTGACGGAATGGCTCACTTGGAGAGGGAGGAGGAACACAGAAATCGTACATAATCAAAGAAGCCTTGTCTTTAAGTGTTGAAATCTGAATTGAATACTGGTTTTAAATTTCTTCAGTTACAGTAAAAGATATGTCTGTGTTGCAAATGTGACTGACTTTTAAGCCCTTTGGAACTGAAAAGACTTGTCAAACTGTAGCATTACATTAAATTAGATGTGGAAGAAGCAAACTTGTATGATGATATTGTCTCTTGACAGCACGAATTGAGTAAGGCAGGGCAAATTCTGTATTAGAAAGGGCGAGGAGTGAGGTTTTTCATCGATAATACAAGAAAGCCGCTTGCATTTCCCTTCCTTGATGTAACTTAAACTTGTGCAGGTCATTTGGTTCAGAGAAAATCTGTAAGAGTAGAATAAACCCTCACTTCCATTGCCATTTCCATTTATAAATCTGGACTATAATGAAGCAGACTTATAGGATAGTTATCTGAAGAACCCCAATATAAACTATCTTCGGTTGACTAGCTGTTTCAGACTCACTTTTATGGTCCAAGAGATTCAGTGCTAATAATCAGAAGGTTCAGTGGCAGGAGTGCCAACTTGTCTGTTCTAAAATGAGGGGGAAAAAAAACAGATAAGCAGTGTGCAAGTTCTGTGCTTGTCTCTGTGTGTGTGAAGAAATTGTTGTAGTCCTAGAATAGATAGAAGACACACAGAGCAAGGCTGGGGCTTGGTATTACCTTCATATTCAAATTGTGTCATCGTTCGTGTTCCCAAACACACACTTCCTGTCTCCGAATGTTGGTAGCACTGGTTTAAAAACAGCCAAAAAAAGTCAGTGTGTCAGCAAGTGAATTTGTTCTATCACAATAAATCAATTCACCTGGATGGAAAAAAAGGAAGCAAAAGTTCTTGAGTTGTCTAAATGGTAATTAGACGTGAACTGGGAGAACATCTGCCTTGCTTGAGTAAATGTAAACTCTGAATTGATGAGGAAAGTGAAGCAGCTCTTCTGAGCTACCTTTTAGGGTGTAGCCCTGGTGCTAATGGTTGGATGGTTGTTACTTGTGGTATACGAGCATACAGATTATGTAGTGAAAATTGAGTTTTCTCAGATCAAATATAATCTTGAAATGTCAAAAACTTCATTGGGGATTCTCTGTTCCCCACTCAACTGTTACCAACTGCATTATTTTCTCTTGAAATGTCAGGGGGGTGAAAGAGGCCGGAGTAAGTTAGTTCAAGTTATCCAAGATTAGTAAGTGGTTTGGGGGGATGTTATCCCAGCACAGTGTCCTTACGCAGTTAACGTGCTCTTTATTCTTGTGTAGGAAGAAGAACGTAACTGCTTAGTATTGTCACAGTCTTCAAGGCGCTGCTCAGGATGCAGGTAGAGCCTTTATTAGCAGGGAACGGAGAACAAACTTGGTATTTATTTTCTTTATAATTTTATTTCCCTATGGCAACTGTAACATCCTGCCGTGGAAACCCTTTGAACACTAGGGTAAGGAAAGAGGGTGCAGCTTTTTCTGCCATTTCCCAATAAAAAGAGCATGTAGGGATGTGGATTTGTCTGCATCGGGAACATCCTAGTCATAAGAAGCTTAAAATAATGACCCTAATAATCAAAACTGGATGCCTATAGCTTAGTAACCTAAATAATTGATCTTTACCAGGCAATCTTTGCAATTCGAGGGAGTTTGTGTATAATTTTAGTGCAGATTGCCAGGAGTTCGGCATTTGGGAAAGTTTCGGCGCCTAGCTTCATCCGGCAAGGTGAATGTCTTTGGATATGCAGGTTAGAAATTTTCACATTCTGAGAAACAACCGAATTTAAGATCTGAAAGCTTTAGGAAAACACAGTCATCAACCTTAATTTGAAAAATACAGTCTTGGGAAAGGGGGAAGCAACAGGTGGTGCAGTGTGTCTGAAAATAAAAAGCACTGGAGATGATGGAATTGCATATGAAATGTAAATGGGGAAATATACCTGTAAGCAGGAAAGAAAATCTTGTGGAATATTTGATGTTTAAGAGATTATTTGCTTCTTTGTAATGTTAAAAGGATTTATTAATTCTGTGGCAGACAGTACTCACAAGTCTTTGGCATCCAAACCAGATTGTGTATTGGCTGGATCCCACAACTGGATGTGTGTGCTGACCTCTTTAGTAGCTTCTTAAAAAGAAACTTGGTGGCAGCATTTTATAAATGTACAAAGCAAGCGGAGACAGAAGTGAGGAAACCCTGTTGGTGTCGCAGCTGCTGCATAGTTGAGAATTGGTACCGTTAATCCGCAGCCTCTCCTAAGCGAAGCTGCTCCAACATGCGCAAGTCTAGCGCATCAAATGACTTTTAGTTTGTCTAATGTTAAGGAGTTCCCGTTACCCTTTTGGCCTCTGCTTGCCGTGTAAGCAGCCTCTATGCTAAGAGGAGCTTTCCTCGAAGCCAGCTTAGCGACTGTGCTGTAGCTTGATGATGTTTTCCCTGTTTTCTATAACTGGTAGCGTAGTGTCGAGCTCTCGCCCCATTGTGTTTGATGCTATGGGGAGGAAGAGGTGAGGCAAGGAGTGCGTGGGAGGAGGAGTTGTGAGATCTGTATGACAGCTCCCACCCCCTCTGAAACCATCTACTTCCAGTTGTGGGATTTCTCTATAGATGACTTTTTTTCCCCCTGTTTATTTTGTAAGCCTAGTTTTCTTCGATCTTGTTGGTTCTGTACGAGTCTCCCCGAGACATTCTGCAGTCATTATCACCTTTTTGGGTGGAGTTTATTTTATTTTTTGGTTTGTTTGGTTTTTTAAATAACTTTTTAACATTGGTGCATATATGCTTGGGATAGAGCTCATGTAATTTTCCAATCGTATTGATTGTATGTGATTGTGCCCTGCAGAGGTATATTTAACAAAAAATAAAAAGGGTAGTCTAGGTAATAAAGGAGACCGTGAGATTTGTTGAGTCAGGTTACGAACTATTTCTTGACTTTATTTAGGATCCTGGTTAAGTGAAATTCCCTGTCTGCTGTTTTCATAAGTCCATGCCAAACCAAATGTCATTAATTCTCTCTTCCCGTTTGAGCTGATTTTTTTTCTTGCTTTTCTTCTCCTTCTGCTGTTTTCTTCCTTTCCTGCTTCTCTTCCCCATCCAAAAAAATTCTTGAGCCTTCATGGGAATGGCGACTCTGGGTTGGTATTGTGAATATTTATTGTTTGTAACTATCAAAACATTATTAATAGGATTAGAGTAGAATGTATGAGAAGAATTCCATAAACTGAATTCTTTGCAAGTTCAGGGGAATTTTGAAGTCTCGTACGTACAGGCCTGGTCACGGTGGAGACATTCAGAGGCACACGAGGCACAGAGATCCCTTTCCTTGAATGGTTAGATGCTGTGCTGCCTTTTGGAAAAACTGAGGTGACAAAAGGAGTAGAAGAAAGAGTTCGCTATATCCAACTCCCCCTGTCCTTACTCCTGTGATACACTTTTTACATCTCAAAGAAAAGCCATCTAGATATGCTGAAATGGAAGCGAGTGAAGGAGGCAAAAGGACCCAGAGATCTGAAAGTCAGTATTTGTCTGCTTTATTTCTTTTTCAGAACTATAGAGCCAACGGTGTCACTTTTGTCTGAAAGAACAAGGGAGTGGAGACCTATTGTGCGCGCATGGTGGTTAGATAGAACAAGCCATACAGCGAAACGCTGGTTTCTTCCCTCTTCACCTTGCTTTTCTCCCTCTTAAAGCGGACTCGGCCTTACTGTGCTTCCACATGTTGTCTAAGGGTCCTGTGAGTTGCAGATTCAACAAAAAAAAATTGAGTGGACAGGTGATAGTTGACTGGTTTGTAAATAGATGGAAGTGTCTGCAAGGTCTTACCTGCTTTTCTGTCAGCATTTATATTAAATGATAAATTAATGAAGAACACTTTGCAATATCTCTCATTTCTGTCTGGGATGAATGGGCATTCTTCTAAATTTTATGTGAGGTGCAAGACTGACTGTAAAGCTTTCTCCAGATCAAGAATGTGTTTGTTCTCTGTCAGGCTGGAGCATAAGAGATGCTGAACGGACCTCTGGGGGTCTGGTCTGTTCTCCTCTGACTCTGCCTGTGAGCGAAGCGGCTGCTTCATCTGTTCAACAGAGGTGAACAAGAAAGGAGGTGAACAAGAAAGGATACTCAATTAGCTAAATGGATTATTTTGCTCGAAGAGACTCTACATATTTAAAAAAACCAAAAAACAGAACAAAACAAACCAGAGCAAGGAGCAAGCAGCGTGCCTCTAATGTTGAGCCTGTTTCGGAACTTGCCTTAAAGTGAGAATAAGGTTTGCCCTGCAGTCTGGTTGGTGATTTTTAATCTTCTTTTGCTCCTTTTTGTGGGCTTTAGCCAAGTCCATGGCTGGCTATGAATCTGAGAGTGGCTGAACATAGTCTAATACAGAATAAGCTGCTGCTGCACTGAAGAATTGTTCCTTCTGCTATTGCAGGGCAAGCACAGCCTCCTGCCCAGGGAGTTCGTTCATGCGTTTAGTACTTCTCTCCTTGCCTTTGAGCCCAGGCACTGGATCCAGTCTGAGGTGTGTGCTGTGCTGGACTGAAGCCCACCACTGCTGACTGTTAGGCCACCTCACACTTCCACGCAGTTGTATTTTCTTGCTCGATGGCTTAAAGTATTCAGTTCTGATAAAGGGAATTGTATTTACTGGGCAATCCAGCAGAAAATGGGGTGTTTCGGTTGGTGCTGGTTTCCTTTCCGTTTTTCCCACTAGTCTGATGGCCAAGGATGCTCAGGTACTCGCTGAGGAATTAAAAAAAAAAAATAGTATTTCTGCGGTGGTTGGCTTTTAAAGAAGATCTGAAGTGCTGTGGAGTCAGATCGCTGTGGAAGGGAGCTGTGGCTGCTCTGCATCAGGAGAGCTTTGGGGAAGCTTGAAGGGGTTTGTGCACAGGAAAGGAGGGAGGCTGGCTTCAAGGGGATGGGAAACGCTGGAAAATTTCTCTTCCCTTTGGGTATGGATACCAGGATGGAAGGGAGCTGGAAAAGGTTAACCCATGGATTTTCTTCATCCCATCTTGCTCCGAGTGCATGAGTCATCCTTCCTGTGCATTGCTGTAATACTCAACAGTGAGCATCCAAAGCACAAACCAAACCTAAGGACGTTTGTGTTCCTGCTCACCACTCAGGTGTGTTTAAGGGCTCTTTGTTTCTGGCTTCTCCTAAAAGGGGGCAATTCAGAGGACACTGCAAGTGTTTTGAGAAAACACGCTGTCTCTGCTCCTGTAAACTGCTCTGGGCTCTTTACTCGGAGTCTTTCTGTCTGTGAACTGCACCTCTGGGAGCAAAACAGTCCCTCCACTAGAGCAAAGGCGGCAGCTACTGATTTATATTAACACTCTTGTCACTTGGAATGCTCCTTCGGTATAGCTCTGCCCAGCCGCGAGTGCTTTGAGCTGAGCAGGCAAGAAATCGCTACCTACGTGCTGCACTCAAAGATCTGGTTATCAGCCACCCGAAAGGGTCTGGCTTGGGCAGCTTCTAGATCCCTTCAGCCCTCCAGTGTCAAGTCTGGAACTGGCCTCCCTGTTAACAGGGCCCCCGTCGTCAGAGAAAGCATTTCCACGGTCGGTTTTAGGTGTTTGGCCCCTCTTGTACAGCGAAGCAAGCGTGCAGCCGCTGTGCCAGTGTACTTTGTCACACCGGTAAGAGTTCATTCACATTAGCTTGAGATACATGGGATGTGCGAAATACCGTAGGCATTTGCTGTTATTTTCACTGCGTTAAGCTGGCTCTAAGCGTTGGGTGGATGGAAACCTGTGCTTGGATGTCTGCCTGCTGCTCTCTGCTGGCTGTGCAGCATCCCCAGTTCCCCCCAAGGACCCTGGGACCTGCAAGCCTCTGAGTTACCTTGGAAAATTAAACCACCGGCCGCTTGGAGCACCAAGGTATGGTCCTTTCTCTTGGAGGACGTTTTAGCTCCGGCAGCAGATTACAGATAGCCAACCTGCAGGTTACTCGCTGGCTGCTGCTGCGGCTCTGGCCTGATCCGCGGGCAGGCAGAAAGCGGCGCTGAGGCGCAGGCGTCCATGCGAGTTGCTGGGCAGCGTGGAGAGGGGATTGTGTAGGTTTTGTGCTTGCTTCTGATGAAGATGTCCCTGATTATAGAACTGATGAGAGAGGAAGAATGCATATTAGGTTGGGCCAGTGGGAATTTGGGTGGTGCTTTTGGCCCCAGGCTGTGGAGGGAAACCCACAAAAGCCAAGCTGGGTCCAGAGCTTGTCGTCCCTGCTTTCACATGCATTTATTTCCACAGTGTCTCTCCTGCTGTTATTATATTACAGGTATAGCAAGGGCTTTTGCAGCTGCAGACTGGTTTGGGGGAAAGTACTTTCCAATAAGAGCTGGGCTCTTCCTGGAGGCGAGTAACAAGGTGGCTTTAGCACCCGCTGAGCCAGCCAGCTCCTGGGTTTTCATGTTCAGAAAATTTGTAGAGCAACCGCATGCTAGATCAGAGTTGTGTTGCTCAATCCTGCTCCCAGCACGGCTGCGCGGGGGAAGAGGCTGTTAATCCGTGGCTTCCCAGCTGTGCGAGGGACAAGGTGAGCATAGCGCGGAGGGGGACGCGGTGGTCGAAGCTGCGGAGTGTGAGGTGGGGCGGTTTCTCCCAACTTGGGCCTGTTGGTTTGGGAATGGGGGGTGATGGGGCTTGGGGCAGAGGGAAATATTTTTCTGAGCTACAAGATAGCAAAGTGACATTTACAGATACTTAGATCATCACATTTTTATTTGAACTCGAAAGTTAGGCGTTTTTTTTTTCGTGGTATGAGCAATTATTTTTCTATTGACAAGAACTGGAGACATCTGGCACTTGTGTGGGGTAGGTGGTCGAACTTTCCCTTGTCAGATTGAACTTTAAAACCTCTTTCAAACTAAACATTGCGCTTTTTTTCTGCTCTTTGCTTAACCTTCTGCAGCCGGTCATCAGCCTTTGGCCTCAGCATCCTACTCCCCTCCTACCTTCCCCTGCTTTTGTCCCAGCTCTGCTTGAGCACAGAAATCCAGCGGGGAAACTGCTTTGGACTGGTTTGGGCTCAGGCAAGACTGCTTGTTCTCTGAACAATTTGCAGTTACATCCTAAAAGCAGAAGGCTGGAGGTACAGGGGCAGGTAAGAGAAGCAGCTTCCACTAATCTGTTGCTGTTTATGAACTCCTTGTCACAGATTCTTTTTCCTTTTGCAGCAGCCTAGGAGTTTTAGCTGCTGCAAGAGTGCTTTTTCGCTCTGGGCATGGGCCCGAGGAGCTGATCTCTTGCCCGGCTGTAGAAGAGCACTGCTGATCCACTTTGTGCTCTGCTCTTGGGGGCTGGGAGGACAGGGAGGGCTTTTCTCAAGAGCCTAAGTCAGTCTCAAACTGTTTTGAGCTACTTGGGTGTGCTGGGCTCTTCAGCAGGCTGCACAGGTGCTGCGGGATGTCCATGCTGCCGCAGCAGCAGCGCTGGTGGGTGCTGGAGGACGGGCTGCGGGGCTGCAAGCCCGGTCCATCGTCATTCCGTGCCACGCTGAGAGGCAGTGGGATGGAAATGGCCCGCGCTGGCTGGAGCCCGGCTGTGGGCACCGCAGGCGTGGGATGGGGGCGAGTTGCTGTGCGCTTCTCTGGAGCCTTCTGGTTTTGAGCTGAATCGGCAACTTGTTCCTTGGCTTTCTACACTACTTACAGAGGTGAAGCAGAGGAGAAGAGCCTCTTCCTTGCCAGTGACCCTCGTTCAGGCAGGGATGGTGTTGCGGTAGTACTTCTGAGATCCTTCCAGGATGAAAGCAGTTGAGAAAAGGGAGTGTTGGAGAGCTGTGGAGGGAGGAGGGGTGTTTTCTGGCCAAGTGCTACAGTGAAGAGCTGGCCTAAGAAATAGTTAGGGCCCTTGCCTGTAAGATACAAGATTGGACACGTCAGGGGCTGAGCTGGGCTTAGTGGTTGGATAAATCTTATTTAAGGCGTTGGTGTGAAGTTCTGCATCTCCTTTAAGCTGATGGAGCCAGAACTTTGCTGTGAAGCAGAAAGAGAGAGCGTTTCCCATTTATTCAGGAAAGGGTGAAGATGAGGCGCTCTCCCCACTCAGAATCACAGATTGGTAGGGGTTGGCAGGGACCTCTGTGGGTCACTCGGTCCAACCCCCTGCCGAAGCAGGGTCACCCAGAGCAGGCTGCACAGCACCACGTCCAGCCGGGTCTTGAATATCTCCAGAGAAGGAGACTCCACAACCTCCCTGGGCAGCCTGGGCCAGGGCTCCATCACCCTCGGAGTGAAGAAGTTCTTCCTCATGTTCAGCTGGAACTTCCTGTGCTTCAGTTTGTGCCCGTTGCCCCTTGTCCTTTCGCTGGGCACAACTGAAAAGAGTTTGGCCCCGTCCTCCTGACACCCACCCTGCAGATATTTATCGGCATTTCTAAGGTCCCCTCTCAGTCTTCTCTTCTCCAGGCTGAACAAGCCCAGCTCCCTCAGCCTTTCCTCGTAAGAGAGATGCTCCAGTCCCCTCTTCATCCTCGCAGCCCTACGTGGCACACTCGTGTGCGTAGGGTTTCAAAGGTGAGATCAGCAGCACTGCGTGTGATGGCAGACCCCACCATCTGCCCCTGCCCTGGCAGAAGCAGGCAGCGGTGCTCGCACGGGCAGGTCGGCACGCGTCCCAGGAGCCGAGCAGAGCAACGGGGCAGGGGCCGCAGCGAGGGTGTCCTCTCTGCAGTGGGACAGGCCGTAGGCACGCTGGAGCCCGGGCGGACAAAGTGTGGGTGAGGGAGGGCTGCGGAGGGTCGCTCTGCTCCCGGCCCCGGGGCTGCGGAGCACACGCGCGTGTGCCGGGCTCGGTTGCGGGCTGATTTTTCCTGTCGGAGCGAAAGGTTCGGAAGAGCAGTGCTTCCTGGAGTACTTTCAATTGGCTGAATGGTTTTCCTTTCTCTTGCCCTCCTGCCCTGGGTGGTGTTTTTTGTTTTCTGTATTTGGTTGACTTCCCTCCCCTTTTAGATTTTTTTTTTTTTTTTTTTTTTTTTTTTTTT
>Ga0065711_1003349_pt1 | contig 54320 bp, 33 predicted proteins | sample Hoacrofraction12_FD_59098 | JGI IMG/M metagenome (GOLD analysis project Ga0065711, IMG submission 59098) | Hoatzin crop microbial communities from Cojedes, Venezuela - Epithelial fraction 12 v2 (version 2) | ecosystem: Host-associated > Birds > Digestive system > Esophagus > Crop | place...
ATTATTAGGATCTACAGGATCTACATTTTTTTTCCTTTAAAAACTTATTTTTTGGAGAAACTGCAGCCTGCAAGGTACTTGTAATTGTTCACCTTACATAAATACCATTTTGTATGCATGTCCATACAGAAGCAAGTCCTCCTACCTTTCCACTCTTAATTCTTTGTGATATAGTTCCAAATCGCTGGTTGAGCTCTGACAGTTTAGGCTCTATTACTTTCCTGCAGTGATCCCCATGGTTTGTCATCAAGTCTACTGCCTGGTCACGCACAGAGTCCACCTCTGGATGCATGTCATTCAGCTCAGCCTTTAAGCGCTACAGTCCATGAGCAAGAGACAGGGCTTGAAGTTAGTCATAAATGCAAAGAGAGAGAAAGAGAGAGAGAGAGAAAGTGTGCAAAGGAATAGGGAGCAAACCACAAAGCAAATTCAGATAATTATGCATGAGTGTGTAAATCCAGTAGAAATAGGTTAGATAACATTCCCACTCATATCCCTCAAATTTATAGCAGGAATGTATCTATATGTCTATTTTAATGTCTCCTAGAGGAAATCAATAGTGAATGTTATTTCTAGTTAGGTTCTTATCTGCAATAATATAATTCCCAGCATATTTCACAATATGCTGAATTATTTTATGTTCCTAAAGGTAGGAAAAGCTGCTAATTCCTAGCTAGGCACTCAGGAATCATAAACACAGTTGGGAATTAAGAATTACATTTCACTGTCTGTATGAAATGTTTCTGTGCAATGCAAATATATATATATATCTATATTGATAGCAAAGATAATGGTACTTTGTATCTGAAGGTGGCAAAATTGTTCATTCAACTACAAAAGTCTGTCCTGTAATTCTGCTGAGATCATTGAGGCATTGATTTATGCTCTGCCTTGGAAATTGTGAAGTTTTGCTTTAAGTAAATGGTATTATTATGTTAGTGTCAGCAACACAATTCTGATTTTGATTTGCAAACTGTTCCTCAGACAGTATGTACTGACCATGGAGTTCAATACAAAGTAAAACCTCACACTGATTTCAGAGGAAATAAAAAATCCATATGATTATAATTTGAAGGTGTTTAATCTTAACAAAGAAGGTATTTTAAAACAGATACTTTAAAATACACATCTATCTTGCATTAATTTTTCATCAGTTGGTCAAAAGATGCAATGGGCCACATAAAACCTTCTGATGAATACACTAACCCATTAGTATACACCTAGTTCACCATATTATATTCTTGTCTGTGGTGGTGGTCTGGCATCAACGCAAACAGTGTTTATAGAACGAAAACAACCATATGACAGAGATATCAAATGCATATTCTACAGATATCAGAAAAGTATCACAGAAAGCAGAGAAGCAATTAAAAATGAAGAACACAGAAAAAAAGCATTTTGTTCAACCACTTGTGTTTAAGGAGTATTTTCCAGCAAACACAGGTTTAATAAACTGCTGTTTTATTCACCAGGAAGTCCCAAGACTTATAATAACATATCTGGTTTTATTTCTGCGGGGATTTAACTTTTGTAATGCGGTGCAAATTTATTAAGTAATCTACAAGCTGCCAGAGGGTAGCTTTATCACAGAAAAAAAGAATGTTAATCAATTTGTGATACCTTTCAAAATATGCTTGTTCTGACACAGTCCTTCTTAGAATCAAATTAATGCTTTCCAGAAAATAACATTTTTTTACCTTAAGAATTTCCTCTTTTTGCTGGGGTTTTTGTTTATCAGATTCATCCAACAGTATTTCAGCACGATACATCCAAGTTGTGACATTAGCTACATTCTGATCAAAAGCCTCCATGTGCTTTTGATATTCCTGTGTGTGGAAAAGGTAAATACTGCATACAAAAAAGTAACCAGAACTGAAATAATAGCATAATCATGCCAACTGTGGCAAACATGAATACATCATGAAATCAAACTTGTTTATTTTACACAGTAACTGCTTGTTTTGTGAAGGACAGAATCTGTTGTTTGTTTGCTCTCACTTTGTATATGAAGTTACTTTAAAAAGACATTCTAGGAGAGAGAGAGGCTCCCAAAGTGACAGGCAAGCTGGTGATAAAGTCACAGCAAGATGCAGGTGTCTGCAGCTCAGCCAGGCTGCTGAGAGGAGCAGGAAGCTGACAGCCAGACCTACTGGAGGTGGAAAAAAGAGTTTCCCAAGGACCAGGTACAGAACTCATTTTGGAAAGCCACTCGGTTGACTGAAACTCAGATGGCAACAAGGATGCACTTGCAAAGTCACAATCCAAAATGGGAGCTTTGTATCTCAAACTCTTATTTACATTTCATCTAAGTTCTCTGCTTTGAGACTCTGCTTTTTAAAAAGCTATTCTAGATGATATTCTGATAATATTTTTTTCTCTACTTAATTTAAAAACATTGTCATATTTGGTGAGCTCACTAGAATGAGGCCTATGCATATCCACACAACGTATACATGTACCACACACCTGAGATCAAAGATATTACTAGTCCTTTTATTCCGCACACGTATGTACCTTTATTTTACACTATTCTCAAACCAGTAAAAGACCTCTTTCATACCTTTTTATCATGGCTTCTAGCAAATATTAACACAAGAATCCAATGCAGAGAAAGTAGAGGAATACATAACTATACATAACTACACCAGTCTATAAATTCCATCATACGCTTCTTATAATCATTTCCACACTGAAGCTGAGCACCTACACCATACTGAATGAAACGCTCAAGTTTTCCAGATAGAAACAACCAGATGCTTTCACTTATATGCTGCATACAGCTGAAGCAGCCCTGTAGTGATGCCATATATAGCCACTGCAGAAGCACTCGTAATGCAGCCACACAGACTCTAGTGGAGCTGTAACACATCAGGCTCTGAAAAGTCACGATAAAGGCTAACCCACCCTTGAGAACCACTTCAGTTTCTCTGGGTTGAAACTGCATTCGCATGCTTTTGGCAACAGACAGCATACAAAATTTCCTAAAGTATTTTGGCAGCCCCATGGTTAAGACCCTTCTGTGTTTAAGGGTTCAAGCTGTCATCTCTTCATGAAAGAATGAATTTTAAGGAAGAACATAGTTATGTGGCTATCAGCATTTTGAAGCGTCTGGGGCTGAGGCTCCTGAAACTGTATTAAAATGTATATTAGGAATTTTACTTTCGACTAGGCTTAATCTGGTTCCCTTAAGTAATTATCTCCACCAAAACATTCACTGTAATACTATCCGTAAGAGGATCACACAGTTCTGAAAGACCAAATCATAGTCCTTGAGCACATCAGGTATGCCCCCTGAGCAGAGCTTCTGATTTAGTTGCCTCTGAAATGAATCTAGTTCACACACACCAAAGCTACCCTGTGGACCAAACCAACATGCAAGTGGGGACTTCCCAACTGTACTATTCCAAACAGAAATGCTACTGTAGCCAAAAGCAGCAAGGTTGCTGGTATCAATACCAAGACTCACTCAACTTACTTGACTATTTCTTTCACTTGATTCGTATTCCAGTAGTCTATGTTCATTCATTATGAAAAAAAACAAACCCAAAACAGTCCCAAGAACTACAGAGGCAGACAGGAATGGGAAGCACTAACAATCAAGAATTCAAAGAGCCATCACTCTGTAAGCAGATTCTTAAAATATACGCAATGTACTAAACAACAATCTGATTGTGTGTGTACCTATGTATTCAATAAGTGTAGTCCAAGGCACCAGAACGAGCACTCCTATAAGGCTGAGCACCTACAACTGGGCACCAGCATTTCCTCCATGTGAACAATCGCATTTTCCTTACCAGTAACAGACTGAACCATTCCTCAGCGCGTGAAGTTACTGCTATCCAATTACTGTTCAGGAGGCTGAGTTTATCCTCCACAAGGCTTTCCTTTCCTTTCAGCACTGTCTTCAAATTCTCTCCCAAATCCCTTATGCTCTTAAGATGGACCTGGTGTTTCTCAATCTCCTTGCGTGTTGCCTGCATGAGCAGAATAAAAAAATAAAAGTTTAGGAAATTAAAAATTTTCCACACTAAGAACATCAAATATTAAAACAGCCAGTAAGTTCATTACTAGAACTCACACTCTTGGTTCCACCAGAAAGGGAAAGCATTCTGTGAAGAGCAGTAAGCAAAAAGCAAATTGATGCTCTTTAGCTCTGATAAAATTGCAAATGTTCTTTATATTCTCACAATCTTGTTTTGGTAATAGCTTTTTTAGCAAGTGTGAATTATCTCTCATTCCAGTGTTTAAAATATTGGTTTCATACTTTATTACTAAACAAGAATATACATTTACAATATTTATTTTAAGATGCTTGAAGTTACTTTGCATATAATAAAATGGCATAGCTATCAAATAGCAGATAAAGCTTACATAATAAATAGGACAATAATAAAGCATCATGATGACATCTTAAGACTTAGAAAGCTCCATTGAAAATACTCTAGTGAAATATTTTAATATTCCTTTAGCATTTTTCAGTGCAATCCTTTTCAGCAGAAACCATGTTCTTCTCTTCTGTTAGATTTCTTGTTTCCTAACTGTAGAAATGAATCTTTTTGTTACATTCACTTGGGATTTCACTTGCAAGCTAAAATACTAAAATAAGTTATTGCCCATAGCACCTCTAAGTTTGAATGAGTAAAATACACATGCAGTGCTACAAGATCAGATTTCCAGCATCTCCTCCCACTACTGTCTTACCGTATATAAACAGATTAAAATGATATGTGAGGTCATACAATTTACTCATTATTCATGTCTTAATATTATTGCAACATGCAAGAAGTCTATCAAAAGGAGCAAATCCCAAGATATTTAGACAACATGTAAAAAAGCAGGAATTTAATACTAAACACTGAGATGACACAATGCAGAGTATAGCAATCTTGCTGGATACTGCAGGAGGGGCACAAATTCCGTACACCTTATATCACATATAACCAGTTTTATGACAGAAATTTATCTGAGCTCCTTGGCACCTGATAGCAATGATCCAGGCATATATGATCTCTGTGTATAAAATAGAGCTCCAACTAGAAATTAAATGGTCCAAACTGAACACAAACAGAAGTTAGAAGAACAGTAGGAATCACTAGTCTCCAGAGACATTGATTTCTCACAGATAACTTGAACATGGTAAAAGAAAAACCACTTCTAATCAAACCGCAAACACAATTCTTCCATCTCAGGATCAACACTGTTACTGCAGTAGAACTACACCTTTACCACCTCCACACTATCACACCTCTCACAGTCACACATCAGCATGATTTTGTTCATAACGTGTTGTTAGGGAAAGTAGAATTTTCAGTTTGCAACAAAGACAGTACAACACGATCTTCACAGTACCTCCAACTTACTTGGCATCTGTTATGCTTAAAGCAGCAGCGTGCTTCCTATGCTTAACAGAATTAATTGTCTGATTTTGTGATCTTATTTCACAGAAAAGGTTTTACACTTGCATTTCACGTGAGAAATTTTCCACATTCTACCAATTCAGTCAAACACAGAGGATTTGTAATAGAACCAAGACATGATTCATGCAAATTATTAACTACAAGCTACAGGTTCTTGTCAGATTAAAGGAAAACCATGCCCTCTTCTAGTACAATTTTATCTGTCTCACAGCAGGTACAAAACGTCATCATAAAAAAATAAGACAAAGAATATAATTTACCTCCAACTCAGAATGGAAAATTCTGACTAGCTTTATTACCTTTTCTGAAAAATTTATTTCCATTTGGAAAAGAATCTTTGAAGCATATTTACTATGGGTTGTGGTTTCCTTTGTATTTTACATGTGTGAAAACCTGGAGCAGTCTCAAGCTATATATATAAATATTAATCCCAACTAGAAATGTAAACAGATGGATCAATTAACTAAATGTCTATTAAATAAAACTGCTACCCAAAAGCCAGATGTGTAATTCCCAGTGTGTAATAAAAAACATAACAGTGCTTTGCCTGATCCCAGGAGCTGTTACTTTCAAACTAAAGAAATAATGTAAACCAAAGACTAGGTGCACCTCTGCGCAATGTGAATATTAACACTGCTGTGTATTAGCAGGTAGGGGACATCAACAACCAATGAGACAAGTAAACAATCACACTTCCCCCCACCTTCTTAAAAAAACATTGAGGCCTTCAGCACAACATCAAAGTGAAAAAGCCATCTTCTGCAATACTTCAAATCTCAATTATTCAAAGTTCTTACGTATAAAATCCTGGACCCACCGAATACAGTCGAAAAACTAGCAGGGTCTGTAAAGACAATGGGATTCTACACTGCATTATCAGCTAGGACTTCCTCTGTATGATATAATGCCTACTAGGTAAGCTAACAACTTTTTTTTCAGTTCTTTCACAACTTTGGTAATTTTTTTTTTTTTAATTTGACATTTCTTCATTCTATGCTTCAGAATTCTCTTTCTCTTTTCAGTATTACTAGACAGTGACAGTCTACATATACTTCATCCATTGCAATACAACAGATAACATTTGCAAATTTTCTGTAATAAAAAGATGAAAGGATCTTTATTAATTTAACAACATTATGCAAAACAGATTAAAAAATGCGTCATGATCCCAGGATATAACTAGGATTATTACATTAAAACTCAGGGAGTGGCTTTCAAAAATCTGCTAATTTTTGAAAAGCAAGTTACTCTCCGTAATTTAAGAATGACATTTAAAACATTTGACACCTTAAAAAAACCGACTCCCCAAATCTCAAACACTACCACAATGGGTACAATAGGAAACATTAACAAATAAAGTGGTGAAATTCTTCCCAGAAGGACTAGGTGATGTATACATTTTGCTTTTGTGTGTTTATCAGGATGAAACTATGTAACATAAATAAAACATACAAAACATGTTATAAGTTGGGAAGAAGCTAATTTTCTGATGCAATCTCACGTGGCATTTTGGGGGAAGAGATATATGTAAATAAAATACTGAGCTAAGCATCGTAACACCCAGAATTCAGCTGCAGCTGTGAAAATTTTTTAGCAATGTTCAACAGTGTTTTAAAACAGTTTACATTCACTCTGATATTTGTTATAATAGTGAAATTCTTGCATTAATTTTTTTTCCTTAAGACTAATATATTTATTTATAAAACAAAAGTTTATTCAAGTGTGTAATTACGAGCATGAAGACAAAGGTTCCATAAATACTTTCCGGAAAGACAACTCCATTAAAATCCGTATACAAATTACACAGATTATATTAAGGAGATAAATATATATATGATAATCTCTTCTTTACTTATGCCTCCATATAGGACCACATCTACTAGCGGATACAAGAGTTAAAGATGATGGCAATCTCTCCATTCAAATTACTGCTCAAATTTCTGTTCAACAGAATTCTGAAATGTCTCTTTGGAAGAAACTCTTGTACTTCCACTCTTTGAAGTGCCAGTAATGGCTATTTGGTGCATGACACCACAACGGAAATTCTTTTACCGCAAAAATTCATTGAAATTTCACTGAATGAAATATTTTCTTAGTTTTTAAAGGAACCATTATTCTTTTGTCAATTGTGTTTCACAGAAAAATGTGTGTTTCACAGAAAAATGTGTGTTTCACAGAGCGCACCTTAGTCAAAACTGGGAGATCACATCACCACTGAACCCCCAGGACCTGAACATTTCCAAGAGAAATGGCATCTAGATTCCTGGCACCCAGGGGATGAAAACGATCAGACAGATCCTTCTTCTCTGCTAAACGTCCGCATGCAGAGCATGCCTCAGGTGACCAGTTTCTAATCCCCATCCCGGTAACAATGGAAGGAGAAGAGGGAGAGAGAGAGACGACCAGCTGAGCTTCCCTTATACCAGTCCCTACCATCAAAACCTTAGGAAAGAAGTTGCAGTGTAAATATAAGTTTTATCTAAGAAAAACAATTTCAGCTGGCTTGAAACCCAGGCAGAAGCCAGATTGCTCTGCAGTGCTGCAAGGCAGAGGGACAGGCCTTACTGAGAATTCGTAAGAGGTTTGTAGTTGCATACAATAGTATTTTACGTATTTTACACATTGATCCATAGCAAGACAGGATGAATCATGTTAGTATATATAAATGCAGTTCCCTGTGTGGCCATGTACACTGTGAGTGAGGTTCACAGCTCTCTGACCCCACTGTACTATTGCATACTCATTATCTTTCAGTTTACTAACAAATACTACTGGTTTTGGTTTTTTACTTGATGTTTCATAACTGAGTGAAAATCATAACCTCCTTCACATTAGCAAACACTAACTAGGAACAAATTATGTTTGAAAACAGAAGCCACATAGGAATGGCTTTTTCTGAGTTCATGGTGCAGAGGATTTCTGAGCTATACTGTATAATGATAAAACTACCATCTATCAAGCTGAACTGCCAATGTTTTTTCCAACAAACCAAGAATTGTGATTTAACGTAGAGGACAGTATTTTAATTGTGCTGGTTATTAACATACGTAGATTAAAAAATTCAACACCAACGAATGACTGAAGAAAAATTCTGTGTGCCTCCACACTGCCTGTGTGCTGTGGATCACTTGGAAGTAATCTGTGCAATTTGAACCTCTCTAAAAGAAATTAGGTGGCTCAGCTCTTGTGGGTGGGATTACAGAATTAATCAGAAGCTGACATTATGGCCTTCTCAGTGGCTGTTTATACATATTTATTTGTTTATTCACAGCACATCTTTTATTTTTAATGTGTTCTGGCCATTGACTATGAATCAGTTGACACAATTCTCAGATCATTTTCTTTTACAGAGTTTACTGACAGGAAATGTCTTGCTCAATGTGTTAGCTAATGTAATTCTAAGTACTTCAAGTCAACTTTATACTCACTGGTACTATACACTGTGCTAAAATGTAACACTAAAGCACTGGCAGACTCATACTGCTGATAGTAGAGAGCGATACAGAACTTTTCCTGGTAATACCATCTGCCATTTCCTTTTTGAGAACATGGATTCCTGGCAATGTAATTCTTATCAGGCCACTTCCTGATTAAAAGACAAATAAACCCCACAGTGGTTAATGTCTTCAGTGATGAATATATTCACTAAATCAGAATTCTGATTATAAACTGATTTCTAATATACAATGTTTAATGACTATCTTTTCATCCGCATGTCATTTTTCTTATCTACTATAATGGAACCAAATTCAAATGGAAAGATTAAGACTGTCTCTGCTGAGTAAAAAGGCAAGATTTACAGTCTTCAGTATCTTGCCCATCTCATTTCACATAACTCAGCCAAGCTTTTGCTCCATCCTTAGAAAAATTCTAGACATGAACAAATAACACATTTCCCTTCTGTCCCTTCATGTGATTTCCTACTCAACAAACATTCCTGTTTTTTCTAGGTGTTTATACCTGGAAAATAATGTTCGCATGTATGATTTTTTTATATTAACCTCTGTCTTTGAAACCCTCTGAGTTCCTTTCACTTTTAAGAAGTCTTGGGTATAGAAAATTAATTAGAAATAAGTGCAATGATAAATATAACTGCTTCCTTGTGCTGTAACTAAAAAAGATTACGAGCTCTCTGGTTAGCTATTATTGACTGCAGCACACAATTTTCAGTTCATTCACACTATTGAGTTCTCCTCTCTCCCCCTAAATTTTCCGTCTCAGTTTTTCTACAGACTTTCCTCACAATGGGAATCTGCTGGGCTTCATTCATCTCCCAGTGCATTTCATTAGACAGGTTACTGTCACTGGCAGCCTACTTACCCGGGCAGTCCAAAGCCCAAAGCTGTGACATTAATCAGATACTGTGAGGCCCTGGTTCTGGGGACTGAATTATTGATGTATGATTTTGTATGATGCCTCATTGAAATCCACAGAGGAGTATCAGTATCGTACTTATTTATGAAGTCCTTACAAGAAATTTAAAGCCTCCAGAATAACATGCAGCAATTTCTGCCTCTTAGAGGGAGCAGATTCTTTAGGAAAGAGTATACTCACTTCACATAATTTCTGCAAATACTTAGATTTGGAAGGATAGGATCTGCCACCTATGCTATCTGTTGGACTGCTCAAAATTAAAAGTCTGTTTATATTTATGTGAATAGTGGTTTGTATTTCCTAAAGAGAATCTTAATAAAGGAATTCTGAAAGCCACTCACTCAGTATGGACATACTTCAACAAGAGGCAGCTGTTCTCATCCAAAGTTGTTTGTTTGTTCTTATTCTAGTGATAAACTGACTGAAGGAGAAGAGCTGAGGTACTATATGAGGTTAGACTTCAGTGGAGGCTTTGGGCAGGAGCTGAAGCCAAAATATGCTTTTTACCAGTTTTCCTGCAACCCTTTGTGTATCAATTTCTTGCGTGAATTCACAATACTCAATGGTGTTCTGTAAGATTAGTAGGTGGAGTGGTTCCTGTTTGATATATTTTTCATGTTAATATTTCTTATTGTAATTGGCTTTTGTTTTTTGATTTTCATAAGATAAAAATATGTTGTGTTTGTAGCAAGTGTAAGACATAACAAGGACTTCCCACTGTGTAACTGCACCGATCATCAGGCTTTAGGTTCTAATTATGCAAATTCTGAAGCATTAAGGTTCATATCTAACAATTAAGTGATATTAAGGACAAATCTTTCTATTTAAACTGCCGTGAAGCTATATGCACCTGGATTAACTTTCCTGAACACGTATGCAGGAACATGCAGTGTACATTTCTGTTTCAGTAGAACTGTACTCTGCAGTTTAACATCACCAAAGATGATTTTTGTTTTCATGACTGGGTAAATGGACTAACTGGCAAGTTAGTTTGGAAGCATTAAAACCATACGATTGTCTAACTCTTCTAAAAATCTGATGCTTTTCCTTTATTATGGGTGTAAGATCACAATATCAACCAAAAGTAGTGAGAGGAAGCACACAGACTTTACCACAGGGAAAGCAGCAAGTGAAAATGAGAGAACATCAAGGACCAAGGGGCTTTTTAGGGATTGAGGTTTTGACTTGAAAGTCAAAGGAGCAATTGTAAGATATTAATAGCAAAAGTTGATCTTTATTTTTGGATACTACTTTTAAAATATTGTTATTCTTAGAGACTGATGACCAAAAAAACCCCAATTCCAAATGTCACAGAAGACTTGCAGACTTTCTTTTTATTATTATTAGTTTTTAAATCATTAGTGCATTTCAAGGCTAAAGACGCTTTATCAAGCTCAGAAGCCTGAAAAGGGCAGTTAAAGTAAACAAAACAAACCAAAAATCAAATTTTACTCCAGTACCTTTAATCTGCACACCCTTTAAAAAAATTTGTAAGGTTCACTGTCAATTATGCATGACTATTTCTATAATGCATGGTGAAACTGGTAAATGTTTAAAGAATTCTTCTTATTAAACAAAGCAGAAGTGGTAAATTTTTGCACAACCCCCAATACTGTTTAAGGGGGTGTTTTGCTGTTTTGTTTTGAAATTGCATAGGAACACTTACCCAAAATGCTGCTTGCTGCACATAATTATTTGAAATTTTGAAGCTTTGGATAATGTTGAGCATAATTTCCTCTAAAGCACAGATCTTGATATGTGTGTACAATGATGACTGGGTTTGGTTTTGTTCTGAGTTAGACTGGATTTTTATTACATATGCAGAATATAAACTAGATTAGCTAGTGTTGAATGATACTGTGCTAAGTATCTTAACATCGGACAGAGATACGCAGTTTGATGTAGAATTCTTGCATTCCTCAGTGATTCTGTGAGATGTTTATCCAAATTGTGGCACACACAGTAATTTCGAGGACAGTTTCATTTTAGGCTTTGAGCTTTAACCTAAAATAAGAGCTCAAGGTGAAGTCTCATAGAAGTAAGAAGCCCCCAGAATGAAAACAAAGGAGCAATAAACCAAAAAGGGTACGAAAACAAATAACCCACGTCCTGGCTGCTGTCTGAACATGTGGAATATACAATGCCCTGACATCCTTCATCCTTCATTCACTGGGGCTTTTTACTGTTTAAAAATTTTCTAATCATGAGTAGGATGAGAGAGAAAGCGATCTCTATTTACACGGATACTGGATAGATAATTTGTAGTACTCCAAAAAATGAAATTCTAAATTTAAATCTATCTCAGTGAAGATTACTGCAATATGAAGGTGAACTGATGTATGCAGAAACAAGGTGATTTAAACTTTTCTGAGCATTAATGTTAGGATGAGATAATGCCATAGCAGTTAAAAAGTTCCACTAATTAAACCACCAGAATTTTTATTCTCTTTCTTTATCAAGAAAGAAATCTATTTTTCTGTAATATGAAGAAACTAAGACATATAAAGGGACAGTGTGTGTTACATTGTTACCTTGCCCCAGGCAATTTCAGCATCCAAATTGCTAGGCATCCCCTGCACAGCTGATCTCTTTGTCAATTCTACATCTGTCGCTGCAAGCCATTCTGTCATGGCATTAATTTCTTTTCGTAGCTTCCGGGACAATTTCAAGCATTTCTCTAACTCTTGCTTTTTTTCTGTCACCTGCAGAAAGAAAACACACGTTTCTTAAATCTTCAGTCAAACAGGTTTACTGATTTCTGTATACCATTTTCTATGTGTCACTTTTCTATAAAAGCTTAACTCGCAATTTCACAAGTCAAGTTGCACTTTTAATATAGTTATGTCTTGCCTTAGTTGTCTCAATACCTGTATTTTTGCTGCTAGAATGCAAACACCTACAAGAAAAATACGTGCATAAAGACATTTTGTGTTTGAACTAGCAGCAGACCTCTGCAAACCACCACCTCCTCTGTTTTGAAGTCATACATAACAAATTAATTTAGAACAACTGAATTAACAAGCTTTTCTTGAGACACAAAATAGATATCAAAACCCTTCAAAGAGTATATTTTCATATAGATGGCCATATAGCGTTATTGAAGCTACACTACATAGAAGAAAAAAATTCTCTGTCATAGGAACCCCAAAATGTTGAAACACAAAAGTCATTGAATGATGTCTAAGGCAGCACAGTTAACATTAATGTTTTAATTTCTTAGCATAATTTTTTTAATCTGTTTGATATTCTTTAAATGTAGGGATTTTGCATAGGAATTTGTAATTTTTTCTTTTTTTCAAAGAAACTGAAAAATCAATTAAAAACCAGCAAAAATGTGTAACACTAGTCAATCCTTTCCATGGTTTAATAACATTTATTTGGGTCAGTGCAGAACTACTCGTACATTTACATTACATTCTTTGATGCATTCTTTACTAAGCTCTTTCACCCCTCACCTGCCCCCCCCCCTTAAAAAAATGTGTCTGCCACTTTAGCATGATACACATTTTTCCCAGCATGCAGTCAGACTCATGGCCATCCTGTAACAGAAACACTTGTATTTTGGTTATAATACAATTTTACTTTCCTTCCTACAGAGGGGGAAAACCAAAGTGTCCTTAAGCGTCCTCATGCGATTTTGTTTGGCACTGACTAAAGATTAGGCATCTCTGTTCTAAATAAATCAATCAAAGAAAGGTGAAACACACATTTTCTAGAGAAGGGGGCAGAAGAATAAATGAAGAGATTTGAGACAGACATTAGGCAACTAGTAGTTAGAAAATTAATAAATTATGTTGTGCTGAAGTTTAAAAAAGTCCTATTAAAGAAGGTGGATTAAAAGTGTTCAGTAGGTCACTAATATTTAAAAGAAATTACTACTTACCTTGCATGTGAATTAGCAATCAAGTGAGACTGTAGCCACTGATTTCTATTGAAGTATTTTTTAAATTGAAAAAAAAAATAGTCTACAGTACTCTCAGGTATCCAAAATTGGTACCGACATCTACTAAAAGTATTTTGGGCTTTGACACTGTTTGAGTACAAGTAGTGGCACAATCCTCAAGTTGATTCCTATCTCTACTGCCAAGGACAGTTTGAGGTTTTAAAGCGTAATGGGATGTTATGAGATTAGGTACATGGTTTTTGCTATCCAAGTAAACAGATCAGATTTGCCCAGGGAATAAGCAATTAAATGTCCCTGATTGTATATTATCACTCTGTAGAGACTTACTACTAAAATCTCAGAACATTTCTTCTTCACTGAGTAAGTCTGATGTGCCTTCTTGTATGCCAAATTTATTAAACAAGACCTCAGAAGTTACAGGCAGGCCAAGAGATAAATCCCTGGGAGGAACCACAAAACTCAGCTTTTTAGAGCTCCATTCACACATGGAGCCAGGGATGCACATGTTTTTCACCTCGTCTTCTGATGACTATTAATGGGCATTGTAAATAACTATCTGCAAGTACTTAACAGCAATATAATGCAAAGTGCACTACCCTAAGTGTGACTGCTTGTGTAAGAATTCTAAACAACTGGTATACAATAAAATTAAATTACTCATACACTTCAAAACACAGAAAGAAGATTTGCATTGCTATATATATATCTAAATCCTGTATGTAATATCAATATTACACTATTTCCACGCACATTAAATATATCCAGAGTTTACTGATTTTCTGTTTGTACTTCGAATGTGAAGATGTATTTCTAAATAAAAATAGGAAACAGTGCCCTCTAAAGGCCTTATGTTTCATACAGTGGTTTCAAACGTACTATCACCATAAATTTTCTCTATATATTAAAGCTGTTATAGCTCTGCTAAGTAGTTTACTCGCAAGAATCCTTGGATGCAATAAATAAAAATAAAATGAGAAAAAGCAGATATTTGATTCAAAATAAAGGTATTTTACAGCCCTTTACTCTTACAGTCAAAAATTCCTGTGCAGCAGTGCTGTTGTGATGAACAACCTGACCTTGTAAGTAATAGCCCCCACCGCCTGCAATGCCTGTAAAAGAGCAGCAAGAACGTTATCACCGCCAGGTTTTTTTAGAGTCCAGCTCTCTGCTCTGATGAATTACCACAGAGAGATTTGACAGAATGATGCTGCAGACCGTACCTCACAGCCACTCACAACTAACAAACTTCCTAAACTGTAATATGGTAATTTGTATATATGTGTATGTGCTTGTGTCAGAGAGAGAGAATCTGGGTAAGTACAGGCATGGAGTATTTCTCACAAATGCAATCACTGCACCATGATAGTCAAATGATGTTTTGCTTTCTTGTCATTTCATCTCAAAGCTATTCACACTGAGGCTACTAATAAAATTTCAGAATTATTGATCATGCTTTTAAAGCATATTTTGCTAAAAATATGGGGCAAAATTAGATGTTCTGACCAGACAAAACTCATTCTTAGACCAAAGAGAGGTTTAAGGTCTGATACTACCTAAGCAATTAGGACTGTTCACAGGTTTTTATATCCACATGTGTATGTGCTAAAAAACCCAAAACAAAATCAAAGAAAGAAAAAAACACCAACCCTCACATTTAGCCCTTTTTCTTAAAGGGAAGACTTTCTGGGCTCAGAGAGTCTAAAGTTATGATACCTAAAATATATATTGAAAAATTACAACAGGTACAGAAATTACAACAATTTTTGAGAGCACAACACTTCAGCATTGTTCAACATGTTTAAGTTAAACCATCCCATATACTTAAAAATGTTACTAAAGGTTGTTTTAAATACGGGGGGACTTCTTGACGCAGTACATATGAAATCACACAAATGAGTCTAGACATTTCAGTCCTGAGACTTACTATTAGTTATAACTATTATAATTTTTCTCTTAAAAAGACAGACCTTAACTCAATGCAATCAATTAGGCCTGATAGTGGCTAACTGATTCTTTTAGCTCTATACCTTCATGACTCTCTATAACTGTTATATACCACTCTACGTAAAAGTAAATGTGAGAAATTACATTTACAACAAGAAAGCTAAACACAGCACTGCAGATTTTTGAGACATTAATTTGCTATATGGCTCACTTCAGATCACTAAAGGCTTCCTAATGGCACATTTTTATCCCTTCATTAGTTGAGAGGTTTCCTATAGCAATGGCTCCTATCTGCTGTTACATTAAACATAATGTAGGACTAAATGCTACAATCCTTTTTAAAATAATGGAGAAATATATTATCTAATCTGAAATGATAGCTATCCACACCTAATGAAGCAGACACTTCAGTCTTCTTGATACTCAAAAACTGATGTCTCTTAATACTTATATTTTCTAGCAAGCGAGAACTGTTGTAATTCAAGTTCCCAAATAAGTATTATCTCTGTAAAAAATAACATAACATTGTTTTTTCATACTGTTGTCACTGGGGCTTGATTATTATTATGTGTTTAAACCACATACTGACTCTCAGTATTACCATGGGCTCAATTTCCTATGTAGTAATAATTTATGGATTTAATAATTTATTATCTGACAAAATGAACAATTTGCATTCTGTCCTATTCTGTATATTTGAAATGAATAAATTTTAGAAATAAACAGACAACTATATCTATCATTCACAATCTTCATTCAGAAAGTTACAGCACCAAATTTATTCTAATCCCACAGTTTTTACAAGTTCTGTGGATAGTTCTAATGCGAGCAGGAGGAAGAATACAGAGTAATGAAGGATAGTTGTTAACAGAACCATTTGCGTGAAGTCTGTAGAACAATGCCACAACTCCTCTTCAGAGCTCAAAGATCCTTGCAGAGCATTGTACTTCAGAGGCAGGCAACACCACTCCATAGATAATGCGGACCCAAAACAAAAAGCCTTTAGGAGTCAACGCACAATGTCTTTTTCAGTCACAGTCTTGTTCATATTGGTTAGTAGTCTGTCTTTCCCATTATCTGCTTAGTTGACTTTTAACAAAAATCGATTAAACAAAAACATTATCCTGTTGGGAAGTGTAACAGCATCTAACTGTATATTAATCAAGAAAGAAACTGATGTATAGACGGAAATTTTATACAAGGAATGACAGTGTTTGGGAAATTAACAGGAATTGTTCTACAAGATTAATTATATATAAATAACTTATCATTGGCATCCTAAGGTAAAAGGCTATCCATTTTGAGTACTATTTGGGTTTTTTTCTATAGGTGAAGCTGAAATTAGATAAGAGAATATTGGGAAGGTATTCATGTAGTCCTCCTAATCCTATGCTAACATACATTAACTGGTCAAACTGAGCACTGTATAAATATGTTTCTTGTTTTTTCTGGTTTGGATTTTTTTTTTTTTAATGTAAGTTTCCTAAGCAGTTCTATTCCAAGACAATACATTTCTCATTACAGAGCTCAAAGGATGACGATTCACTTTTGCCCAACACGAAATAATCTGATAATCGATACAGAACGGAGGATGACAAATGACTAAATTCTAAACAACAGTTTGCTGGAATTTGAGATGTAAAACAATAGGAGAGTTATTCCACTCACTCATAACTAAACAATATTCTATGTGGTTTATATGTTAAGATACAGTGAAAAGCTAAGTCAGGGTTGTACATGGTGTTTAAACCAGGGAATGGTTATGACAGTAACTGAACACGTGTATAGTTAAACTCAAGCGTGCAGATGAAGTAAAGCAGAGTCGTACGCGAATGACTCATGAGGAAGGCTGCAGTAGCAAGAATTTTTTGTCAACAGATTTCTGAACATCAACCAATGGAAACGAAATACTTGATGACCTGTACTGTCAGAGGCAGAAGGAAATGCAAAGGTAGAACTCTCTCTTCTATGAAGTAGCTCTTTAAGAGCAACGTGAAAAAAACACAAACAAAATCTAAATATTTTTCTGAGCTGAAGTGTTTTGAAATAACTGACTGTTTGAGGCATTAAAAGGAAACATTCCTCTCTGACCACTAAAAAACAATGAACTAGTAGAAAAAAAAGTTAGAACACTAAGAAGGTACAATTTTGAATTTTAGTAATGCAAATTTTTATTTTTAGAGAAGATTCTATTTTTTCTTAGAACAACTGACTAGCCATCCTGATGATTCCCCCTTTGCCTCCATTCTTTCTCTCCCACTGTTTAGAAAATGTGAGGGCCTTGAATGGAATCAATAAAAAACCTTGTTTACTTACCATACCAAGATTAAACTTCACTTTGCAAGTTAAAAAGAGGGCATAATTTTGTATTTAAAACACAGCGCTTACCTTTGCACCCAGTTCATTATATTGCAACTTCAAAGCTGTAAGCCTTTCATCCAGTTCTTTTGGGTTCTCTGTCTGTTGCTTTTGAACAATCTGCCTCCCAGTTTTTATCACTGTTTCCACTTCAGACTTCACCTCACTCAGGCTTTTATATAATTTCTAATCAAATAGAAATATGAAAGTGAAACACCACCATTAAAATAAGTAAACCAGAAAAGACTAGTGAAGGTATTTTAAAGATGAACTAGAATCCTTTGCACTGTTTGCTGTATAAAAGCACCATCATGCATGACTGTGAGCACCTTCCACTCCCGTTTGAAAGATACAGGAGTTGAGAAGTGCTATGTATGTGACCTAACGGTAGAGAAAACTCACTCTGAGAGTGTGTGTATTAAAAAAAAAAGTTTATTAAAAAATTATTCAGTTCCTAAATCAGAATTCAAACTAACAGATTCAGAACTGCCTATCTTTACTAATGTTGGTTTCAAAGACTTGTTACCAGAACCAATGGTAGAAATGTTATAGATAAGAAAGTACATACCATCAATAATTGTTATAAGATATGAAAAAGGTTGGTTTCAAACTGATTTAGATAATGCAGTATTTAAAACAACAACAGATATCTTCTGTCAATTCATACAGCTTGGATGTATTTAAGCTACAAATAGTCACTAAACCCACCTAAAAATCTGATAGCTTTTTCATACTACTAAATCAAGAGACTGGTAGGATAGACGATTTCCCATACATTTTGTAAGTATAATACTGTTCACAACATTAAATATTTAAAAAATCTACATGAAAATAACATAAAGAGGTTAAGTCAAAAATACATTAAATCAGCAAGCAATCTGTAAACGTAATACATTTCCCTAGTATTTCAAATAAGCGATACCAAGAAAAATGAAAGCAGTCTTTCTTTTCATGTGCAGAAAGTCAGTATCATCATCTAAACGTATGACTTGGTATCTCAGGCCATTTAACAGACACATAAATACCCAAATTAATGTTCATGTAAGTAGAGCAGAACTTCAATTTATTTTTGTTTTTAATATAAAATATTAAAATAATATATAAAATTTAAAATCTGCCGTGACATGGAAATTCCACAGTGGAAAAACTCCACAGAGATACACAGGAGTGTGAAGAATGGCAAATGTGAAGCTGTTGAGAGGCTTTATTGTTGAGATGTCTAGCTGAATTCTGTGTTCTAGCATTGTCCCATCATGTGTTGGAGAATAAACTTACTGTCCTACATGCTTTGACAGAATTTCAAAATAAATTACACTGTACTTTTTTAATCTGTAATTTTTTGAGCTTTTCTCTTAGTAGCAGTATCTCCCACAATATAAAATCTGTGTCTAGTACATCTGGACAGTAAAGACAAGACTTTTTTTTCCAGCAGATCTGACAAAAAAAAATCCAAGCACATTTTCTCCATAATCTAAAGTTAATTACCAAGCCAATTCTTAACATGGTTATTATTTTATTTACTTAAAGGTGGTATGTATATAGCTGAATTGCTTTCTAGGCTCTTAATATGATGAATACATTCTTCATCACTGAAAACCTGTCAGATTTGGAAGCTTTTGTTTGAGGCATATTGACTAACATCTGATGGGATACTATGACTAGATTTTTAAAATAGAAATATTATGAGATTCTTTGTAAATAAAGATGCTCTAAAAACACTCTAATTCTTCTGTACAATATGACAGGACTGCAAAATCTACCTGCCAAGTGAAAATAATTTAGCATAGTGCTTGTGACTACCACATCATTCTGATAAGAACATGAATTTAAGGGTAATTGCACTTAAGAAAAACCTAATATGCAAAGAAATCAAATCAACTTGTTTCACACTTCTTTTTTTAATTTAAATTCTTACATTTAGATCTGAAAGAGGTTGAGGGAAAAAACATTTGCAGGCATGCCATCTCTCCAGAAAAAAAAACAAACAACTGAAGACTAGGATCTGATTGTCCTGATTTTTGCTGTTAAATTCTCTGTTTGATTATCTTGAAGCACATGGTGTTCACCTCTATCTTTACTTCCCTTCAACAGTAAAGGGGTATAGGATGACAGGGATATTAAAGGGATGCACACAGATTTTTCCTCATATTTTTTAGGACATATATGCAGATCCTCTTTTGTTCTTGTAAGTTACAGGATGTCATCTCACAGAAGTTGTAATCTATATTTTTTCTTTGTTTTGTGTTTCCTGGCTAGAATAGACGTGTGCATTGCAAAATCTCTTTTGGTTACGTCACAGAGTTTCATGACAGTAGCATATTGTGGAAAACAGAGTCCATCCAGGGAGATAAACTCATATACAAGATGGGAAGGGGGAATTAGAAAGGAATCCTGACTAGCCTTTTCACATGGTGAAAGTGTATGACCATTGCTTAAAAAGTTCACTGAAATGAGAATTGTTTGATATTTTAAATTTTTTTTTTCAATTTCATAACTGGTACTTTCTTTCTCATTCTGAATTCACGATGACATTCTGCAATCTTCAGCTTTCTCCACATAAATCCATGTTTTCAATTTTTTTTCAGTCATTTAATAAGCATCCCATGGTTCTGAGACGTCTTTGCCATGGCAGGAGGACAACATATACGAAGGAAGAAGTTACTGTAAGACCGTTAGAACTATTTCACCATGTTATTATACCCTGGGAAGCTTTGAAATTGAATACAATTTTAGGTGTACAATGTCCTTCTAACCTCATTTGCAAACAAGAGAAGTAGGACGAGGAGGATTAACCCCCTTTCTCTATCCTCCTCTCATTGAACAAAATAGACCTTTAACTTCAAAGGTTCCTATAACTTTCATTGTGTAACTTTGCTCTTTAATCTTTCTCAGAATCTTTTCTAGTATCTCCCAAAGAAATACTGACATCAACATTGAAAACAGATTAAATTTGAAAGACAGAACAGGTAGGAAATGAATAGAAAGACAGCATCTTTGAATATTCACCATGCAGTGATCCAACTGTGATTGTACTACTTCCTGCTCAACACTCTTCATCTCCATCTTGGGCACCTGCAACTTCACTTCATCTAAAATTCTTTTACACTCTTGGAGGCGCTGTTCAAAATTGGCTGGCTTCTGAAACAAGCGGAACTTCATGGAGACATCCTGTAGCTTTTTCTGAAAAGTAAACATAGGCGAGTAGTAAATGTGAAATCAAATCAACACTGAAGGCAAGTCTCAGACCTGTTTCAGAAGACTTAGAATCTATTATCAATTAGCAGTTTCTTATTTGAAGAATTTAAAACTTTTGGTGAAAATACCAGCAGCAGAGAATGTTGGTCTTCACAGGAGGAAAAAAAACTCTTGTGTCATCCAGAGGACTGGATGCAGCAGAGCCAGTGACAAAAGAGCGCATATACTCAGCTGAAGAAAGGGAGTTTTTGTATTTTCCAGTATGCAAAATGTTGGGGGGGAGGATGGGTGAGAACTGAGGTTTAATGGCTTGAGCATGACAAATTCACATTCCAGAGTGGACACTCCTCAACTCCAACCTGTTGCTGCTTCTTGGTATGAGGATTGAATCTGTTAGTCCCTCAAAGAAAGCCTAAGAAAGTAGATGGGCAGTAACTAGGTCTAGCACAAAACCTGAGATTTAGAGTATAAAATTGATTTCTATTTCAATTTTTGAAAGCATAACCTAGAGTAAAAAAAAGTAATTTGAAGCCAGAAAAATCTATGACAAGCATGGATTCTAATTTCACATTTTGTTATCTTTGTGCATTAATTATATTGCTTGCTCACATGATCCCTACCTCAAGGGGAGGGGAAACTATTAACAATAAAGCAGAGAAAGGGCATTTTAATTATAGACTTGAATAAGAACTAATTTCTCCTTAGAAGTACAGAGCAAAGTACTAGTAGAACAAGTTTTTCTACTGTTTGAATAAAAAAAAGAAAGAATGTCACTAAGAAACGGATAAGTAATTAAATAGGAATTCAGCATCTGCAAACACACTTTTGATTTTTTTATCTTCAAATTCTGGACACTTTATACCAATACAGTATCGTCTGTACTACACAAACATGAGAAAAACTATAATAAGGCATAGAATTAGCCTACAATAGGCATTAGTAAAAACGCTTCCCGCATCTATCAAATTTCTGTGAAGGAGGCAAGAATCGTGATTAGAAGACAATTCTGTGTAACACAGAAAACCATGCACGTTTCCAGCAGCTCCTTCCAACAACTTTCTGCATGAAATGAAATTGAGATCCCATGAGGTAAGATCCATAGATAAATAAGTGAACAATTGAATAAAAATAGGAAACAAAGGTAGGAATAAGTGGTTTTATTTTTCTTCTGTGTGTTTGCATACACTAAATTCATACTTAATTAGTTTTTCATCTTCTTGTGACACTTCAACTTGATGAAGATCAAGTCCTGTGGGAAGCTTGCAATACCACATCAGTATCTGTTACATTTTGTGCTGGTCAATACATTAAAAATTATCTAGAAAACAGCAAGAATTACAGTATTAATGGTACAGGAAATGGAAGCCATCTGTGAAGAGTCAATGAAGGATTGCACAGTACTGAGGATCTGTAGGAAAAAACCAAGCAAATTATATTTAATTAATCCAAAAATTACGTGATGAACATCGCAGAAGAAACACTAAGCTTCATATACAACAAGTGGGATCTAAATTATCTACTAGCACTCTCACTTGACTTATAACAGATGACTATAACAGTTACATTATATACTCACATTTATCTCTGACAGTTTAAAAAAAAAATCAGCTGAATACTTAAAAGCAGCCAGACGAGCAAAGTGGGTATCTGGAATGCTTTGGAATATGAAGAACAAAAAAAACCACAAACCTTTGACAGTATAAAAGTGATCATATAAAACTATATTGTGTCTCAATAATGTGCACAGTTCTGATCACCTCATTTCAGAAAACTTAGTATAAAGAAGAATGACAGGACAATCAAAGCTATATATCTAAAGGTCTCAGTACAATTTAACATACTAGTCAGTCTGGAAGAGAGACAACTGGGGAGAAGTAAAATTAGTGGTATGCTAAAACCTGACTAGCAAATGATTGTTAACTTTTTCTTCAAAATTCATGAAGAAGGTGACACCTAGTTAAGTTCTTATACAGGGAAACCCAAATGAAGAAAAGGAAGTGCAATGTCACATAGATTCAGTTAAACTGTGTAACTAGCAATTTACAAGGCTTCAGAAAGTATTTAGACATGAGCTTTTAAATATCTCTGACCCAGAAGTTGCTTAGCTGCAAATCACTGGGAAGCATCACTGAATGTTCACCTTGCTGTACCTCATCACTATCTTCTGCCTGCTACTGAAGATACTGTTTGGGGCTAAACGGACCTTTGGTGAGAAGTAACACGAGAATTCTTAAATACTTAAAATGTGTGGTCAGCTGAATTTACTTCACATCAATAGTTGAATTGATGGCAATACTCAGACTTCATGGTCAGTGGGCAAACTTGGCTGGCCTAGATAAAAGGCACAGCAACTGATGGGACAAAAGTAAAGCCCATGACTAACTCAGTATCATTCATTTTTGATTTGAGGAAAATGTCTTCTTAAGAAGCAAATGATCCATACTTATTCAAAAGCAAAACTACAGATAATTGAACATTTTTAGAGATTTAACATTCTTTTAAATTTTATTACATTAAATAATGTTAAAATATCACTAGGAATTAGTAATGTGGTAAGAGAAGGGAGTGAACAGAGTTTCTTTATACTCTGACAAGTGTGTTTACCCTAAAAGACAGATGAAAGTAATAAAGAAACAAGAATGTCATTTGTCTGCCGTATAATTTCTTCTTGCAGAGAATTTACTAATGAATTTCCAAAAATGGCTGTTCCTCAGACAACATGTCACTTTCATGTAACAATTCTTAGCCTAGTCGGACTAACTAGGTCTTAAATCCCCATGGCAGTAATAGATTTTTATTTTGCTAATTGCCCTTTCTCCCTTAAATTTAAAAATTAGAACTTAATTCTCAATCTGCAGTAATCCAAAAAGCTACGATAAATTTGGTCATTTTATAGTTGTTTTACAGTCTCATTGCAGCTACTTATTTTCATTATTGTTTACTTCCTGTTTAGGTAATTGAACTAAAATTAGAATAAATATATGTCAAATTAGAAATATTACTTAGTGCAAAAAAAGAAGAAATGCATGCATTCTTTATAAGTGAGAGTGCTCTTCAGGAAAAAAATAAGTAAAGACAAATCTTATATGATTTATCCCTAAAGGTACTTCACAATAATGGAAACGAATTCAAGAGAGTTCACTAGCCTAAAATCAGATATAGTAATAAAAATTTGGAACAAAAGGTTTAGTTTTTACCTTTTTTGGTAGTTGACATTTACATTATGCATGTAAACTTGCTATTTTTTGTTCATATTTTGTCTAATGTAAAGAAAACAGATTCTCAACCCCACCAACTTATCAAAACTCAAACTGATGCATATGGTCATCTGGAGAAACCTTTCGAAGCAAAAAATATCTGCACAAGGATGGATCAAGAAAAAAAAAAGGCACCTAGTAAGGGTAGTGCTCCACTGCATGCTGCTGAATTTATACACATACAAAGTCATCTGAAGCCTGCATTTCATTGATGAAATACAGGCAACATCACAGCTTCCATGGACATCATCAGAGGGTGAGTTCGTATGACAGTAAAATAATGAAACATAAATATTCTCAACAAAGATAAGCTAGTCCTGTAGATAACAGGAAATGTTAGGAAAAAAAAAATCAACTTGATCATTCCAAACTAATTGTTAAAACACCACAAATATTATCCCTAATAAAATTTAAAACTGCAGCTAACATGCCTAGAAATATTTGACAGAGATAAAGAAAAAGATGGCCTTGTTTAATAATACCATGACGAAATTCTTTGTCCTTCCCAACAAATTATGACAATTTGTTTTGCAACCTGGGGAACTTTGGAACTAATGCCAAAAACAAAAGCAGAAAAACAATCAAGAACCCATCACAGGTTAACGCGTAAAAATGTGTATTGCTCCTAAGTGTTATTAAGTCTTCTTCAATTTCAAACAGGGGTGTCTGTCTATTAAGCTAGAAGAAATAATGCATTAGCTAACATTTTAAATTGATGACTGCAATACACGGCTCAGAATAGATTTATCTTTCAAATGCAGTTCTACCAAATATTTTAAAATACTTTTAACTGTAAATAATTTCAAATACCTCTAAAGGTATACCAAAAAGCCTCACTGTAGTTTTATTTCTTGCAACCGCAACACACTCAAAACACCCCTTAAACAGTGTCACTACCAGTTGGTTATGTCAGCTCTGCACTTCCTAGAACCGTTGCCAACTAGATAGGAAGGCTGTAATACAAAAATGAGCAGTAAGAAGATATGGATGATATACTTTATCTGCTCAAATTTCCTGGCTAGAAAAGAGTAGCTAAAACAGAGGAGATACCTGAAGAACATTTCATACTATAGTAATAGTATTACTCCTGCTGTTTGTTTGCATGAGTGAAGGAAAGATGGAGGAAATAAAATATGCATACCTGTGCCACATCAATTTGGGAAAGTACTCTTTTGACAGCATCTTTACCCTGGTTTCGTTTCTTCATTTCTTCCAAATTAATCTCATGGCTTGTTAATTCAGATTGTATTTTCTATTGAAAAACAAAGACAGCAATCAGCAGGGTTTGAAGAAAATGTTTACGTTGATATTATTTGGAACAGTTGATTTGGAAAGATATTCAGCAGCAGTACTATAGTATGTACTGTATCATTGGAGGAAACTATTCAAAAAATTACTTATTCACCACCTTGTAAATTATTCATTTTAGTTTCTCTTGATCATAATAAAACCTTCTTCTCCTGCTCAAACATATATAACTCTGTCATTGTGACAATGACATAATCTTGTCAAGAAAATTGTGATTAAATTGTAGGCAAAAAAAATAAAATGATAGTTTTCTTTCTTCTGAAGGAAAGCAACTATTTTCATCGGGAAGAAAACTAAAAATTAATCATAGAAAATCAAAACACAAATAGAAAAGTGATTTGCTTTGCTATTCTTATTTCTTATTATTTTCACAGTATCATGAGAGGAGTTGAGAGAAAACTGATCAAAGTATCCTGTATGTATATCTTCATCTCACAGAGCTGTGCTATGCCTAAAACAGTATATAATTTGTGGCATATTACTGACCAGAATCTATGTTCAGTATCTGTAGATAGGGTAAATGCATAATGACATGTAGTTCACTAATACACAAACTTAATCCATTTTCTAGTACACATTTCTGGTTAACTCTTTCTGCAAAACTAGTGTACCATGAAATCATCACAAGGAAAATATAAGCCTTATTGGGTCACCATAAATCAACCTGACACAAAACAACTAACTTAAGTAGTTATCCTGGTTTCAGCTGGGATACAGTTAATTTTCCTTTTAAGAGCTGCTGTGTTTTGGATTTAGCAAAGAATGTTGATAACACACTGATGTTTTCAGTTGTTGCTGTGAAATCAAGGGCTTTTTTCAGTTTCCCATGTTCGGCTGATGAGCAGGTGTGCAGGAGCTGGGAGGGAGCAGAGCCAGAGAGCCAGCCCAAGCTGGCCAGTGGAACGTTCTATACCATAGACGTCATGCTCAGTGAATAAATGGGGGTTTGCCAGGGGGCCAAGAACTCTCTCTTTTCTGGGAGTTTCAACTATATGCTCTTTAATCCTCTTTTTCTGGGAGTTTGAACTTTTTCTGTAAGTTTGACAAGTTATGCAAAATTCGTGAGTTTGGCAAAATCCGTGAAATTTGTGAGCTCTGGGAAGTGTGGCTTCTGCGATTGCTGCTCAGGGACTGGATATGCAATCAGTCATCAGACGGTGAGAAGAAAAATTCTATCGTGTATTGTTTGATTTGCATATTCATCATTACTATTAGTATTTCCTTTGTTGTCTTATTAAACTGTCTTTATCTCAACCCATGAGTTTTGTCTTTTGTCCGTTTCTCCTTTCCATCCCACTGGATGGGGAAGAGGAGAGGTGAGCAAGGGGCTGTCTAGTGCTTAGTTGCCAGCTGCCAGGCTAAACCACGACAGTAGTATTGGCAATGTAATGAAAAAGAATTCCTATAATGTACATTGATACAACATAATTTAGAGCGATTCACATATTTTTATTTTTAAATTGTTATAAAATGAGAAACTGTTATTAGCAGAATTGCTAGACAAGTACTACTGAGAACAACCACCCTATGAAATAAAGACAAGGTATGTCCCCACCAGGAAAGGTATTTGAGGCCATTACTCCTGCATAGAAAAGTGGTTTTAGATTTAATCCTTTTTTTTTTTTTTTTTCCTCTCCAAGGTATACAAGTATTTCCCAGATACACTAAAGACTAGCTATAAAGACTCCTGCATTAGTTTGCTCCTGAGGCCAGAATGATGTCTTGGAAGCCAGAACTGTATATACAAGCAAGAAGTAAATCTGAATGTTAGAAAAATATATAGTATATCACATCCAGTATTTCAAATTCTGGCTGCTGCATCTCATCAATTAACTGATTTTCGGTTGTATTTTCCAGTTCACTTTGTTCAACCTCAGAGTCACTCTGCAAACCATATTGAACAGTTCTTATCTGAATAGGTCAGAACACCACAGTACAGATAAGAGTAGTATTTAAGCAATTAAGTATCATGGGAATTGTTCTATCTCACTTTTTTTTAAATTGCTTTGCAGGAGAGAGATGAAGCATCACCAACTGACATCAAAATACAGAATTAGAGAGAATAAATACATTAGAGGAAAGCTTAAAAGAGAAGTTAGTAAGGATTATAGCAAGAAAAAATTTTTTGTGTATTTGCCACTGCTGCTCAGAGGCAGAAAGTTTAAACCAGTTCTGAACAGATATAAGATAATTTATAACATCTGCCTATGACGCCTCTTTTCATTTAGTTTTGACACGACCATTTTACTTTTTTTGTCCATTTTGACTCATGAATTTATTACACTGACTTTTTATAAACATCCACAAGAAAACACTAATTTTCTTTTTCCATTTCTATTATTCCCACCTCTCTCTTTCTCAGTGATTCCTGTCTATTTTGTCTTTTAATAAAGAGTAAAAGCTCTTGCAGCTTTGCAGCAAAACCTGCCTTCACTTAATTTCTACAGTAACACAATATAATGTAGTGTATGTAACTAATAAATACCACTGTGCTTAAATTATTCTGTCCTACAGCTTAAGGATTCTCATTTTCCATCAGTGGCTTTTTTTCAGGAAGTTTATGAATTTGCAATATATATATAAACTAAAATATAAGTGTGTATGTATATAGAAACTAATTATATTTACCAGACCAAAGGCACTAGTTATACTTATTCTCATGAGGATCGCTTCTAGAGAAAAGGATTTCAGTCTCAAGCGCATGCAAATACATTATTTTTCTCAATTACTAGTCTTTAAAAAGATGAACAGTCAAATGTAAAAAGTCTTGCTATATTGACAACAAAAAGCAGAGAATTGGCAGTATATCTAGTTCTTGGAAAAACCTCTCCTATCCTGGACCAGAGAAAGGAAAACCAAAAGAACCAACATGACTATTTGTCTCATTTGAAAATTGTCACAAACCTTGCTGCAATCTCATGCTTCAAGAACAGCATTTAGAAAAAAGGGCACGGAAACAAACTCTGTAATATTATTTGCAACAGAAAATTGAACTAGAAGGCTTGATTATATGTCACTTTCCATTAAAACCTGCTACCATAATTAGAAAAATCAGTCATCACATTTACAAAAAAAACAAAGAAATGCCAGCTAGCAATAATCAGCAAAATCATAACAATGGAAAATAATCTGGAAAAAATCCCAAGAAACGAAACCCTCAGCCTTCTGTGTTTAATTAAAAGGAAGTGATTTATTTACAATCAAAGGATAAAAATACAAAAACATAATTCACCTAGAACTAATATTGTGGAATAACGGCTGAAAAGACAAGATTAGATGGAGTCTACATCTAATATGCAAACACAGATTTTAGTATGAGTAACACTGAAAAGACTACACTACAGAAATAGCTGACCGTTCCAGTTGAAGCAGGATCAGCAGGTTGAAAAAAGTTTGAAAAACATTCTGGAAAACACACTGGTGAAACTGCTTTCTCATGGCAGGTCAGGGATACCATTTCCTACCCCAGAACTGGGGGAAACCTTTTGCCTTTTTGGCTGCTCCATAAGAAGGCAGGCTTTGTTGGTGCTCTTAGTTCAGGAATGTGTCAAGGCCACAGGAGAGGTGTAGAGGACAGTGCATACTATCCTCCAAGATATCTTAATTTCACGTCGTTTGACTTTGTGGCATTGTATTGTACATCAGTTGCTAGAACTTCGTAACACAGGGAGGAATTACTTTGCAGTCAATACTGACTATACCGCCAAAATCACCGGATTAATAAACTCTCAAAAGCTGGATAAATCCAGAAGATCCAAGTGATACATACACTAACGTGTTCCAAGATGGGACAGGAAACTCTGATGTCACTTGAACTTAGAATAAGCAACAAATAGGTGAAATGTTTTCTATGGGCATGCACTGTGAGTGGCAAATATACTAGTCTCAATTTGATTTATAAACAGCCACAAAAAATACACTAAACATAATGAATTATGGTTCATTAAACACTGCTACAGCAAAGGGATTAGGTTAAAACAAAGTTGTTAGTTAACCACACTTCTTCCTTTCTCTTTCCTGATTTCTCTTTCTCTAAGTCCACTACAGAAAAATGATTCACTAAATCCTTGTTTACTAATGATACTAATTACTTTTGTACTGTTCCTGTACAAAAAAGGTTATTTTCATTCTGTGAGAAAAAAGAGGCCAAATCCTCAAGGAGAGAGATTTCCTATTTTCTCCACAGGAAGCTTAATGCAAGACACTGAAAGGCTTTCAGTTCTAGAGCAAATATTTATGGAAACACAAGGTGGTATATTCAAGACAGGCAGTTCCTTAGAGAGGACACTTGGATCTCTTTGGTTACACATAGTAAACAGAAAGACATTTTTATACCCCTCTCTAAACTTGCAGAGCTGGTCCTTTCTTCACAGGATTTCTTCCCTGCCTAGCAACTTTCAGTGGCATTCTGAGGTGAACTGAGCTGTAGGCAGAATCTATGGCAGGCAGATGTAGGTAGCCCCTGAGAGCTGGCTTTGGGATGGACCCATGCTCTTGCAAGTACTCCTGCAGTGGGAGGCTGCAAGCCCCAGCCCAGGGCTAATGTGCTTTCTGTTCCCCTGGCCTCCCAGAAGCTGCTCCCAGGGAAGGTTTTCCCCCTAGTTTGGAGGATGCAGAAAAAAAATATGCTGCTCCCTTCTCATAGACATTTTTGAGCAGAACATGTTATACAAAACATGCTATACAAAATTAATTAAGCAGTTATATTGTCCTCTACTATACCCATGTTCATCTGTCCATATTCCATATCCTCCAACAAAATACATCAGGCAATACTAATATTGGCCAATTGAACAGTGCTTAATTCTCAATAATTGAAAATCACATAGTCAGAGTAGTAAATCTTGCAGCAGTGAAGGGCAATTACATTAACTGAAGTTTCTTCCACTGTTTGTTCTAGGAAAACAAAGTCTAAATTTAGCCCAGAACATCACTTTTCTGTTATGGATTTCATTAAGATGTACTGCACAAAAAGGCCTGGACTTCACAGCAACCTTATGAGTCTTGCAGTGGCATAAGATGATGATGACAAAATGATATGATTCAGGCAAAACAGTCAACTTCTACTTGTTCTCTGCTTTTCTGGAAACTAATTCATTACGAATTCAAACTATACTAGAATACCTTTGTAATTAATAAGTCCTTCATATAACTCTTTCACCAAAATTGCCTGGATAAGAATTTGCAGATTTGGCTCCCTTGAATTGCAGAGAACAGCTTGTCAGCTGCTCTTGGTGTATTAGGTTTTCTGATTTGTAGTTCTCGAAATACCACTTAGCTAGCCTAATAGCTCTCAAGAATGGTCCTCAGTTTAACCTCACTTTTGCTTACTTTCACAATTGTTATCAATGCCTACAAAGTCACATCTTAGCCTAATGTACGGAGAAAATAAAACATTTAGGGAGTATTTGGATAAGTTAATCTTTATAAATGGACAGATCATGATTCTGACAGACACAAAAAACATATCTGAAGCAATTTCAGAACTGTTAGTGATTACCTTGGAAAACTCTGAAAGGATAAACAAAGTACCAGAAGATTAGAAAAATGAAGTTGAAGTACCCATCTTTAAAAGCACAAAAAGAATATGTGCCAATGTTGTCACATCTTTGCAAAAAAAAAGTATACAATACACAAAGAAGACAATGTTATAGCTGGAGCGACATACTAAGTCTCAAGAAGAACAGCCTACTTAGTTTTAGACACTACTCTTCAAGAAAAATTAACTGGAGAGTCCAAATGAGAGGAGCAAATCATTGGACAGAAACATGATTGAGAAGGCCAGACTGAATAAGCTGGACATGACCAATGCAATTTGTGCGGTTAAAACACAGTTTATGCAGTGTTCAGAAGCTATGGAGATGTGTAGAGTGTGAGAACCTGTATAGTATGGAACTCTGCATAGATGTTCAAACTTTAAGCACCACACAATGTAAGCCTACACTTTTGAATAACATTTCTCAGCTATTCCCTCTTTGGCCACTGATCTACACATGACTGAATGAAATAATTGTCACAATCTCCAGCAGAGGAAAAGCAAGTGCAAATAGCTTTAACATTAGGCATTTTGCTAAGTAGACAATTGTGAATCCTTTGTCCCAAAATATTAGTCTGAAGGCAACAAAGCATGGCATGATTCTTGTCAAGTAACACATTGCACAACTGAACAACTCTGTCATTATATCCTCACTTTAACTTTGGTTTTGAACACAACGGTATTTTAAAAACAGATTAAGAGCCATCTCTACTTAGAAAATAGTCCAGGCATGCAGTACTTATCAATACATAACTGAAATTATAGGAGTTTATTGAAAATGCAAAGCATACTACTTTTGCTTTTCTCAGAAATGCAATGATGTTCATTTAGTCTCCTCACTGCATTTTGTTCTGTCCGAATACAGCATCTTTAGTTGTACTCAAAATGAGTCAGTAAGTAGAAACTGTTGGGTGGCAGTGGCTCTCTAGCATTAAATGCTCAGTGCCACATGGTGGAGTAAGAAGCACACAGAATTTACATTCAGAAAGTCATCCAAGGGAGAACTTGAACAGCACATATCTAACTCCCTTTTCTTTCTGAATAAACTAAACAGATCATGTTATTTTAAAAAAGAGCTAAATATGATTTTGTTTTCTCAGATTCATTTCCAATCAGTTGAACCAAAGATCATGCCTTCTATTGAAGCTATAAACGGATTTGAATTTTTGAAGCACACACACAGAGCTCCCAAACCCTGAACAGATTTCCGACTGTAAGTTCTCCCATATGCTCTTTTAGAAATGCAACACATATTAGTGAACAGTTTGCTAAATCTCTCAGCATGGATAAACGGACCCCTGCCCAGAAACCAACATCTTTGGCTGAAAGATTCCTATTCCAGCTCTGCAGACACTATTGTAGGGTATCTTATATGAACAAACTGTTTTCAGCTCTACAAGAGAGCTTTGCCAGCAGAAACTCCACAGGAGATACAGCCATTCAGTATGTACCTATTCTGCCACCGGCTGCATGGCCATTCACTAGAAGAATGGCTCCGTATCTTTACCCACATAAAATGGACTGTTTATTCCTTTTCCCTCTAAGGATTTTAAAGAACTTCATAACAGAACTTCAGAGAACTTCAGTATTTGCATTAAATCTGTTCAGTTGTTAATTAAGATATTTCATTAGGTCCCACTGGTATCTTAAAATAAAAACATGAAAGGGGAAAACTCAGCAGCCTCTATGCTGGTTTTCCCACAGTGGATATGGTACAATCAGGTGAACTCGACACCAGACAATAAGATTTCAAGAACAAAAACAAGTTCTCCAAAAGCACTGAGCTGAAATTTTCCCATGAAAGTGACTAATTAAGGTTGGTTGAGTTTTATGCTGCTTCAGGTACTGAAGTTCTGAATTACTTCCTTTTACACAGCCTGAAATCATTGCCAGTATTGTACCTGAGGATGCACATAAATCAAATATGTCCACGGGATATATGAAACAACAGAGAAAAATGCTACAATGTATAGGGTCCAAATACATCAGAAAAAAAAAGGACATTTTCTTATCAATTTTTTTAATGTATTAGAGTTGTATAATTACAAGATGAGAAATTAAATACAAATATCTGCATGTACCTACAAACACATACACTAGAAAAGCAACTGAAAGGTATATCTATCTACATTGTAATTCAAAAGACACGGCAACCTTTATTTTTAAAGGGGAGAAAACAGGATTTTCAGGGCTACGTATGTGCAGCTCTGAATCTATTCAAGATCATCTAAGCTACTCCATACAAGACATCTATTTTTTACAATGACTTACCACTCTACAGGAATGCCAGAAAAAACGCAATTGAACACCTCTTCTAAAATCATTATAAAGCATTCATTTTATATTTCCCTGTAGCATTTTTTGTTTGTTTTTGTAATCTGACTTCCAATATTTAAGTGGAATTTACAGAAATGCATGTACACAATAATGTAAACTGTTCATAATTTTATATCAAAGATGTTTGGTTCTATTTAATTTGTATTCTTACCATTTTAATGCTACAGTAAAGCAGATGTTATAGAAGAAAGAATGAAAGACTAAAAATGAGAATTAGATGTACAATTTCATTTCAAAGGCTCAATAAACCATTTCTAAGGAATAGGAAAAGATGTTTCTGTTAAACTTACATGAACTGCAAATATTGAAATATTAGTATATTTATGTGCACATCGTAAAATAATTAACAATGTTTTATATGTTTCAATACTTTAGTAACAATCCCTAGGTCATGCAATCAACTTGTAAAAGAGGTATCTAAGAGTAGTAAAGATGATGAGTTTCTTCTTTCTAGCACGGGAACTGAGTTTTAAAGAGTCACATGGTTTATTTTTGTCATTTTAAAGCTACTGCATAGTCTTCCATGACATTTATAGCTCTTCACATCTTCCGGACAGGTAAATAATATAAAACAGAATGAAAATATGACTTTACTAGAAAATTAGCTTGAACTTCTCTAAGTAATCCTACCTAAAATTTACTTGCACTTTCATACTGATCATGTTGCAAATCCCCATTATTGGTATCAGGCTGAGGGACAACCAAAGACTCTTCAGTTGATTGAGAAAACCAGTAAGAACATCAGTTGAACCTGCATATAACTTACCTGTGCTTCCTGAGGGACCTGTGCTGCATCAACTCTGTCTGCAATGTAGGCTGTCAGCTGTTTGTCAATAACAGCGAGAGACTCTTGGATTAAGCGGAGGGTTTTGTCAGTCTCCTGGGCAGACTGAATACTCTGTTCAAGACTCTTTTGTCTTCTCACGGCCTAAAAACAATGACAAAGTTATCAATAGTCACAGTAACAATGCATAGAACACATTTTTTCCCCCAATTTTTTTTTTCTAAAAAATGCAGACTAAGAATCAAAAATAGTACTCCTCACGTGTGCTGATCCACCTTTTTGTATGATAAGTTGCGTATCTTTTTGCCACCCATTTAGTTCTTTTTAGTAAGAAACAAACAAGCAAAATCCCAGACTGGATAGACAAGTTCTAAAAAATACAGGACCCTGAAAAACCAGTGCATGCATTGAGGATTTCTATACAGAGTGGAAGTTGGCAAAGCTGTGTAACAAAACCATCCTGACAGTGCAGTCTTTCATTCTGAGGCATAGCGGTCCTCCTGATCTTATTATATAGTTCAAGGGATTTTGTTTACTGAGAATAGGGTTACTGTCATCACAAACCCATCCAAGACAATCCACTTCAGTAACTGAGAGGGATAAAGACTCTCTTGAGAGGAGCTCTTTTATATGAAGTATAAATAGATGTCTGGAACACAGGCAATGCCTACTCTGGAGAAAAAAAAAAAAAAAGAAAAAAAAGAGATGGATCCATCCATTGTCTTGTTTGTGAACCTGCCCAATCTATTATCACTCTTACCATAGCCTCTTTTAGTCTAGAAAGTTGACTCTTGTTTCTACGCCACCATCAGTGCCACAGTGGATTGCCTACCATCACCTTCTATACAATCCTTTTTTTGAGAAGGATGCTTTTTTTTCAAAGGAGCTCCCTTTATGGTTTATCAAATCAGAATAAAGAATTCTCCTTCCAAGTTGTCCTTCAAACACATATTTAAACATTTGACATAAATTGGTTAGCTTTAACTATTACTCGTAACAGATTAATATGATAATTACCAGGTAATAACATGGTACTTTATCTGTCATTGTGTTCACCTGCAGTCTCATATTTTACTTAGACTACAGCTTCTGCCTAGCAGAGCTTCTGCTTTATACAAAGCACATAATAACTACCAACAATCTCAAATGCAATACAATTTTTCTCTGTACAAGCCTAGCCATGCTGCTGACCACAGAATAAAATGACTAACCTTGTTTGACGTGAATCAAAGGAGGAGAGAGAAAGCAAGCAATGTTTAAATAACCTTGCTAGGCGTCCTGCCATTTTTCAAGTCAAATCACACTTTTTCTCTTTGGTGAGCCAGCTATATATTAATTTGATTTCATAGCTATTACAAAACTCTTGCCTTGAACAAAAATATCTCTCAGCAATTCAGTGAGAATTGTTGATATATCCATACCTTCTGCACAGACCTCGGATTCTTACAGAGCGTCACATTTAAAAACCAAAAAGATCCTCTTTGTGACCATTCTTGCTAGCTGTTTGACTTAGTTAAAGGATAGGGAACCAACCAGTATTTACTATATTTGTGTTTGTAAGCTGCTTTGTGCTATTTCAAAACAGCTGATCAGATAATCTTCTATCACTGCCAGTTCCAGGAACCTTCTGTGGAACTGAGCAGCTTTACATATCAGACCCATGCTGTCAGTGTTAATGGAGGCACCTGAGACACTAAGGTATTACTACTCCACCAAATGAACCATTAAAACAGGGCAACTTCCCAGTACAGTACTAAGGCTTGTTACTTAAATGACTTTCAGTTTCGTCTGATTTGAGATTTTATATTACAATGTTCTTAGCCTGTTCAAGGCAGCGGGGTTAAAACCCACAGCTTCCATTTACCTTGGCACCCCTTACTACTAATCTGTAAGCCTGGCTCAGATACAGTCACACTCTACCTTTCCATTTGCATTGCTATAAAGTAGACTGAAAGGCACATTAGATCAGAAAACAGGGTAAGTATGTTTCTAAGGCCCACAGGAAAGGGCATCTCCTGGAAGGATGAAAGAAAACCTCTCTGCCTTTACTGATCTCTTTGGCTAACCGGCAGGACTAACCTACATGCATACTCCATTCATACTAAGGGCTGTGGTGTTCTGATGTTCAGAAAAGCTCACCATTTAAAATAAGACACCGAGAAAGTTCCTTTCTTATTAGTTATCAAAATAAGCAACTGCACTTTCTGGAGAATTCAATACATTAGACACAAATTTTGTGCTAAGTTCTTTGGAAAAACTACATTTGTAGCAACACTTGAAGTTTTGAAGCTTTGTTAAATGCTGATCCATGCTAACTATTATTTGCAGCTAGGCACTTGCTTAAGTATAGATAAATTTGCTGCCAGCCTCAGGAGCAGATTGCGTGCATGCAATGAAGCAGTTATTACCGCATAGAAACTCACAAAAAGCTTTAAAATCATATGACAAATATGTGGTGATGGAAAAGCTGTCATCTCTGTGCTGATATCAGCAGAAACTATGTACATCAAAATCCTGTTCTAAACTACAACCGGAAAATAAAAACATTCCCAGACTCATTGATCAAATACTAAAGCAGATGAAGTTAAGAAAGAATTACAACAAATCTTTGCCTTAGTCTGACTGATTTATTATGGCTGGATTTCAAACAAATATGAGGTCAGACAAATATATATGCATGCTTGTGATATCTTGACGTGCACACAGAGTTTGTACACACACACAAAGACAAAACATTCCCCTAGCACTGTCTTCAGAGAGGATTTGATTACAGCCCAAGAACCTGTGTGACATCTTGTATCTTCCAAGGGAGGTAAAAGCCTATCTTTTCCACGTATTTTCAGTATGTCAATAAGCAGCCAGACATAAAGGCCAAAACAGTTAGGAGTCTGCCCTTTGGCCTTGCAGGCAAGTAACACCACTACTTAACTGGTTAAACGCCTTGGCCCAAGTCAGGTACACTGCTGTATTCCCTCCTCGGAACAGACCCCGTCCTGCACCCTCACCTAAAGTCAAGCCCCTGCCCTGACCCTGTTTAATTCACACAACAAATGCAATGAAAAAGTCTTCACAATAATCTTCTAAAAGGTAAAATACGCTCAAAGACATGTATGAAAATGTAAGATATTTCTCCAGTACATAACAGCTGACTCAAAACCATAATCCTGCTCACTAAGCAGGCCCCTGGCACTAGCACTGGCATTGCAGAATACTGATCAATTCAGCCCACGGGAATGCCACAATACGGACAAGGTTTCTTCCTCTCTTTCTGTTGAAAAGAGAGTTACTGACGGAGGTATTTATTAGAGGGCATTACAGAAAGGAGCAGACATACTACACTCTTGCATCTGTGAACCTGAGTTTCAAATTTCTCCTTAAAACTTATATGTCTGGTTGTGTGCAAATCTATAGATGTGTATTTTTGAAAAAGATGTGGAAGTTGAAATTGTTTATATATCTATAATACAAAAATATTTTAATTTATGATGTTCTGGGTTTTGGGGTTCCGTTTTAGTTTTTGTTAGTTTGTTTGATTTGGTTTGCCTTTTTTCTTTCTGTGAAAGATAATAATTTTCTCTTCCTCTGTGGAACAAGTAGATGGTTTAACATTGTAGTGTATAAATGGGCAGGAGGACATAAGAGGAAGCTCTAGTTCTGCTACCAGATCATTGTCAGTAAGGCTGAAGGCTTTAGTCTCTAAAGGGAAGTGTCTGACAGTTAATTGCTAAATAGGAAATCTCAGGAAAATAACCAACTGCTTAATTATTTCAGAGCCACTGAAATGTTGACAGCTGTCAAGGAAAACAAAACAAAAAAAACACCAAAAAATCTGCTGTTAGGCACTATCCGAGTGAAGAAGAAAAGCAAAAATATTTACAGACTGAATTTTTATACAAGTCTCTACAGGTTTTTATAGATTTCTACTTATTTTTTATGATTAAGCATAACATTTAACTTTTATGGTATGGGTATTGCATAAATCTGTTTACAATATAACAAAGACCAGTGGTAAATGCAGGATATGGTAACATTGCATATTTTTAATATAAAATGCCATGTTAAGAGAAAGGGTGCACTGAGAAGTGATCAAATATCAGGAAAGTTGGAGGCGCTCAAACAGCTGGTTACGACTGTAGATCATTCTTTAATGTTGAATGTTATCAAGCTATGTTCATAGGCATTGCCACTTCTTCCTTAAATAATAAATATCATGTATTTAATGACATGAGTCACACAGGCAGTTACCAGGATGCTGGTTAGAGTTCTACAGTTAAAAACAGGTAGAGTTTTGTTGTTGAGACCGTACTCAGTAGCTGTGCTGTCAGAGAAAAACAAAACAAAACATTTCCAAACTTCTAGTACTTTCACTCATGGTATATTTATTTATAATGCAGAATCAATTAATTAGCTTAAAAGTTACAGCTCATGGAAAGGGGTCTGTTAAGAAAGGGAAATATGTTAGCTCTTCTTGTTGGCTGAGTTATACTCTCTAATTATTGAGAAATCTTACCACAGTGGCAAAATTAGGTAGTTAAAAGTTAGAAAACTTGAACTTCAAATTTCCTTCTTAATTTGTTTAAATTACTTTAGAGTTTGACCTAAATTCTTGGTATTGTAACAGTTGCATCTGAATACATTACAATATCTTTGTACATTTTGCATCAAATTGTGAATGTGTTAATCTCTGCTTTTTGTTTGCAATCAGAGTGGATTAGTGTTTAGACTTCAACTAGAAACACCTTTTATAACATTCAACACATTAATTTTGGTCCCAGCAACTTTGAATACCCTCCAAGCTAGAACTACTTCTGCAAATTCCAGTAATATATCACAGTGTGTTTTTGAAGTAAATGACTACAAATATTTGACCTTTCAACCCCAAAATAATACTCATCTTTGACCAGCTGTATTCCAAACCTGAAAACCATACCAAGGCAGACTTCTTTATCTCTTTATGTTAGCACTGCAGACACAGAGTGTCTAAGAGCTTGTAAAAGCAGCCCTCTTAGCAGCCTTCAAAGCAATCATGTGGAGATGGGGCATGAAGAATTCTTTCTCCTCTTGAGAGGAGAACAAAACAGAAAAAATGTGTCAAATGATGAATGTGTGCTTTTTGAAAGAAACAAAGGGTAAACTTGTGGGGAGTCCTAAAAGAAATTAAGACACAGTCCCCAAGAACAAAAATTGCATGTAGTGTAAAGCCCATCTGAACAACAACATTTTATACATCTTTTTGCAAGCATAGTCTCAAGAATATCTAGCTGACGCTTTTGAAGTTTGCTGGACAGGATGTAAATCACTTTCAGTATTGCAGAGGACAATAGCCACTTGCAATATGAGCTTGAAGTTCTTCAGGTGACAGCGATTTTTAGATTCAGTATATAGAGTTGTAAGTGAATCAGTCCTTGAAAAGTAAAGATAGGGTACATGTTGCTTATCGATCGGCCCCAGATGTTCAAAAGCAAACTAAACATACTCAGTCTTTGTTAACTAAGGAAGATAAGGCACCCAAACATAAAGCCATTATCTGCCTTTAGAAATGAATCTCTATCTCAGTAGCAATGTTGTGTTGTCTTTCAGCATCATTCATATGGCAGTGGTTTAGTTTGGTTGCTCTATTAGTAGTGAATAAATATTTCACGTATCAGTTTCTGCTCACATGAGCTTATTGTCTTGGTAATTACCTGCACAACTATTTAAATAAAAATAAATAACTTAACCACATTAGGATAGCCTATTAGTCTGTCTGAAGTAGAAGTGACCTTGAACACAAGCAGAATAGTGTTATGTGCCTGCAACCTATTTTTATGCAAGGAGAGTGCATGCTATTTGGATTGCAACAGGGCTATACAAACAGCACAGAAAATTCAGTGTCAGGAATCTATGGAAAAAAAAGGGTGTGAGACTTTAGTGGAAAAATTAATAAAACATTTTGTTGTAGAAAACATACAGTAAAGAAGCAGTTTGACTGAGTCATCTGTCAATTTAAATAGCTTCTTTACAGCTGTTATATTCATATACAGATCTCACCATTAGTATTTGACTACTGAATATCAGCTCAAGCTTTCAAAGCAGGGGAAGGGCTTTGCCCCCTCTGCTTTTTGTCTGTATTTAAATTTAATTGGAAAGCGGTGAATACATTTCTAATATATTTTGCTTACATACTTATCAAAATTGTCTCTAGAATTTCACACAAAACCTTCATGTTGTAATTCTCACATTTAACACCTGCAGGTTGCATGAATTTTGATTTAATACCTATTATTGTGAAGACTGAACAGTATTAATTCATCACTCAGCAAGACTATTTGAAAGTCCTGTTTTCACACACCAGAAGCCCTCTGTACATTCCCAGATTTCTCCTCCAAGTCAGGAAAAAAACAACTGATACCAAGAAGCAGAAATCTGGACACCATCTGCTTTCAAACAGAAGTTAGATGTGAAAAAAAAGAAATGAAAAACAACCAGAATGGGTATAGAGAAGGTTATATTTAATTTTCCGTTATGTCGCTGAATGTTATGGGACTGAGTGAATGTCTACACTGCACCAGAACCACTGCCAGTTAGCAGAGGGAACCAGGCTCTTTCCCTCCCCCCATCCTTCAAGCTTAAGCTCAGAACTGCTGAGGACCCTTCCTTAATTTTTATCGTAGTGTTTTTACTTCCAAGCAATCTTTACTTGTGCATTGTTTACATCATTGAAACTGAGCAACTTTTGACCTCTGTAGCTCATCTTTCAACATGTTCTGGTTCCAGACATAAAGAAGGTCTCCGTGTCCTTTGCTAGGTCTTTCCCTAATAAATCCTTTCTGATATTTATCAAGTACTGAGCCGACATCTTCCTGATATTTCTCTCCGTAACTCCCAGATCTTCCTTTTGAACAGTAACAGTCATCTCAAAAGTTACTATTTTGTATACGGTCAGAAATCCTCCATGAGTAACACTTTTCATGTATTTCCACCGAATACTTCTGTAATTTAATTGCCTTGTTAGTCTGTCCTGTAAGGTTGTTCTGTATTTATTTAGAGTTTATCCACATCTTTGTTAATAGTAAACTACTAGTAGTTGAGCTATTCCTTATGTATCCTTTGGTTATCTTAAAATTCTTTGGTGAATTCTGTTTGGTCCTGCCCTTGTACACGTCCACACACTTCTGTATTAGTACGCACCCAAACACGTGCTTAATAAACTCCTAGTATTAAAAGTAGATATTCATGCACAAGTATCACAGTTTTGAATTGATTTACCAGCAAAAAAAGTATACTGACCCACTAGTGGGATCTGTCAAAGAATTAGTAAAATTTTCTTCATGGAGTCTGGCGCAAAGATTGCTCATCTAGCATATTGCTAGATTTGAGTCTTCTTGGGCTAAATTTGTCTATATTGAAATGTCTTTATAAAATCTTCCATTGATACAAAAGCTCCTATTTATTGTTTAGTAATGAATATACCTGTTAGAGAATGTTACTCATTTAATTTTGAAAACAGTTTGTTTCTCAATAAGAGTTTTTTCAGAGAAAGCATCTCTAAATATGCAATTGAAGATTAAATGCACTAGATGGTCACTTCAGAACTGGAACTTTAGGGTTACCTACTGTGCTAGTTTTGGCTTTTCACAGCAGCCCATATGGTGCTGTGTTTTAGACTGGTGACCAAAACAGTGTTAATAACCCAGGGATGTTTTAGCTATTGCTGTGCAGTGCTTGCTCAGTGCCAAGGCCTTCTCTTTGTCACTCTGCCCCTCCCAGCAAGTAGGCTGGGGGTGGGCAAGAGGCTGGGAAGGGACACAGCCAGGACAGTTGACCTGAATTGATCAGATAGATATTCTGTACCACACAGAGTCATGTTCAGCAATGAAAGGGTGTTGGGAGGGAGTTTTTCCAAAATTGCCATTGCTCAGGGACTGGCTAGGCATTAGTCTCCTGGTGGCGAGTGACTGGTTTTACATCACTTGCTTTTTCCATTTTTTCTTTCATTTATTAAATTGTCTGTATCTCAATCCATGAGTTTTCTTGCTTTTGCCTTTCTGATTCTCCCTTCCATCACACCAGGAGATGTGGAGAGTGAGCGAGCAGCTATGCGGTGCTTTGCTACCTGTTGGGATTAACCCACCACACCTATGCAAACCGTCCACTTCTAAAATAAGTCTCTGTGTGCTGTTTAGGAACTTTACCAAGCAAGTAACCCTTTTTTTTTTTTCCTAATGGTGCTAGACTGTCCGTTGTTTAATGGGAGGACAGGTCAATTATTAAATATACCTCCTGTTGAAGTTCTTCCCATCGAGTATCGAACTTCTCAAGTTTCTCATTGATCAATTCATCCAAGATTCCACCATCAGTTAAAGTCTGAGCCAATTCCCGAATCTGATTGCGATTATCTTCTGGATGCCTCATTAAACATTCCAAAGACTGAAAAAAAGTCAAAAAAGGAGTTTGTTTTTCTTCCCGCAAATAAGATTCTACAGAGCTGTCACAAGTCCCCTTAAAAATGTGAGAAAGAAACTTCACATTTCATACACAATAGAGGCAGAGAAAAAAGATAAAAATATGTATGTCCCATGTCTTGACAACAAGTGTTCTGTACTACTTATTACAAAAAAACAAAGAAAGATTTTTTGCAAAGCAATAAATTGGGTGTTTAATTTTAAAATGAGTTCAGTGGGAGTATTTGTGTACTTAAAAATAAAAAATTTACTTGAGTATCTGAATGGATGAAATTCAATAGCAAAAATGCATTATCAGTCTAACGTTTTATATTTTGATCGCTAAGAGTATTAACTCAATGTCTACAAGTTGGAAATGTTTCATAAATAAAAATTAAGTACTAATAAACAGAGTTGCAATGCTAGGGTGAAAGCTTGCTCTTTCTGAGGTCTTCAACTTTTTTTGACTGGCTTAAGTGAGGGCATGTTTTCTAAGAACGTGTATTTTATTGTGAACAAAAATTGTCTCTGACATCAGGCATAACAAATTTAATTACTCTGTTTCACTTAGGTGGATTCAAATTCAATACCTCATTTGTTGAATCAAGTGAAAACATAGGACTTTCCAAATATTCTGCATCTTGCTCATGTGTAATGTTGGTTCATAGTTTTTTTTCTGAATGTAATGTGATTTACAATTTATCATTACATGTGATTCAATGTTATTTAAGTCAGTACTTACATCTAGAGACTCAGAAATCTCTTCTGCACCTCCCTGGATATTTTCAGTTGCCTTGAGTTTCAGTTCAATTTCATTCAACCATTTATTTTCTGCATCCAAATATGACAATAATTCACACCAGCATGCCCATACCTCCTGATGAGAAAAAACCAAAATATTTATTGGGATTGAAAATCTCACAGCGAACTTTCACTTATTAAAACACTGAAAACATTGCTTGCTTCATCCCCAAAACATCATGGTTGATATCTGATGGTTACGGTGCCATACAGTTGATTATTTTCCTCAGTATTTACACATTCCAAATAGATATATTACACAACCAAAACATTTTGATTAAACAGAGTAAAACCACACAGGATAACATTAAAAATTGAGTATTTCTGCAAAATGCAACTTGGCTCTTCTGTCTCATGAATTATCCACTTTATATGATTTTCTGTAAAATTTTATTGTAAAATAGAAACAAATTATCAGAATTTTTAAAGAATCATGTTAGAAGTTTATATCTTTATCACAAAATGTAGTTAGGTTGCTTATATATTCTGTATATTAATTACTTAAAGCACAAATTTATGAAATGTCTAAAATCACAGCTTTCAAGAACTCTGACTGAAATCTCTATGGAAATTAATTCTAAACCACATTTAGTGTAATTTATAGACCACTTAAGTGCTAGAGTACTAAACATAATGTTATAAAATGAAATTATGTTCTTATTCTCCTGGAATTAAATTATTGTCTAATATTTTATTTTTACAGTGCCTGAAGATACTTAAACAAGCAGTTAAAAATGGCACTTTATACACAAGCAAAACATTTAAACTCTCCATAAATCATCTTTTCATTGCTCCTTTTTTTTTTTAGTAGAATTTAAAATAATTTTTTGGAGATGCATTAGGCTGTTTTTAGATCAAGTTTCCCAGAATGCAATTAACCTCACCTAACTTTCATCATATCAAATGTAAGTGCCTGGTCTAGGAGGAGGTTATAGAGGGATATTACCACACAACAATGACATCAAAGATCAGGGGAAATATAGATTACCAGTTTAGACTACATACCTAATTTTCCACACTGGCATTAAGAGGAGATAAATTTTACCCAGGTATATGATTGTCCTGTACGAAGTTAGCTATTGAAGATTAGTTCACAACAGAAAATCATACCTAAAGTCACTGTGATCACTGTATAATATGCTAATAGTCCTATGGCAAGAATCTGTAATGGAGCTGGCCAAAATGAAGAGGTCCACTCAAAACACAGGAGACATTCAGCTTGCCAGCAGAGCAAATGCTCTTCCCATGCTGAAATAACACCACCTGTCCAGCTTCAGGGCCTTTTAATTAAAATCCTTAGCCATGGAAGAAAGAAGCCAAGAGGAGCTGATGAAGGCAACGTCGCAGGGTTGCCACAGAAGCCAGATGCTTGACTTAATCTCAAGAGAGATGAGAACCCTGAGCAGCCACTGCTGTCTCCCACCTAAGAGCCATGTCTGAGGCTTCTCTTTTAATTTAACTCTCCAGCATATATGATTCTCAAGAAGATTTAGGTATATGGCTCATACCATGTGGTAGTCAGTATATGGCTCGAGGCAAGGACAGCTTTGGGCTACTCACGATCCCATATGATAATACAAATTTGCTCTCTACCTTACTTCTGCAGTTAGAAGGGCTATAAATTCAACGACTGACAAGATACCCAACCTCCAAAGTTTTGCACTTTCCATTCAGCCTGCTGCAGAGACGCTGGTAGCTGGTAATTAGAATATTAAGTTCCTTTTTCAGAGCCTCATGAGCTGCAGGTGGAGCTTTTGCTATAAAATTATTCACAGAATCAGTAATAAGCTTCACTTTCACTTCTTTCTGCATGGCTTCCTCTTTTGCTCTCTGGAAAAAAAACAAACAAACAAAAGTTGGTGTCCTGGAAGAAAACCGATTTCTAGTAACTCTGTTAGAAATGTCTCTGACAGAATTCTGTCAAAGGGAAAAAGAAATCCCACAACAAAAAATCCCAAGAGCCATTTAATTCCCAGACTTTCTGACATAATCTTGAACGCATCCAAAAAACTTCTTTTTTTTTTTTTTTTCTTTTTGTTGCCAATACATGACACTCAATACAATTCAACATCTCAAAACTATTTAGTTTTCTGGAACTCTCAGAGTAGTAACACATTTCAGTATTTTTTTTCTTTTTTCCAAGAAATGCTCCACATATCTTTGCCATAATACCTTACGAATCATGAATGACAAAAAAAATCTCTTGTGTTACAAATTCATGTAGCCAGGTTTAAAGGTGCAATGACAAGCAGCAAGACAGAAAAAATGGAAAACACTTCTGACTGGTTTTCTTCTCCTTGCCACTGTTATTAACTTGCATTGAAAGAGAATTTGAGAAAACCATTTTTCTCCAGTTTATATTTCACACTTTTAACACAGCACTAATGTTGATTTCATTTTCTCATGTTACAGAGGTAGAAAACTCAGTGTCATTATTCATCACCAGTGAACATTAACATGAAGAGAGGACAAAGTGAAAAGTCTCCCAAACAGCCCTTTCTGTGCTAAGATCTGAGGCAGACAAGTGTAACAGAGGGCAGACACAGGAAAAAAAAAAAAGGCCTGAGGGACACAGAACCACAAATGGATGGTGAATTAAAAAAAATACTTAACAAATCATACAGAACTGATCTGGAACCACCAACTTGCCACCTTATCCTCATTTTAGCTTATGTAACCACAACTGACCAATCCAATTCGAACTTTCTTCCTCCACCTTTTGCTACTCTCTCCCTTGTTATGCCATCTCATAAGATATAAGACTGTCATACCTAGCACTGTTTCTTCTGACAGCTTACAATGGGACAGTGTCTATGACTGGAGTCTTATCACTACTGAAAACAGGATGGTGGTATACATAGTGTCATCACTGTGTACTAGTCTTCATAGGAATTTAAGAGAGAACTTCCTGGCCTGAAGACATTAAAATGAAACCTTGTTTCCAACAACCTTCTTTCTCTCTGGGTCTGAGGAAGTCCATGAACCAGAATAATTGGGATCAGGCTGTCATTGTCAGAGAAAGCTTACTAGTTTGCTCTTCTTTCCTCTTTTCTAGCTATGGGAAGGAATGGGCTGCAGGATCAACAAAGAGTTCTAGTCCTGGTTTTGCCTGTTATGTGACAGGAGAGGTGGCTGCAAGCCTACGGGGAAAAGGATCTTCAGGAGCAGGTGAAGGGATGCACAACAAATGACCTGGTTATTTGCATAGGTCAAGGTATCCCAGTTTGAACATCCTTGTACTTCATCTGGAAGTACAGAAAATTCCCTAGGAAATCCATGGCGGTTGTCTAAAACTATACATTTAACCTGTTTTATTATGCAGTGCAATGTATAATTTTGAGTTTCGTTACTTAATTACTAAAAAAGAACTGTATCTCTAGAGCAGATATTCATTTTTTATATATTCGTCTCATTTACAATGAATCAAACTTGTTCCATATATTTCCATATATTCTGTGTATTCTGACTAGCATGAAGTTATTTCTGTCAGTAAATAAAGAGATCATCAGTTCCACGGTCACATAATCTCAAACACTGGCAAAACCCCATGGACAACGAAGAGTTTATGAACAAAGTGTTGCACAGATTGTTGAAGCCATATAATCTGACTTCCTGAATAGTACAGGCCAAAAAATTCACCTATGAAATAAAAATCAAGCCCGCATCCACTGGCTATGCAGCAGCACATTTGAACACATATCACAAATCTATGTTTTTTGTCCAAAGGTCATATTCATCCCACATGAAAGAAACATTATTTACCTGAGACAAAATTATACTGTTCCTACATATTAAAGATATAAAATAATAAATCATGCATATTTTGTACATACCAACATGCATACCAACATACTAACATGCATCTTTTTTTCTATCTCTAATATAAAAAGACAACACAAAACTGATTTCACTCTATCAGTTAACTGCTGTTAACACCTGATTGTTAGTAATTACTCCTTAAGCAAAAGAATGTTGAAGCTGCATCAAAATAAAGTATCCCATAAAGCAAAGAGAAAATTGTGAATGATTAAATATCTTCCAACATATTCCACATAGAAATTACTTCAAGCTGCCTACTTTAAATTTAAGGCTAACAAGTAGATCTCAAAAAGCACCTTCCTAAATGAAAGACTAGACTTTCTATACAATGAAATTTCAAAAAGAACTTTAAATTCAGCTCAAAGAATTCATTAATCTTTTACCTTCAGTTCCTCAACAGCTTTCTGTAATTCATCAGGTGTTTTATACTCAAAATCTCTTTCCAGATATTCTTCCTCAGCTTGTGTTATCCATTCATGCATCTCCGACAAATCTTTTCTGAGACTCACAGTCTTATCCAAACCGCCTTTTAATGCTGCTTTCTTAGCGTAGGCCTTTAAGAAAGAAAACATTACATGGTAGCTGAAGCAAGACTACTGTACAAACCTGACAATATTTTAGCCTGAAAAGAACCAAATTAAATCCTATACTAATATCATTGCTGTAATTAGGCAGATGTTAACAAGTAATTAGACATATATTAATAACAGGTAATCAAGAAGGTATTACACATGTATATCCATCCCTTTTTTAGTGAATCATTGCTGTTCAGAATGAGTTTTGAATGATCTTACAAGACGACTCTACACCATATGCCGAGGTCGTCAGAAAACAAATCTGAAAAAATGTCACCCAGGGACTATCTTCTAAAAGACGAAAACAAGAACAACCACAGGAGATCTTGAAAGTGCATCCAAGGATAAAACCAGAAGCTTTTGAGCTGTGAAGTCAGATAATCTCCTAACCAGTTTGAATGCAACTGCCTAGAGAATAAAGCAATATGAGTACCTTTCTTTTACTGAAGTTGTTATTGAATCTCTCAGAAAGGTGTATATCCTAAAGAGAGATAAGTGAAAAAAGGAATCTCCTACTGGAAGTAACTACTTAACTTGAAGGGAAAAACACTTTTGTTAAATCCTTTGTCAATCACTATATATGGGTCACATTACTTGTTATATAGCTCATTTATAGAACTAGATGGTCTTCAAAGTCCCTTCCAACCAAACCATTCTATAATTCTATGAATTGTGCATCAACTTATCAAAATTGTCGATAAGTGATTGAGCCAGTGAGTGAGCCATCTTTCAATGGTATAAAGAAGTTTGCAGCAAAACCAGGTAGTCGTACTGGTGCCATTTTTCAAAGTTGGGTATGCAGAGCTGATCACTCAGATATCCTGCACTGTGATGCTGCTTCAAGTAAATGTTATTTCTGGTATCATCAGAAGGAATTGTGTCTTTGTATTTGGCTTTTCTGACTATTAATGGTTTCGTTATCCACCCTTGAGGATTTGCTGTTAAACATAAATGTCATTCTACACAAATGTTGTTCTGCAGAACAGAGTAACAATAAAAAGGTGATGTCCAACAAGTCTAAAAGCAGAACTGTACGTGGCCCTGCAAAATCGCCTCTTCCTCAGTCACAGCACCAGAAGGGAGGGTAATCTCCCATCACCTGGAAAGAATATCTGAATGCCAATTGTTAGATCTCACAGTCCTGTTAACTGTGTGTATATCAAGTCCAGCTGACTTTTCCAAATCCTTTCAACAAAACCTCACAGACCAAATGGATTTTTATATTTACTAGTCATGTATTTTAATAGCTATTGCTGAAGAAGCTGTGATAGAAATTCAAATGGAGAGGCAATAATATGTGCTGTGTATTGAATGGAACTATTACAGGGAGATTTTCAGAGAAGCCAGACTTCTAAACTCATAAGGCATTACTTCAAATTTCTGAGAGAGAAGTGCAAAGGTATCCAACATTAAATTTACAAAAATAAGCAATTAAAAACTCCACATTAGTTGAAGGGGAAAGACTACAGGATTGGATCAATAAAATGTCATAGATTTCAAAGAGCAACTTTTTTGATAACTGTGTTAATCAGAAAAAAATATATGGAGCCTATTTTCCACATGTAAAGTGAAGAATAATAATTTTAGAAAATATTAGACCACCTTGAAAAGTAATGGGTTTACTGTTATGAAAAAACATGTTAAAAAGTAAACAACAGAATGAACTAATAGAAAAAAAGTAAAAATAATACAACATGAAAGATGTTTCCTTTGAAATGCCACAAAAAATGAGAATCCAAATGCTGTCAATGAAATAATAGTATTTTCTAGCTTCCTTAATCCGTAACATTATTTGTTAAGAATGTCTTTAATTAAAACAAAAGAACTGTCCTTTCCTGTTCTCTGCCCTGTTCTCTCAAATTGGTGTGACCACTGGAGACTGTAATTTACACACATGCATATGTGCACATACTCTTAATTCCAAGTTATTGAATTCTCAGTTCTTCAGCACTTTAGCATCTTATCTAGAATAATGACACGCAAGTACAATGACACAAAATAAAATGTAACAATCTATATACAGAACTTGATTTATTGGCAAATGCCTATATACCTATCAAAATGACCTGAGGGATGGAGCACCTCTCCTACGAGGACAGGCTGAGGGAGTTGGGGCTGTTCAGCCTGGAGAAGAGAAGGCTGCAGGGAGACCACATTGCAGCCTTCCAGTACCTGAAGGAGGCCTACAAGAAAGCTGGAGAGGGACTTTTTACAAGGGCATGTAGGGTTAGGACAAGGGGTAATGGCTTTAAATTGAAAGAGAGTAGGTTTTGATTACATATAAGGAAGAAATTCTTCATTATGAGGGTGGTGAGGCACTGGAATAGGCTGCTCAGAGAAGCTGTGGCTGCCCCCTCCCTGGCAGTGTTCAAGGCCAGTTTGGATGGGGCTTTGAGCAGCCTGCTCTAGTGGAAGGTGTCCCTACTCATGGCAGGGAGGATAGAACTAGATGATCTTTAAGATCCCTTCCAACCCAAACCATTCTATGATTCTATGATACCACTTTCAGAAAGCTAGTTTTGCAGGAGCCATAACTTACATTGCTGTTAAAATCTAAGATATTAGTATATAGCTTTTTTATAAAAATAGTAAGATACTGTATTATACTATAAAGATATATATTTTACATGTATGGCTACATGCTAAATAAAATTTCTAAAATAGAAGTTTAATTAATGTGAACCAAGTAACTCTAAATTTTGTTTCATTTCTACTGCATATGCATAGAAGGACAAATTCTGCCAATAAGAAATCTGATTATTAATTTTAAATGAACCAGTCAGAGAGGGAGACTTGATACCTGTTGGCAAACGTGTTCCCATTGAACATTGAGCTCCTTTAGTTCTATCTCTATTCTGGAAGCAAATTCTGGCTCTGCTTCACTCTTCATTCTCTTCCCAATCTCATTAACACTGTTCAAACTGGGCTGGATTGTCTGGATGTCATTTACTAAAGCCTAAAGGAATAGCAGAAGATTAGGCAAGCAGCATTCACACAAATTTGCAGATATACTATCCCCATCAAAACATGTTTACATGAGATTCTGACATGTCTTTGGTCCAGATCTCCAGTGAAACAACCACAATTTCCAGGCTTAACTATGAAAATAAATAAAAAAGGAATGAGCAGCTGTAATGTGGTAAGCTATTCTATATCCGATAAAGTTCATTTGCAAAATACACAATATAAATTTCTAAGTGTTATGTATATAATATATACACACATGTGTAGTGTCATATTACATGTATTATATCTATTACAATGCCTAGATTTTTTATTCACATTTACACAAGAGCATCCCATCGTAATGGTGGAAAACTATTTGTGAATCCACCTTATCAGATATGCCAGCACTACCCTTGGGTTGGTAATTCAGCTGATAACTTCCTTAAAATGGTCTGAATGGTGAAATTCTCTGGTTATGTCTAGTTATTAGAATAATATTTGTAGTATATTTCAATATTATTTAAGCCCTGAGGTAGTTCTGAATTGCCACCTTCACTTTTATTTCCTAAGGCCTTCTTCAGTGCTGCAGATATTACCTGGGCTTCCTACACAATAGAAAAGCCTGGAAGTGTAAACACATAAAAGATTATGAAGATTTTGGTAGCTTTATTATATATTTGACAGTAATGGCTAATACCTGTGCAAACTCTTCATAAATTCAGGCGACAGATTCTAAAGGAGTCACATGTAACTTACTACTCTGCAGAGGCAACAGTTGTCCTATATAATTTATAATCATTTTTGTTTAAATAAAGGGTAAGAGAAAAAGTCTGAGGCACTCATAGTTCTGCAAGATCAATATATATGTTTCATAATATTTACACATCCTGTCAGAACATTTACAGAACTTGTAAATTCTACTGAACATATAGACAGGAACTATCATGGGTTACAAGATTCACTGCACTTACACACGTTGTTGGGACAGGCAGAAGAATTTGTAAAACCTGTGATGGAAGTATCAATACTTCATGATGCTTTAAAACTCTGCTGGGACAAAATCCTAGAACTTGTAAGTTTAATGAAAAAAAAAAAAGAAGGATGTAACTCACAATACCTGCAAGTTCTTTTGGTACAGTCAGAAAAGCTTGTAAATCATGTGTGAATAATAGATACAGAAAAAGATCTTCTGGCACAGATTCTAGAGTTTATAACAAATGCACATGCAATGTTTGTAAACTCAACAAAGTAAATAAACAGTTATCTTAAGAGGCGGCTACTAACTTATTATTTGCTGCAAGTACCCTCTTTGATGTTTTGCTCCTGCTATAAATACATAATCATACAGTCACTCTATGCCTCCTCTCTAATAGTTTCCCATTTTTTTACACAGAATTTTCCTTCAAAGCCAGAAAATGCAGGAGGTTCAAATATATCACAAAAGGCAACTCCCTTACAACACTAAATTACTTTTATGAACAGTAATAATTTGTGTAACTTCTGTATAAGCTAGGCTTATAGAGAAGAATTGAGTAATTACCAAGCAGGCAGGTAATACTCACTGTGCATTGCTCAAGCTGCTTTTCCAGTGCTTCTGAATCACCAAGGGCAGGCCACTCCTCCTTCAGAAAAACATCCACTTCAGCCATCCACTTCTTCAGCGTTTTAGCGTCATTCTGTTTATTAAAAAGACATTTTATTGCATCATGCAGAACCTGACTGGCAGTAGTGTAATTCATCTTGGCACTACAGCTAAAACTCACCGCAATGTAATTTCAAGATTATTGAATCCTCTGAAAAATACAAACATAATAAACAAGCAAACCCAGTTTTATCTGGGACTGTCATCAACTCTTTACCCTGCACTCTGACCATTTCTGCCCAAGTCTGATGTGTCTACAAGCAGGCAACTTCCTGGCTCTCAAGTTTATGCCTTCCAGATACCATTTGTTTTCAGATGCTGCATGTGTGTTCATTGGTTCCTTGCATAGCTTCACACTACTCATACTTGGCAATCAATTCAGGCTCACCTATCCAGCTCCTCCTGTGCTTCAGTTTAAATTGCAGGCTTCTTTTGGAAGTTGCATGCTCTATTGCCTATTTGTCTACCAGAACACAATACAGAAAAACTCCCTTACTGCTCAGAATGAAAGAAAAATTGTACCTGAAACAGCAATTAAAACAGATTCACTTCAAAAACTAAAATCATATAATGACTCAAGGTGTCATTTCAGAGACTGATCCTCTATTACTCTTCTAGCACTAGAATATTTGTAATCAGTAATTTGCTTCCCATAATCTTTAATTAACCCTTTCAATTAATAAAAAAGGCTGAGCATCAAATGCTTGAAAAGACGGAACGCTACCAGTCCCAGGCAACATTACATAGATAATCTAATACCTTGAAAGGCAAAATGAGATTTAAAAAATGTCACTTTAAAATTACATTAAAATGCTACCTTAGGTAAACTACTAGATACACATGTTAAAATAAAAATTATAAACTGCAAAAATTTGAAGGCAAATTATAAAGCATTTGTTCATCAAACTGTTTTCATCAACAGTGAAGTGCATATTGATATTATATGCTTAGCGTAAAGTTGAATTAAAGCACAAAAAAGGGCATTTCATTAGAATACAGACTGTGCCCTAAAATGCGTACAAAAATGCCTTAGCAACTACTATGAGATAGATAACCAAAGAAAACATTTTCCTAATGTGCTTGATATATTTAATAACAACAGGCTACCATGGAAAACGAACTGAACTACTAATAATCACACAGAAATTATCAGTACACTTCAGAATGGCAATTACTAAAACATGGTTGAAGTGTCTACTCTGCATTCCATTAGCAGTCAGTAAAAAGAGTTCAGAATCATATTTCGTGATGAAATTGTAATATCATTACAGGAACACTGTAAGTATAGTTTGTTAATGCTGCAAAATACAGATCTGATGGGATTTACTTCAAAAGGGATCAGTCTTCAGCTACCAGTGAAGATCAAATCTATGACTTGCATTTTGACTCAGACTGTAAATGCATTTTATTTATTGACATTGATTTCATCGTATCCCATGCTGACGCATTCCATAAATTGCAACAGCTGAAACAATCATCAGGAAGATAAGTCATTCAAGGAGATGAAATGACAATGACTTTTATATTGTGTACTACAGTGACTTCAGCAATAAATATAACAGCTAAGATTTGTATGCAACAACAGCTCACACAGCTTTACAAAGACATGCTCCACAAAGCATGGTCACAATGTTCACAACTTTCTCCTTTTAAGAGCAGTGAGGGAACCTCTAAGCCTCTATGTAGAAAATTCGGGGGGG